>Ga0208612_1000421_pt1 | contig 18664 bp, 21 predicted proteins | sample AntDryMetagUQ889_FD_188089 | JGI IMG/M metagenome (GOLD analysis project Ga0208612, IMG submission 188089) | Polar desert microbial communities from Antarctic Dry Valleys - UQ889 (SPAdes) | ecosystem: Environmental > Terrestrial > Soil > Desert | place: Antarctic Dry Valleys | collected 2008-12-31 | reverse complement strand
CGACACGGTCGCGCAGTTCCCAACGTTCAACGAGGCCTACCTCAAGGCGATCGAGAAGCTCGAGCCGGTGTGACCCGGGGCGTCGACACGGGCGGCAGAGCCGACGGCGGTGCCGATGATCGCGGCCGCGCAGTGCAGATGACCAGGCGTTCGCGCGCGGTGCCGTCGTGGACGGTCGCGGCCGGGGCGCTGTTCGCGCTCGTACCCGCTCGCCTCGCGCTGCGCGGCGCGGCTTCGATCCAGGTAGCCGCCGCAGCGGCTGGAGCCGTGTTGGCCGCCACGGGGGTCGCGCTGATTCGGGCGGGCTGGCCCCGTCGCCGCCAGTCCGAGACCGCGCGGCTGCTTTTCTCCGCAGGCTTCTTCCTTGTCTGTGCGGGAACGGTCGGCATGCTCGCGGGTGTGGGGCTCTGGCACTGAGTTCTCGACACGCCGCATCGTCTCGGGCCGGAGCGAGGGTTCGCACCTACGAAGCCCGCCGTGCCTCACCCGCGGCCGCCGGACGTGGAGGATGACGCCCGGCGGCCCTCCGGTGAAGCCTCGCCGCCGCGTGCGCGAAAGCGCTCGGACATCCGCGCTCTCGCTGGCGACGGCGGTGCTGTGTGACTCGCTGGTCCTATGACCCGCGGACCGCGCCGACGGTTCCAGGCTGCGAGACCGTGCTGCGTGGCTGTTCGGCCCGAGCCGCGCAATCTGGTATCGAACGGTGCCCGTGGCGGCGGCTGCGAGAGATTGGCGGGACCCGTGCATGCCGCCTCGCGATCAGATCCTCGGCACGGCCGAAGTCGATTCGCTGCACCCCGAGGGGACGCGGCGGCGGCGGCACGACCATCGGCCTCCTGTTTGAGGAACTCAATCTACGGAACCGAAGGTCACAGGTTAATCCTGTCGGGCACTACCCTGGGGACCGTAAGGAAGTGACCCCATGTCCCCGTCGCTGACGCGCTGGTAGTCCCCATCGAAACCCTGAAAGCGGATCATCGCGGACTTCGAGGCGTCGCCGGTTGACAAGGGCGTCAAGGCGTAGCCCGCACCTTCCAGCTCGCGCCGCCGTCGGCAGAGCGCCTGACGGTGCCGTCGCCGAGCGCGGCGTAGAGCTGGCCGCCTTCGCCCACGAAGGCCGCCGGTTGCCCGCCGGCGTCGCCAACGCGGTTGAACGAGCGCCCGCCGTCGGAGCTGCGCGTCACGTCGCCCTCGGCGCCGACCAGGTACAGCTCTCCACGCGTGGGCCAAGCCAGGAGGCCGGCCACGTCCCCGCGCAGCGCCCGCCAGGACCTGCCGCCGTCGGGTGAACGGAAGAGGCCTCGCTCGGTGGAGGCGACGATCCGGTCCGAGCTCCGTGGGTCGATCGCGAGGTCGAACATGGCGGCCGGGGGCCTGCGCTCGGACCACGATCGACCGCCATCGCGCGAGACCATCAGCCGGCCCTGCGTTCCGTCGAACCCGTACACCCTGGTGCCCGCGGAGCGCAGCACGTGGAAGTCCGCGTCACCGGAGAGGGAGATGCTCTTCCATGTGCGCCCGCCGTCCCGCGACTCGATCAGGCCCAGGTTCGGAGGCAGGTTCTGCGTTGGATCGGGGTGGCCGGACCCGATGAAGCGGTTCGGGCCGACGACCGAGAAGCCCATCACGTCTTGGCGGCTCTCGCCCATCCGAGTTACCCGCGTCTGGCCCTCGGCGGCCTGGAACAGCCCGGTGTGGGTGGCGATGACGAGGGCGCCCGAGCGGGGGTTTACCCCGAGTCCGTGGATGTGCTGGAGCTCGGCGGCTTGGTCGCCGGACGAGGCGCCGGAGGCGGGTCTGCCGCCGGCGTCGCCGCCACCACCGCAGGCGGCCAGGCCGGCGGCGGCCAGCGAGAGCAGCCACGGCGACGCGATCTTCGTCGGGAGGCGCATGGGGCCGACAGCCCTATCTACTACTCATGTTCGTGGTTGGCAGTCGTCCGCTCGACCGGCGTCCGCCCGAACCGCCGCAGTCGCAGCGAGTTCGTGACGACGCTTACCGAGGAGACGGCCATGGCGGCGGCGGCGATGACCGGGTGCAGCAGGCCCACGGCGGCCAGTGGGATGGCGGCGACGTTGTAACCGAACGCCCAGCCGAGGTTCTGGTAGATGATCCGAAGGGTGCGCCGGGAGAGCCGGATGGCGGTCACGACGCCCGCGGGGTCTCCGGACATCAGCGTGATGTCCGACGCCTCGATCGCCACGTCGGTGCCCGTGCCGATGGCCACTCCGAGGTCGGCCTGGACCAGCGCGGGGGCGTCGTTGATCCCGTCGCCCACCATCGCTACGGTGCGGCCCTCCTCCTGAAGGGCGCTGACCGCGGCGATCTTGTCCTCGGGAAGCACCTCGGCGAGCACACGCTCGATGCCGAGCTGTCCGGCGATCGCGCGGGCGGTGCGCTCGTTGTCGCCGGTGATCATCGCGACCTCGACGCCCACCCCGCGAAGCGCTCGGACGACCTCGGCGGCTCCCGACTTCACCGTGTCCGACACCGCGAGGATCCCTCGCACGCGGCCGTCCCAGCCGGCGAACACGGCGGTGCGGCCCTCGGCCTCCCAGCCCTCGGCGGTGCGCTCAAGAGCCGCCGGCAGCTCGAGGCCCTGGTCCTCCATCAGCTTTCGGCGCCCGACGGCGACGGCGGCCCCCTCCAGCTGCGCGACCGCGCCGTGGCCCGCGAGGGCTGAGAAGTCCCACGCCGCAGGTGGGTCGAGGCCACGCTCGCGAGCGCTCAGGGCGATCGCGCGGCCGATCGGATGCTCGGAGTCCGCCTCGACCGCCGCTGCGTAGCGCAGCAGAGCCTCGCCATCCTCACCTGGCGCCGGCTCGAGGTCCACGAGCGCCATCTCGCCGCGGGTCAGCGTGCCGGTCTTGTCGAAGAGCACTGTGTCGAGCCGGCGGGCCAGCTCGAGCACCTCGCCGCCCTTGATCAGCACTCCCATCGAGGCGCCCCGGCCGGTGCCCACCATCAGCGCCGTCGGCGTCGCGAGCCCGAGCGCGCATGGACAGGCGATGATCAGGACCGCCACTGCAGCCAGCAGGCCGCCGGTCGCATCGCCCGCGAGGGTGGTCCAGGCGACAAACGTGGCCGCGGCAACCACGAGCACCACCGGCACGAACACGGCGGACACTCGATCGGCGAGGCGCTGCACCGGGGCCTTCGTGCCCTGCGCCTGCTCGACGAGCTTGACGATCTGCGCCAGGGCGGTGTCGCGCCCCACGGCACCTGCACGCACGGTCAGCGCCCCGCTCGTGTTCACGGTGGCGCCCGCCACCTTGTCGCCCTCCGCCTTGTCGACGGGCACCGATTCGCCCGTGAGCATCGACTCGTCGACCGCGGAGGCGCCGTCGGTGACCGTTCCGTCGATGGGAACCTTCTCCCCCGGGCGTACCCGGACGAGGTCGCCGACGCGCACCTCCCGCACGGGGACCATGTGCTCCTCGCCGTCCACCAGCAGGCGTGCCTCCTTGGCGCCGAGCTCGAGCAGGGTCTTGATCGCGCTGGAGGCGCGGGAGCGGGCTCGGGCCTCCAGGTAGCGCCCGAGCAGGATGAAGGAGATCAGCAGGGCCGCGGTCTCGAAGTACAGGTCGCCGCCCGCGATCAGCTCGTAAGTGGAGAACAGGAAGGCAGCGAGCGTGCCGATCGCGATCAGCGTGTCCATGTTCGCGCTCAGGTGCCGAACCCGGGCAAAGCCGCTCGCGAGGATCGGCCACCCGAAGACGAACTGAACCGGCGCCGCCAGAGCGAGGGCAAGCCAGCGAGCCCAGCCGGCGTCCCCGTAGCCGAAGGTCAGACCCATCGTGACCAGCGCGAGGGGGAAGGCGCCGAGCGTCAGCCTCAGGTACTGGCGCTGCTCGCGCTCGCCGGCGTCGTCCTCGGCGGGCGCGTCCGCCGGCGGCGCCTCGGCCAGCTCGTACCCGATTCGCTGGACGCTCACGCGCAGCTCGTCGAGCTCGACCCTGCTCGGGTCGTAAACGAAGGTTGCCCGCTCGGTCGCGGTGTTCACGCTAGCGTCGCTGACTCCGGAATGGCTGGAGATGGTGCGCTCCACGCGTGCCGCGCAGGACGCGCAGTGCATGCCCTCTACGGCGAACTCGACGCGCTCGCCCGGAGCGGTCGCGGCGGGGGGCGAGGCGGGGCGCTGGGTGGTCCCGGGGCCGGCGATCGCTCTACGCGCCCTTCCGACTCCCGGCCTCGCCCACGGCCGTGCCGCCGAGTTCGGCGCCAGGGCCCGTCAGAACGGGGTTGAACTTCACCGCGTCGACCAGCTCGGCGACCGCCGCCTGGCCGCGGCCGGCGGTGACGGCCTCGGAGAAGCAGGTCTCGAGATGGTTTCGCAGCACCACCCGGTTCACCCGCTCGAGCGAGGATTGCGCCGCGGAGATCTGCTTCATCAGATCGACGCAGTAGGCGTCGTCCTCCACCATGCGGATGATGCCGTCGAGGTGCCCGCGGACCGTCTTGAGCCTGTTCAGCGCGTCTTTGTGGGCGATCGGCAGCAAGAGTGAAATCCTTTCCAGTTGTGATGCTGTCCACCCCAGGGGGGGTGGGGTGACACAGATGAGATTAGCAGCGGGCGGCGTCTTTCTACTTTTGTGCGTCGTAGAAACACGATCGAGGAGCTGAGGATGGAAGCCGGGATCGCCGCCATAGCCGTGGTCGCCTGCCCGGTGGGCATGGGAGTGATGATGTGGTTCATAAGCAGGAGGGGCAGGGACGAATCGGCCGCGGGCCCCGCGCCGGACGCCTCGCTCGATCAGCTGCGAGACGAGCAGGCCCGCCTCGACGCGCAGATCGAGCGCCTCGAGCGAAGCGAAACGCCGCGCCAGGGGGCTACGCCGACTGAGCCGGCCCTGGCGGTTGTCGCCGTGCCAGCCGGCGCCGCCGCGGCCAAGCCGCCCGGGACCGGGCTTGTACCCGTACAGGATCGGCTCGTGGCGGTAGTGATAGTCGCTGCGACCCAGCACCATCGCGTCCTTGACCCAGACCAGCGTCTGGCGCAGCTGCCAAAACTCCCATTACTCCGGTCGATCGCAAGACGATCGCAACGGCCCAAAGTCCGACACCAAAACCCCCGCACGACCCCACAATCGATCCCGGCCAACCTCTGGTCTCGAAAACCGTTGTGGGCGGTTTCGTCCACCGTGGGTTCGAATCCCACCCCCTCCGCTTTTATCGGGGTTTCTGCGCTTTTGCAGGAAGGTCTGCGGGGATGGGCTGCCAAGGGGGGACCTCCTGAGTGCCGATGTGGGGCGCTATGAGGGGCAGCGGCACGATGCCGACTGTCGCGCAACTGTCGCGCAGGAAGACCTGGGTGTCGGCCCTACTCCCGCAGCCCCACGGCTTCGAGGGCTTGGTCGCGCTCCAAGTACTCCCGGATGCGAAGGATTTTGTCGTTGCGGAACTCGAAGACATGGAAGAACCGGTCGGTGATCTCCATCCCGCTCTTGCCAGCGCGGGCGTGGACGGTGACGCCGGTCACAACGATGTCCTGGGCCTCGATGATCTCGTCCGGATTCGCCCGAAACTCGTCCCACGCTTCGAACCAGCGTTCATGCCAGCGCACCATCTCCTCGTGCCCGCGACGAAACCCTCCACATCGCCTCGATTGAGCCGCTCGTAGATCCCCCGCACGATCTCGACGTTCTCCCGCGACATCGCTACTCCCGCAGCCCCACGGCTTCGAGGGCGTCCTCGGCCGTGGGGTATGCGTCTATCCGCGCCGCCAGGCCGTCGCGGATCGTGACGATCATTCCCATCTCTCTACTCACGGCGATGCCCTCGCGCCCTCTGGCCTCGAAGCGACCGATCACCACGACGCGGTCGCCGTGGTCGAGCAGGCGCTCGGAAACGACCTCGATCTCATCCCACATGGCGCGGAAGTCGTTCCAGAAACGGGTGAACCCGTCGTGGCCGTGATAGACCCGCGCCACACCCGGGAACAGGCCGGTGCCCCGCCACTCAAGCTCGGGGGCCAACAGCGCGAGCGTCGCGTCCAGATCACCGCAGCTCCAGGCTTCCAGGGCATGTCGCACGACCTCCACGTTCTCCCGCGACATCGCCCGCCCAGTATCGCGCTTCGACTGACGCTTAGTAGAGGAGGCAAAAGCTGCGAGCGCGGCTACATCTACGGGCGCTCCCAGCTGGAAGGGGCCGAGAGGAAAAGGGAGGGGACCTTCTAGCCGCCGACTGCCCGCTCCAGGTAATCATCCTGGCGGCTGGCGGCTGGCGGCTGGCGGCTGGCGGCTTCGTCTTCTGATCCGGGCGTGAGGTGCCCGTATCGGTCCATCGTGATCGAGATGTCACGCTTCACCTGGCGCTCGAGACGCCATGGGGAGAAGCCGAGAAAGAGTGGGTGAGCCGACTACGGCGGAGGGCCTTCCTGCGCCTTCCGAGCGAGCCCCTGGAGCCAGCACTGGTGGTGGTGCAAGAGCCCGCGCTTCAAGAGTCCGCGCCCGAGCGAGGGCAACAGGCCCGCCTGGCACTCCTCGGTGACCACGTGGCAGGTCTGGTCGTCGGGCAGGAGCAGCCAGGAGTGGTAGCCGCGCGAGCCCATCGCCTCGCCGCCCCAGCCGAGCTTCGTCGGCGGCTCGCAGACGTCGACCGTCGTTTCGACGGGCCTCCAGAGGGTGTTCGAGGTCCGCCAAGCGAAGCGGCTGCCGGCGCCGAGGCGCTTAGGGTCGGGGCCCGCGAGGATCCTTACGTCGCGCGAGTTGGGGTACCACCCGGGCCATAGTGGTGCGCGTACGAGCCACCCCCAGGCGTCCTCGGCGGGCACGGACATGTGCAGCTCGTTGACCGCGTAGATGGGGGAATCGCGCGGCGTGCAGTTCTCGGGCCAGTGAGTCCAGCGCGGTGGGTCGGTCATGCGGACTGCTCAGTCCAGGTCCTCGAGCGCCACGCCATCCACGGCGGTGACCAGCTCTGGCCCGTAGATCTGGGCAGGGGTCTGAAAGCCGGGCGCTGTTGCGCCCCCAAGCGCGCGCCTTGCGCACTCCACGGTGGTGAGTGCGGTGAACACGTACGCCTCTGGACCGCGCAGGAGCGCCGTGGCGCTCTTCCCTTCGTGGTCCTCCACCCGCTCCCAGACGCGGGTGTAGCCCTCGGCGAGCTGCCCGTCGGTCGGACCGTAGGGCAAGCGGTTGATGGCGAGCCGCAGTAGTCCCTGTCCCATCCGAGAGGCCAGGAACCAGCCTGTGTAGCGCGTCGAGGCCATGACCGCGCGCAGCGGTCCGGGTGGAGCGATGTAGGCCTCGATGTCGCCGATCCCGGTCGAGTGGTAGGCCGTGCAGATGTCGCCGCGCCAGGGGTTCGTGACCGTCTTGACCGGCCCGTCGCCGAAGTCGATCTTTCGCCGGCGGGCGCCGGGCCGGATCGGCACGTAGCTGCCGCCGCGCCGCTCGACGCCCTGCTTGTGCAAGCCGGGGAGTACCGCGCCGGCGGTGCCGCGCGAGACCGCGCCGACCGTCTGGAACGCGAGTTCCAGGCGTGTCGCGGATGGCAGCCGCCGCTTCAGGTGGACGGCCAAGCAGTCTGTCGGCACGATCCCAAAGCCGACTCCCGGCATCAGCATCGTGCCCGCCTCGGTCGCACGTTCGGCACGCTCCCGGACGATCTCGTACTGCTCCACCTCGCCCGCGAGGTCGAGGTAGTGGGTGCCGGTGCGCACGCAGGCGTCGGCGAGTGGCGCCACCGTGGCGGCGAACGGGCCGGCGCAGTTGAGCAGCACCGCCGCGTCCGCGAGCGCGGCGTCCATCGCCTTCGGGTTGTCGAGCGCAAAGGCGCGCGTGTCGAGATCCAGCTTCCCGGCGAGCGGAGCGAGCGCCTCGGCGCGCCGGCCCGCCAGCACGGGCTCGAGCCCCGCGTCGCGCGCTTGGCGCGCGGTGAGCCCGCCCGTGTAGCCGGAGGCGCCGTAGATGACAAGCGGTCCCCTCATCCTCCCTCCCCGATCCGGCCCTTCTCGAGCAGCTCCAGAACGGCGCGCGCCACGGCCTGCGGCCTGAGCGGAGCCGATGGGCCAGGAGGTGTTGGCGAAGGACCCTGGGGATGGGAACGATGCGCTTGCCTGCTCGGCTCTTGGGGTCCACGAAGGTGCCCCTGGCGTCCAGGCTGCGCTCGATCTGGATGCGCACCGTCGAGAGATCGAGCTGACTCCAGTCCAGCGCCCGCAGTTCTCCTTGGCGAACTCCTGCGTACAGGGCTGTGGCCCATAGCGCCCGGTCCTCCTCGGGAAGAGCAGCCAGAAGCCATCTGGAGCAACATAGCCGCAAGGACTAGGTCGTGGAGAGCTAGGCGGTTGCTTCCCTTGGGAACCTCGGCCCCAAGTGTCGCGCACACTGTCGCGCAGACCGGCTCCGGGCGCAGAAAGCCCCGTAGGGACCGGGAATCCGGCCGAGAAAAAGCGGTCTCGAAAACCGTTGTGCGTCGCAAGGCGTACCCAGGGTTCGAATCCCTGCCCCTCCGCTAAGCCAGGCCGTTTCTCAGCTCCATCTCGGAAAGGTGCTGCACAGCGGCATCTTTGGGTCAAGCGCCCCGCGATTCTGCAACGCGGCGCATCCAGTAGCGAAACCAGCCTTCGCCGAAGGGCACGTAAAGGCGAACGGTTCTCCCACGTCGTGCAAGCTCCTCGGCATCCTGGTTTCGCACGCCGAGGAGCAACTCAAACTCCGCGTCGGGCAGCGCACGAAGCAACGATTCGCGTAGCGGCCTGTCGTGCGTTGCGAGCGCCAGCCGCACCCCAGACTCCGCGAGCCGGTGGGCCAGTCGGACGTAGGCCAAATCGGTCTCCTCGCCCTAGGGACGAGCCACATCTGGCCCTTCGACATATGCGCCCTTCACGAGCCGGACGTGAAGGCCAGTCTCGGCGAGGCGCTCGGCGTCCTCCTGACTCCGTCGGAGGTTCGCTTGCAGTGTCGCGCCCAAGGGGGCGCCTTCGCCGGCAAGCGGGAGGATTACTTCCAGGATCCGGTCAGCCCGAGTGGCATCCTCGGCACCGACTTGAAGCAGGCGGTTGTTGGGAAGCGCCTCGATGATGGCTTGGAGCTGCGAGCGGCAGAACCCGATGTCGATGTCGACTCCGATGTGGGAAAGATCGATCGAAAGCGACACTCCGGCCGGAAGCTCGACGAGCTTGCGCGCGAGGGCGGCGTAGGCGTCGACGGCGGAGAGGGCGGACGCTGGATCACGAACTTGCTCTCCGAAGAAGTCGAGGCTCGCCCCAATCCCCTAGTCGGCTAGCTCGACCGCGAGGGAGAGCGCGCTGTTCTGAGTGGTCCCCGCGACATAGCGGCGTGCGGCGCGCCACGCCTGAGCTTCGCCGCCAGGGACCCGGCGGACGAGCCGCTCCCACGCATCGCTCGTCGCGAGTCGGAAGAGGAGGGTGCGCTCGATTCTGGGGTCGACCAAGGTCGGGGTTCTATAGAAGGCGCTGCGGTCTCTCCACGAAGGCTTCAGGCCACCACGCCTGAAAACCAGGCGCCCCGACTGCGTCTCGTTGGAGCGAAAGGCCCTACTGCGGCTGGGGGAACTGCGAGCCCACGAAGCGGTCCCACATGCGGTCGCTCAGCAGCCGGCGCTGGCCCATGATCAGGCGCGCCGAAGGCGTGACCGGGTAGCGGGGTCTCGGCCGGCGCCGGGTGAGCGCCTTCTCGATCGCTTTCGCGACAGTCTCCGGGCCGCCGCCGAGCCTGCCGAGCGGACCGTCGTAGGCGTCCGCAGTAGAGGCTCCGACCGCCTGGTTGAACTCACCGTAGGGGCCGTCGTCGGCCGTGCCGGCCTTGATCGCGCCGACCGCCGTTTCGGCGAATTGGGTCTTGATCAAACCGGGCTCGATCAGCACAACGTTCACGCCGAACCCCTTGACTTCGAAGCGCATCGCGTCGCTGATCGCCTCGACCGCGTACTTCGTCGCGTGATAGATCCCTCCGCCCGGGAAGGTGAGTCTGCCGCCCATCGAGCTGATGTTCACGATTCGCCCTTTGCCCTGCCTCCGCATCGCGGGCAGCACGAGCTGGCTCATGCGGACGAGACCGAACACGTTGGTCTCGAACTGGGCGCGCACATCCTCCATCCTCACTGACTCCACGGCCCCCGACTGGCTGTAGCCGGCGTTGTTAACGAGAGCCGCGATCGCGCCTTCCTCGTTCTCGATCGAATCGACGGCGTCGCGCATCGATTGCTCATCGCTTACGTCGAGGGCAATCGTTCGGCAGCCTTTGGCTTCGAGATCGGCGATCTCCTCCAGCTTCCGGGCACTCGCGTAAACGAGGTGCCCCTTCGCCGCGAGGTGCTCGGCGCTGGCACGGCCGATGCCGCTCGAGCAGCCGGTGATGAGCACGGCCTTGGATGGGTCGGGCATCGTCTGTCCTCCTTAGTTGAGCTCTGCCGCCAGCGCTCGCGTGTCCACGTGTGCGGTCGCCTCGATCGAGATCATCTGGTTCACGCCCGGTGCCGTGGGGAACACCGAGCCGTTCATGATCTGAAGGCCGCGCACGGCTCTCACGCGGCACTGGGGATTCAGCGCTTCGAGCGCGAGGCCCTCCATCCTCGTCAGCATCTGACCGGCTGGCCCGCGTCAGCAACGACCCCGAGTTGCCAGCGCACCTCGTAGCCGGCAAGCGCTTCGAGCAGCTCCTCGGGGTCGAACGCTTCGGCGGGAGCGAGCGCGCCGGCGAGGTCGTAGCCCTCCGCGGTCATGCGCCGCGCGGCCCAGACGAGGCTCCCCGCCGTCAAACCGTAGACGTCGCGACCGGTGACCTCGCCGCGGCGCCGGCGGCCGTCCTCGGCGACAGCCTCAGCGACGACGGTGAAGGCGGTCTTGCGCCTGGCATCGGGCGCCGGCCCCTCCGGGAGTCGGCGGATGCGGGCGTCTAGCAGCCGGCGTGCCGGGGTGCGCAGCGCCGCGGCGAGGCCCGGGCGCAGGAACGGGAACAGCGGCGCTGCCGCTCGCGGTGCGATGGAGCGGGCGCTCATCAGCGTGGTCACGGCGCGCGTGCGCGTGTGGCGCGGAACCGTGATCGCCTCCCCGGAGGGGTAGAAGGCCATCGTGGGCGCGCCGGCTGGCGGCCCGAAGTCGAAGCGGAGGCGGTAGACCCCGCGCGGACCGGGCTGATGGCCCCCGTCACGGTAGACGAGCCCGCGACCGCCCATGATTTCGAGCGCCGTGTGCAGGGTGCCGCGGCTCATCCCCCAGTCGGCGACGTCGTAGGCCACGGTCAGCTCCGCAAGCGGCTCCATCCCGCCGGCGACCAGCCTCGCGACGCAGTCGCCGGGCACGAAGTCGAACCCCATCGCGGGCACTAGCGCAACGCCCGCGCGCTCCGCCGCCGCGCCTTGGCGCTCGAAGACCCGCCGCATGAACTCCTGCTCGCCCGTCGAGTCGAGGTAGTGCGTGCCGGTGGCGATCGCGGCCTCGACGACCGGCTCGCCCATCAGGGCGAACGGCCCGGCGCAGTTGATCACTGCATCGCAGCCCTCGAGGAGCGTGCGCAGCGAGGCCGGGTCGTCCACCGCCGCCACCGCCACGGGCGCGCCGGCACCGCGCTCCGCGGACAACCGGCCCAGCTTCTCCGCGCTGCGCCCGCCGAGCACGAAATCCGCGCCCACGCGCACCAGCTCGTCAGTGACGAGCCCGCCGGTGTACCCGGTGGCTCCGTAGAGCGCGATCACTTCGACATTTTGACGATCCGACACATTTTGTCAAGACGGTACAGTATGTCGGGCCCACCTGTCATTCTCTAGGCGATGGCAGCCACAGTCCTCTCCACACGCCGTACCGCCCCCCAAGCGATCCTCGACGCCGCGTACGAGCGGTTCTCCCACCACGGCTATCGCCGCACATCGATCGAGGACGTTGCACGCGCCGCGGGAATCTCGCGCCCGTCGGTATACGCGCACTTCAAGAGCAAGGAGGACCTGTTCCGCGCTGTCTCGCAGCGCGTCCACGACGAGGCGTTCGCCGCGGCCGAGACCGCGCTCGCCGGGGACGGCCCGCTCGGGGACCGCCTCGCGGCGATGCTCCAGGCCAAGTTCGGCTCGCCACTGGCGGCGATCCAGAGCCCCTCCACCGCGCTTGAGCTGCTGGATGAGAACGAGCGCATCGCCGGTGACATCTCGGCCGAGAGCACGCGGCGCTACGCCCGCCTGCTGCGACGCCTGATCGAAGGGGCGGTCGCGGCCGGTGAGCTCGACCCCGGGCGAGCCGGAATGTCCGCGAAGGCGCTCGCGGAGCTGGTCGCGGACTGCGCTCGCGGGCTCGAGTGGATGGCCGTTGAGCCGGCGGGCGCGGGTCGGCACCAGCAACGGCTGAGCCAGCTCGCGGCGCTGGTGACCGGCTTGGAGGCTGGCTGAGACTCGCGGGTTCGGCCAAGCGCCGATGGCTCGCCAGGCGGTCCTGGGTTCGAGATTCGAATGCACCGCCGCTAGGCTTGAGAGGTGCGCGCGCGCGAGATCTCCGAGCAGAACTGCTCAATCGCTCGCCCGGTGTCCCTGCTGGGAGACCGTTGGACGCTGATGGTGCTCCGCCAATCGTTTGCCGGGATCCGCCGCTTCGAGCACTTCCAGGAGACGCTCGATTGCTCGCGCTCGGTGCTCGCCGAGCGGCTTGACCGTCTGGTCGAGTACGACATCCTGACCAAGGCGGCCTACAAGGACGATCAGCGGACGCGTCTGGAGTACCGGCTTACGGATAAGGGCCTCGGGCTCTATCCCGTGCTGATGGCGCTGCGGAGCTGGGGGGACACGTACATGGCGCCGAACGGCCCTCCGGTGCTCTATCGCCACGTCGGCTGCGGCGGCAAGGCGGTCGTCCGACACGGCTGTGCCAAGTGCGGCGAGATCCTCGGCGCTCGCGACGTAGAGCTGCGGCCGGGGCGCGGAGCCGCCCACGGAGGCCAGCTCCGCACCCGCTGAGTTCGACTTCCGAATCCAGCTACGCTGTTGCTCCGTCTGTACCCACGGTCCACGCCCAGACGCCACCAGAGGAGGAGTCCACCATGCCCGTCTACCAGTGCGTCGTTCCCGCCGGCACCCTGACGCCGGCGCAACGGAGCGGCGTTGCCGAGGCGCTCACCGACATCCATTGCGACACCACCGGAGCGCCGCCTGAGTTTGTCAGCGTCATATTCAACGAGCTCGCTGCCGACAGCGCGTTCACGGCTGGCAAGCCCGCGAAGACCGCGATCGTGGCCGGCAACATCCGCGCCGGACGACCCCCGGAGGTGAGGCTGCAGCTCCTCGAGCGCATCTCCGATGCCTGGATGGAGATCACCGGCTGGGCAAAGGAGGAGCTGGTAGTCAGCGTCGCCGACGTGCCGGCCTCCTGGGTCATGGAGAAGGGCATGATCATGCCCGAGCCCGGCGAGGAGGAGGCCTGGCTGCGGCGCCTACAGGCCGAACAGGAGAGCTGACCCCGCTTGTCCAATTGGACCCTGCTAACCGTTGGCGAATAGCGCCAGTCCAGTCTGGGCGGTGGCGTTGTTAGACCGAGGTGGTCTGTGATGGTCGCTTAGTAGCGCCACCGCCTGAGATGAGTGATTCCATGCGCTCAGGCGACGTAGTCGACCAGCGCGCGGCTCGGGCGGCCGAGCCTGTGGTTGAGGGCGATGCAGGCGGCGAGTGCCAAAAGCCGCGTCCCGATGCGAACGCAGAGGTTCTCGATCGTGCGGGCTCCGTGGCGCTCGAGGGTGAGCACGTCCTTGCAGGTCCAAAACACCGACTCGATCCGCTGGCGAATCGGGGCCAGGTGAGGACCGCGACCGGGCTCATCTTTGCGAGCCGGTCGAAACACCCAGGCGCCGAGCTCGCGGACCCGTTCGGCGAACTCCCGGCCCGCGTAGCCCTTGTCGCAGACCAGGGCCTCGCCGCCTCGAAGCGCTCCCGGCAAGAGCCCCAGCGCGACCTCGCACTCGGGGCGGTCCGCGCCCAGAAGCGCCGCCCGCGCATAGCCAGATCACACGGTTCCGCTCGTCGTGCCACGTCGCTCCGCGATGGCGGTGTCCGTAGCCGAGCGTGTAGACCTCGCGCCCCGATGTAAGGGGCTCCACCTTGCGCGTGTCAGCTGCACCCGCACCTCGCTTGCCCATGAAGCCCTTGATGATGTCCTCGCCGAGCAGATCCTCGAACCGGACGTCCGCTCGACGTCTGAGATCCTCGATGAGGCATCGCTTGGTGACGCGGAGCTCCCAGGTCTTGCAGAGATAGGAGCCACGCCGGCAGTTCGCGCGGTCGGCATCCGCCATGCGACGGATGCTATGTCCGTCTGCGGTTGCCTACTGCTCGAGGCCTGCCGCTTCCATGGCGGCGTCGGTCTCGGACGTCGCGAAGCGGTTGGCGTGGGCGGCGAGGGCCTCGGTGTCGCCTTCGCGGATGAGAATGGCGGCGCGCTCGAAGTCGGCCGCGAACTCGTCGCCGTGGCGCTCGACGAACTCGCGCCAAGCCTGCGCGATCACGTCGCCGGTTGTCCGGCCCTGCATCGCGGCGATCGCCTTCGCGCTTGCGCGGATGTCCGCCGGCAGTCTTGTTACGGCGCTAGTGCTCACCGTACGACCTCCTCGAGACTGGCTGTGTAGCACATTGTAACAAAGTTACATCGGAATCGACGGGAATCGCTCGTAGCTTGAGCGCGCCGCCTCAGCTGCCCAACCGCGTCCAGCGAACGGCGATCCGGAGGGTGCCCAGCTAACCGCTTGGCTTGTCCAACACCCCGAACGTCAGGCTGCGGCCCTTCTGCTTAGCCTCGAGGAAAACGATGCGCCGGATCCACTGGTCGAGACGCCCGCTCCGCGTCAGCTCGGCGGCATGCGTCAACGCGCGATCGAACAGCTTTGGGCGGGTTCCGCGCGGCGGCGGATTGGCGACGATGACATAGACGTCGAGTCGCTCCGGCACGTCGTCGCCGAAGTGGTCGCTGTACTCAGTGCGCAGCCGGGCTCGCTGCCTGGCGGGAGTGAGTTGAGCGGCTGCAGCCAGTGCTTGCACCAGGGCGTACTCGGCGTTCTGGTCGCCCCCTCGCTTGAACTCGGCGACGATCGGCGCTCGATCGCTCGTGTTCATCAGCAGGAGGTCCGCGCTCACCTGGCAGTCCTTCTCGATGACCCAGGTGCGCTTGTCGCCCGCGACGGCCGATCCCGGCGTAATCTCGCGCGCCACGAACATGAAGTCGAGGTCTGAGCGATCTTCGACCGACCACCTCGGTGGAGACCAGAGCAGGGCCTGGAGATGCTCCGTGTCTTGCAGTGAGTTGAGCAGCGGCCCCCTTTCTTTGTCGAGATCAAACAGCGATCTCCTCGTGCCCGACGGATGGAACGGTCCGCTTCCGCGCACGCCACGCACGGCGGTTGCGGTCGCCTCGAACGCCGCGCTGATTTCCTCGGCAGTGACCTCAAAATCGAGCTGCTGTCTCTGACCGCCGGCAGTTCCGTACCGGTGGTAGAGGTCCTCGATGCGGCTCGGATCGCAGCCTTGGCTCATATCTCCGCCCCCTCTATACCGCGCCTCATGCTCGGTGTGCCAAGCAGAGCGGCGATCTCACGCCGCCCACCACACGCCGTCCGAGTGCTGTTCGACGCCTGATAACAGTTCTTCGAAGCGCTCCGGGGCCGATGAGTGGATAGGGACGACTCGCGTCGGCGCCAGTGCGCGTGCCAGCGCCTGAAGGCCGGCGACGGACGCATGGCCGGACGAATGAAGCTTGAGAAGCGGCGCATCGTGCTGCAGCAGGATGCGTTGTAGCCGGGCCCCCGATGGGTGGTCGAGGTAGCCGGGCCACAGCGACCAGATTGCCTGTGCGTGGACAAGGCAGTTCGCCCGCGCCAGCTCAGGCAGCGTGGACCCTTGGATGAGCATCACGAGTTCGTCCGCTCTCTCGCGGATCTCTTCGAGGAAGATCCGGTGCTGCCGCAGCTCGTTGACACGCTCGAACTCGCCGGACTGCTTCACGAGGATGCGCTGACGGCTTGGAACGTAGACTCGAAGCCTTGGGAATCCCGGGCGGGGGATGCTGTCGGTGCCGGTTGCATTGGCGACGGTCGCCGTGTAGAGGTCGATGACGAGCGTTCGCTCGGCGCGCTTGCACGCCCGATAGACCGTCACGAGCCGGTCGATGTTCTGCGTCGAGCTGAATACAGCGACCAGTCCTCGAGTCGTGTCGAACGCCTCGGCCATCGCAAGCTCGACCTCCCTCTCGTCAGGTCCCGGCGCCCGGTCGCCGTCGCGGCGGACATGCGTCCCCTCAAGAAGCAGGACGTCGATGTCCTCGGGTGGCTCGTCGCACAGCCTCTTGACGAGTGAAGCCTTGCGTCCATGGGCTCGAAAGTCGCCGGAGTAGAACAGACGCCGGCCGCCGCCTTCGATCAGCAGTGCGTAGGAATCGAACGCACTGTGGTCGACGAGATACGGGGTGACGGTGAACGGGCCGACAGCAAACGGCCGGCGGTCCTCGAGGAACCCTGTCGGCTTCAAACGGATGCCCGAGGGCGTGAAGAAGGTCGCTGCCTCGAGAATCGCGGCCGCAGCGCGGCCGATGTAGACCGAGACCGACGGATGGAGCTGATCAGCGAGCCCGTAGTGGTCCTGGTGAGGGTGGGAGAGCACGACACCGAGTAGGGATGTGCCGTCGCCGCCGGTGAGGCCGTCGATGCGAGGAAGCTCGATGTGGTCATCAGGCGCGGCGTCGAGCGGGCGCCCTACGTCGAGTACGAGCCGCTTCCCGGCGAGTTCGAGTTCGACGCAGTTGCCGCCGATCTCGCTCGCGCCCCGATGAATGCGGACCCTCATCCGGCCTCCCGTAGATGTCGGCGAGCCCGGCGCGGCGAGAAACGCCCTCTCCTCGCGTCATGCCAGAGCATGATCATGAGGTCGTCTCGGTTGCCTTCGAGTGCGGTGAGCTCTTCGTCGACGTCGGCGCGAAACTCGGCATCAGAGGCGTACAGTCCGCGGGCGGCGGCCAAGTCTCGGTCCCAGGCGCCACGCCATTCCGAGCGGATCGGCTGTTCGCCCACGGTGCAGTGGTAGCAACGTTCGATGTCGCCGTCTGCGTTGTACCACTCGTGCCGCCCGCAGTCGCGGGGGCCTTTGGCGAACAGGCGATATGCCGCGTTCAGCAGCTCGCGCCGCGGAAGGTCTCGCCAGAGTGGGAATCGGTCGGAGGGCAAAGGATGGCGTTCGCCGACGAAGATCAGGTTGATCCAAGGACTCGCGCGTACTCGACCCCATGTACGCCAGCGATACCGCTGCCGCGCCGCGGTCGGTGCAGCGGTCCGATCCGGCCGTTGATCAGATGGCATCACCGTTGCAGCGCTCGCAGCACGAAGAGGCTGAGCAGAAAGAGCAGGAATCCACAGGCGCCGAGCGGTGGCCAGAGCCCGCCCGCGAGGATCCCGATCGCGCCAACGGCGGCCATCTGACTCCACAACTCGATCGCCCGGTGCGAGGAGTCGCGTTCATCGCGCGACGAGGCCTGCGAAGCCGCAGGTCCTTGCACGGGCAGATCCTTGTGCGTCGGAACGGCCTACTCCTCGCGTACGGCGACTGTGGCGGCCATTGCCCGCTCGTGGCGCGAAAGCGGCGGGCGGAGGATTTCCCGGGCAGACGTGACTGTTGACGCGATGGCCTGGGCTAGCACGCTAGGTAGCGCGGCAACGGCGCGCCCCAACTCCACCTGCCCACCAGCGCTCATGCTGAGAGTTATCGGCAAGTCGCCGGGCTACTTTTCTGCGGCATGCGAACGCCGTGATTCATCGCCGTGTGATGTCCATCTCGACCTTAGGTCGCACCGGGGCAAGCGAAGCTGACGCGATGCTCGAGTCGAGTTGTCAAACCAACGTCAAACGAACCACGCCAGACCAAGCGGGCCAGGTCCGGAATCGCCAGGCTCTCCGGCCCGATCACCCGCACGGGCACGGACTCAGCAGTATCGGATCGCTCCAACCGTCACGCCCTCGTCGGGCTCATAACCCGAAGGTCGCGGGTTCGAATCCCGCCCCCGCTATCACCGAAGCCCCGCATCTGCTGGGCCTTCCTCGTTGTGAGAGCAATGGCCGGGTCATCCGGGGCTTCAAGCGGGCATCAAGTTCGCGCGCTACGGACCACTTAGCTCGATCCTCGCTGCCTGCCAGCGGCGACCGCGCCGAACCTAACCGATCCCCACGGCCGACAGGGTCCGGTCGGTGGGTGGCTTCAGGTGCCCTACTTCTTGGCGGGCTCGAAGTAGGGGTTGGTGCCGACGGCGTGGTCGGTGACGTCGACCACGCGGGCGATCTCCGGAACCGCCTCGGTGATCGCGACCTCGATCCCCTGGCCGAGGGTGACGGTGGCCATCCCGCAGCCCTGGCAGCCGCCGCCCAGGCGCAGGTAGGCGGTGTCCTCCTCGACCGCGACCAGCTCCGCATGCCCGCCGTGCGCGGCGATGGCCGGGTTGACCTGACGGTCGATCACCTGGATGACCCGCTGGGCGACGTCGCCGCTGAGGTCGGCGGGCGGAGGGGCGTCGATGGGCGGGCTCGCGGGTGGCGCCATCGGCGGGCTCATCATCGGCAGCTCCGCCGGAGCCGGCGGCTTGTTCGGGTTCACCAAGGTGAACCCGCTCTGCTCGAGGCGTTGCGACCAGTCGATGGTGGCGCCTCGCAGCTTCTCGACGCTCGACTCCGGCACCACGATCGCCAGGTCGCCG
>Ga0208612_1000420_pt1 | contig 18667 bp, 18 predicted proteins | sample AntDryMetagUQ889_FD_188089 | JGI IMG/M metagenome (GOLD analysis project Ga0208612, IMG submission 188089) | Polar desert microbial communities from Antarctic Dry Valleys - UQ889 (SPAdes) | ecosystem: Environmental > Terrestrial > Soil > Desert | place: Antarctic Dry Valleys | collected 2008-12-31 | reverse complement strand
AGGCCGCGCCCGTCCGGATGCGATCGAGCTAGAAGCCGAAGCGCTCCTTGTTCTGAAGCAGGATCTCGGTCTGCGCCGCCGCAAACTCATCGAGGATCTGCTGCGCGTCGCTGCCACCCACCACCAGCGTGGTGGCCTCGCCGGCGCCCTGAGGCCCGAAGAGGATGTCGCCGCCGGCGGGGATCGTCGGCAGGAACTGGACGGCCTCGGCCAGCGGGGCAACCTGCGCGATGAGCGGCAGGAGACCATCGCCGGACGCGTTCTGGAACTCGTCAGACTCGCGCACCTCGTTGCGCGCCGGGATCTGTCCGGCAGCGCCCCACTGAAGCGAGTTCTGGCTGAACCAGTCGATGAAGTAGTAGGCGCACGCCTTGGTGTTCTCGTCCTCCGCGCCGGCGGACGTCACCGCCAGGTTGTGCGAACCACCCCAGGTGCCGTCACCGAAGATCGCCGGAATCGGGGCCACGCCGAGATCCTCGCCAAGGGCCTCGCTGTAGCGCGTCGTCTCCCAGATGCCGGACATGACCATGCCGTTGGCGCCCTGCTGGAAGGCATTGATCTCAGCGTCGCTCTCGACGACCGGTGCGTCGAGATCGGTTGCCAGGGAAGCAAGATACTCGGCGGCCTGAACGCCCGCCTCGCTGTTGAACGTGACCTCGGTGAAGTCCTCGTTCGTCCACTCGCCGCCGCCCTGGTAGAACAGCGCCGCGAACTGGATGCCGGCCAGGAAGTTCCCGCCCGGGCCGCTGCCCACGACCTGGTAGCCGCTGGCGTCGGTGTTTTCACTGATGGCCGTGATGGCCTCCTCGAACGAGGCCTGGTCAGTCGGCGGGCTCTCGGGATCGAGGCCGGCCTCCTCGAACAGGGCCTTGTTGTAGTACAGGTTCATGGTGTGGGTGTCGATCGGGATGCCGACCCGCTGACCCTTCCACTCACCTGCGTTCCAGATCGCCTCCGGGAACATGTCAGGTCCGTAGCCGCCCTGATCGGCAAAGTCGTTGATCGCCACCACAATGCCGTTCTCGACGTGACCGGGAAGTGCGTCGTAGCCGGCCGCGATGATGTGCGGCAGCTCATTCGCCGATGCCGCGGCCTCGAGCTGAGCTGCGTACTCCCCGCCAATCTTGGTCTCGACAGTCACTTGGCACGTCGGGGTCGCGGCGTTGAATTCATCCACGATCTGCGAGAAGAAGTCGCCGTCCGGACCCGTGAACGGATTCCACAGGGTCAGCTCGGTATTCTCGGCGGCCGGCTCGAAACCGCCACCTGCACCACCGCTCGCGCCGGGTTCCTGGCTTCCGCCCGCTCCCTGGCTCGCTCCAGGTGCCTCGCTACTGTCATCGCCAGAGTTGCATGCCACGAGAATGAGCGCGAGCACCGCGAAGATCGCGACGAGCCGCGATCCCCGGGAACCGGCACGGCCCGATGCCGCCCGCCAATCGAAGACGCTGGATTCCACCTGATCTCCTCCTTGGGTCCATCGCCTCGGGCGACAGCCAACTTGTAGGTTCCGCCTCGCCCAGCCACGCCGAGGCTGGCCTGGCGTTCAAACACCGCGCCTCCGACCACGCCTCTTGAATGAACCGGCGTGCGTTGGAGTGCCGCAGACAACGTAGCATGATTCGTCAAGAGATTTAGCCACTCGGTCCCATGACGCAGACGGCTTGCCCGTGGCCGGTATCCTGTGGCGATGCGGAACCAAACGGCTAAACCTGCGCCACTCTCGTCATGACCACCGGCAAGACGATGCACATCGATGCCGCCGAACCGCCTGACAGGGTCGTTCTGGTTCTCAAGGCACTGGCCAGCAAGACACGGATCGCGATGCTCCAGGCGATCGCCGACCGTATCGTCCCGCTGAACGAGCTTGCGCTGGAGATGAGCCTTCCGCCATCGACCGCCGCGATGCACATCCTGACCCTGGAGAAGGCCGGCCTGGTTCACACGGAGCTGAGACCGGCAAGCCGCGGGCTGCAAAAGGTGTGCTCGCGCACGTACGACGAGCTGATCATCGAGCTCCCACGCGGGACACCCCACGAGAGGAACGTGGTCGAGCAGAGCATGCCGATCGGCGGCTACAGCGAGTCGCGGGTGGAGCCAACCTGCGGCCTCGCCAGCGCCACGCAGCTCATCGGCTTCCTCGACGATCCGGACTCGTTCTACGAGCCGGGACGCCTCGGCGCCCAGCTCATCTGGTTCGGCTGTGGATACCTCGAGTACCGGTTCCCGAACCGCCTGCCGCCACTGGCCGACGTGACGATGGTCCAGGTCAGCGCGGAGGTCTGCTCGGAGGCCCCGCTGCACGACGCCAACTGGCCGAGCGACATCACCGTGTGGATCAACGACATCGAAGTCGGAACGTGGACGTCGCCGGGCGACTTCGGCCGTGAGCGCGGGCGCTACACGCCGGCGTGGTGGGAGAGCAAGGACACGCAGTTCGGAGTGCTCAAGCGATGGAGGGTCACGGCCGAAGGGAGCACGGTTGACGGGGTGGTGGTGTCAGACGCCAGGATTGCCGATCTCAACCTTGCGCGGGACGAGCCGATCCGCGTCCGCATCGGCGTGAAGCCCGATGCCGCGCACGTGGGCGGCCTCAACCTCTTCGGGAGACGGTTCGGCAACTATCAGCAGGATCTCGTGCTGCTCATGGCGTACGAGGCTGGAGCATCCGAACGTGGTGTGCGCCGAGCCACCAATGGCTCGTCGGGCAACCCGCGCCCCATCGAGCCCTGATCTCTTCGGCATGGTGGGCGTTGCGCCCACATGCAAACAACTGGGAGGAAGGGGCGGATCCGGATCCTTTCACCTCCGGACTTTGCGCGCCGGTTCAAATTCGCGAGCCAAAGCGGCCAGATGGGGCTCTGCTTGCCAGTTGCTTGCGCCCGGGTGCAAATTTCGCGATCGACGATAGACCGGCGGTACGACGACGCGGCGCAGGGAGGTCACCAGAGGGCGAGGCCGGTCTGCTCGTCAGGCACGCGGACCAGGGAGACGCCGGTGATCTCGCGGATCATGACTTCGGCGGCGAACACCTCGCAGCCGCGCACCAGGTGGCCGCCAACGGTGGCGCCGGAGGAATCGGCGAAGGTGGCGTGGGCGTGCAGGAACGGTCGGTCCTCGCGCAGCGAGATGTTGCCTGTGAAACCGACGATCTCATGATGCGTGTCAGAGGCGAGCTCCAGGTATCGATGATCCGACTGCTCGTAGTAGGCATACGCAGCACGGCGCACCGCACCGATGACGGTCACCTGGGCGGCGAGCACGCCGCGCGAGGCGCAGAAACGCTCGATCTCCTCGACGAGGTCGCTTCCGGTCTCCAATCGACCGACGAAGCCGCGGCCGGCGGTGAGCTCGCTGAATCCGGTTGGCATCGGTCTGTCAGTCCTCCTATTCGAAATGCTTGAGGCTGCGAACGATGGGCAGCGACGCCGCGACTCGTGCGGGATACAGGCCGGCCAGCGCGGCCACGCCGGTGCCCACCAGGAGCACGGAGACGAGCAGCGGCCACGGCAGGCGGATGCCTGCGACCAGCTCGGCCGACGCGCCGCCGTTGATGAGCGCGAAGGCCACCAGCAGCCCGGTGATGATGGCCAGCACGCCGGCGATGGCGCCCATCATGGCGGCCTCGGCCACCACCATGGCCTGCACCTGCGCGACCGTCATGCCGTGCGCGCGCAGGATGGCAATTTCGCGCACCCGCTCGCTGATGCCGATGCCGAGCGTGTTGACGATGCCCAATGCGCCGATGACGACCGCGATCAACGCCAGCACATCGAACAGGCCGATGAGGGTGTCGAGCGATCGGCTCAGCTCCCCCGCCAGGTCGCGCGGGGTGAGGGCCTGGGCGGCAAGACCAGCGGCCGTCTCCTGCACCGATGTGGCGAAGGCTGAAGACGGGATGTCGTCCTGGGTGATCATGACCCACAGCGATGCCGCGGTCGCGCCAAAACGGTCGCGGGCATCGGCCGCGCTCACGAGCAGGGCACCATCCGCGGTTCGCGCGGGCAGCGTGTATTCGACCAGGCCGGCAACGGTGAAGTCGAATGTGGCGGCACCGGGTTGGGCGAGGCTGAGCGTGTCCCCGACCTCGATCCCGTCGCGCAGCGCGAGTGACTCGGGCACCAGCGCGGCGCCACCGGCGCGCAGGGCCGCGAACGCATCGGCGCGTGGCGCGCCGCGAACGATCAGCGCGCCGGCATCCTCGAAGACGCTCGGATCAATCCCGGCGACGGCCGTCTCGATCTGGGCGTCATCGGTCACGCGAACGGCCGGCAGCTCGAGGATCGGGCTCGCGACCTGGAGCCCAGCCGTGGCGTCGAAGGTCGGGCGGAACGTGTCGACCTCCAGCGGCAGGCTGGTTCGAATGGCATGGCCCCCGGGCAGGATCGAGCCGACCCAGCGCTCGGTTCCGGCGCGCGCCGACTCGGCGACGGTCCCCAGCGCCACGACCGCCGACAGGGCGATCATCATGGCCCCCACGGTCAGGCCGGTCCGCACGCGGTCGCGCGACAGGTTCACCCTCCCGAGCAGTCCCTGGGCGCCGAAGAACCACTCGAACGGACGGCCGATCACCCGACTGAGCGGCCCGAGCACGAACGCCGTCGCGATCGCGCCGCCGACGAGCAATGCCAGCGACAGCAGGACCGGCAGGATTGGCGTTTCGCTGCCGACCACGCTCACCAGGCCGATACCACTCACGACCACCATGAGCTCGACCCACACCATTGGCGCAAACCGCTCGACCAGGCCGCGTTCGGCGAGCCGGATTGGACGGAGCGCGGCGATCGGCGAGAGCCGGGCCGCCCGCAAGGCCGGGACCAGCGATCCGGCCAGGGTCACCAGCAGTCCCAATCCGAAGGCAGCCAACAGGCCGATGAGCGGCAGGGGCAGGCCGGTCACGAGGACCGAGCGTGTCGTTCCGAGGAATCCGATCATGGCCGCGGCCAGGACGATACCCGCCACGACGCCGGCCAGGCTGCCGATCACGCCGAGAGCCAGCGCCTGACGCAGCACGATCCCGAGCACCTGCCGCGACGTCGTCCCCGCGGCCCGCAGCAGTCCCAGCTCGCGGGTTCGCTCGCCGACCGTCATGGCCAGCGTATTGCCGACGAGGAATGCGCCGACCACCAGCGCCACCAGGCCGAACAGCAGCGCAACGCCCACGAAGCCCGCCTGCGCCGATGCCAATCGCTGACCCGCGTCAGCCGGGGTCTCGACGATGAACGGCTCGTTGAGCGCATCGGTCACGCGGGCCAGCGCTGCGGAATCGGTGGAGTTGAGCGCGAGATCGATCGAGCGAATAGGCGCGGGCACCTCGAAGGCACCGTCCAGGGCCGCGCGCGACACGATCAGCACCTCTCCGCGTTCGAGCGCGGCGAAGCCGGTATCCGCCACCAATCCGATGATGCGCAATGGTGGCAGTCCCTGCCGGCGGCCACCGAGCAGGAGCTGATCGCCGAGCGTGAGCTCATGGCGCGTCGCCCACGACGCCGGAACCAACGCGTCGGTCGGGCTATCGGCTGACAGCGGCACGCCGGCCGCGATGTTCGGGTCGCGCAGCTCCGCGTCGGTCTCCGGATCGATGCCGAACACGAGCAACGAGAAGACCTGCTCTTGTTCACCGGGTGCGGTGGACACGAGCAGGCGGCGTTCCGAGACGGGCGTCGCGGTCTCCACTTCCGGAAGAGCGCGGAGCGCCTGGACCGTTCGGGGCTGGAAGCCGGCATCGGCGAATGCCCGCAGGCGGATGTCTGCGTTGCCGAGGAGGTCCGCCGTCGCCCCGCGCAGCGCCTGCTCCGATGACGAGCCGGTGATGATCGTGGCGGTCACGACCGCCACCCCCAGGCCGACGCCCGCCATCGCCAGCGCCGTCCGCAGCGGGCGGGCCAAGAGCCCACGCCAGGCGAGCGACGCCAGGCGCATCGGTCCCTTAGAGCCCGAGCTCGGCGAGGCGCCGGATCAATGGGCGCGCCTCGTGATCGGCTCGCCGGCCGAGAACGATCTCGTCGCGAATCTCGCCATCCCGCACGACGAGGACACGGTCGGCGTATGCAGCCGCGCGCGCGTCATGCGTCACGAGCACGATCGTCTGGCCCAGCCGATCGGCTGAGTCCCATAGGAGGTCGAGGATCTCGGTGCCGGTCGTGTAGTCGAGGTTGCCGGTGGGCTCATCTGCCAGGAGGATGGCCGGTCCGGTCGCCAGCGCCCGCGCCAGCGCGACCCGTTGCTGCTCGCCGGCGGAGAGCTGGTCTGGCCGATGCTCCGCCTTGTCGGCCAGGCCAACCATGGTCAGGAGCTCTTCGATCCGCGACCGATGCCGCGTCGCGGGGTCACCGGCAATGAGGAAGGGCAGCGCCACGTTCTCCGCCACATTCAGCAGCGGGATGAGGTTGAAGAACTGGAACACGAATCCGGTCTTCGCGCGGCGCGTGAGGGTCCGCTGTTCCTCGTCAAGGCCGGAGATGCTGATCCCATCGATCACGACCTCGCCCGAGCTCGGGAGGTCCAGGCCGCCCAGCAGGTGCAGCATGGTCGACTTGCCGGAGCCGGACGTGCCCATGATCGCAACGAACTCGCCCTGCTTCACGGCGAGCGACACGCCACGCAGGGCATCGACCTCGGTGTCGCCGAGTGGATAGCGCTTGACCAGGTCGCGCGCTTCGAGAATCACGGTCACGCCCGCAGTGTACCGATCGACGGGGCGCCGAATCAGCCGAAGAGGAACCCCAGCACGGCGCCGATGATCCCATCGAGCGGCCCGGGCTCGCTTGCCGGCGCGGCGGTGACCTCGAGATCAACGGCCACGGGGTCGGCGACCGTGACCGAGGCAACGCTCACCGACATCACCGCTGCGCGAGCGGCCGCGTGCTCCTCGACCATCAGTCGTGCGGTCACGTCATCCCGGTTCGGCGATGAGACAAGCGTCGACACGCCCTCCAGTCCCAAAGCGGACACCGGTCGTCGTGGCGAGTCGACGGCAAACTCCTTCGGCTTGGGCTCCGCCTTCGGCTTGGGCTGAGCCGCGGGCACCGGAGCTGCGGGAGCGGCGACCGGCGCGGGGATCGGAGCCGAAGCGCCACCCCCGGAAGGTGGCTGAGGCGCGGGCGAGGGCGCGGCCGGCTGAGATGGCGGAGGCGGAGGCGGAGGCGGAGGCGGAGGCGGAGGCGGAGGCGGAGGCGGAGGCGGAGGCGGAGGCGGAGGCGGAGCAGGGGCCACGGATGGCGCCTGGAGGAAGAGTTCGGTGTACATCCGCGTGTTCTGGACGTACCCCTGAAAGCGCTGGTTGTCGGCCGCAGCGGCGCCAATGCCACCATGGGTGAAACGTCGGTCGAGCACGTTGACGCGGTGGCCGGGCGAGGCCATGAACTTCTCGTGGACGCGAACGGGTGAATACGAGTCATCCAGGCCGGAGTTCCAGCCGATGTTCTCCCCGGCCCACTCGTAGCTCAGGCCGTTGCTGTCGTAGTAGGGATAGACCAGGCACCCGCAGCCGGCGATGGTGTGACTGAAGTAATCCTTGGCCAGCATGTCGGAGCTGCGCCATCGGGCCAGGCTGACGAGCGTGCCATGCTGCTGCAGCGGCGCCATGCCGTTGTTCGTACGCGCCCCGTTGAGGAGCTGCCAGAGGGTGGCCTCGGCGCTTCCCTGGTTCCAGCCGCTGGTCACTGCCGGGCTCCAGGTGAGCATGCCAGCCGCGACGAGGGCGCTGAGGCCGAACCCCAGCGTGCGTGTCATGACTCGGCGCGGCAATCGATGAGCGGGAACGGACATCCGGTGGTGCTCCGAGGTGAGGAAGAGGGTTGGAATCGGGCGACTCGGCGCCTATCGGTACCGTATCGAGCCATGCCGGAGCGGTCTGTAGGCAGGTCGTCCGGGCGGACCCCCTGACTCGGCACCCTTCGGGTACCCCCCGGCGACCGGACCATCGTCCGTCCGGGTCATGGGCACACCGCGTGCAGCCGACGATCGACATGGCGAAGATTCATTCGGTCCTTGTCGTTGACGACGAGGCGAGCGTGCGATCCCTCTACGTCGACGCTCTCGAAACGGCTGGCCACCACGTCCGCGTCGCCATGGACGGGCAGGATGCGCTGAATCTACTGCGTGACGGCAACGTTCCATGTGTCGTGCTGTCGGACGTGCGCATGCCTCGCATGGATGGCTGGGACCTGGCACGCGCCGTGGCTCGCGATCCGCAGCTCAACAGCGTTCCGGTGGTGCTCCTGACCGGCGATCGGATCCTGTCGTTCACGTCACCGGCGCGCGACAAGCCTTTCTCCGTCGCCGAGCTCGATGCCCTCGTGCAGCGCGAGTGCCAGCTGCACCGCGAGCCATCACCGGCGGGTCGCTAACGCTCGCGCCGACGCTCCTCGGACAGCTTGTCGACCACGCCTTTCAGGTCAGTGGCCGATTCGCCGATCTCGCCGGCCGCGGTGCGCTGCTCTCCCGCCGCCTCGCGCAGGTCACCGGCAGCGGCACGCAGATCGCCTGACGCCGAATCCATCGCCTGTGTCGCCCCAGTCGCCCCGGCCTCGCCGTCCCTGGCGGCCTCCGCATGGGCCTCTTCTTCGACCCGGTCAGCAGCCAACGCGACGAGTTCTTCGGGGCTCGCGTCGGGTGACTCCTCGCGTATCTCCTCGAGCACTTCGTCGACCTCTTCGACTGCGGTCTCCTCGATGATGCGCAGGTTGATGACGTAGTTGAAGAAGACGTTACCGACCGCGAGAATCGGGATGCCGAAGAGCGCTCCCCACAGGCCAGCTACCTGGGCACCGACCAGCAGGCCGACGAGAACGAGGATCGGGTGCATGCCCAGCGCCTCGCGCATCAGCCGGGGCTGAAGGTAGTTGACGAGCACCGTCTGCACGATGAGCAGCACGGGGGCGACGAGCAGCAGCCACTCGGGCGCAAAGATCGCGGTCGCGAGGATGGGAGGAATCAGCGCCAGCGGCGGGCCGAAGAACGGAACGAGCATCGCCAGGGCCGACAGGGCGCCAATGATGAATCCGTACGGCAGACCCAGCAGGATCACGACCGCAAGCGTCAAGACCGTCTGGATGCCGGCCAGAATCACCTGGGCACGGAGGAAGCCACCAAACGCCTTCGAGACCGTGCGCTCGAGAATCTCGACCTCGTCGGCATAGCGCGTCGGGATGACCCGGTTGACCTTGGCCAATATGCGCTGGCTATCGGCAAGCATGTAGAGGCTGATGATGATGACGAGCACCAGCGCACCAAGCACGGCCACCGTCACCTGCGGCACCTCACCGATGACGGATCCCGCGGCGCGCGCGACCGTTGCCTCCACGTCGCGGTAGAGCTCCACGAGGTCGGGTGCGAACCGTCCGAATGAGATCGCTTCTTCCCAGCCACGCAACGTGCCTTCGATGCGGGCTCGAGTCAACGGAAAGTCGTCGGCCATCTCGCCCATGGAGGAGCCGATGGAGGACACCGCGTAGAACAGCACGAACCCGCTGCCGATGAAGGTTGCGGCGTACACGACGCCGATCGCGACCCCGCGCGGCATCCGGTCTCGCTCGTCCATCCAGGCAACGACCGGCGAGAGCACGAAGGCCAGAAGCCACGCCACGAACAAGATCAACAGAATCTGCGTGAAGCCGCCCAGGATCTGGACCAGCAGAGCGGCAAGCAGCAGTGCCACGTAGATGGTCGCCAGCACGATGAACGCGGAGCGCCACCATCGCTCCCGGCGACCTCGTGACTCCTCGTGACTCAGCGTGTCCATGCGCCGGATCATGGCAGGCTGCCCAGCCCCGCGCAGCGTCCATCCGCGTATCGATGTATTTCGATATTGACAAATATCAATATCGAACCCAGGCTGAGCCGATGCGAAGCACCGATCCCGACGTGACCCTCCTGGCGGCTCTCGCCGACCCGACCCGCCTGTCGATCGTCCGTCAGCTCTCCGCCTGTGCTGACGTGTGCGCGTGCGACTTTATCGAGTGCTGCACCGTCAGCCAGCCGACGATCAGCCACCACCTCAAGGTCCTGCGCGAGGCCGGCGTGGTGATCAGCGAGCGGCAGGGCACGAACATCATGTACTCCCTTTCGCCTGACTTCGTTCGGCGCTGGTCCGGTATCGGCGCCAGCCTGACCGGGCTCGTCCACATCCGCTCATCTATCCAAGGAGAAGACCGATGACTGACCAGGTCCACGAGCTCGTCCGCGAGCGCTACGCCGCAGCCGCCACCCAGGCGGCCACGGGCAGCGGAGCCTGCTGCGGCCCCGAAGAAGGCATCGGCGCCGGCCTCTACACCGCCCTCGAGCGCGACGAGCTGCCCGATGCGGCAATCCTCGCCTCCCTGGGTTGCGGCAACCCGACGGCCGTGGCCGATCTCCACCCTGGCGAGCGAGTGCTCGACCTCGGATCCGGCGGCGGAATCGACGTGCTGCTGTCCGCGAAGCGCGTCGGTCCCACCGGTCGCGCCTTCGGGCTTGATATGACCGATGAGATGCTGGCCCTCGCCCGCCGCAATACGTCGGAGGCTGGGGCGACGAACGTCGAGTTCCTCAAGGGCCACATCGAAGCCATCCCGCTGCCGGCCGATTCGATCGATGTCGTCATCAGCAACTGCGTCGTCAACCTCGCCGCCGACAAGCCGGCCGTCTTCCGCGAGATCGCGCGGGTCCTGCGGCCGGGCGGGCGCATCGGTATCAGCGACATCGTGGCATCAGATGAACTGACGCCCGACCAGCGCGCGGAGCGCGGCTCGTATGTCGGCTGCATCGCCGGCGCCCTCAGCTTCAGCGAGTTCGAATCCGGCCTGCGCGATGTCGGCCTGACCGATGTCTCCCTCACCTCGACCCACACGGTCGCCGACGGGATGCACAGCGTCATCGTCCAGGCCACCAAGCCTGCGGATGCCGCGCCATCGGTCTCAATGACGCCGTCCGAACTGCCCCAGGCGACGTCTGGCTGCTGCGGCGGAGACGGCTGCTGCTGATTAGGTGCTCAACCCCGATGCGTCCTCCGGCAAGGACACCGTCGCCGGATAGAATCGGGGCCCCGTGAATCCCCCCGTCGACCCCTCCTACCGTGCGCTGCTGGGCGTCCCGACGCTCGCCCGCGTCCTGCTTTCGATGCAGATCGCTCGGGTGGCGCAGTCGATGGTCGGCGTCGCACTCGTCCTGTTTACCCTGGACCGATTCGACTCTCCGGCCTTCGCCGGGCTGGTGACCTTCGCCAGCATATTCCCGGGCCTGCTCATCAGCCCGGTCGCCGGAGCGTTGCTGGATCGTCACGGCCGGATTCGGCTCGTTTTGCTCGACTACGTGGTCGCGCTGGCAGCCATGATCGTCATCGGCGCGCTGGCGTTGCTCGGCCTGCTCCCCGGTCCGGTCCTGCTGCTGGTCGCGGTCGTCTCGTCGCTGACATCGATCCTGAGCCACGTCGGCTTGCGCAGCCTCTTCCCGATTCTCGTTCCCGAGCCGCTGTGGGAGCGCGTCAACGCGGTCGACTCGAACGGGTACGTGGTGGCGACGATCATGGGCCCGCCAATCGCCGCGCTGCTGGTCGCGCTGCTGGGTGGTGCCACGGCACTGCTGGTCATCGGCCTTGCCTTTGGTGTCGCCGCATTCGTCCTCGTCGGGGTGCCTGACCCTCCCGCTCCGACGGCATCGAGCGGGCGCATCTTCCTCGACGCCTGGAACGGGCTCGTCTATACATGGCGCAACCGGACGCTGCGCGGGCTGGGCTTCGCCATCACCACGGCCAACCTGGCGCACGGCATGACGACGATCGTACTGCCGCTCATCATCCTCGAGCGCTTCGGATTGAGCGAGATCGTGGTCGGCCTGGTCTTCGCGGTCTCCGGCATCTCCGGCGTGATGTCTGCCTTCGTGTTCGGGCGCATGGACACCCGCGGGCGCGAGTGGCACCTGCTGGTCTGGCCGATGGTGGCGCTGGTGCCAACGGTGGGCATCCTGCTCGTTGCGGCCGGCCAGGCGCCGCTGCCGCTGGGCCTCGGGCTGCTGTTCCTCGAGATGTTCCTGGTCGGGCTCCTGATCGGACCAATGGACATCGCGCTGTTCACCGTGCGCCAGCGACGGACCGATCCGGCCTGGATGGGACGCGCCTTCGCGGTCTCGATGGCCTTCAACTACGTCGGCATGCCGATCGGCGCCGCGCTGGCTGGCCTCCTCGCCGATGGCTCCATCGAGGCTGCGATCATCGTGCTCGGCATCGGCGGATCAGTCCTGGCAGCCGTGGCCGCGGCATTCCTCGTCCCCCGCGGCGATCCGGCGCTGGTCTCGGATTAGCCCTCGCGGTCTCCGACGCCAACCGATCCGCGGCGCTCGCCGGGAAGACCACTCCAACCACCGCCGCGACGCTGTCGAGGACCCGGACGGCGGCCTTGGCGATCCTGTGGCTGGCCGCTGCGACGTGGCGACACGATGGTTCCCCCGGGGAGCGACTCGCGCGGGATCGGCGCGCCGAGCAGGCGCTCGATATCGGCCAGTTGCGGCATCTCTTCGGGGCTGACGAGATTGATGGCCACCCCATCGATGCCGGCACGGCCCGTTCGCCCGATCCGATGAAGGTAGTCCGCCGGGACGCTCGGCATGTCGTAGTTGACCACGTGCGGCAGCGCCGTGATGTCGATGCCACGAGCAGCGACCTCGGTGGCGACAAGAACGTCAACCTTGCCGGCCTTAAAGTCCTCGAGCGCGACTTCGCGCTGGAGCTGGGCCTTGTTGCTGTGGATGGCGGCCGTCCGGATGGACGCGCGCGTCAGGTGCGAGGCGAGCTTATCGGCTCCATGCTTGGTGCGGACGAAGACGAGCGCCTGGCGCACTTCGCCACTGCGAATGAGGCGCACCAGCGCCGCGGGCTTCGCGTCCCGATCCGCGAGGTAGACCACCTGGCGAACCAGCTCCGTTGCGGTGTTGCTGGGCGTGGCCTGAACCGATACGGGATTCCGCAGCAGCTTTGCCGAAAGACGACGGATCTGGTCGGAGAAGGTGGCAGAGAACAGCAGGTTTTGGCGCTCGGTGGGCAGCCACGACAAGATCTGGCGGATGTCGTCAATGAAGCCCATGTCGAGCATCCGATCGGCCTCGTCGAGGACACAGACCTCGACTGCGCCGTAGTCGAGATTGCCGGACCAGGTGTGGTCAAGCAGCCGGCCGGGCGTGGCGACCACGATCTCGGGATTCCGCCGCAGCGCCGCGATCTGGGGGGCCATCGGGACACCGCCATATACGATGGCGGAGCGGATCGGCAGATGCGCGCCGTAGGTCTTGACGCTCTCCTCGATCTGGACGGCCAGCTCTCGCGTGGGCGTGAGCACGAGGACGCGAATCCCGGGGCTGTCGTGGGCGGACGGCGCGGTCGACAGGCGCTGAAGGATGGGCAGCACGAAGGCCGCCGTCTTGCCCGTGCCGGTCTGGGCGGCCGCCAGCAGGTCACGCCCCGCGAGGACGTGCGGGATGGCCTCGCGCTGGACGGGGGTGGGCTGGGTGTAGCCGCGATCGGCGACTGCACGAAGCAGTTCGGGACTCAGCCCGAGTTCGGTGAAGGACACGCATATGCTCCTGACAGGGCCCACCCGCCGCAGCGGGGCCCGGCCAGGGCGTGGGAATCCGAAATCGTCGTTCTCGTGATGTGAGGCCGCGGCGCTGACCGGAGCGCCGACCGATGACATCTGGTAGTGGCGACAGTATGGGGCATGTGCGGTTCGCACATCGAGTGGCCGCGCAGGTGAGCGCGTCAGGTGGAGACCGCTCCCGTATGAGGGGGCGAGCGCCTCAGCAACAGCCCGGCGAACGCGATGGCGGCCAGCTGAGCAGCCTGGGTGCCCGCGCCAAGGACGTCGACCGGCTCGCCCGCACCGAGGACGAGCCCGGACTCCCCGTGGCCTGCCTCGGCACCTTCGGCCTCCTGGCCGTCATTGCCCGACTCGTGCCCGGCCTCGTCGTCGGCAGCCGCTTCGTCACCGTGCGCCCCATCCCCACCGTGCCCCCCGGCGGTGACCTCGGTGTGATCGGCCGACCCGTGGAATGGCAACCCGACGGCGACGTTGAAGGCGTAGAGGCTCATCAAGGTCAGGCTGATGACAATGATGGCCGCATACACGACCCGCCCTGGACGAAGCAGGACGGCGCCGGCCAGCCCGAGTTGCGCGATGCCCGCCCCCAGGAAGCCGAGCCCGAAGATGGTCGACTTGACGAAGTGGTCCGGCATCAGCAGGCAGTGGATGATGCCGGCAACCGCCAGACTCGCGGCGAGCGCCGCAACGAGCAGGCTCGGCGTCGGACGCGAAATGGAGGTGGTGCGCAGAGTCGCGGTCATGGGTGAATCCTGTCGCTTGGTCGGGTCGTGATCAGCCTTGGTACGCCTCAGGCCAGATTGTGTACGTCTCTTCCGCAAGATGACGGCCACCGCCCCACGTGCTCAAACGACGGGTGGGTGGGGTGGCCTACGGGGGTCGAACCCGTAACCTTCGGAACCACAATCGCGAGCCTGGCGTGTGCCGGGGTCCGGCGGGGTCCGATCTGAGCGTGAATCGGTCCGCCGACGTGTCCCGTTGTACGTGCCAGTCCGGTGGCTTGCCTGTCAAGATGCCTGTGGGCTGCGACAGAGGATCTCGCGTAGTGGAGGTCAATCTGACCCGGCGATCCGGCCACATGCCGTGCGCAGGACTTACCCTAGACAGGCCGGATGAAGCCGCCTCGTGGCCAGTCACCTCGATACGTCCCCGGGACCCTCCGAGTACCAGCTGAGACGAAACGGACGACCTCGACCGGGGACTCGAGGATGTCCTGGATGAGGGCCAAGCCCAGCAACTGGCGCTGCCGCATTGCGTCCTTGTGCTTCACTTCGACGAAACGGACGGGCGCCACCTCGGCTCCGTCGTGCCGGTACACGAAGATGTCCGGTGTGGCAGCCAAGTCACCATACGCCAGACGGTAGCGGCCAGCTGCTTCCTGAAGTCTGGCCAGCTTCTTTTCGCCGAACGCAGCCACCATCTTGGCGTATCCGGAATCGCTGCGGGCTGCCCTTCCGGTCGGTGGCTCGAAGAAGTCATAGCTCTCGTATTCCCAGTTCAGGCCCTCAGCCTCCACGACGCGCATGTACATGACCTCCACGAAGTGGTACCCGCCAATCGCCTGATTCTTCATGTGGGTCAGGACTCGGTGCCATTCGGATCGGGGGATGAAGTCCCGCCATGCCTCGGCTTCCCACCAATCCGGGTCCCGCCACTCGGCATAGGTTTCTGGCGCGTACTCAAGTACGCGCTCAATCACTTCGATCGAGAGGCGATGCACATCCACGCTGGTCAACTTAGCACCCGGCGGTCTGCAGCGGCCCGCCTGGGTCAGATTGAATAGAAACTCGTATGGAATGGCGTTGTCTGCCAGGAGCGCCATCAGATGGCTCGTCGCGCTGCTATCGCCACGATATCGCTCCACGATCGCGGCCTCGCGGAGCGACCTCACGCTATGGCTCGGGTTCGCGCTAGGAGTTAGTACCGTGCGCCCGGAGTTAGGTGAGATATGGTGGCTGCATTTTTACACCTTAGGAGACGACTGAGGTCATGGATCACCGAGGCGTTCAGCTCACCACCCCGCGACTCACCCTGGACCCGCTGAAGTCCGAGGATGCCGACGAGATGGTCGAGGTGCTCAGTGATGAGCGCCTCTATGCGTTCATCGGCGGTCAGCCGCCGACCCTCAACCAGCTGCGTGCCCGCTATCGCCGGCTGGCCGTTGGTGGCTCGGCGGACGGCAGCGAGGAGTGGCACAACTGGATCGTGCGCCGCCGGAGCGACCGGCGCGCCGTCGGCACGGTCCAAGCCACCGTCGTCTTGCAGCGGCGTCGCGCCGACATTGCTTGGGTGATCGGCCTGCCGTGGCAGGGCCAGGCCTTCGCGAGCGAGGCGGCTCAGGCGCTCGTGCGCTGGCTCGAGGCTCGTGGGGTTACGACCATCACTGCCCACGTTCATCCCAAAAATCAAGCGTCCGCCATCGTTGCTTCCCGAGCGGGTCTCTCGCCAACCGAGGAGATCGATGATGGCGAGCAGGTCTGGCGTCGCTCCAGGTTGGGGACCGGGGAGGATTAATGGCCGTCGGTGGGGACTTCCACTGACCGCGAACGGGGACTTCCTACTGTCCCTTGACAGACGATGGTCGCGTTATGACAACACGTCAAAATGTGAGCTATACGTAGGCGTGCCCGCCTAGCCCGCATACCACAAGCCGCGCCACTGCTATGACTGGCAAGCAATGGCGCGGCTTCTTTTGTTGTGTCCGCTTATTCAGCGGTCAACGTTTCGGCTCGTGATCCGTGATCGGCCCTACGTGGATTGATACGCCGTCCCACGTTGAAGCATACTCGCCACACTCGCGACATATCCAGCCTTGTATGGTGGCGGCGCTCGGTTGCTCGTCGCCATACATGAGCACCATGTCTAGGTTTTCGTCGCCCGAATAAGTATCGTCTCCGTCATCGTCAGTCATGCGGTATTCCGTACCCTCTCGCTACCCTTATCCGTGGCGTTGTCTGATCGCCTGTACAGGCGTTCCCGGTCAAGGGCGAGCGGCGCACGACCGCGCCACCGATCAAGCCGCAGACCCTCGTCCAGCCACTTCGAGATCGTCGCCACATGGAACTGCGCTTTCCCCGGGTGGTCGCGTACATCAGCGACGCGAAGTTCCGCATCACCGCCGATCTCGAGTCCGTGCCGCGCCTGCAGATCGACTCGGCCAATGACCCCTACTGGGTGAAGATGGGCGAACGCGGTCTGGGGAAGGGAGCCATGCACGAGCGCCGTGCTTTCTACGAGACCCATCGACTCCAGCGCACGATCTTCGAGATCGCGGCCAAGATCACTGACGACCTGAAGTTCGGCGACGAGCAAGGCCGACGCATCATGTTTCCGCAGGTGGCGAGCCTGGTGCGGCGCTACGTCGACGAGCGGATTGACGTCATCGGCGACGGTCAGAAGGAGGAGATCGCTCTGGAGAAGTACCGATCGATCATCGAGTCCAGGCTGATCAGCGCGATCCGCCCTGCCGATGATGAGGGTGAGCAGCCGCTGCTGCCGGTGCTGGACGATCTTGCTGCCATCGGATCCACTGACATCACGCCCTTCATGACGACCAAGCAATGCATACCCGGAACGCGCTCCCACCTTTCGCACGCGGTCGTGGACTCTGGATGGGAGCGCACGGTGGCGCGTGCGCTCGATGAGTCCCCCTTAGTCGATAGCTGGGTCAAGAACGAGCGTTTGGGCTTCACCATCCCCTACCGGCACGGCCCGACGATGCACCAGCACACCCCTGACTTCCTGATCCGCCTTATGGATGGAACGATGCTCGTCGTCGAGGTAAAGGGACTGGAGCGGGAACAGGATCGGTCGAAGGAGGCCGGTGCCCGGCGATGGATCGACGCAGTTAACCACTGGGGGAGGCTCGGAGTTTGGCGGTACGCCAAAATCTACTCGCCACACCACTTGGCATCGGTCCTAGCCGTACACGCAGATGGTGATCGCTAAGAGTTCCTGCTTACTGGCCGACGATCGTCAGGGTACGACGCGTGTGTACTCGGAGCGGGTCGCCTACACTCGCCGAGCGAGCTTGCTCGCACCTATCCAGAGAGACCCGAGAGACTTGGCTCAATGAAGGTCCGGCAACCGGCCTGGCGGCGCGGTGCTCCTGCCAAGAGCGATAGGAGACCTCACCCGTGGCACGCCCAACACGCAAGCACTCAGTCCTTCGGCTCTTCGATTCACCCCAAGCGGCGCAGTTCCAAGCCTCTATCGCCCGCACCCTTGGCGGCGACTTCAACGTCACGCCGGCGGAGCGCATCGGCGACGTCCATGTTTTCCGAGTGGATGGTCCCGACGATCGCGGCCTGCTTCTCGAACTAGCCGACTCGGCGCTGGCGGATGGCGTCTACCAGCACCGTGTCGCGTTCTATCACCGACACTCGCGCCTGCCGCTTCAGCTGTGGGCCGAGCTCATTGCTCACGGCTGGGACGCCTACTTGGCTGCGTCGCAGTCGGGCGACCGCTCGGTGCTCGACCTGCCCGCGAAGCGACGCTACGCACGGCGCGACGAACTGTCCAGTCAGTTGGCGCGAGCTCGAGACGAGTGCCGCCAGAGCATCTTCGGTTTGGAAGGCGACGGGCCAGTGTGGCCGTCATTGCCTAAGGCCCGACTGAGCCAGCTTTGGTGGGCGCATTGCGCCACAACGACCATCCTGCAGTAGCTCATAGGGAAGCCGCCGCTATGCCGACGCCCCTTCCGACAGTCTGAGCGACGACGACCTCGGTCTTCCAATGTCGCTAGCGGACGTGTATGAAGTAACCACGCACGGAAGCCGCCGCTATCCCGACGCACCTTCCCGACCGTCTAGAACAGTCGGCGGACTACTTGCCGGGGCTTGGCGGCGGCTCCGATGCCGGATGCTACTCCGCGCCGGTCACGGTTGGCTTACCGCGCGCTCGGCAAGCGAGATTGAAACCTTGTGCCCACAACCTCTCGCAGCCTTATACTCGCCGGCATGACGAGTGCCAGCTCCGCCGAGGCCCGGATCGAAGGGACGACCAACCACACCCCCGCCGTCCGTAAGCTCGCTGTCTCCGAAGTCGAACCCATTACCGAGGTCATGGCGCGGGCCTTCGACGACGATCCGACTGTCAAT
>Ga0208612_1000419_pt1 | contig 18697 bp, 24 predicted proteins | sample AntDryMetagUQ889_FD_188089 | JGI IMG/M metagenome (GOLD analysis project Ga0208612, IMG submission 188089) | Polar desert microbial communities from Antarctic Dry Valleys - UQ889 (SPAdes) | ecosystem: Environmental > Terrestrial > Soil > Desert | place: Antarctic Dry Valleys | collected 2008-12-31 | reverse complement strand
CCGCCAGCCTACGCCGATCGGCGACCCCCCGGCGCGCCCAGCTCCCGAACCTGAGCGGCCGGATATCCGCGGCCTCGTGGTAATGCTCGGTGCCGAGGAGCCCGCGTGGACCTGACCGAGCGCGTGCGGGCGCTATGCCTCGGCCTGCCAGAGGCGTTTGAGCTCGAACCTGGGGCGACGCCACCTTCCGGGTCGATAGTGGGAGCGCCACCAGCTACTGCCTGATCGCGCCGACGCCCCTCGCCGAGCAGATCACGAGCCCACCATCGCTCGACACGTGACCCCCCGCGGTTGCTTGATTCCCGCGGCGTCACGCCAAGACTTCCCAAGCAGAAGCGCCGCCTTCGGCGATCCACGCACGCCTCCGGGCGCCAAGGGATCGCGAGCCGCTCGGGCGGCCAGCGTGATTAGTTGGCGCTGAAACGGGATCGCGAGCGGCGTCGGCGCGGCGCTACTGCTTACGAGGGCGACGGCAGGTGCTGATCGCGGGTTAGGGTGGCGTGCGATGACCGCGTCCGCGCCCAACGGCGCGCCTCTCGCCCGCCGTATCTACGAGCGCAGCTACCTGATCGGGGAGTTCAGGTTGCGCTCGGGCGCTACGAGCAACGAGTACTTCGACAAGTATCTGTTCGAGTCTGATCCCCAGTTGCTGCGGGAGATCGGTCAAGCGCTGGTGGAGTTGCTCCCAGAGCAGGTTGATGCCGTCGCGGGGCTTGAACTCGGTGGCGTGCCGCTGGCCACGATCGTCTCCCAGCTCTCAGGTTTGCCGGCTCTCTTCGTTCGCAAGCAGGCCAAGAAATATGGGACGTGCCGGCTCGCCGAGGGCGGAGAGGTTGCAGGGCGCCGCTTGGTGGTGATCGAGGACGTCGTGAGCAGCGGTGGCCAAGTCGTCGCGTCTTCTCGGGCCTTGCGCGAGCGGGGTGCCGAGGTCGTCTGTGTGCTGTGCGTGGTTGACCGAGAGTCAGGAGGGGCCGGGACGATCGCGGCGGAAGGGTTGGAGTTGCGGTCAGCCTTCACGATGACCCAGGTCGGCGAGGCGTGCGTCTGAAGCGAAGGGTCTCGCCGACGATGGCGGCTTCGTCCGCCTTCAAGTCGCCGACCCGACGGCTATCGGGTTTGAGCTGTTCGCCTCCTGACGACCTGCTTGCATGCTGCTTTGCCAATGAAGCCGCCGCCTCCCCGCTCGCGCCGGACGCCGTTTCTAGCCGACCAACCCCGCGCAAGAGAGGCCGCGCATGCTCTGCGAGCAGGGCAACCCACCCCACCGGCTGCGGGGTTCGAGCAATCGAGACAGGGAGGCTCCCCGGCCCGGCGCGGGGACCGGGGCTTCCCGTGCCGTCTAGCGCGGCTCGATGTCGATCCGGGAGCCGGGGCGTGTGCGCCCGTCCTCGCCGCGGACATCCGCTTGGAAGTGCATCTGCCCGTCGGCGGCTTCGCGGATGCGGTAGTAGCCGAAGTTGAACAGGTCGCCTTCGGCGTAGAGGCGCGTGGGGTTGAGCGAGGGGTCGAGCTGTCCCGGTTGTATCTTGACCGCTGACAGCGGGCCCGTCACGAACTCGTGGAAGACCAGTTTGTCGCCGTCGCCGTCGGCGTCGAGTGAGTAGCGGATGTTCTGCGCGTTGTGCACGTCGGTGACTAGGAACGCGAGGTTGTCTACGTTCTCGGCGTCGAGGAAGCGCAGGAAGTCGAGCGCTTCTCGTTCGAAGCCCTGGTTGGTCTCGCCGTTGGCCCAGCCGTCGCGGCCGTTCGCGACCGACCCTGTGAGGATGGAGAAGGGCACATCCTGCGAGACGACCTTCCAGGTGGCCTGCGAGTCGCGCAGGTTCGCCTTGATCCAGGCGAGCTGCTCGCGCCCGAGCAGTGTCTTTGCGTTTGGGGGGTGTCCGCTAGGTCGTTGCGGCTGCGGTAGGAGCGTTGGTCGAGGAGGAAGAGGTCGGCGTCCTCGCCCCAGGAGAAGGAGCGGTAGATCCGGTTCTCATCGGCCCGGTTGCGTCGGATCGGGTTCCAGTCAAAGAACGCCGCGCGGCCCTCCTGCACGAGGTTCGGGTAGCCCGGACGCTCGCGCTGGGAGGCGTTCCAGTGCGTCCAGGGGGCGCCGAAGTCGTTGATCACCTCGTGGTCGTCCCACTGCGCATACATCGGAGTGCGGCGCAGGAAGCGCTGAGTGGGACGATCGGCCCGGTTGTAGCGCCAGTGCTTGCGATAGATGTCGCGCACCAGCGGACGGTTTGTCCAGTCGACCGTTGGGCTAGCGATACTGGGGAAGTCCCCGGGCAAGTTCTCCCATCCGCCGGGACCGTCCGGGCCCTCGGCCGGGCAGTCGCCGTCGGCATAGATCATGTCGCCGTTGGCCACGAAGAAGTCGGGCTTGAGCTCGGCCATCCGGTCGAAGATGTCGTAGCCGCGGCCGGGGCGTCGGCAGTAGCGCTGCCCGCCGACGTCGCCGCCGACCACGAACGCGATCTCACGGCTCGCCTCGGCGTCGGGCGCGGTACGGAACTGGCCGCGCTTGCTGCGCACGCTGGCTCGGGTGCCACGGGTACCCGTCAGCAGCACGCGGTAGTGGTACTTGGTGTCGGGCTCTAGGCGCGACAGGCGCACCTGGGCGGTGAAGTCCGACGCCTCAGTCGCACGGCGCGCAGAGCGCGCGGTCTTGGCGTCGGAGAGGTCACGTCGCGTCCCGTACTGAACCCGCACGCGGGCGCGATCCTCGGCGCGCACCCAGATCACCGCGCTTGTCGAAGTGACGTCGCCGCTGGCGACGCCCTGCGGAAGGCCAGACGACGGGCCCGAGGGTGGCGTGGGGTCCGGACTCTGCGTCGAGGCGGTCTGCGCCGCCACCGGTAGGGCACCCGCCGCTAACAGCACGCCGGAGAGGGCCAAGCCGGACAGGGCGCGTCGCCGTCGTGCTGTCATTCTTCGATGCTCCTTGGAGTCGAGGTACGTGACTGCCGACGACCATCCCAACGGAGCCTCGGAAAGTGATGATCAGCCCGTGACCGAGGTATTTCGGAACTGTGAAGGGAGGTCGGCGCAGGCGGCCTCGCACATCGCTCTTCGCTTCCGCGGGCAGGCGGTCGTCGTCGCTGGCCCCCTCGCCCTCGGTTCGCGTGGGCGTCGGCCGCGGGTTCGGGCGCAAGCCCTCGCTTCCCCCCGCGTGGATTAGCAGCAGCGAGGTGGAGAGCGGAGCGAGGCGAGCGGCGTCGGTGCCAGCGCCACTACTCCGCGCCGTCGGCGATCACTCGCGAAGCGGATGCCTTCGCTTCCGCTTCTGGCTCGGCGAATGTGCTACGGGCGCGGCGCTTCATGCGCTGTCGTGCCACGGGTTTGTGGCCTCGATCCCGGTGCTGGACGTCGCGACGGTGACCGGACGCGACCCCGCCGAGGAGATTGCGGCGCATGCTTATGCCGCGCAGCAAGAGAGCTTGCTGGGGTCGCGGGTAAACGACTGGGCGGCCAGGTAGAGCGCCTCGCCGAGCGTCAGGTAGGGGTTCCATCCGCTCGCGAGCTGCTCGACGGTCATCCCCGTCTGGATCGCAAGGCTGGCGGCGAGGATGACGTCGCCGGCCCCGTCGCCGACGAGGTGCGCCCCGACGATGCGCTCACTCGAGCGGTCGGCCACGAGCTTGACGAGCCCGCGTGTGTTGCGCCTCACGATGGCTCGCGGCACGTGTTCGAGCGCCAGCGTGCGGCACGAGCATTCGATGCCCTGCTCCAGCGCTTGGGCTTCGGTTAGGCCCGCGGAGGCGATCGTGGGGTTGGTGAAGGTGATGCGCGGCAGCGCCGAGTAGTCGATGCGCTTGGCGGCGCCCTCGAAGGCGTTTTCGACGACCAGCCCGCCCTGCTTGGCCGCGACGTAGACGAACTGCGGGTGGCCGGTGACATCGCCGGCAGCCCAGACGCGCGGGTTGCTCGTGCTCAGGTGGCCATCGACGACGACCTCGTCGCCTTCGCCGAGCTCGACGCCGACGGTCTCCAGGCCGAGGCCTTCGGTGCGGGGGCGGCGGCCGGTGGCCAGGAGCACGTGCTCGGCGCGGAGGTCCCGTCCGCCGCCGGAGACGACCACCCCGTCACCGGCCCGGATGACGCGCTCGGGCGTGAGGCCCTCGTGCACGACGATGCCTTCGGCCTCGAAAGCCCCGCGGATGGTCTCGCTGACCTCGGGCTCTTCTGTGCGGGCCAGCTTGGAGCGCACGAGCATCGTCACCTGGGTGCCGAGGTGGGCGAACAGCTGCGCCTGTTCCATCGCCACGTAGCCGCCTCCGATGACGAGCAGCGACTGGGGCAGGTGGTCGAGCTCCATCGCGCTGGTCGAGGTCAAATACCCGCTGCCGGGGAGACCGGGAACGTCTGGGACGGCGGGCTCGGCGCCGGTGGCCACGAGGTAGTGCGCGGCCTCGATCCGGCGGCCGTCGACGTCCAGGGCGGGCCCGTCGACGAAGCGCGCGTTGCCGGGGAGGAGCTCGATCCCGGACTCGGCGGCGATGTCGAGGTACTTCTCCTGGCGCAGCCCCTCGACGATCTCGTCCTTGCCGGCGACCAGCGCGCCGAAGTCGACCGGCCCCGCCTCGGTGCGGATGCCAGGGAAGCTCTCCTGGCCGGCGCGGTGGCGGGCCTCGGCGGCGGCAAGCAGCGCCTTGGAGGGGATGCAGCCGACGTTCACGCAGGTGCCGCCTACCGTGGCGCTCTCCACCATCACGACCCGTAATTCCCGACGCCGGGCGGCGATCCCGGCGGCGAAGGCGCCGCCGCCCGAGCCGATGATCGCCAGGTCGTACTCAGAGTTCAAGGTGCTCCAGCCCGTTCAGGTAGGCCTCGGTGAACGTAGGGAACTGCGCGACGGTGTCGCGCAGCACCGACAGTGGCGTCTGGGTCTTGATCGCCAGCGCGGCGTAGTGGATCCACTCGCTGGCGAGCGGCGCGACCGCCCACGCGCCGACCAGCACCTGGCGCTGGTGGTCGGCGATCAGCCCGAGGTCGCCACGCGGGTTCTCCTCGTAGGTCGACGGGCGGGCGATTGCCTCAGCGAGCGCAACGCGGGCCGTGGAAACTTCGATCCCCTGCTCGCGGGCCTGCCGCTCGGTCAGACCCACAGCCGCAACCTCGGGGTCTGAGAACACGACACGCGGGATCGCCGCGTAGTCCGCGCGCGGCTGCTCACCGGCGATGTCCTGCGCGGTGATCCGGCCCTGGTACATCCCGACGTGGGTCAACGCCATCACACCGGTGACGTCGCCGATCGCCCACACGTCCTCGGCTGCCCGGCAGCGCTCGTCGACCTCGAGGCCCTCGGCGTCGGGCTCGATGCCGATCGACTCCAAGCCGATGCCCCGCACCCGCGGCGAACGCCCAGTAGCGACGAGCAGCTCCCGCCCGCTGACCTCTTCGCCGTCGTCGAGGCGCACGACGCGCTCGCCGCTGCGAAACTCGACGGCGTCCGCCTGGGCGCCGAGTCGCAGCTCGATGCCCTCGTCACGCAGGGTCTGGGCGATCAGCTCGCCGACCGTAGCCCGCCTCCTCCAGCCCCTCGACAGGTGGGATCTGCGCGTCGCTGCCGGTGGCGACGATGATGCGGTCGGTCGAGAGCATCTGACCGTCAACCTCGACCCGACCGGGCCCGGCGATCTTTCCCTCGCCCTTGAAGACGTCGACACCCTGGTCGCCGTAGCCCGAGACCTGGGCTGAATCGTCGAGGTGGCGGATATCGTGTCGCGATATGCCGCGAGCTCCGGCCAGGAAAGCTCTGGTGCCGCGACGCCGGCCGTGCGCTCGGCATCGGAACGTGCTTCGGGCGCTCGCAGCAGCGTCTTTGACGGGATGCACGCCAGTAGCCGCATTCTCCGCCGACCAGCTCACGCTCGACCAGGGCGACCTTCAGCCCCTGGCGCTTGAGCCGTGAGACCGCGACCTCACCGGCCGGGCCGGCGCCCATCACGACCGCGTCGTAACGGGTGCTCATGCTCCACTGTCCCGGCGAGTATCGACGCGGGGCGCGAGAGCCCCGCGCCGCCCGCGGGCCCGGACGACGACCAGCACGGTCACGAGGATTACGGCGAGCACACCGGCGCCGACACCGAGCACGGTGCCAAGCGCGACAGCTCCGAGCACGCCGACGATCAATGGCCCGCCGGCACAACAAACGACCGCCAAAGCGCCGAACCCGACGGCGGCGAGACCTCCCCTCTGGCCGGCCTTCGCGTCCTTGAGGTTTTCGTCCATCAGCAGCCCTTCCCGTCGACTCGCCTGCAGGCGGCGACGTGTTCGGCGTTCTCAGCCAGCAGCGCAGCGCCGAGTGAGAGCAGCTCGGTGACCCGCGGATCGGCGATCCGGTAGTGCACGGTGCGGTGCTCGCGCCGGGTTTGCACGAACCCACACCAGCGCAGGCAACCCAGGTGATTGGAGACGTTCGTCCGCCCCAGCCCCAGCGCCACGGTCAACTCTCCCACCGACATCTCACCGCGCTCGCCCAACAGCTCGAGCACGCGCACCCGTGCGGGGTCGGAGAGCACCTTGAAGTACTTGGCGACGAGATCAGGCTCGGTCGGCTGCTCGGGCAGCAGGAACGGACCCGCGATCACAGACTGAGCAGACATTCATGTCAGTATAGCCTGACACGAGGATCGTGTGAGCCGCCGTAAGGAAGCCGAAACCGTCACGCTCCGACGGCATGCAACCCGGGGCGGCTAGCTCCGAGCGACGCGAGAGGCTGCTTGCGCGCTTCAAGAGCTTGAGGCGCTCAAGCGCAGCCCGTACGATCGGGCACGTGCCTGGTTGCAGGCTTCGTCGCTGGATATGCCAACCAATCGACTCGATCGAACTGCTGGGCCCTGGTCAGGCATGGTCAACTCGCGGTACGCGCCGTCCGTGAAGTGTGGGCGCCGCCTGAATACTGACCCCCTGCCCTTGACCATCCCGGGGAGGGCACCGCCGAAGTGATCAGCGACGAGGGTCGTTTCACGCTCCAGTTGCGCGACTTCGAGACGGACGCCGGCCTGGACCTGAAGGTCTACCTGGCCACCGCCACCGACGGTTCGGAGTTCGTCAACCTCGGCGGACTGAAGGGCAATAGTGGCAACCAGACCTACGAGGTCCCGGCGGGCACCGACACTCAGAAGTACGACACGGTGCCTGATCTGGTGCCGGGCGTCTCGGTCGGGTTCGCGGCCGCCCCGCTGAACGCCGGCTGACCCTCAGGGTTCGATCCGTGCGTCCGGGACGAAGGCGGCCAGCGCGAACCAGAACTGCTCGTCGTGGCGCACAGCTGGCAGCCGCTCACCGCGCAGCTCCCCTTCGACCGCCCGGCCGGTGATATCCCAAGACGACCCGGTCTGGCGGTCCACGTAGCGGTCCTCACGCCGCTCGAAATCGAGTGTGCGTCCGTCGGCTACGCGCTCGAATGCCGCGGCCGTGCCGACATCTTTCGAGTCCGAGATCGATCCCGCGTCGAGCGCCGAGACCACGCCGCGCTTGAAGAAGACGACGACTGGCTTGCCTGCCACCTGCTCGTTCACGACAGGCTCCTTCTCGAGCCGGCTGAACGGGACGACGACCGTCTCCTCCCCGGCGGTGACGGCGGCGACCCTCTCCTTGGGCGACAGCCGGTCGTCGGTTTCGCCATCAAGGAGGAATGGTGGGCTGTCGGGGTCGTCGTAGCCCTGGTAGGGGTTGCGCCCATAGTCGCGCTCCGTGCCGGTGTCGCGGGACAGCACGTCGCCTTGCGGGTAGCGCTTCCTGAAGTCGGCCCAGCTCAAAGTCTGGGAGGGCAGCACCTCGAGCTTCTTGCCGGCCAGCTTGCCGACAACGGCCTCGGAGCTCAGCTGCTGCCACCAGCTCTCGGTCTGCCGATCCCACATGACGAGGTCTGACCTACGTAGATTTCCCGTCGTTCCGAAGGTGAGCGTTCGCTGCTCGAGCCGGCGGTCGAACACCACGGACGAGTTGCACAGCGGGCAGAACGTCACCGCGATTGGCCGATTGCCGAGCCGGTCGTTTGCGATCTCGTGCCAAATCAGGATCTGGATCGGGTAGGCCCGCACCTGGTCGCCTACCTCCACCGCGAGAACGGGCTCGCGATCCTCGAGCCAGGCCTCTGCCTCTACCTGGGGGGTGGGCTTCGGATCGTCTATCGGCGGTATCCCGTCGCGGCCCGGCCCCCCGCTCTGGAACTCGGAAAGCGGAACGGTGCTCTTTGAGAAATCGGTCTTCCAGCCCGCCTTACTGATGCGCAGCTCCTGCGACTCATCGACGCCCTCGGACTGGCCGCCGGCTTCTGACCCACCGCAGCCGGCGACGCCGGCAGCAAGGAGCAGGAGCAGGAACGCGGTCCTGCGTCGGAGGTTCGTCGTAGGGAACATCTGCGCGAGTTCTTCGACCCGGCGGGCGCCCCATCGGTTCAGGTCTCGGCGCCGCCTCAGTGGTACAGGCCGATGCCGGCGAGCATTCCCACCACGCCTGCACAAAGAAGAAAGAAGCCGACGGCGAACAGCAGCTGGTGGACCTCCGACCGGCGGCGTTTCGGCAAGCTCACGGTTCCGAGGACCGCGCCAGTCGTCGCCAGCAGCGCGCCCGCTGCCGCCGCGACGACCTGGATCCTCGGCGCGCCGCTCGCTGCTAGGAGTGACGGGACGAGCGCAAACAGGACAGCGAGACCGAAGCTGGTGCGGGCCCGCCCACCGCGGGCCGCTGTGCCTTCTGGGCGCGGACGGCTTCGTACATCCGCCCGCGGTTCAGACATCGTTGAAGGAGTTCAGCCCCAGCCCGTCGAGGAAGCGCTGGGCTTCGATGTTGAGCTGGAAGAGCTCGCCTGTCCAGATCAGCACCCCCATGTCCGCTCCCCGAGGGTTGGCGGACGATGCGCGCCCACGCGAGGCACGTGCCGCTCGCCGATGGGGATGCCGACGTCGTGACGTGCGCCTACCTGCTCCACCTGCTGGGCCCGGAGGAGCGCGGGTGCGTGCTGCAGGAGGCGCACCGCCTGCTTGGTCTCGAGCCAGTACTCGTGATCCGTGCCCGCCGGGCGTGATCGTGGTTCTGGAAGCGGCCGCCGGTCGGGGCTCACCACGTGTCCGCACCGCCAGCGCGACACGCTGACCCACGGTGAAGAGGACCATCGCCGAGAACACCCAGGCGATCGTCCCCGCGTGCGTGGGGAGGAGGCAGATCGCCGCGTAGGCGATGATCGTCTCGGTTCCCTCGGTGAGTCCCGCGGTGAAGCGCAGGGACCGCTCGTCAGCCAATGCGAGCGTTCGAGTTCGAGGAGGAGCTTGAGCTCGAGCGGTTCTTCGCAGACTGGCTTGTGCCCCTGCAGGACTTCTTGGTGCTGGCGACCCGGGAGCAAAGCTTGGTCCAGTCCGTCTTGGTCGAGCGCTACGACGAGCGGCGCGCGGAGAGGGTACATCCAGCAATACGGGTCGCCGCTCGCCCGGAGACCTGGAACGGGTGGAAAGTCCAGGTCGCGCGCACCCCGAACGTCCCGCTGGCCCGGCCACGCCAAAGCGAGTTCACGAAGATGCTTCTCCCCGCCGTGGCCCTCGCCGACGACCCTTGAAGGCGTGCTGCAGCGCTGGTACGAGCTCCGTTGGCGGCTGAGGGAGGCCGGCGCCCACTTCTTCACCAGCCTCAACCAGGACCTGCCCTCCCTGAAAGGCACCTCCTCGATTGCATGTCGTTCGCTGAGACCTACCACCGGGTGAACTCCAGCCACTGGGTCGATCCCAGCACCCCGCCGCTGCCCAAGGAGGAGCACCGCAGCCTGCGCGACTCGATGCTTGAGTGCCTCGGCGAGCATCCGCATCGGGAGCGCTATAAGCGCGCACTCGACTATGCGAACCGACCGGACAACGCCGAGCGATCACCGAGCTCTCCGCTCGTGCTCACGAGATTGAACTGTGCCGTCGACCTACAAGAGGACACGCTGCCCGGCCAGCTGGTCGCCACTCGTAACTACCTCACCCACTGGAGCGACAAGAAGATGCGTCGACGAGAGCTACCAGATCTCGGTGTGGGAATAGAGAAGCTGGGGAGGGACTCGCACCGGCCGCAACGGCACGGCGATGTGTCGCGTCGAGGTCCTCGACGGCGAGCCCGAACGCGCTGACGTGGTCGCGATGGCCGTCTCGACCGCCGCCGGATGCTCGACGCCGAAGCGCACGCCGTCGTGGAGCAGGGTGCAGCCGGCTTCGACTGTTGTGCTCAGGGGATGCTTAGCCGCCCGATCACGGAGTCGAGAAGAACCTATGGCTGAGGAAGAATGGGACCAGCAGCAGGCCGAAGCCGAGGTGCGCCGCGACCTCGAACCACTGGTCAGGTCCCTCCTGGAACCACTCGAAGACGACGCGTCCGAGGACCTGGAAGTTGACGAGGTAGAGGACTAGCCCAAACCCGAGGGCGCCTACGGCAAGGCTCTGGAGGTTTCGCAGCCGGGAGGTGAGCAGGCCGAAGAGGGCCCCGAACGCGGCCGAGAGGGCGAGATGAGTGATCAGGCCCACGAACATGTGCTCGGGCGAAACGGTCGGCTTGTCGTCGAAGTAGAAGATCGTTGAGATGTCGAGTAGCGGAGCGATCGCTGGCAGGTCGCTCTTGGTCGCCCACGCCATGTTCGCCAGCAGGAACAGCAGTCCGGCTGCGATACCGGCCAGCGTCCCCCTCGAGATCCGGTCACCTAGGTCGCTGCTGGCTGCGATGGCCGAGGCTCCGCTGCGCTCGGCCCGTAGGGCGGGTCCAGGAATCGATGCGGCATCCATCTCGCGCCTCCTCTTGGTCGTGTTACTCCAGTTCAGACCGGGCAGGCGAGCAAACGGTTCACCTCGGAACGTCGCGAGCGCTCCCGTTCAGCTGAACTTTCGAGGCGCGGCGGCTGCTCGACGAGCTCGAGCTGAAGTTCTTCAGGGCGGGTCAGCGCCGCCGCGTGGTCGCTAGGTGTAGTTCCTAGCCGGGTTGTTCAGCTCGGTGAGCCGAGCTGCCGGTGGCCTTTGGCGAGGGAGCCGTGTCTTCTTGTGAAGTTGTAGTGGTTGAGCCATCCGGGTAGGGCCGCGCGTCGCTCGGCCGAGGATCGGTAGATCGCTCCGTAGGCCCAGCGCTCGGTGAGGGTCTTGATGAAGCGCTCGGCCTTGCCGTTGGTGCGGGGCCGGTAGGGGCGAGTGCGCAGGTGGCGGATGCCGAGCTCGCGGCAGCTCTCGGCGTGGACGAAGGAGCGGTAGCAGGCGCCGTTGTCGCTGATCACCCGCTCGACCTCGATGCCCATCGATCGAAACCACTCGACCGCCCGGCGCAAGAACCCTGCCGCGGTCGGTCCCTGCTCGTCGGCGAGGACCTCGACGTAGGCCAGCCGGGTGGCGTCGTCGACGCAGACGTGGACGAACTCCCAGCCAACCGTCTTGCGGTCGCCGCCGGCGGCGTCGCGGCGGACCGGCGTGTAGTCGCGGCGCTTGCCGTCCCTCCAGCGCTTGCCCGCGCCGCCCTGGATCCGGCCGAGCTTCGTGATGTCGACGTGGACGAGCTCGCCCGCCCGCTTGCGCTCGTAGCGATTCGGTGGCTTGAGCCCAGGCCGATCCGCTTGAGCACCGCCGAGACCGTCGAGAGCGCCATCGACAAGACTTCGGCGATCTCCGCTGCGGTCAGGCGCACCCTGCGCAGCGCCTCGATCGCCCCGATCCGATCGCTCGGCGTGCGGTGCGGGATGTGCTTGGGTGCCGAGGAGCGGTCAAGCAACCCCGCCTCGCCCTCCGCGCGCCAGCGAGCCAACCACTTTAGCCGCGCTGCGACCGCTGATTCCGGCGGCCTCGGCCGCCTTCATCAGCGGCCATCCCTGCTCTTCGACCCTACAGACGAGCAGCCGCCTGCTCGCCGGGCAGCTCCTCGCGTTAGCGTGGATCTTCATCCGGTCCTCCTGGGGTTGGTGGCTTCGACACCCCCAGCCTTCCAGGCGGGACCGGATGAACAACGTGGTCAGGAACTACAGCTAGGGCTCGCTGCGCAGCCGCTGGATGACGCCGTCGGCGATGCTCGGTTGGGGTTGTTCGCCGAGGCCCATCAGGCTCTCGACCGTCCGGCGCAGCGTTGCCAGCACCCTTCGGCACTGTGGGCACATGCTGACGTGCTCCTCGAGTCGCCGGTGCTCGTCGGGATCGAGCTGCTCATCGAGGTATTCAGAGAGATGGGCGTGCGTCCAGTCATGCTCGCGCATGAAGCGGCGCCGCTTGAGCAGGCGGGAAATCATCGGTTGGCCTCGATGAAATACTCGTCCATCGCCCGCCGCACGGCAAGCCGGGCGCGGTGAAGACGGCTCTTGAAGGCCACCTCGCCGAGCCCCATCACCTCCGCCGCCTCCTCGGTCGAAAGGCCCTCGATGTCGCGCAGGATCAGCGGGATGCGATAGTCGACGGGCAACGCCCGAACCGCTCGCTCGAGCTCGCGCCGCAGCTCGCCCTGCTCGGCGCGCAGTGCCGGCGCCTCGCTCCAGTCGGGGGCGTCCTCTAGCGGCTCGTCCTCGAGCGAGCTGACCGTGGTCGGCGCGGGTCGGCGCTCTGCCCTTCGCTTGGCCTCGTTGATGCCGATCCGGTAGAGCCAGGTAAAGAACTGGGAGCGGCCCTCGAAGTCGCTGATGGCCCGCCAGGCCCGCAGAAAGGCTTCCTGGGTCACCTCCTCGGCTTCTTCGACGTCTGCGACGTAGCGCAGAACCACGGCATAGAGCCGATCGGCGTGGCGGCGCACGAGCTCCTCGAAGGCCGGCTGGTCGCCGGCCTGTGCCCGCTCGATGAGCTGCTGCTCGTCGGTCGCAGGCGGGGTCGCCACTACGCGACGCCCGCTTGGGTGGCGGCTCGCCTCATGGGCGGAAGCTTGCCAGGCGGCCCGTGCCGAGGCGCGGCCCTCGCCGGCGGAGGCGAACGCCTCGCTCACGGCCTGGAGTGCCCGCAGCGGAGCTGCCATGGCAGGGCGGGCTCTTGTCGCAGGCGTCTAAGCACGCCCGGCACCACGCTCATCTCCCGCTCCGGCGCCGAGAGCTCGCGGAGCTCCCAGAGCAGGATGGTCAGCGTCCGCAGCGTCGCTCCGCAATCGCGACAGAGGTCGGCATGGCCACGCAACCTGCGCTGCCGGCGCTCTCCCAGCTCGCCGTCGAGATAGTCGAAGACGTGTCGCTGGGTTAAGCGATGATCGAGTCGGTCGCGCATCCGGCGGGGCAGTCGCATGCGATGATTTCGACCCGAGCAGAGCGAGAACGGTTCGCCGAACCCTCCGCCGATCGCCGGGGTCAAATGCGCGTGGAGCACACTGACAAAGCGATCGGCGAAGAGGTGCTCGAGGCGACGCAGTCGATCTGCCCCGAGTGCCGCAAGACGCTGCAGGCAGAGCTAGTTGCCCGGGAGGGCCGGGTCGTGCTGCGCAAGCGCTGCGATGTGCATGGGCGCTTCGAGGCGCTGATCTACGGCGACGCCGAGCGCTACCGCGAGATCCAGCGCTACCGCAAGCCGGGTGCCCGCCCACGCGAGCTGCAGACTGAGACGCTCAAGGGCTGTCCGCACGACTGCGGCATCTGCCCCGCCCACGAGCAGCACACGTGCCTCGGGATCATCGAGGTCAACACGGCTTGCAACCTCGATTGCCCGGTCTGCTTTGCCGACTCCGGCACGGATCCAGCGCACAACGGCGCGGGTGGGTTCTCGCTCACTCTCGAGCAGGTCGAGTCGATGCTCGATCACTTCGTCGCGGCAGAGGGTGAGCCCGAGGCGATCCAGCTCTCGGGCGGTGAGCCCTCGATCCATCAGCAGATCCTGCCGATGCTTGCGGCGGCCAAGAGCCGTGGAATCAAGCTCGTGATGCTGAATACCAACGGCATCCGGCTCGCGCGCGACCCCCGCTTCGCGCCGGCGCTGGCGGAGCTCGGGATCCACGTCTACCTGCAGTTTGACGGCTTCGAGGACTCGACCCACATCGCGATCCGCGGCAGGCGGCTGCAAGACGAGAAGCTGCGCGCGCTCGACCGGTGCGCCAAGGCGGGCGTCGGCGTCTCGCTCGCCGCGGCGATCGAGCGCGGCGTCAACGAGCACGAGATCGGCGAGATCGTGCGCTTCGGCGTCGAGCACCCCACGGTCACGGGCGTCTTCTTCCAGCCGGTCAGCCACGCAGGCCGCCATCCGGGGTTCGACCCGCTTGAGCGGCTGACGAACAGCGACGTGATCGACGCCATCGCACGGCAGCTGCCGGAGTGGTTTCGAGAGGACGACTTCGTGCCGGTGCCGTGCTGTTCGCCGAGTTGTCGCTCGGCGACCTACGCGCTCTACGGCGGCGGCGACCTCGTGCCGCTTCCTCGCCTGGTCGACATCGACGACTATCTCGACTACGTCACCAACCGCGCCGTTCCGGACCTCGCGATCCGCGAGGCGCTCGAGGGCCTGTTCTCGGCCTCCGCCGCCGGCGGCACCGACCGCGCCGCGGCGCGACTCGAGTGCGTTGCCTGCGGCGTCGGGCTGCCCGACGAGCTGCAAGAGCTGGCGGCCAAGGGCTTCATGATCGTCGTGCAGGACTTCCAGGACCCATACACGCTCGATGTGCGCAAGCTGCGGCGCTGCTGCGTCTCTGAGATCGTGCCCGACGGGCGGCTGATTCCGTTCTGTGCCTACAACTCCGTCGGCTACCGCGAGCAGGTCAGGGCCGAGCTCGCCGGGGTAAGCCCCGGACCCGCGCGCGGAGGAAGTCATGAGCGGACCTGAGGGCGTTTTCGATCGGCTGCTGCCGGTAGGCGATGCGAAGACCTGCTGCGCGGCGCTCTATGAGAGCAAGGCGGTCGAGTGGCTCCTCGACGGCCAGCTTCACCCGGGTGGAGAGAAGCTGACGCTCCGCCTTGGGGAGCTCGCCGGCCTCCGCCGTGGGAGTCGGGTGCTCGATGTGGCGAGCGGACGAGGACGGACGGCGCAGCTGCTTGCCTACCGCTTCGAGGTTGATGTCGTGGGTGTTGAGCTCGGGAGCCAATCGGTCGCGGCCGCCCAGGCGAGCGCGGCCGCCGCGGGGCTGGGCTCGCGGCTTTGCTTCGTCGAGGGCGATGCCGAGGCGCTGCCATTCGAGGACCAGGGCTTCGACCTGGCGCTCTGCGAGTGCTCACTGTGTCTCTTTCCCGGCAAGCGCCGGGCCGCGGCGGAAATGGCAAGAGTGCTGAGGCCGGATGGAGTGGTGGCGATCGCCGACGTCACGGCGGATGCTGCTGCGCTACCAGCCGAACTCCAGGGTGCCATGGCGCGGGTCGCGTGCGTGGCCGACGCGCTTCCGCTTGAGGGCTACGAGCGCCTGCTTCGCGAGGCTGGCTTCGAGGTCGTCGCTCGCGAGCGTCGCGACGAGGCTCTGGCACGGATGGTGCAGCGTGCGGCGGCCCGGCTGAGGGTTGTCCGGATGCTTCCGCGGGCCGCAGGGATGACTGCCGAGGTGACCGCTGCACTCGAGCTGATGACTCACGCTGAGGGGGCGATCGAGCGTGGAGAGCTGGGCTACGTCCTCCTAGTCGCCCGGCGCCGCGGCTCGGCCGAGCGGAGCAGGCGCAGCAACGGGTGAAGCAGTCTACGTCCGCGCGGGTTGAGATAGCGGAAAGTCCACCACTCGTCGGCTGCCCGCGCCGGGCCCTCGCTGAAGGTGGGGTATGCGTGCATCATCTGCGACAGGACGGCGACCTTCTTCCCCTCGCTCACGAGCCGCGTGACCTCGGCGATGCTCTCCCCGGCCGCAGGGGCGAAGATCGTGGCTCCAAGCAGCCGCCCGCGACCGTCGGCCACCAGCTTGGCGAGCCCGCGCGCCTTGCCCGCAGTCAGCGCGCGATCTGATTCGGCGTAGTCGTGCCGGAAGACAAGCGGCGCCCGGCCCAGGCGCTCAGTAGCCTGCTGCTCTGTCATCCCGACAGCGGCGAATTCGGGGTCGCTGAAGACCACGCGTGGCACGTGGGAGTGGTCGACCGTGCGCCGGGTGCGAAAGAGGGCGTTGCCGGCGGCCAGCAGGCCGTGGTAGCCGGCGACGTGGGTGAACATCGGCCCGGCGATCACGTCTCCGGCGGCGTAGATCCGCTCCCCGCTCGTCTTCAGCGTCGCGTCGACCCGCACCGCGCCTCGAGCGTCCGCCTCAACGCCGACGTTCTCGAGCCCGAGCCGCTCGACCGACGGGCGGCGGCCGACGGCGACGAGGATGCGGTCGTAGGCGACACGGGCACCGGTCTCGAGCACGAGCGCGCCGCTGCCGCCGGCTTCAGGCTCGACCCGTGACACCCGCGCGCCGAGGTGCAGCGCGATTCCCTCTCCCCGCAGGGTCTGCTCGAGCAGTCGCGCGGCCTCCGCGTCCTCGGTCGGCAGGAGACGCTCCGTCGCTTCCAGGATCGCGACCGTGCTTCCAAGCCGCGCGAACGCCTGTCCGAGCTCCACCCCGACCGCGCCGCCGCCAAGGACCGCCAGCCGCCGCGGAAGCTCACGCAGCTCGAAGACGGTCTCGCTCGTCAGCGGTCGCGCCTGATCGAGGCCCGCGATATCTGGGATCAGCGGTACGGCGCCGGTCGCGATGATCGCGGCGCGATACCCGAGGCGCAGGTCGCCAACCGCCAGCACGCCGGGGCCCAAGAACTGCCCGCGGCCGCGGATCGCCCTCACCCCGCGCGAGGCGAGGTGGTCCGCAGTGTCGGGATGCCCAGCCTCGCCGATCACCTCCTTGACGCGCGCCATCACGCGGGCGAAGTCGATCTCCGGCTCCGACGGTTCGAGGCCCAGGCGATCCGCGGTGCGTAGTGCGTGGGCCAGGTTCGCCGACGCGATCAGGCTCTTCGAGGGCACACAACCGGTGAACAGGCAGTCGCCCCCCGGTTGCTCACGCGCCTCGACCAGCGCGACGCGCGCGCCAACGCGGGCGGCGGTCAGCGAGGCCAGCAGGCCAGCGGCACCGCCGCCGAGGACCACGAGGTCAAAGCGGTCGCTCACCTCGCCCCTTTGACACGGCGATGTCGGATTTCGGCTCGCACGGACTGAACCGTAGGGAGCGAGGGGGTGGGTCGAGGCAGCACTCGCCGAATTACACGCGGAGCTCCCAGTTCGGAGGAATAGCGCGCGTGTGGCCTCTGATCCGCCCGGGATGAACCGTTTAACCAGGGCGGCGTATCGACCAACCACAATACGAGCAGGAGGCAGCCTGATCCAAACCGTTCGACGACACATCGAGATAGAGAGCGACCCAGGGTACGTATGGGCCCTGGCAGGCTACCCCGCACCGATCACGGACTTGCTCCCCCACGATCGCTACCTAACCCGTTGAGGGAGACCGCCGCTCCCTGGAAGCAGCGCCACCAGCGGCACGGCCCGCAGCCCTCACTGCACGCAATGGTCCCTGAGCACGCGGGGCTCGCGGCCCGGGCCGCGACGATGAAGGTCATCTGAACGAGGTGACCCTGGCCGAAAGCGACCGGACGATCGTCGTCGAAGGGAACCACTACTTCCCGTCCGAGCGCGTCAGCTGGGAGCACCTTCGCGCGACGCGGAGGCGGTCCCTGTGCCCGTGGAAGGGAATCGCCCGCTACTACACCGCCGCCACCGCAGACGGCGAGAATCGCAACGCGGCCTGGTCCTACCACCATCCGTACCCGTGGATCCGCAAGATTCGCGGCCACGTCGCCTTCTGGAACGGCGTCGAGATTCGTCGCTAAGCCGACGCGCGCGTTGCGCAGGCCGAGCGGACGGCTTCGGGGGCCTCCTGAACGAAGCAAGGAGACTGGGCTGAGTCACGGTGCGGGGCGGTCAAGGGGAGCGGAGAAAGTGGTTGGTTAGGAGTCGGACTCATGGCGCCGCCTGAGCCGCTCCACCAGCTCGGCGCGCAGAATGTCTAGCTTCCCGTGCACTATCCGGCGCTCGTAGGAGAGTTCTTGTTCTCTCTCAGCGAGTTGGCCGATTAGGTCGTTCAGCTCGTTGTCGGAGAGGGTGCCCGGCGGAGGGAGTTCCTCGCTGCTCTTCCGCGTTGCGTCTTGGTCTGATGGCGCTTCTTTGCGCTGGGGGCCTGCCTGGCTGACGCCGCGCTGGCGTCCACCGGGGCCGGAGAGCATCCGGATGACCTCGTTGCGAATCTTCTCCGAGTCCGCGCCGAGGTCGAGCAGCACGTGGTTTGCGACGCCCTCTCCCTCGCGCACGAGCGCGAGCAGGATGTGCTCGGTGCCGATGTAGTTGTGCCCGAGGCTGAGCGCCTCGCGCAGCGCGAGCTCGAGCACCTTCCTCGCGCGCGGGGTGAACGGGATCTGGCCGGAGACGGGATCCTCGCCTGGGCCAACGCGGCCGACGACGCCGGCGCGGGCCTCCTCCACGGTGACCTCGAGCGACGCGAGCGCAAGCGCGGCGAGACTCCCCTCCTCGCGCAGCAGGCCGAGCAGGATGTGCTCGGTCCCGATGTGGTTGTGCTTGAGGTCGCGAGCCTCCTCATTTGCGAGGACGACGACCTGCCGGGCCCCCTCTGTGAAGCGCCCAAACATGCCCGCGGCGGCGGGCGCTGCTTCACTCGGCTCGCTCTGGAGGTGCTGCCTGAGCCGGTCCACGAGCTCGCCGCGCAGAATGCTGGAGCCTCCCTCGGAGGGCCCGGGAGCCCCGGCCTTCTTGCCTGGGGATCCTTCGTCTGGCGCGGCGTCGAGATCGCCGAGCACCCGGTCGCGCAGCTCCTGCACATCCGCTCCAAAGTCGCGCAGGACGCGCGCGGCCAC
>Ga0208612_1000418_pt1 | contig 18766 bp, 17 predicted proteins | sample AntDryMetagUQ889_FD_188089 | JGI IMG/M metagenome (GOLD analysis project Ga0208612, IMG submission 188089) | Polar desert microbial communities from Antarctic Dry Valleys - UQ889 (SPAdes) | ecosystem: Environmental > Terrestrial > Soil > Desert | place: Antarctic Dry Valleys | collected 2008-12-31 | reverse complement strand
GCGACCTCGGCATCCGTCACGGTCGGTGCGTCCTTGCGGCACGCGACGCATTTCATCTGCGTCAGTGTCTCCATTACTCGGTCTCCCGTTAATCGGCTCCTCGTAAGCGGCTTCGCGTAGAGTCAGAGTACTGCTCGCGGTATCGATCCCTGCCGGCTACTTCGACTCGCGCGAGCAGATCTACGAGTAGTTCGCCGGTCGCCGAAATCGTCTTCATCCGACCACCGAAGGGGTCTGTCGGCGGCTGCCTCGCGGTGCCGGGAATACAGTGGCCGCGTGGCGAACGAGAACGTCGAGGTCGCCCGCTGGTATCACGAGCGGACGAAGCACTCGGAGGAGCGGCTGCGCGCGAACCCGCACCACCTCGACTGGGACAACCAGCCGATCCCCTTCAAGCTCTACCGCGATCTCGAGCCGATCCCGCTCCCTCGTCAGCTCGAGTCCGGAACCGTCTCGGCGCTCCATGCCATCTCGGGGTCGTGCGAGAGACCGAGCCTACCGAGCAGGTGCCGGGTCTCCAAGCGCTCGCCCGCGTCCTCTACTACTCAGCCGGGATCACGAAGATCAAGCGCTCCTACGGGGGCCACGTCTACTTCCGGGCGGCAGCGAACACGGGCGCTCGCTACCACGTCGACCTCTATCTCGCCTGCCGTGACCTCGCGGATCTTCCGGCGGGCCTCTACCACTTCGGTGTGCACGACTTTGCGCTTCGGCGCCTGCGTGTCGGTGACTACCGAGGCGCGCTTATCACGCTATGGCAGTCCGCGGTTGTGAGCTCTCGTCTGAGCGGTCGAGGTATGGCCCGACCCAATCCACGCGGTCGAAATCTCTGGCTCAACTTGCCAATCCCTTGCCCCGCCTTCAGAGGGGCACAAGGGTTTGAAAAGCTGCCCAATAAGGTCCAACTCAGCGGACTCAAAACTGATGTCGGCGACATCTCTTTCGGTGCGCATGTAGTTGGGCGAGGTAAGACTAACTCAATGTTTACAGGTATCTATCGGGGTCGAGGACGTACGCGCCGTAGTACCCCGGGTGGTAGGGACGTTCGCCGGGCGCACCGTTGTCCCGCCCGCCGGCCGCAATCGCGGCCTCGTGGAAGCGCTCGACCGTCTCGCGATCAGGCGTCTGGAAGGCGAAGTGGAGGCCGGCGGTAACGGGGCCGTCGTCCGAGACGAAGAGCTCGTCGGCGGAGAACCAGCCCTCGCCTTCGCCGACGATGCCGAGCCCGAGCGGCGCGAGCGCACCCACGTAGAAGCGCTTGCTCGCTTCGATGTCGGCCACGCGCAGGTGGATGTGGTCGAAGAGCCTGCCGGCGTGCGCCTCGGGCATCGACCCCGAGCTTAGTCCCTAAGCTCCGCGTCGTGCCGATTCAGAAGCTGCTCGTCGCCAACCGCGGCGAGATCGCCGTTCGCATCTTCCGCACCTGCCGCGACCTGGGCATCGCCACGGTGGCCGTCGCCGCTCCCGACGACACCGGCTCGCTGCATGCTCGCTCGGCGGACGAGGTCGTCGAGATCTCCGGCTATCTCGATTTCGAGGAGCACATCCGTGCCGCGAAGCTGACCGGAGCGGACGCGATCCATCCGGGCTACGGGTTCCTCGCCGAGCGCGCGTCGTTCGCGGAGGCCGTCGACACCGCAGGGTTGACCTGGGTCGGGCCTCCCGCAGAGGCGTTGCGGCTGGGCGGAGACAAGCTCACGGCCAAGCGGATCGCACGCGAAGCCGGTGTCCCCACGCTTCCCGAAGGAGTGGCGGCGGAGATCGGCTTTCCCCTTGTCGTCAAGGCCTCGGCCGGTGGCGGGGGCCGCGGGATGCGCGTGGTCCGCGACCCCGCCCAGCTGGACGACGCCCTCGCCGCTGCCGAGCGCGAGGCGGTGGCTGCGTTCGGCGACGGGACCCTCTACTGCGAGAGCTACCTCGAACGACCACGGCACATCGAGGTGCAGCTCCTCGCGGACGCGCACGGCACGGTCGTCGCCCTCGGCGAGCGCGACTGCTCGGTGCAGCGCCGTCATCAGAAGGTTCTGGAGGAAGCCCCGGCGCCGGGCCTCGAGACGGCGCTGCGCGATGCGCTCCTGGAGGCTGCGGTCGCGTTCGGCAGCGCAGTCGGCTACCAGAGCGCAGGAACCGTCGAGTTCGTCGTCGACGGCGACGAGTTCTTCTTCCTCGAGCTGAACGGCCGGATCCAGGTCGAGCATCCGGTGAGCGAGGCCGTAACCGGCCTCGACCTGATCGCCGAGCAGCTCCGCATCGCGGCGGGGGATCCCCTTGCAACAGACTGTTACAAGGTGGACGGGCACGCGGTCGAGGTGCGCCTGTACGCCGAGGATCCCCGCACGTTCCTGCCCCAAACCGGAAAGATCGAGCGACTCGTCTTTCCTAGTGACACAGTGTCATTAGGACGAGGCGACATTCGGGTGGACGCCGGAGTCGAGGAAGGCGACGAGATCGGGCTCGCCTACGACCCGATGATCGCGAAGCTCGTCGCGCACGGCCGCACCCGGGAAGAAGCGCTCGAGATCCTCGCCGCCGCGCTCGCGGAGACCGAGGTCGCGGGCGTGACGACGAACCTGCCCTTCTTGCGCTGGCTCGTCGCCCATCCGGTCGTCCGTGCCGGCGAAGCGACCACCGCCTTCCTCACCGAGCATCTTCCCCTCTCCCAGCACCCGCTCCTCACCGCGCCAAACCCGGGGAACCGTCCTTGGCGGCTGAACCTGGCGGCGCCCCCACCGGCTGCGCCTCCGAGCATCGATTCCGCCGCCGCTGCGCAGGGGCCGACGCCCGGTGAGAGCGGCGTCACCGCCCCGATGCCGGGCACGGTGATCCGAATCGAGGTCGAGCCAGGCGACGAGGTTCAGGCGCGCCGGGCGCTCGTCGTGCTCGAGGCGATGAAGATGGAGATTCCGGTCTCGTCCCCGTTCGGCGGCACGGTCACCGCCGTCCACGTCGCGGCGGGCGACCGCGTCGCAGGGGGGGCGCTCCTCGTGGAGCTCGAGTCGTAGTTCCGGCCAGCCGCGCGCGCGGGGTGCGCACGCGGTGCAGGGTGCAACTAGTCTCGAACGCGGTTGAGCAGCGCTCCGACGACCACGTTGACGAGCCAGACCACGATCGTTGCACCCACGTAGGTCCAGAACCCGTCGATCGAGAAGTCGGGCGCGATCCACTCGGCAAGCGCGAGCATGAGCACGTTGAGCGCGAAATAGAAGAGCCCGAAGGTGATGATCACGAGCGGCAGCGTCAGGATCGCCAGGATCGGCTTGATGATCGCGTTCCCGACCATCAGCACGAATGCCCCGAGGAGCAGCGGCCACCAGCGTCCGATCTGGACTCCGTCGAACAGCCAGTCGACCACGATCAGCGCCAGGACGTTGATGCCCCAGAGGACGAGCAGGCGGATCAGCAGGAACACGATTCGAGCCTAACGCGCCAGGTCGGCCTGCGTGTCGGGAAGGAAACATGCCGAGACGGGTGCGGTCGCGAAGCGGCCGCCTTCGGGTTTCGCGCGCCATGGTGTCGTGCGACCGAATTCCGCACTCGGGATTTCAGTCTCGCACAAGGATCGGGATCCGCGCCAGCGGATCTTGATCCTGCGCCGGCTAGAAGATCTTCTGAAGCTTCATCGCCGCGCCCATGTCGCCCTTGATCTTGAGCTTCCCGGTCATGTACGCGGTCGTCGGATTCTGCTCGCCCGAGACGATCTTCTCGAAGTTCTCCTCGCTCGCGGAGAACGTGGCATCGGCGTCATCCCCACCTTCGGTGACCTCGATCGTCCCGTCGGCGACCGCCACCTTCCACGTTCCGGCGCCTTCGACCTCGAAGAGGTAGGTGTTGTTCATCCCCGCGATCCGCTCGGGATCGACGCGGCCGGGCAAACCTTCGAAGAACTCCTGCACGCTCCCCATTGTTCGACTCGCCTCCCTGCTGGTGGACGGCGCCAGCCTAGATGATCGGTCTAGCGCGCGGATACGATCAGCCGCGCCCATGGACTTCGATCTCACGCCCGAGCAGGAGCTCATCCGCGACACCGTGCGCACGTTCGCACGGGAGCGTGTCCAACCCGTCGCCGAAGAGCTCGACCGCGAATCGCGCTTCCCGTACGAGCTCGTCTCGGAGCTCGCGGAGCTCGGACTGATGGGGCTTCCCATCCCGGAGGAGTACGGGGGCGCCGGCGGCGACACGGTCTCGTACGCGATCGCGGTCGAGGAGCTGACTCGCGTCGACTCGTCCGTCGCGATCACGGTCGCGGCGCACACGTCGCTCGGCACGATGCCGATCCTCCTGTACGGGAGCGAGGAGCAGAAGCAGAGATGGCTGCCGGAGCTCGCGGCGGGCAAGAGGCTCGCCGCCTTCGGGCTGACCGAGCCGGGAGCGGGCTCGGATGCGGGCAACACGCGGACGACCGCCGAGCTCCGCGACGGCTCCTGGGTGATCACCGGCTCGAAGCTCTACATCACGAATGCCGGAACGGAGATCACGTGGGGCGTCACGATCACCGCCCGGACCGGCGACGACGAGATCTCGAACATCGTCGTCGAGAACGGGACGGCGGGCTACACCATCTCGGCGCCTATGAAGAAGCTCGGCTGGCGCGCGTCCGACACGCGCGAGCTCTCGTTCGAGGACTGTGCCGTTCCGGAGGAGAATCTCCTCGGGGAGCGAGGCGCCGGCTTCAAGCAGTTTCTCGAGATCCTGGACGGCGGCCGGATCTCCGTCGCCGCGATGGGCGTCGGCCTCGCGCAGGGCGCGTACGACCTCGCCTACGCGTACGCGAAGGAGCGGGAGCAGTTCGGGAAGCCGATCTCGCGGTTTCAGGCCATCCAGTTCAAGCTCGCGGACATGGCGACGGAGATCGAAGCCGGCCGGGCGCTCGTTCTGAAGGCCGCCTGGCTCAAGGACCAGGGCCGGGAGTTCGCGCGCGACGCGGCGATGGCGAAGCTCTATACCGGTGAGCTTTCGAACCGCGTGGTCGATGCGGCGCTCCAGATTCACGGCGGCTTCGGGTACATGGACGAGGCCGCGATCTCGCGTTTCTACCGCGACCAGAAGATCCTCGAGATCGGGGAAGGCACGAACGAGGTTCAGCGCATGGTAATCGCGCGCCTGCTCGGTCTCTAGAACGGCTCGCCCTGCCTTTCGGGCCGGGCATCATGGAACCGTGCGACTCCCGCTTGTCCTCGGCGTGTTTCTCGTGAGCGTCCTCGCATCGGCAGCGTCGGTCTCCGCACACATCGGCGTGACGCCCGGACTTCTCGTCGCGGGTGACACGCAGACGTTGAGCCTGAGCGTCCACAACGATCTCGACCGGCCCATGACAGGGCTGTCGATCTCGGCTCCGCGAGGCATGCGCATCGGCCTGGGCGACGCGGGAAACAGGTGGAAGGCGGTCATCGAGGACCAAACCGCAACGTGGACCGGCGGGCCGCTCGCAGCGAATACCGGCACCACGTTCGAGGTCGAGCTCGCGGTCGAAGCCGCGACGCCGGTCGGGCCCGTCCAGCTCCCGGCAAAGCAGCTCTATCCCGGCGGTGGAAGCCTGCCCTGGCCGATACCGGTGACCGTCCTCCCCGCTGCTGACGAGTCCTCCCAGCGACTCACCTGGGCGATCGTGGGAGCACTGGCCCTCGCCGCGACAGTCGCCGTCGGATTGATCGCGCTGCGCCGCCGCGGCCGCACACTTCAAGAGCAATAGCGGAGACCAGTGGTACCTTCGCTTCGCTGTGATCTTCACGCAGTTCGTCGACGACGCTCTCGGGTGTGCGTCGTACCTCGTCGCTGACGAGACCACGCGCCGGGCCGTCGTCGTCGACCCCGGCTTCGCGATCGAGCAGTACCTCGAGGAAGCCGGGCGGCGTGACGTCCAGCTCGTCCGCGTTCTGGAGACGCATACGCACGCCGACCATCTCTCGGGCCACGGACGGCTTGCGCTCGAGCACGGGCTCCCGGTCAGCATTCATCCGGCCGCAGAGGCCGGGTATCCGCACGACGTGCTCGATGACGGCGGCGAGCTCTCCCTCGGCGAGGTCGTGCTCAGATGCATCCACACGCCTGGCCACCGGCCCGAGCACTGCTGCTTCGCGGTGATCGACGGCTCGCGCGGCCCTGAGCCGTGGCTCGTCCTGACGGGTGATTCGTTGTTCGTTGGCGACGCGGCGCGCCCGGATCTGGCGATCGATGCGCGCGAGGGTGCAGAGGGCCTCTTTCACTCTCTCAAGCGGCTGGTGGAGCTCGGTGACGGCGTGGAGGTCTATCCCGGCCATGTCGCGGGCTCGCTCTGCGGCAAGGCCATGAGCTCGAAAGCGTCCACCACGATCGGCTTCGAACGGCGCTTCAACCACGCTCTGGCGAGCGACGACGTCACAGCGTTCGTCGCGGAGTCCTCCGGAACCTCGGCTCCGAGACCACCGAACATGGAGCGGATCGTGGCGCTGAACCATGGGCCGTTCGTCGGCGCGCAGCCCGAGCCGCCCGAGCTTCCCCTGCTCCCGGCTGACGCGCAGATCGTCGACGTTCGACCGCTCGAGGCCTTCGCCGAAGGACATCATCCTGGCGCGATCGGCGTGCCGGTCTCGGGCACGCGGTTCTCGACGAAGGCCGCATTCGTGATCGGCGCTGACCGTCCGCTCGTCGTCGTCGCAGCGGATGAGAACGAGTCCGGCCAGGCGATGCAGAACCTCCGCTCGGTCGGGATCCTCGACATCTCGGGGTACGTCCTCGGAGGCGGCTCGGAGGGCCTCGAGCTCGTGAGAGTAGAGGAGCTCGACGAGGTGCTGCGACAGGGTGCCGAGCTGATCGACGTGCGGGAGAAGGACGAGCGCGACTCGGGTTACATCGCCGGCAGCCGCAACATCCCTTACCGGCTGCTCGCGCTCGGCGCGGTAGAGCTCCCGACGGACCGACCGCTCGTCACGATCTGCGAGTCAGGGCCGCGCGCCGCGATCGCAGCGAGCATTCTCGCCGCCCGAGGCTACGACGCGCGAGCTGTCGCCGAGGGAGGAATCGACGCGTGGCGGGAGGCCGGGAAGCCGACGGTCGAGTTCCGCCGCTGCGGTAGTTGAAGACGTCACAAGGGTCTGACCCTGGACGTGTCCGTCTTGGACATGGCGTTCGCGTCACGAGCGCAAAGAAAGGGCGCCGAGAGCGCGCCGACTTGTCCACAGATGAGAAGGGCGACCGCGCCCCCAGCCGACGCGCGACTCAGGACGGAGGGCCGAGGCGCTCGACCGTGTAGCCGGCCGTGCGAAGGGCCCCGAGAATCTCCTCGCAGTGAGCCTCGTCCCGCGTCGAGACGACGAGCTCGACCTCGGTCTGCAGCGCCGTTCTCGTCGTTCCCTCACGATGATGGTCGACCGAGACGAGGTTGCCGCGCTCTCGCGCTACGAGCTCGAGGACGTTGCCGAGCTCACCGGGCCGATCCGGGATCAGCATGCGCATCGCGAGGAAACGGCCAGACCGAGTCAGGCCGAGCCGTACAACCGAGATCAGCGTCGTCGCGTCGATGTTTCCGCCGGAGAGGACGATCGCGACAGGATCGTCACCCCCGCCCCGCCCGTTCAATACGGCAGCCAGACCAACCGCGCCCGCGCCTTCGACGAGCAGCTTCTTGCGCTCCAGGCAGAGCACGAGAGCATCTGAGATCTCCTCGTCAGAGACCTCGACGACTTCGTCGAGCGTGCGGTCGAGGATCAAGCCGGGCAGCTCGCCGCGCGACTTGACGGAGATCCCGTCGGCGATGGTGAGACCCGGCTGGCACACGACACCGACGATCCGCTGCCCCGGTCGCCGGTCGCGAAGCGCGAGCGAGATCCCTGCTGCCAGACCTCCGCCGCCGACCGGGATCAACACCGTTGCCGCGTCGCGAGCTTGCTCCGCGAGCTCGAGCCCGATCGTCCCCTGGCCGGCGATCACCCGAGCGTCCTCGAAAGCGTGCACGAGCGTCGCACCGGTGTGCGTGACGTGCTCCTGCGCGGCCGCGACCGCCCCTTCGAAACCTGCGCCGGCGAGCTCGACCTGGCCACCGTACGCTCGCGTCGCCTCGACCTTCGCCATCGGCGCGTCCTCGGGCATGAAGATCGTGGCGGCGATTCCCGCCTCTCGCGCGGCCCACGCGACCGCTTGTCCGTGGTTGCCGGCGCTCGCGGCCACGACGCCCGCCGAGCGCTCCGCGGGGGAGAGCGTCGCGATCGTGTTGTAGGCGCCGCGGATCTTGAAGGAGCCCGTGCGCTGGAGGTTTTCGGCCTTGAGCAGCACCGTCCGGCCGGAAAGCCGGGAGAACGTCTCCGTCGCGTAGAGCGGCGTCTCCCGGGCCACGCCGGCGAGGCGAGTGCGAGCAACCTCGATGTCGGCAATGGTCGGCGCTTCAGCCAATTCTGAACACCTTCTCCATGATCTCGCGAACCGCGCTCAACGGGTCGAGCTCTCGTCGCTCCACCGCCTGGAGGACGCGCTGCAGCTCGGGGTCGTCGGCGACCGCAGCCGCGAGGTGCGTCTTCGCGCGGCCGGAGGCGACCGCAAACACCTCACGAGAGAGATTTCTCCGCCTGCGCTCCTCGAGCTTGCCGTCGCCTGCGAGCTTGGCTCGGTGCTCCTCCAGCTTCTCCCAGAGCTCGGGCACGTTCTGGCCGTGAAGCGCTTCCGTCAGGATGATCGCCGGACGCAGCTCCGGGTCGGCGAGCCCTACGATCGAGCGAACTTCGTTGAGCATGGTCTTCGCCGCCGGGTGATCCATCTTGTTGACGGCGATCACGTCCGGGATCTCCATGATCCCCGCCTTCAGCGCCTGCACGGAGTCACCCGAGCCGGGCATGAGCACGAGGAGCACGGTGTCCGCGATGCCGGTGACCTCGACCTCGCTCTGTCCGGCGCCCACGGTCTCGACGAAGATCACGTCCTTTCCGCACGCGTCCAGGAGCAGAACCGCTTGCAGGGTCGTCTCCGCAAGCCCGCCGAGATGCCCGCGCGTGCCCATGGAGCGGATGAAGACCCCCGGATCGAGGAAGTGGTCCACGAGACGGATGCGATCGCCCAGAAGCGCTCCGCGCGAGAACGGGCTCGATGGATCCACCGAGACGACACCCACGGTGCGATCCGCGGCGCGGAGATGCTCGACGAGCGCGCCGATAAGGGAGGACTTGCCCACTCCTGGAGGGCCGGTCACACCGATCACGACGGCGTTCCCCGTCTCCGGATAGAGCTCGCGGACGAGCGGATACGCCAGCGGGTCGCCGTTCTCGACCAGGGAGATCGCCCGAGCGAGCGCGCGCCGGTCTCCCGCGCGCACGCCTTTCGTCAGCTCTTCGAGAGCCCATTCCTTCCGCGCCACGATCGGCCAGCCTAGTCCTTCGCGCGAGTTCGACGCCGCTCGCGCGGACTCGCGACCCTAGCGCTCGGACCCTCCGGCCGAGCGCACGTCCCGCCTAACTCCGCCGCGCAGTTCTTTCTCGCGGCGTTGCTCGATCTCCTCGAGCAGGACAGCGATGCGCTCGAGCCCGCTCGCGGCTGTCCCATCGCGGCCGGGGACGGAAGGGAGGGGATCGACGGCCACCTGAGGAGTGGACGCGAGCGCGTTCCGGGGAATGAGCTCTCCGGCCGCCGCCTCGCCGTACGCCTCGAGCAGGTGATCGTCCTCCGTGCTCGCCACCGGAAGCCAGCGCGTCGCGACGAGGGCGGTGACGGCGCCCAAGCCGAAGACCGCCGCGGCGGCGACCATGACCCAGCGCGCGCTGTACCAACTGAGAACGAGACCGGTTGCACCCATCCCGAGCCCGATGACGACGTAGTTGGTGCTCATGATCGTCGCCAGCGCGCGTCCGCGGAAACGGTCTGGTGCCCCACGCTGGACGAGGATCTGGTTGCAGATGATGGCTGCCCCGTTGCCCGCCGAGCCTCCGATCACGAAGGGCACGGCAATCCAGATCGACGGGCTCAGTGCGGCTCCCCCCCAGCCGATGGCCATGAGCGCGATCGATCCGGCGTAGTGGCGTCGCAAGCCCACCTTGCCGAGCGCGGGCGCAGCGAGGAAGCTACCGATCACGAGCCCCGCTCCGCTGGCGCCGATGATCAGCCCGAAGCCGATGTCCCCGGCTCCCAGGTTGTCCTGCACGAAGAAGACCTCTGCCACGTTGACCGCAGCGCTCCCGACCAGGACGATGCTCCACACGACGAGGACGGTGCGAAGCGGGAGAGCACTCAACACGAGCCGCACTCCGTCGGCGACGTCGCGCCAGTGCCCGCTCGTCAAGGACTCCTGCGAACGCAGCTGGGACTCGCCGATTCTCGCGACGAGGGCCGCGGACACGAGGAAGGTGACGGCGTTGACCGCGTATGGCACCGAAGGGCTCCACACGCTCACCATCACGCCGCCGAGAACCGGTCCAACCATCCAGGCGGCGTTCTCGACGGTCTGGAGCAGCGAGTTGGCGTTGGTGAGCTCGTCGTCGGGAACCAGGTTCGGGAGGCCGGCATACGCGGCGGGCCGGAAGAACCCCGTGGCGACCCCGGCGACCGCAGCGAGGCCGACGATCGCGATCGGGCTGTCGACGAAGGGAAGCGCGGCAAAGACCGCGACACGGGTCAGGTCCGACGCGATCATCAGGCGTCGGCGCGAGAGCCGATCGAACAGCGGCCCGAGCAGGAGACCGACGAGAACGATCGGGAGGAAGTCCGCGATGAGGAGCACCGCCACCCAGATACCGGAGTCGGTACGCGCGTAGATGTCGAGCGTAAGCGCGATCGCGGCCAGATACGTCCCGATGCCCGACCCGGCTGTGGCGAGGAAGAGGAGCCCGAACGACGGCGAGCGGCGCAGGAGGCCAAAGCGGCGAGTGCTCTCCACGGCTGCCGGTGACGCTACCACCTGCTCCGGCTTCTCTCTACGGCCTTTCCGGGCCTGTCCAGCGGAGGCATGGCGGAAAGGCTCGCCTCGCGAGCCGCCTCGCCCGAGGGGACTCTAGCCGCGCATCGCGGTCGCCAAGCGACCGGCGACGATGCGTGCGAGCCGCAGCTCCTCGACCTTCTGGGGCGGAAGGAGCGCGGACCCGACGATCACGGTTGCCTGTGCGCGCGAGCGCATCATGGCAACGAGATCGACGTACACCGGAACCTTGCCTTGAGCCGTCGTCGCCGACAGCGTCACCCGGTACGCGAAGGAGCGGTCGGAGATGCGCGGGAAGGAGGTCTTGCGGACCGAGACGAGGCCGACTCCCTGCTTCGCGAACTCCCGGCGCAGGATCTTGGTCAGGCACGTCGTCCCGGCCTTCCTCAGCGAACGTCGCCAGGACTCGACCGCATCGGCGGCCGACTCGAAGATACGCGACGTCGAGCTCACGAATACGACCCCGAGGGCCAGCTGCTGACCCTCGGCATCCCCCGTGACAGTCAGGTCCGACTCACCGACCGACGCCGGACAGTCGACGTGCGGATCCTGCCCGTCGGAGAACTGGGGCCTGAAGCCGGTTGGAAGGTCGGCTCGCTTGATCAGCATCGCTCGTGCCCGGGTATTGTCGGCTTTGGTGAGCCGCTCCTGCGGATCCTGATGCGTTGCGAGCGCGCTGGCGGACGCAGCGAGAAAGACGAGCAGCAGGGCGCAGGCGAGCAGACGGCGCAACCGCCTTATGCTAGCCAGCAGGCTCGTATGCCAGATTCGGCCGAAGCCATCGCTCGGCTTCCGCGAGCTCGATGCCCTTCCGGCGCGCGTAATCCTCGACCTGGTCCCGCCCGATGCGCCCGACCGAAAAGTAACGCGCCTGTGGATGGCCGAAGTAGAGGCCGCTCACGCTCGGCGGGGGAGTCATCGCATACGACTCGGTGAGCCCGATCCCGATCCGCTCGGCATCGAGCAGCGTGAAGAGCGCCCGCTTCTCGGAGTGGTCGGGACACGCGGGATACCCGTACGCGGGACGGATGCCGCGGAAGCGCTCCCGGATCAGCGCCTCACCTGAGAGCCGTTCGCCCGGCGCATACCACTCGTGGCGGGCCTGCTGGTGCAGCCACTCGGCGAACGCCTCGGCGAGCCGGTCCGCGAGCGCGCGCACCATGATCGAGCGATAGTCGTCGAGCGCAGCAGCGAAGCCGTCTGCCAGCGCCTCCGCCCCGTGGATCGCGACGGCAAACGCGCCCACGTGGTCGGCGAGCCTGGTCTCCGCCGGCGCCACGAAGTCAGCGAGCGAGCGGTTCGGCCGCGAGTCCTCGTGCGAGGCCTGCTGCCGGAGCATCGGAAGACGGAGGCCGCTGTCCAGGACGACGTCGTCCTCCTCGGCGCTCGCCGGCCAGAAGCCGTGCACGCCGCGGGCCTGCAACGACCCGTCGGCAATGACGTCGTCGAGCAGCTGGTTCGCGGCCGCGAAGAGCTCCCGCGCCGTCTCGCCCTTCTCCGGGTCGTCGAGGATCGCGGGGAAGCGGCCCTTGAGCTCCCAGGCGTGGAAGAAGAACGTCCAGTCGACGTACTCGCGGAGGACGGCGATGTCCGCCTCGACGAGCCGCGACCCGAGGGCCGCGGGCACTGCCAGGTCTTCCACGTGCCAGTCGATCGGCGTCCGGTTGGCGCGGGCGTCGACGATCGAGAGTAGTGGCTTCCGGCTCTTGTCGGCGTGGAGCGCCCGGAGACGCTCCTGCTCGGCCCGGTTCTCGGTGTCGAGCCGGAGGCTTCGCTCGCCGTCGAGCAGATCACCGACCACCCCGACGACGCGCGACGCGTCGAGCACGTGCAGCGTCGGGCGCCCGTACTCCGGGGCGATCCGGACTGCCGTGTGCTGCTTGGACGTGGTCGCTCCCCCGATCAGGAGCGGCACCTCGAATCCCCGCCGGTCCATCTCCTTCGCGACGTGCACCATCTCGTCGAGCGAGGGGGTGATCAGGCCCGAGAGGCCGACGATGTCGCAGTCCTCCTCTATGGCGGTGTCGAGGATCCGGTCCGCCGAGACCATGACGCCGAGATCGATCACCTCGTAGCCGTTGCAGCCGAGGACGACGCCCACGATGTTCTTGCCGATGTCGTGCACGTCACCCTTGACGGTGGCGAGCACGATCCGCGTCGCCCTGGTGGCGCTCGTCTTCTCCGCCTCCATATACGGCTCCAGGTAGGCGACCGCCCGCTTCATCGCCCGCGCGCTCTTGACCACCTGCGGAAGGAACATCTTTCCCGAGCCGAAGAGATCGCCGACGATCTTCATCCCCTCCATGAGCGGCCCCTCGATGACGTCGAGCGGACGCCCGGCGGCAGCTCTCGCCTCCTCGGTGTCCTCCTCGATGAAGTCGACGACTCCGTGCACGAGCGCGTGCGCCAGCCGCTCCTGCACCGACGTCTCACGCCAGGAGAGATCGAGCTCTCGCTCGGTGGCACCGCCCGTGACCGTCCGGGCGCGATCCACGAGCCGCTCCGTCGCGTCGGGGCGGCGGTCGAAGAGCACGCTCTCCACCCGCTCCAGGAGGTCGGCCTCGATGTCCTCGTACACGGCCAGCTGGCCGGCGTTCACGATGCCCATGCCTAGCCCCGCGCGGATCGCGTGGTACAGGAAGGCGGCGTGCATCGCCTCGCGAACGGCGTCGTTCCCGCGGAACGCGAAGGAGAGGTTCGAGATGCCACCGGACACGAGCGCGCCGGGGCAGCGCTCTCGAAGCAGCGGAATTGCCTCGATGAACGACTTCGCGAAGCCCGCGTGCTCCTCGATCCCGGTGGCCACGGCGAGGACGTTCGGATCGAGGACGATGTCCTCGGGCCGGAACCCGGCCTCGGCGATCAGGAGGTCGTACGCGCGACCCAGGATCTCGACCTTCCGCTCGACGCTCTCGGCCTGGCCCCGCTCGTCGAAGGCCATGATCACGACCCCCGCGCCGTAGCGGCGGATCGTCCGCGCCTGCTCGAGAAAGACGTCCTCTCCCTCCTTCAACGAGATCGAGTTGACGATCCCCTTGCCCTGCAGGCACTTGAGCCCGGCCTCGAGCGCGGAGAAACGGGAGCTGTCGACCACGATCGGCAGACGCGCGGCCTCCGGCTCGGTGGCGATCAGGTTGAGGAACGTGGTCATCGCCTGCTCGGCGTCGAGCAGGTCGGCGTCCATGTTCACGTCGAGCAGATTCGCTCCACCGCGCACCTGCTCGAGCGCGACGTCGACGGCGCGTTGGAAGTCGTCCGCTTCGACCAGTCGGCGGAACTTCGCCGAGCCGGTGACGTTCGTCCGCTCGCCCACCATGACGAAGCCCGTGTCAGGGCCGACGACAAACGGCTCGAGACCCGAGAAGCGCGGCAGTCGCGAAGGCTCGGGGACGCGGCGGGGCGGAAGACCTTCGACCGCTCTCGCGATCTCTCGCGTGTGCTCCGGTGTCGTCCCGCAGCATCCGCCGACGAGGTTGACGAGACCGTCCTCGGCGAACGCGCGCAGGAAACGGCTCGTATCCCCCGGGTCCTCGTCGTGGAGCCCGAGCGCGTTCGGCAAGCCGGCATTCGGGTGGCACGAGACATAGGTCGACGCGACGTTGGCGAGGCCCTCCAGGAACGGCCGCATCTCCGTCGCGCCGAGCGAGCAGTTGACACCGACGATGAGCGGTTCGGCGTGCTCGACCGAGATCCAGAACGCGTCGGACGTCTGCCCGGACAGGTTGCGGCCGCTCCGGTCCACGGCGGTGAACGAGAGCCAGAGCGGGAGCTCGGGCGCGACGCTGCGCGCGGCCACGATCGCGGCCTTCGCGTTCAGCGTGTCGAAGATCGTCTCGACCATGAGCAGGTCGACACCTCCGTCGCGCAGAGCCGCGACCTGCTCCTCGTACGTCTCGCGCACCTGATCGAAGGTCACTGCGCGGTAGGCGGCATCCTCGACCCGGGGCGACAGCGAGAGCGTGACGTTCAGCGGGCCGAGCGAGCCGGCGACGAAACGCGGCCTCTCGGGTGTCCGCCTCGTCCACTCGTCGGCCGCCTGCCGGGCGAGGCGGGCGCCCTCGAGGCTCATCTCGGCTGCAAGCTCCTGCAGGCCGTAGTCCGCCTGCCCGATGCGGGTCGCCGTGAAGGTGTTCGTAGTCGCGATATCGGCGCCCGCCTCGAAGTAGGCGTCGTGGAGCTCGGCGACGATCTCCGGGTGCGTGAGGTTCAGAAGATCGGGGTCGCCCTGGACGTCCTTCCCGTGCTCGCGGAGTCGCTCGCCCCGGTATTCCGCTTCGGAGAGCCCGCGACGATGGATCAGGACGCCCCACGCCCCATCGAGCACGAGGATGCGCTCGGCGAGAAGCTGCTCGATTTGTCCGCGAACGTCCGTCTTCACATCGGCCTCCGGCCGCCTAAAGATCCGGAGCCGGTCGCGGCAGCGGGCTCTTTAGGCGTTTTTTATCCTGGTCGCCAAGCTGCCTCAAAGCTGTCCAGGTCTTCTCAGGCTAGCGAAAGTTGCCTTTGGGGCAAGGTGCGCGTTCGCCGAGCTAGCCGGAGGACTCGAGCTTCTCGGCGTGGGCGGTCGCTTCTTCCCGCGACCGGGGCTGGAGCATGAGCTCCACGATCGCCTCCACGCCAGGATCGTCGGTCGAACGCATCCGTGCCACGGCCGCATCGACGTCGTACTCCGTGCGGCGGAGCTCTACGTCGGGGCCGAGCAGCGCCCAGTACGCGCCCGGCCTTCCCTCGTAGGGAAGGCCCACGCTTCCGGGATTCAACGTACGAAGCCCGGCAACCTCCCGGTCGTACTGGCAGTGGGTATGCCCCGTGACGAGGACGCGCTCGGTGATCTCGCGCGTCGCCTCGCGAATCCGCTTCTCGGGCGTCCTCTCCGTCAGCAGCTCCTCGTCGCTTCGCGGGGAGCCGTGCGTGAAATACGTCACACCGAGGTCCTGTATCTCGACCGAGTGGGAATGCTCGAAGGATTCCACGAACGAGAGGTCGTCCTCGGTGTGCTGGGCGAGCATCCACGTCTCGCGCTCCGTGGGCGCGTCGAACCGTCCGTCTCTCAGGTCGAGAAGTGCTCGCTCCCCATTTCCGCGAACGTGCCGAGCCGAGACGTCGACCGAGCGGACGAGCGCGAGCGTCTCGCCAGGCTCCGATCCCCAGGACAGGTCCCCGGTCCAGACGACGAGATCGACGTTCTCCGCCGCCAGCTCCTGGAGCACCGCGAGGAGCGCGACGGTGTTCCCGTGCACGTCTCCGAGAACCGCGACGCGACGCATGCCCTCGTGACACAGTGTCACAAGGCCGCTTGGCTCAGCCGGTGGTACGGCCGGAGACCGAGAGCTGGTTCTCGGCGTGGACGATGCGCTGCTCGAGCTGCCAGCGATCGGCCTGAGACTCGCCCGCCTCCACCTTCTCGAGCTCGGCCTTCGCCGCTTCGAGCTGATCCCGCGCACGGGCGTCGTCGATCTCGCGCACGTCCACGGCGTCGTCGACCAGCGCGAGCGCCCGGTCGAGCTCGACCTTGAAGAACCCCGGGCCGGTGGCGAACTGGAGGATCTCGTCTGGTCCGACGTGGATGCGCGTCGACCCCGCCTTGAGCGTCGCGACGAGCGGCGCGTGCCGGGCCAGCACGCCGATCTCGCCGGCGGCTCCGGGCACGACGATCATCTGCGCCTCACCGTCGAACGCAGGCCCGTCCGGTGTCACGAGAGAGACGTCGAACTTCGGATGCGACTCGGCCACGCTGCCCTCTACGCCGCGACGGCCTCGGTCTTGCCCGCTTTCTCGACCGCGTCTTCGATCGTCCCCACCATGTAGAAGGCCGCCTCGCCGAGCTCGTCGTGCTCTCCGTCGACGATCGCTCGGAAGCCGCGGATCGTGTCCTCGAGCTTGACGTACTTGCCGGGCGTTCCCGTGAACTGCTCGGCGACGAAGTTCGGCTGGGACAGGAACCGTTCGATCCGGCGCGCACGGCTGACGACGAGCTTGTCCTCGTCCGTCAGCTCGTCCATGCCGAGGATGGCGATGATGTCCTGAAGGTCCTTGTAGCGCTGGAGAACCTGCTGAACCTCGTTGGCGGTTTGGTAGTGGTCGTCGGAGACGATGCCCGGCTGGCGCGCGCGAGAGCCCGACGTGAGCGGGTCGACGGCCGGGTAGATGCCCTTCTCCACGATCGCCCGGGAGAGCTCGACGGTGGAGTCGAGGTGGGCATAGACGCTTGCCGGAGCCGGATCCGTGAAGTCGTCGGCCGGGACGTAGATCGCCTGCACGGAGGTCACCGACCCGGTCGTCGTGGAGGTGATCCGCTCCTGGAGCTGGCCCATCTCGGTCGCCAGCGTCGGCTGGTAGCCCACGGCGCTCGGCATGCGACCGAGCAGAGCCGAGACCTCGGAGCCCGCTTGCACGAAGCGGAAGATGTTGTCGATGAAGAGCAGGACATCCTGGCCCTGGTCGCGGAAGTACTCGGCCATCGTCAACCCCGAGAGCCCCACCCGCAGGCGCGCTCCCGGCGGCTCGTTCATCTGGCCGTACACGAGCGCGACCTTGTCGATGACCTCGGACTCGGTCATCTCGATCAGGAGGTCGTTCCCCTCCCGGGTACGCTCGCCGACCCCGGCGAAGACCGAGACGCCGCCGTGCTCGCGCGCGACGTTGTGGATCAGCTCCTGGATCAACACCGTCTTGCCCGTGCCCGCGCCGCCGAAGAGTCCGACCTTCCCCCCGCGGACGAACGGCGCGATCAGATCGATGACCTTGATGCCCGTTTCGAAGATCTCCATCTTCGGGGTGAGATCGCGGAACGCCGGCGGGTCGCGGTGGATCGGCCAGCGCTCGGTGCCCTCGGGAGCCGGGCCCTTCTCGTCGATCGGGTCGCCGATGACGTTCCAGAGCCGTCCGAGCGTCGCGTCTCCGACCGGTACCGAGATCGGCGACTCCGTGTCGACGCACTCACTCCCACGGGCAAGACCGTCCGTCGAGTCCATGGCAACCGCGCGGACGCGATCGTCGCCGAGGTGCTGCTGCACCTCGGCGATCAGCGTTCGCGTCGAGCCGCCTGGCTCGGGCACCTCGATGGAGAGGGCGCTGTAGATCGAGGGCAGCCGATCGGTGAACACGGCGTCGATGACGACACCCTTGATCTCGATGATCCGGCCGGTGTTCGTGGTCGATCTTCCGTCGTCGGACATGACTCTCCTCGAGCGAAGGGCAGGGCCCGCGGGAGAGCGAGCCGGGCTCGCAGTCTATCGAAGGAGGCCTGTGAGCTTAGCCTCGACGCAACGCGGATCTGGCTATCCTGGCCGCGCATGCGGAGGGGTCGGACATGGCTCGTCGTCGGGAGCGTCGCGGTCGCGGCGGTCGTCGCGATCGCCGTCGTCGGGCTCGCGCTCGGGGGCGACGAGAGCACCACGTCGCAGGGGGAGTACCAGATTGCGGTCGTCAATTCGCGCGACCGCGTGGAGTTCGCTCTCGGAAGGCTGTCGAAGGCGCAGACACTGGACGAGTTCCTGGAGAGGATGGACGAGGCTGCGGAGACGATCGACGACACCGCGGGCGATCTCGACGACCTGGGTGCCCCGAGCGTTCTCGCGAGCCCGCACGAGCGGCTCGTCGATCAGCTCGGGCAGCTCGCCGCCGACATCCAGGGGACCGCCGACCAGGCACGGGTTCCGGGTTTCGAAAACATCTTCCAAAGAGCGCAGGGTCTCAACTTCGAGAGCTGGGACGAGATCAACGCGATTCTGGCCGAGCTCCGCAGGCAGGGGATCGAAGTCGACCCCCTCGCGCGTCAGCGCACCTAGAGGCTTGATGTGAAACTCACGGCGTCTCCGGATGACTGCCACGACACGGCGCCGGATCGCCACCCTCCCTCGCCGTCCAGGCTTACCAGCCTGCACGACGAGTGAG
>Ga0208612_1000417_pt1 | contig 18815 bp, 18 predicted proteins | sample AntDryMetagUQ889_FD_188089 | JGI IMG/M metagenome (GOLD analysis project Ga0208612, IMG submission 188089) | Polar desert microbial communities from Antarctic Dry Valleys - UQ889 (SPAdes) | ecosystem: Environmental > Terrestrial > Soil > Desert | place: Antarctic Dry Valleys | collected 2008-12-31 | reverse complement strand
GGCGGGCGTGATGCGGACTACCTCGTCGCCCAGGGTGAGGCCTTCGATCGGCGCCTGAATCTGCCCGGTTTCCGGCTCGATCTCGACGCTGAAGGCGATGCGGTTGGCGGTGGCCTGGAGCTCGTTCCGGAAATCGGTCTCGAGCCGCTCCTGGGAGAGCTTTCCGACGACGGCGGCGAAGGTCAAGAGGATGAAAAAGGTGAGTGCGGCGGTGACGCCCGCAAGACGCCAGCGCACCGGCCACCGGTTAGGGGTGAGGAGAAGCGGCCGCGAGCGGGGATCCGGCGCTGTCATTTACCCCGGCGCCCTGACCACATAGCCGGCGCCGCGCTTCGTGTGGAGGATGCGCTCCTCGCCGCCCTCCTCGAGCTTTCGGCGGACGTTCGAGATGAAGACGTCGATCGTGTTCGTCATCGCGAGCGGGTCGTAGCCCCAGACCTCTTCAAGCAGGCGCTCGCGCGAGACGACGAGGCGCTCGTTTCGCATCAAGAACTCGAGCAGCTCGAACTCGCGTGCCGTCAGGTCGACCTCGCGCTCGCCGCGATGCACCTCGCGCGTCGCGGGATTCAGGCGAAGATCGGCAAGGACCAGCATCGCCGAGCCGCGGGGCGGGCGACGGCGCATGAGCGCGCGGATGCGGGCGAGAAGCTCGGTGCGCTCGAAGGGCTTTACAAGGTAGTCGTCCGCGCCCTGGTCGAGCCCCTCGACGCGGTCCTCGGTTTCCGAGCGGGCGGTCAGGATGAGGACCGGCACATCGCCTGACTCACGGATGCGCCGGAGCACCTCGACGCCGTCGATCTTCGGTAGGCCCAGGTCGAGGATCACCAGGTCGGGGACGAACTCGGAGGCTGCCGACAAGGCTTCCTCACCGTCCGCCGCGGTTCGAACATCGTGGCCCTCGGCGCGAAGCGTGCGTCGAAGGACATCGGCGATCTCGGCGTCGTCCTCGACTACAAGCACCCGGCCCGTGACTGTCTGTGACTCGAGCATGCTTCAAAGGGTACGTGCGAGGCTGATCGAAGTCCGCTTGGGACCGGCCGCCACGAGGGCGACTGGGAGCTGATCCAGCTTCGGCTCGGCGACGACGGCGAACCCGACCTCGCGGTCTCGAGCCAGCACTCGTGGGCCGAGTCACGGATCCTGTATCTGTGCCATACGGTTCGGCCATGGTGAAAGGGCGAGAATGAGTGCGAGCCGAGTGGTGATAGCCGGCGGAAGCGGATTTCTCGGCGTGTCGTTGGCCAATCATCTCTCGGGCTTGGAGCGCGAGGTCACCATCCTCTCCCGCAATCCCCCTCCGGTTCCCGGTCCGTGGCGCCACGTCTCCTGGGACGCGCGAACGCTCGACGCCTGGGCGAGCGAGCTTGACGGCACGGCCGGACTCGTGAACCTGGTCGGCCGCACGGTCGACTGCGTAAAGACGCCGGACAATCGGGACGAGATCGTCCGCTCCCGCGTGGAGTCCACCCGGGTTCTCGGGGAAGCGATGCGGTCACTGTCCACGCCGCCGCCGACTTGGGTGCAGATGAGTACCGCCCACATCTACGGCGATCCGCCGTCGCTGACCTGCACGGAGGACTCGCCGTATGGCGTCGGCTTGGCCCCGCTCGTCGGTCGACTCTGGGAAGAGGAGTTCGAGCGCGCTGCGCTTTCCTCGCAGCGGCGAGTCGTGCTGCGGACGAGCTTCGTGGTTGGGCGGGATCGGGGAGCCGGCGGTGGTGCGCTCGATCGCCTTCGACCTCTTGCGAGGCTCGGACTGGGAGGTCGGGTCGGCAAGGGCACCCAGGGCATGAGCTGGATTCACGAAACCGACATGAATCGGCTCTTCGAGAGAGGCCTCTTCGACGAGTCGATGACGGGCACCTACATCGCGAGCTCGCCCCATCCGGTTTCTCAAACCGAGTTCATGCGAGCCCTGAGGAAAGCCGTGCGCATGCCCGTCGGGCTGCCGACCCCGTCCTGGGCGATCCGGATCGCGGCGCCGCTCTTGCTTCGCACCGATCCCGAGCTCGCCCTCTTTGGCCGCTACGTCAAGTCGCGCCGGCTGGCCGAAGAGGGGTTCGAGTTTCGATTCCCGAAGCTCGACCGCGCCCTGGATGATCTGGTCGGCGCTTCATCTCGATCGTAGTCTGGCTCTGACCAGGCATTCTGGCGCAAGCGTCCCGCGAAGGGGACCGTCGCCAGGCGTCGAACCCATCTCCGATGGCCAGAGCCACCGCTAAGACACGTGCGCCCAAAAAGCCTGCCGCCAAGCGTGCGCCCGTCAAGCGCACCCCTGACGTGCGCCAGCGGGCGCGCGATACCTTCGACGGGCTTGAGCAGCGCCACTACGACCTGATCGGCTTGATCATGGTCGCGGTGGGCGTCTACTCCGGCTTCGTGCTCTATCTGGGCTGGGACGGCGGGGCGGTGGGCAGCTGGCTGGCCGATGCGCTCGAGTACGCGGTCGGGCGGGTTGCCTACCTCGTTCCGCTGACCGTCTTCGGACTCGGCCTTGCGCTGATCGCGCGCCCGATGCTCCAGGCGCCTCGCGCGCTCAACGCCGGCGCGATTCTCGTCCTGCTCGCTTTGCTCCTATCGTTCTCGGCCGGCACGCTCGGCCTCGGCCCCGACAGGCCCGTCCGAGACGGCTACTTCGAGCCCGAGTTCTTCCGCTCGCATGGCGGCGCGATCGGCGAGTCGCTCTATTGGGCTACGACCACGCTCTTCCAGCGCCTCGGCGCGCAGATCCTCGCCGTCTTAATGCTGCTTTCAGGAATCCTGCTCCTGACCGGCATGACGATCGCGAACCTGTTCCAAACCGCGGGGAAGGCGACGCGCCGGGCCCATCACTCGACCCGCGAGATGAGGCGTCCTCTTGGAGATGACCTGCCCACGAACCTGCCGGGCTGGGACGACCCGGAGGACATGGACATCCAGATCACGCGGGCGAACGAGACGGAGGTGCTCGAAAAAGAGTCGGTCTGGGACGAGCCGGAGGTCGAAGACGAGCCTGACGAGGAGCCCGAGCGCGACGCAGCGGGCGAGGGCGCGTTCTCCTACGACGAGGCGAGCGGTGACGGCAAGCCCGAGCCGGAGCCTGTCGCAGTCCTGGGAGATCCCGACGAGGCGGTGGCCGAGGAGCCCGTCGAGCTGACGCCGATGGGGAACAAGCGCACTGAGCTCGGGATCACCATCTCCGACGAGGCCAGCTATTCGCCGCCCAGCCCGAAGGTGCTCGAGAAGGGCAAGGGCGACCCCGGCCCGGACCCGAAGGAGCGCGAAGCGACGGCGAAATCGCTGCTCGAGTCGCTCCAGCACTTCGGCGTCGACGCCCGGATGATTGGCATGGTTTCCGGCCCGCACGTAAGCCGCTACGAGTTCCAGCTCGCGCCGGGCACGAAGGTCTCGAAGGTTGCAGCGCTCAAGGACGACCTCGCCTACGCGCTCGCCTCGACCGACATCCGCATCCTCGCCCCGATCCCTGGCAAGAAGGCCGTTGGGGTCGAGGTGCCGAACAAAAAGCGCCGCCTCGTCCGGCTCGGAGACATCTACGAGGGGAAGCCGAAGGGCTCCTCGCCGCTGGTCGCGTGGCTTGGCAAGGACGTCTCGGGCCACGCCTGCTGGACGGACATCGCGCTGATGCCGCACATCCTGGTGGCGGGCACGACCGGCTCGGGTAAGTCCGGCTGCATCAACGCGATCCTCTCGTCGATCCTCCTCCACGCTTCGCCGAACGAGTGCCGCCTTGTCTTGGTCGACCCCAAGCGAGTCGAGCTCAACCACTACGAGAACCTGCCGCACCTCCTGACGCCGGTCGTCACCAATCCGCGCCTCGCCTCGAACGTGCTCCAGAACCTGATCGGCGAGATGGAGAGCCGCTATCAGGTGATGGGCGAGGCTCGCGCCCGCAACCTGGCCGAGCTGAACAAGACTCGCCGGAAGACAGGGGACGCGCCGCTTCCGCACATCCTGTGTGTGATCGACGAGCTCGCCGACCTCATGATGGTCGCGCCGGCCGAGGTCGAGGAATCGATCATCCGCCTCGCTCAGAAGTCGCGCGCGGTCGGCATCCACCTCGTGCTCGCGACTCAGCGCCCCTCGACCGACGTCATCACCGGAACGATCAAGGTGAACATCCCGGCGCGGATCGCCTTCGCGGTCGCCTCGCAGGTCGACTCGCGCGTGATCCTCGACCAGGGCGGCGCCGAGACGCTCCTCGGCCAGGGCGACATGCTCTTTCGCCCAATCGGCACATCGAAGCTCCAGCGCATCCAGGGCGCGTTCCTGACCGAGGACGAGATCGCCCGCCTCACGAACCACTGGGCCAAGCAGGGCGAGCCGGACTTCGACCCTCAGCTGCTGGTCGAAAAGGTCGAGGACCATGGCGTCGAACCGGGCGGCGGCGAGTTTTCGCCCGACGAGGACGCCCTGCTCGAGGACGCCGCGCGCATCGTGATCGAGTCTGAGACCGCGTCCGTTTCGATGATCCAGCGCAGGCTTCGCGTCGGCTACACGCGGGCAGGGCGCCTGATCGACATGCTCGAGCGGCGAGGGATCATTTCCGGCTACGAGGGCTCGAAGCCGAGGCAGGTGCTGATCTCGATCTCCGAGCTGCCGGCGGTTCTTGGCGGCGGAGGGGCTAATGGGCAGCGGTCGGATACCGAGACCGAGCTTCAGCCCGTCGAACCCTAGGAGTCCATCCGCTTCGATCGGGACGCGGAACGCAGCTCAGTAGCGAGCTACAAAGCCCGCCTAGCCCCATCCGGCCATGAGGGGGACTTTGAGCCTCGACTTCAACGCGGCTCCATCGTCGCGAAGGACCCAAAGGCTCACGGTCGCAGACACGGGCTCCCGTCCGATCCAACGCCCCCCGGTTGCATCGGGCGAGAGTTGGAGAGGCCCGTTCAATAGCCCGGCGGGCTGTAAGAAGCCGACGAAGTCTCGAGCGCGAGCCTCGCCAGCCTCAACCCAGTCGGGAACATCTAGATCGAAATCTCGACCCTCGATGCGAGCCTCGACGCGGACCGCGGGCTCCCGCAGGTAGACGTAGAGGCCCACGCGATCGCACGCGAATGAGTTCGGCGTAGGGCATGCGACTCCCATGTACGGGACTCTCCGTAGCAAGTCATCTGGTGCCGTTGTCGTCGCCTGGGGGTGCCAGGAGTGCGATTGCGACGATGGTGCTACGCCGTTACCCGCGCTCGCCAGGTACACCGCCCCGGCCGCCAGCAGCCCGCCGAGAACCAGCGCGATGAAGGTGAGCCGTCGGCGCCTCGCTCGGCGCCGCGCCTCCTCGATGAGCGCCTCCAAGTCCTGCTCTAACGCCGCCTGGTCACCCTGCGCGGTCGCAGTCTCAGACTTCTTGAGGGGGGCCACGTCGACCACAATGGAGCTATTATGCCTAGTACTATGGTAGATGTCAAGATCGAGCGCGGGATCGGGATTGAGCTTCACGAGCAGGTCGCTGCCGAAGTTCGTAAGGCGATCTCCGAGGGCGAGGCCAAACCTGGCGATCGACTGCCTCCAGCTAAAGACCTCGCGGCGGTGATCGGCGTCAACAAGAACACCGTCTTACGAGCATTGCGAAAGCTGCGTGAGGAGGGGCTCCTCGACTTCACGAGAGGTCGCGGCATCATCGTCGCCGGGACCCCCGAACGGGGCGCAGTGATCACGCGCGCCCGCGAGCTGGTGAGGTTTGCGGGGCAGCACGGCTACCGACAAGAGGATCTCGTTCGCATTATCGAGAACGTTGACTAGCCCCCAGGGATGGTGGGCGCTTCGGGCGAGAAGCGACGTAGGGGGCGAGATAACGCTTTGACAGCGCGAGCTATCACTCTCTGGATCGAGGAGTAGCCTGAGATCAATGGATGGTCACTACGACAAAGATGCAGATATCGCGTGGGTCCGCCTCCAGGGTTGGGACAAGAACCTCGTGCGAGTGGAGCGCACTGGTACCGGTCTGATCGAACGCCACCGAACTACGGGCCAGGTGCTGGGACTTGAGTTCTGGGAGGCCAGCGAGCGACTACCAGCCGAGTTGCTCGACGCTTTGCCGAGTCCGCCGGTCCGCGGGGTTGCGGTAGAGCGTCAGCACGCTTAACACCCCGCGCAACTGAACTGATGCGGGTTTCCATCGCTGAGCGGGGTCAAGCCGCATCGGATCAGAGAGCCAGCGACTAATCTCGCGTGAGAATGAGACGATGCCCACGATGACAACCATCTTCAAAGCGATCTGCGTCGCGGCTGCCATTGCGTTGTTGACGGCGGGCAGCTCGGGAGCGGCGGCGGGTGAAACCCGGTGCAAGGACGTGAAGAACCCCTATCCCGGGACGCGCTACGAGGGGGTTCCGCTAAGCGACATCAAGACCGAGGGCCTCCCATGCGAGTTCGCACGCCGGGTTGCGAAGGGTGCGCACCGAAAGGGCCTCGAGATGTGTTGCGAAGCGACGCTTCGGTATCGCTGGAAGCGTTGGAGCGTCACCGGGGACTTGAGGCCGCCGCATGACCGCTACGTCGCCAGGCGCGGCCAGCGAACGGTGACCTGGCGCTTTTAAGCAATCCAGGTGGCATCCGCCCTCGCGTTGGCGAAGCTGGACGGGTCCGCTTAGCCGGCGACTCTGAGGAACGCTCACCTCGCGATTAGCGATGGCCCCACCGTCGTACAGTTGCCTTCGCTCGTGACGATCGAATCGAAAGACAAGCCCGTCCGCGCTGGGATCGTCGTCACCGGCACCGAGGTGATCACTGGCACGATTGAGGACAAGAACGGGCCCTGGATCTCGCAGGAGCTAGCGGGCCTCGGCGTCGAGGTCTCGCACATCTCGATTGTCGCCGACCGGGCCAGCGACCTTGAAGCCGCGCTTCGCTTCATGGGCGACGACGGCATGGACCTGATCGTCACCAGCGGTGGGCTCGGGCCGACCGCAGACGACCTCACGGCCGAGGTAGTCGGGACCTTCGCCGAGCGCAAGATGGTGCTCGACGAGTCGATGGAAGAAAAGATCGCGAAGATCCTCGCCGGCTTCGCTCGCAGGCTGAATTTCGACGCTGATGCGCTCCGCGCGGCGAACCGAAAGCAGGCGGTCGTGCCCAAGGGCGCGACCCTGATCGACCCTGCGGGCACGGCGCCAGGTCTCGTCGTGCCGGTCGACGACGGGTCTGTCGTGATCGTGATGCCCGGGCCGCCGCGCGAGCTTCACGCGATGTGGCCGAAGGCGCTCGAAACCGCGCCGGTTCGCGAGGTGCTCGACCGCGCCGAGCCGTACGCCGGCGTGATGCTCCGCCTGTTCGGTCTTCCCGAGTCCGAGATCGCGAAGTCACTTCGCGAGATCGAGGAGGGTGGGGTGGACCTCGACGCGCTCGAGATCACGACGTGCCTCAGGAAGGGTGAGCTCGAGATCGAGGTTCGCCACCGCCCTGGCGCGGAGGACTCCCTCACGGACTTGATCGCCGGCATCGACGAGCGCCACGGCCGCTTTCTCTTTAGCCGCGACGGCGCGACGATCGACTCGCAACTCGCATCGCTTCTCCAGGGCCACAAGATCGCGACCGCGGAGTCGTGCACGGGCGGCCTTCTGGCAGCTCGCTTGACTGAGCGAGAGGGTGCTTCAGCCTACGTCTCTGGGGGTGCCGTCACCTACTCGAACGAGTCGAAGACGACGGTCCTCGGTGTTCCTGTCGAGCTCGTCGCCGAGCACGGGGCGGTTTCGCCCGAGGTGGCCGAGGCGATGGCCGACGGAGCGCTCAAGCGCTACCAGGCCGACATCGCGGTCGGGATCACGGGCATCGCGGGCCCCGACGGCGGCACCGAGGAGAAGCCCGTCGGATACGTCTGCGTCTGCGTGAAGACCTCCGATGGCTCCAAGCTCGCCCGCGACCCGGTGATGCCGGGCACCCGCGCCGACATTCGCGAACGCTCGGCGCTCCTGGGGATGCATCTGACCCGCAGGCTCCTACTGGGCGAAGACTTCCCCCTCTAGCGTCATGGCCAAGGCTCGCTCCTACGAGATCTCCGTGGGGGAGGACGTGCTCGAGGACCTGCGCGAGCGGCTCGGCCGAACGCGCTGGCCCGAGGTGCCGGACGTCGGCTGGGAGTACGGCATGGACCAGGCGTTCCTGCGGCGCCTCTGCGAGCACTGGGCCGGCGAGTACGACTGGCGCGCCACCGAGAGGCGACTCAACGAGTTCGACAACGGAATCTGGGACGGCATCCACTACGTGAGGGCCGGGGAGGGCTCCGGACCACCAATCGTGCTGATTCATGGCTGGCCCGGCGCGATCCTCGAATTCGAGCGGCTGGTTCCCCTGCTCGTCGAAGCCGGGCACCAGGTGATCGCGCCCTCGCTTCCGGGCTTCGGCTTCTCGGACGGGCCAGAGGAGCCGTTGAACGCATCAGGCGTGGCGGCGCGGCTTCGCGAACTTGTCGAGAACGGCCTCGGCATCGAGAGCTACGCAGTCCAGGGCGGTGACTGGGGCACGCTGATCGCGGCGCGCATAGCCTATGACTCGCCCGAGCGGGTCATTGCGCTTCACGTGAACTCGCCTTCCGTCCTGCCGTTTCCGGCGGACTTGTCAGACCTCTCAGAAGGCGAGCAGGCCTGGCTGGGGGAGGCCGCGAAGTGGCGGACGCGCGGCGCCCACTACATGCTCACTCAGGGAGTCGCGCCCGACACGCTCGCGCCCGCGCTGAACGACTCGCCGGCGGGGCTCGCCGCCTGGCTGGTTTCGAAGTACCGCGACTGGTCGGATTGCGACGGCGATGTGGAAACTCACTTTAGCCTCGACCAGCTCTGCGACTTCCTCACGCTCTATTGGGCGACCGGGTCGATCTCGAGCTCGATCCGGCTGTATGCGGCCGAGGCCAGAGATCGCTGGAAGCTCGAGCCCGGGGACCGCGTGAAGGTGCCAGCGTTCGTCTCCGACTTCCCGAAAGAGATCCTCCACCCGCCACGTGAATGGGCGGAGCGCGCGCTCGGCGATTTGCGCTCGTGGACCGAGCACGAACGCGGAGGGCATTTCGCGGCATGGGAGGAGCCCGAGCTCCTGGGCCGCGACATCATCGCTTTCATGCGCGAGGTGGGCTAGCCGCGAATCGTGCTGTCGGGGCGTGCCTTGGGCACCGGTTCGCTTCAGTGACTCATTTGGCGCGCAATTGGCGCAAACGCAGCGAAAATCGTGCGTCGAAGCCGTCTAGCGTTACCCGAGATGGCAGCTGAGCCCCGAGAGCCCCAGACGCTGCGCCTCTTCGCGGCACTCGACATCCCCGAGGACGTGCGCGCCGGGATTGCCGCCTGGGGCACTCGCGAGCTGACCGATCCGGCGCTTCGCCCGGTTGCGAGGGAGAACCTTCACATGACGCTCTGCTTCCTCGGGCGCACGCAAGCTTCGCGTGTGGGCGAGGCCTCGAAGGCGATCGCCGCGCTGCCGGTGGAGCCGGTGACGGTGCGCCTGGCACCAATACCCATCGGGAAGCCCCGCAAGCGCCCCGCCGTGTGGGCGCTCGAGGCCGACGCTCCCGCTGGGGCGATTCTTCACGGGCGCCTCTCGACCGCCCTCGCGAGAGCGGGCCTCTACGAGCCTTGCGACCGCCCGTTCTGGGTGCATCTGACCGTTGCGCGCACCCGTCCCGAGCGGGGGAAAAGACGCCGCCCGCAACGCGTCGAAAAACCGCCGGGGGAGCTACCGGCGGAGCTCTCTCAGCCCTTCGATGCCGTCCGGGTCTCCCTTTACCGTTCAGACCTTCGGTCGGACGGCGCGAAGTACGTGTCCCTGGCCAATAAGAACTTGCCGCCCTCGGCGTAAAGCCCGGGCGGGGAAAAGGTGAAAGTGAACATGGCAGAACTAAACAAGGCAGATCAGAAAGCGGCGGAGAAGCAGGCGAAGGCCCGTACGGCCGCACTCGAAGCCGCCAAGGCCCAGATCGACAAGCAGTTCGGCGCCGGCTCGCTCATGACCCTCAGCGGCCATAACGCCATCGAGGTCGAAGCGATTCCCACCGGTGCGCTCTCACTCGACCTTGCGCTCGGAGTGGGCGGCGTCCCACGCGGTCGCGTGATCGAGATCTTCGGCCCGGAATCCTCGGGTAAGACGACGCTCGTCTACCACATCATGGCCGAGGCCCAGCGCCGCGGCGGCGTCTGCGCGTTCATCGACGCCGAGCATGCCCTCGATCCCATCTACGCGAGCAGGATCGGCCTCAACACGGACGAGCTCCTGATCTCCCAGCCCGACTACGGTGAGCAGGCGCTCGAGATCGTCGACGTCCTCGTCCGCTCCGGCGCGGTCGACGTGATCGCGGTCGACTCGGTCGCAGCGCTCACGCCACGCGTCGAGCTCGAGGGCCAGATGGGCGACCAGCAGGTCGGCCTTCAGGCGCGGATGATGTCCCAGGCGATGCGAAAGCTCGCCGGCAACCTCAACCGCGCGAACACCGTCTGCCTGTTCACGAACCAGATCCGCGAGAAGATCGGCGTCACGTTCGGTTCGCCGGAGACGCAGCCAGGTGGTCGCGCGCTCAAGTTCTACTCCTCGCAGCGGCTCGACATCCGTCGTATCGAAACCCTGAAGGAGGGCACCGAGGCGGTCGGCAACCGAGTCCGCATCAAGGTGGTGAAGAACAAGGTGGCGGCGCCGTTTCGCCAGGCCGAGTTCGACATCGAGTACGGAGTCGGCATCTCGCACGAGGGCTGCCTCCTCGACCTCGCGCTCGAGCACGACCTGATCCAAAAGTCCGGTTCGTTCTTCTCCTACGGTGAGCTCCGGCTCGGCCAGGGGCGAAACAACACGAAGGGCTATCTGTCCGAGAACCCTGAGCTGGCACAGGAGATCGAGACCAAGATCTTCGGGATCCTCGGAGTCGATCGCAAGCCGCGACCGATCGCGGCGGTGCCCGACGCGCCTGAAGAGCCCGAGGCCAAGGCCGGCGAGGACGCCCCCGCGCCGGCGATCGCCGACGACGCAGAGCCCGAGCGCCAGGCCGCTTAGGCCTGGCGCCTCGCGAGGCTCGATCCAAGCGACCGCCAATGGCCGGACGCAAGGCAACCGCCTTCGAGTTCGCGGTCCGTGCGCTCTCGCGGAAGGAACGCACTGTCGCAGAGCTTCGCTCGTGGCTTACCGAGCGCGAGGTGGATCCGGCCGAGGCCGAGGAGACGATAGAGCGCCTGATCGAGATGGACCAGCTCGATGATGAGCGCTACGCGTCTCTCTTTGCCGAGGACAAGCGCGAGCTCTTCGGGTGGGGGCCCGGGCGCATTCGTGAGGCGCTGATCGAAAGGGGCGTCGCTCGCCAGACCGCTGAGGCCGCGGCGGGAGGCGCCAGCCACTCCGAGCTCGCCGAGCGGGCAGCGGACCTTTTGGCTCGGCGAGGGGGCGAGCTTTCAGACGATTCGGGCCGGGGAAAAGCCCTTGCGTTCCTCTCACGCCGCGGCTATGAGCTAGAGGTGGCGTACGACGCCGTCCGCCTCGCCGAGCGCAGAGCGGCCTGACTCGCACCAGCGCGCCACGCGCAGCGACGCTCGCATCCGCCCGCAGCGGGTTTGCCACCTCTTGCCAGCGGGTTTACGATCGGAAGGGACTGTCGCGGGGAGACGCTCGCGGTCAGATCTTTCAACCACATCATGAACCTAGATTCCAAACACGCTCGCTGCCTGCCTTCGCCGGCGCGGGTGGAGGTGAAACCGAGATGGCACAACGCGCTCAACGCTTCGGCTGGCGCCGCGAGGAGGAGGCCGGGCCGATCTCGGCCGGCTCCAGCGGCGGGAGCTCGAGACCCAGTCCTGAGGGAGACGGACCACCGTCCCCTGACGCGAGCCCCGGAGATGAGCTTCAGGCTCGCCGCGCGGAGATCGCCCGGATGGAGGAGCTCGCGCTCCGCGAGACGGAGTCGATCGCTCTGCGCCAGGCCGATATCGACCGGCGCGTCCAGGCGCTCGAGGACCGTGAGCGGAACCTCGTTCAGCAGTCCGAGGAGCTAAAGCAGGCAAAGCGCGTCCAGCGCCGCGAGCTAGAGCGGATCTCGGGGCTCTCAGCGGCCCAGGCAAAGCAGTTGCTCCTGGCAGACGTCGAGCAGGAGGCCCAGCACCAGGCAGCGCTCAAGATCCGCCAGATCGAGGACGAGGCAAAGCGCGAAGGCGATCGCCGCGCGCGGAACATCCTTGCCGTCGCGACGGGCAGGCTGGCCGCGAAGCATTCGAGCGACACCACGACGCGTCTCGTCGAGCTCCCCTCCGACGAGATGAAGGGACGAATCATCGGCCGCGAGGGGCGAAACATCCGCGCCCTGGAAAAGCTGACGGGCGTCGACGTGATCATCGACGAGACGCCTTCGGCGGTTGTGCTCTCGAGCTTCGACGGCGTTCGCCGCGAGATCGCCCGGCTCACGCTCGAGCGGCTAATCGCCGACGGGCGCATCCACCCGGCGCTGATCGAGGAAACCTACGAGCAGGCGAAGTCTGACCTCTCCGAGCGGGTGATGGAGGAGGGCGAGCGCGCGGCACTCGAGGCGCACGTGCACGGCCTAGACCCCGAGCTCACGAAGCTTCTGGGCCAGCTTCGCTTCCGCACCTCGTACGGGCAAAACGTCCTCGACCATCTGGTCGAGTGCGCGAACCTGGCGAGCATCCTCGCCGAGGAGCTGGGCGCATCCGCCGAGACCACACGCCGTGCGGCGTTCCTCCACGACATCGGCAAGGCAGTTACGCACGAGATCGAAGGCCCGCACGCGCTGATCGGCGCCCGCATCGCCAGGCGAAACGGCGAGTCCGAGGCCGTTGCCCATGCCATGGAAGCCCACCACAACGAGGTCGAGATGAAGACCGTCGAGGCCGTGATCGTGCAGGCCTCCGACGCCGTCTCGGGCGCCCGGCCGGGAGCTCGCGGAGATTCGCTCGAGCAGTACGTCGGGCGGATGCGCGACCTGGAGGAGATCGCCGGCCGCCACCACGGCGTCGAGCGCGTCTTCGCCATGCGCGCAGGGCGGGAGATCCGCGTAGTGGTCGATCCGGGAATCGTCGACGACGACACCGCCGCGGTCATCTCCCAGGAGATCGCCACGGCGATCGAGAAGGAGACGACCCATCCCGGCCGCATCAAGATCACCGTCATTCGCGAGAGCCGCGCGACGGCCTACGCGGATTGATCGCGGGCGGCGCCGGGCCCGGAGAATGAGGTTGGGATCGTGCCTGCCCGATAGGATCGCGCCCGCATGAGCGAGCTCTTCTACGTCTTCGGAATCGGCCTGACCGTGCTGGCGCTGGTTGTCGCTTTCGGCGGCATGCGCATGGAGAAATTCCCCAGCACGCTGGTGTTTCGCGGCGGTCTCGCTGTGATGGGCATCTTCGTCGTCGCCGCGTGCGCATTTGCGATTGTCCTCTCCCGCGAGGAGAAGGAGGAGCGCGTCGAGGAGATTGAGGCGTTCCGCGCCGAGGAGGAGGCCGCCGCGGAAGAGGGGGAGGCACCTGAGGTCGACGAGCCCGCGGACGCCGAACCGGTCGAAGAGGACGCCCTCGCGCTGACCTCACCCGAGCCCGGCGATCTCATCTTCGACCCGACGACCCTCGAGGCCGGGGCCGGCGAGGTCACGATCAACTACACGAACCCCTCCGAGGTCCCGCACAACGTGGCGATTGAGGACGGCTCCGAGACCGTCGCCCAAGGCGAGACCGTCACGGGCGGCTCGAGCGCCCCCGCGACCGCCAGCCTTGAGCCCGGAGAGTACGTCTACTACTGCTCGATCCCCGGACACAGGGAGTCGGGCATGGAAGGCACCCTCACCGTCGAGTAGGTCGCTCGTCTAGGCGAGCCCGACCTATAGGGGTGGTAGGTCCACCCCTATAGGGGGTTGCATTTCGCTCGCGAGGAGGTTGGATTGACGGCATGAGGGGACTAAGAAGGCATCTGTCCTACGCAAACGTCGTCGCCTCCCTGGCGCTGTTCTTCGTGTTGGGAGGTGGTGCATACGCCGCGTTCCAATTCCCCAAGAACTCGATCGACTCGAAGCAGATCAGAGCGAGCGCAATCGGGCCGTCCGAGATAAGAGCGGGCGCGGTCAGGTCAACGGCGATCGCAAACAGATCAATCCTTACCGAGCACTTGGCGACGAAGAGGGGCGGTCCCCTCCCGCTTCCCTCCGTTTGCCCGCCAGGACAACTGACGATTCCTGAGATAGAAGGGGGGGGACTGCAGGGCAAGATCGTCTGGAGGTGCATAGACTCCAACCCCCTGCGCGACTTTCCGCCCGGCATGGTTCCGTGTCCCGAAGGGACCTTTGACCCCACCACTCAAAACTTCTTCGGCGCGCACTGCCTGCCCATCCCGGGACTCCCGGCTGACGGCGCTGAGAATCCGCCGGACGGGCTGCCCACCTGTCCCCCGAACGCTTTGCCCGGCACTCTCTGCCTGAACCTCGAGCAGTCCATCGCACCTGGCCAGACAGTGAGCGGAGTGATCGGTTCCCTGGGAAGGGTCAACAGCGGGGAGCATCACGCCTACGCGAGTTTTCCGCTGCGGGCCGAACGCCCCATCTCGAACGGAGATGTCGTCATTGACAACGCCAACGGGACGGGCGGCGGGGATCCCCTGAACGTCTGCGTGGGCACCTGGTTCTCGCCCACCGCGCCGAACAACACCGTCTGCGTCTATCTCACCGACACCCCGAATGTGCCTACCGGCAGCATCACCGGAGACGTGCCGCGCGGCACGACTCGAGCCGGGTTCGGCGTCAGCTACAGGGTTGGAGGAGACGGCAACCCCATCCCCGCCGGCATCGAGGGGACCTGGGCTTACACAGGGATCGAGCCTGATCCCGGTGGCGATTAGCCGGGCACTGCCGCCGCCGTCGCGGTAGCCTCGGGCGGCAATGCCGCGCTACCACGTAACGACCTTCGGGTGCCAGATGAACGAGCACGACTCGGAGCGCATGCGGGGCATGCTCGAGTCGCTCGGCTACGACGAGGCCCCTGAGCGCGATCAGGCCGACCTGATCCTTTTCAACACGTGCTCCATCCGCGAATCCGCGGACTCGCGATTCATTGCTCACCTCGGACATGCAAAGCGCCTCAAGTCCGAGGATCCAAGCCGGATCGTCGGTGTGGGCGGCTGTTGGGCGCAGTCGCTCAAAGATGAAATCTTCGAGCGCTTTCCGTTCGTCGACGTTGCCTTCGGACCGGGCCAGATCGGTCGCCTCGCCGAGTTCCTGACCACCGACTCGATCGGCGCCCAGGGCTTCTTCGAGTTCGAGGGCTTCGCGGGGCACCTGCCGATGAAGCGCACCCGGGAGTTCCAGGCGTGGCTTCAGATCTCGCAGGGGTGCAACTGCGTCTGCTCATACTGCATCGTTCCGTCTACCCGCGGGCGCGAGGAGTCGCGGCCCGCTCCCGAGCTCTTGCGCGAGGTCGATCGGCTTGCCTCAGACGGCGTGAGAGAGGTCACGCTCCTAGGTCAGAACGTGAACGCCTACGGGCGCGATCTTCGAGGCGACGATCGCATGAGCTTCGCGGAGCTTCTGCGCGCCGTTGATGCGGTCGATGGCATCGAGCGCATCCGCTATACGAGCCCGCACCCGAAGGACATGAAAGAGGATGTGATCTTGGCCCATGCCGAGTGCGAGGCGCTCTGCGAGCACATCCACCTGCCGCTCCAGTCGGGCTCGAGCCTCATCCTAAAGGCGATGCGCCGCACCTACACCCGCGAGCGCTACCTCGATCGCGTGGCGCTCATCCGCGAGCATGTGCCCGACTGTGCGATCACCACGGACATCATCGTCGGCTTTCCGGGTGAGACCGACGAGGACTTCGCTCTGACCCTGGAGGTGGTCGACCAGGTCGCCTACGACGGCGCGTTCACCTTCGTCTTTTCGCCCAGGCGCGGCACCGAAGCAGCGACGATGAAAGACCAGATTCCGCACCCGGTGAAGCAGGAGCGCATGAAGCGGCTAGTCGACCTCGTCCAGGCGCGGGCGAAGGAGCGATCGCAGCGCTTCGTCGGACGAACTCTCGACGTTCTGGTCGAGGGGCCAAGCCGCACCGACCCCACCCGCCTTCGCGGACGGAGCCGCCACAACAAGGCCGTGAACTTCGAAGGCACCGCCAATCCGGGCGACCTGGTCGAGGTAGAGATCGCCAAGGCGACCTCGCAGACGCTCCTCGGGCACGAGCGGATCCTCAGCCGCATCGGCTGAGCCGCGCGCGTGCAGGTCGTCGCGATCTTCGGGCCGACCGCGGTCGGCAAGACGGGCGTGGCGGTCGAGCTGGCCGACCTTCTGCGTGAGCATGGGGAGGACCCCGTCGCAGTCGGCTGCGACTCGATTCAGGTCTATCGCGGACTCGAGGTCCTAAGCGGCGCGCCCGCCGCCGAGGAGCGCGAGCGCCTCGAGCACCGGCTTGTGGGCGTCGCCGGAGTCTCCGAGGAGTTCTCGGCCGGCCGCTTCGCCGAGCTGGCGCACCGGGAGATCGACTCGCTCCTCGACCTGGGACGCAGACCTATCGTGGTCGGGGGCACCGGCCTCTACCTGAGGGCTGCGCTCGCCGAGCTCGAGCTGCGCCCGCCCGTCCCCGCAGAAGTGCGGGAAGAAGTAGAGCGAGATCTGGCCCAGCGCGGGGCGGATGTGCTCCACGCCGAGTTACCGGCGGAGCTTCGCTCCGGAGTTCATCCCAACGACGCCAAGCGCATCGCTCGGCTGACCGAGCTGACCCGCCTTGGCATCGCACCGCATGCCTCGAGCGAGGGCCTTTGGACCGAGAAGCTCCGCCGCCCGGCGGTGCTTGTCGGTCTCATGCTCGACCGCGACGAGCTGCGAGAGCGCATCGACCAGCGAGTGGACGCGATGGTCGCGGGCGGGGCTGCGGATGAGGCTTGCCAGGCTGACGCGGCCGGAGCCTCGCGCACCGCTCGCGCTGCGATCGGCTTCGAGGAGCTCCTGGCCGGCGACGTCGAGCGGATGAAGTCTGCCCAGCGAGCCTTCGCCCGCCGCCAGCTCACCTGGATGCGGCGAATGCCCGGAGTCGAGCTGATCGACCGCACGGGTATGAGCGACGCTCATGTAGCGTGCCGGATCGTCGAACTAATCTGAGGCGCGGAGTGGGGCCGAGGCGAACTCAGCCATGCCCTCTGCGAAGCCCACGTCTGCCTCGAAACCGAGCCCTGTCGCGGCTCGCTTCGCAGAGGCGAAGACGTGGCGCACGTCGCCCAGGCGATACTCGCCAGTGACCTCGGGTTCGGGCCCGTCCATCGAACGCGATAGCTCACGCGCCATGTCGCCGACGCTTCGGGGTGTGCCCGACGCGACATTGAACGGTCCCGCGACATCGTCCGAGGCATCGAGCGCAAGCAGATTGGCGCGGGCGACGTCGCGAACGTGGACGAAGTCGCGAAGCTGGCCGCCATCCTCGAACACCGCGGGTGCCTGGCCCGACTCCAGAGCGCTCCGAAAGATGCTCGCGACGCCGGCGTAGGGCGTGTCTTTGGGCATCCGCGGTCCGTAGACGTTGTGGTAGCGGAGCGAAACCACCGTCCCCCCGGTTTCGCGCGCCCACGCGGCGCATAGGTGCTCCTGGTTCAGCTTCGTCGCGGCATAGACGTTCCGCGGGTCGATCGGGGCGTCCTCGGGGACGGATTCCGGTTCGAGCGCCCTGCCGCAAAGGGGGCAGGGCGGCTCGAACTCCCCGCCCTCGAGTCGTTCCCTCGACCGGGGGCTCGGCGCAACAACCCCGTGATCGGGGCAGCGGTAGCGGCCCTCGCCGTAGACGACCATGCTGCTGGCGAGGACGAGCCTGCCCTCGAATCCGGCACCGTGCATCGCCCGCAGAAGCACGGCGGTCCCGAGTGAATTGTGGGAGACGTAGTCGGGCGCGTCCCGGAAGTCGACGCCGAGGCCCACCTTCGCGCCTTGATGCGAGACAGCGTCGACTCCCAGGAGCGCTTGCCGGACCACCTCCGAGTCGCGGACGTCGCCCCACACGTACTCGGCGCCGTCTGCCAGGTAATCCGGCTTGCCCGAGTGAGCCTCACCCTCGAGGACGTCGAGGATGCGGACATCGCTCCCCGCTGCCAGAAGGTCGTCGACCACGTGCGAGCCGATGAAGCCCGCGCCGCCCACGACGAGGACGCGCGAGCCGCTCACCAGAGCGTCTCCACATGCACTCCGACCACGATCGCGACCAGTGCCTGCACTGCGAGAAGCGATCGCATCCAGTTCGGGGAGGAGGGAAGGGCAGAGGTGGCGAGGAGGATCCAGGGCAGGAATGGCAACCAGATCCGCTCCACCTCGGCCTTCGAGAGCCCGCTTACGTCGGCGAAGAGAATCGCAGCCAAGCCGCCGCCAACCAGGAGCCACGCCGCACGGTCGCGAAGCCGTGTGATCGCAACGAAAGCCACCGGTCCCATGATCAGCGCGAACGCGGCGAGGTTGCTGACGACGAAGTACTCGTACGGGCGAACTTGAGCCACGCTCTGCGAGTACTCGCGGCGGGTGATGTTGTAGCCGTCGAGCCACCAAAATCCCGCGGCCAGAAACGCGAGGACCACGACCAGACCGCCACCTGCTGCGAAGACGATGGGCCGTACGCGGCGCTTCGAGACCGCGACCGCGAGCGGAACGAGCGTAAGGAGGACGAGGCCGTAGGAGAGAAAGATTGCGAGCCCGAACAGGAGGCCGCCAACTACCGCGAGCACGTCCGAGCGGCGTCCCTCGCTGACGATCGAGACGACGAGCGCGCAGACCGCCCACGCTCCCACGGCCATGAAGAGAGCGTCAGCGGTTGTGGCGATGATCAGCCCCGCCGGGACCAAGACGAGGTAGGGAGCGGCTCGGCGGGCGCTCTCCTCACCGGCCAGCGCCC
>Ga0208612_1000416_pt1 | contig 18817 bp, 23 predicted proteins | sample AntDryMetagUQ889_FD_188089 | JGI IMG/M metagenome (GOLD analysis project Ga0208612, IMG submission 188089) | Polar desert microbial communities from Antarctic Dry Valleys - UQ889 (SPAdes) | ecosystem: Environmental > Terrestrial > Soil > Desert | place: Antarctic Dry Valleys | collected 2008-12-31 | reverse complement strand
GAAACGGCGCTCGCGTGAGCGAGGCCCGAGCCGCTCGAACAACGCCGAGACGGTCCGAGTGTCGCCGTTTCGTAGGAGCCGGATCGTGAGCCCGTCGATGTGACGTGTCTGCACATGTCGATGATCGCGCGCCGGGCCATCTGGTCGCTTCGCCCTGGCGGGCCATCTTGTTGACATGGCCCGTTCCGGCCATCAGACTGACGGGTCATGGAGCAGGAGATCCGCTTCTGCGAGCTCGACGGGCAACGGATCGCGTATGCGACGGTGGGCGAGGGGCCGCTCGTCCTCTTCGGGGGACGATGGGTGACGCATCTCGAGGAGGAGTGGGGCGATCCGCGCGCCCGCGCTTTCTACCAGGAGCTCGCACAACGGCATCGAGTTGTCCGCTACGACCGGATCGGCGCGGGGCTCTCGGATCGGAGCCTCCTCACGCCTCCGTCGCTCGAGTCCGAGCTCCGAACACTCGCGGCGGTGCACGCCGCTTCTGGCGATGAGCCGGCGACCATCTTCGCCTGCTCGTGCGCAGGGCTCGCGACCGCGGCCTACGCGACTGCCTCTCCGGAGCGCGTACGCAGAGTCGTCTTCTTCGGCGGCTACGTGTCGCGCGCCGATATCCCGGAAGCGACACGCCGTTCGCTCGTCGACTTCGTGCGGACGAACTGGCCGCTTGCCGCGCAGATGCTGGCGGGTCTCTTCATTCCTCGCGGAAGTGGGGAGGAGATCGAGGCGTCGAGTCGCTATCAGCGGCGCTCGGCTGACGCGGATGTCGCCGCGGCTTTCCTCGAGCTCGACCTGACCTCCGACGCGCGCGCGCTCTTGGCGAATGTGACCGTGCCCACGCTCGTGTTGCACCGCCGCGGCGACCGCACGGTTCCGATCAGCCGGGGACGCGAGCTCGCGGCTCTGCTGCCGAATGCGCGCTTCGTCACGTTGAGCGGCGACGCGCATCCCCCCTGGGCGGACGACCAGCGCGATCTGCAGCGTGCGCTGGCGGGATTCCTCGACGACGCCGTTCCCGCGGAATCGAACGGCGATTCACCGTTGAGCGGCCGCGAGACAGAGGTGCTACGGCTCGTTGCCGCCGGACTCTCGAACCGGGAGATCGCCTCGTCGCTCGTCTTGAGCGAGCACACGGTGCATCGACACGTCGCGAACATCCTCCGCAAGCTGACGCAGTCGTCGCGGGCCGCGGCGGCGGCTTACGCCACGCGCGCCGGGCTCATTTAGCGAAGTCTCGGGCGGGTCTGGGGTCTGGCTTCAGCTAGACCTCGGTGTGAGGCTTTCGGCTGTTCTCAACCCAACAGCGGGGTCAGGCTGAAGCCTGACCCCCAGGGGTTGTTTCGATGCTCGATCTGGCGCTGTGTTCGCGCGCCTGCTCGTCGGCCGTCTCTCGGCCTCGAGCAGGTGTCCACGTGCCGCCCACGCATGTGCAGTCCCGCGAGGGACGAGCTTGTCCCGGAAGTGCTGGGCGGCGACCTCGCAGTGCCTTGCCGCCAGGTCCAGCTGCTTCGCGGCTTCGGCGTACAGCAGCGCGGCTGCCTCGAATCGCTCGTTCATCGGGCCGAGAGCGAGGCGTGGATCGGCTGCGACCAGAGCCCCGCGCCCTCGTCGCCAGGAAGCTCTTCGAGCTCAAGCCCGAAGCCCTCCGATATCGCGGCGATCGCCGCGGGCCGCACATCGGCGACCGTGATCGGCCGTTCCAGCTCACGCGCCATCGTCGTGAACGCGGCATCCTCGAGACCGCAGGCGGTGATCCACTCCGTGAACGGAGCCGGGTCGAGATCGACGTTCAGCGCATACCCGTGCGTCGTGACCCAGCGGGAGACGTGCACGCCGATCGACGCGATCTTCCGCGGGGGGCGAGTAAGCCAGACGCCTGTCAGGCCCTCTATCCGCTCTCCGTCGAGCTCGAAGGCAGCGAGCGTCCGGATGAGCGCGTCCTCCAGGTTCCGCACGTAGAGCTTGACGTCCTTCCCGTGCTTCGTCAGATCGAGGATCGGGTAGCAGACGAGCTGGCCCGGCCCGTGAAACGTCGACTTTCCTCCGCGGTCGGTCTCGACGATCTCGACATCGGCGCCGTCGGGAACGTGGAGCTCGCCGGTCTCGGTGCGTCGCCCGATCGTGACCACGGGAGGATGCTCGAGAAAGATGACTGTCTCCGGGATCGCGCCCTGGCTCACGGCGCCCGCGAGCGAGCGTTGCAGCTCGAACGCCTCGCCGTACGGCACGAGCCCGAGATCGAGCAGGTACGCGCCCCGACTCACTGTCGCTGCTGGAACATCCAGCGGTGGCCCTCGAGGTCCTCTGCCGTGTAGAGGCGGCCGTCCGGGCCGTCGTCGAGCGGCCGGATCACGATTGCCCCGGCTTCGACCGCGCGGGCGTGGTGAGCTTCGAGGTCGTCGACCTCGACGAGCAGACCGTCGATCACCCACGGATTGTCGAGCCAGCGCGCCGCCGCGTCGCAGCTGTCTCGGTGCGTCTTCGGGCTCTGGTACTCGCGGTTCGGAGTTGCGAGCATGACGACGTCTCCGCCGATCTCGAGCTCAGCATGCCCGATCGTCCCATCCTCCATCTCGTAGCGCTGCCCCCGCTCCGCGAACCCAAATGCGTCGGAGAGCCAGTCGATGGCAGCTGCCGTGTCCTCGTACGCGATCATCGGGAAGATCCGCTGGGTCACGTGCCGCGCACCTCGAACCGCTCTGCCCCGTCGTCGGGCAGGACCTCCCACGGCGCGAGCGAGCGGACGAAGATGTGCGATTCGATCCTTCCCTCGTACGGCTTGTCGAGCGCGCTCAGGCGGACGCTCGTGTGCTCCGACTCGGGCCACCCGGCGCCGAAGAGATTCGACCCACATTCCGAGCAGAAGGTCTTCGTCGAGCCTTCAGTGGGTTGGAAGCTCCTGACCAGATCCTCGCCCGCAAGGAGGCGGATCGCGTCGGTACGTACGCGGCCGCTGACCGTGCCACCTGCGCCCGAGAGCTTCTTGCAGCTCTCGCAATGACACGCCGCCACGCGCTCGAACGGCTCGCTCACCTCGAAGCGCACACCTCCGCACAGGCAGCTTCCGGTCAGTGCGGCCACTCCCCCAGCTTAATCGTGAACAGCAGCCAACGAGGACGTCTCGAACCTTTCGACGTCACACCCCGAAGCTGAACGCCGTTCGGGCACTCCATAAAGGGGTCTACCCGCGCGATCTGGCGCACCGCTAATACGCCGCCTCGTCCCAGCTCTCGAGGCGCTCGCGGATGTCTCGCAGGAAGCGGCCGGCGAGCGCGCCGTCGACGAGACGGTGGTCGTAGGTGAGCGTCAGGTTCATGATCGGACGGATCGCGATCACGTCCTGGCCCATCTCGTCCTGGATCACCCACGGGCGCTTGACCACGGCGTAGGTTCCGAGGATCCCGGCCTGGGGCTGGCTGATCACCGGAGTACCGTGGAAGGTGCCGTAACCGCCGGGGTTCGTGATCGTGAAGGTGCCGCCCTGCACCTCATCGGGGAGCAGCTTCTTCGACCGCGCGCGCTCCGCGATATCGGCGACGCCCTTCGCGATCCCGAGCAAGTTGAGCGTCTCCGCGTTCTTCAACACGGGGACGATCAGGCCCTTCCCGTCCGTCAGCTCGACGGCGAAGCCGAGGTTGATGCTGCTGCGCGTGACGATGCTCTCGCCGCGGAGCTCGCCGTTGATCCACGGGTACTCCTTCAGCGTCTCCACCGCCGCCCTGGCGATGAAGGCGAGATACGTGACGTTCACGCCGTGCGTGCGCTCGTACTCGGGCTTGAGCTTCTTCCTGAGCGCGACCACGCGCGACATGTCGACCTCGATGGCGCTCGTCACGTGCGCGGAGGTGTCGAGCGAGCGGCGCATGTGTTCGGCGATTCCTCGCCGCATCGCCGTCATCGGCTCGAGCGACTCTCCTGCGACGAGCACCGGCTCCGGCGCGGGTTGCGCCTGCGTCGGAGGTCGCGGCGTGGGCGGCTCCGGCGTGGGCTCGGGCACAGGGATGCTTTGGGGCTCCGGCGCCTCGTCCGGAGGTCGCGGCACGGGCGCGGGCTCGGGAATCGGCGCAGGCTCCGGAGTGGGTGGTGCGGGTTCCGTAGTCGGCGGTCCGGGCAACACTGCAGCTGGCGCCGGCGCTGGCGCTTGGGCTGGAGCTGGCGCAGGCGCCGCGGCGCCGGCCTCGATGAACGCCAGGATGTCCTTCCTCGTGACGCGGCCGCCGGCGCCGGAGCCTGCGACAGCGGCGGGATCGACGCCGTGCTCGGCGGCGATGCGCGCGACGACGGGCGAGACGAATGCTCGTCCGTTACCGGTCGTCTCCGGCTGAGGAGCGGTGACGGCAGGCTGAGCGGCTGGTGCTGCGGCCGCTGGCTCTGGTTCGAGCACGGGCGCCGGCGGTGGCGCCGCGACTACGACCTCGGCGTCGGCGACAGGCGGCTCCGCTACGGCAGGAGCAGGCGCGGGCGCCTCGGGAGCGGCTGCATCCTCTTCACTTCCTGCCGGCCCGATCCGGCCGACCACGGTTCCGACGTCCACGGTCTGACCTTCTGAAACCAGGATCTCGGCCAGCACGCCGTCGCCGGGGCTCGGCACCTCGGTGTCGACCTTGTCGGTCGAGATCTCGAGCAACGGCTCGTCCCGCGCGATCGTCTCGCCCGGCTGCTTGAGCCACTTCGTGATCGTGCCCTCGGAGACGGACACGCCCATCTGCGGCATCACGACCTCCATCTGGGTTCCTGTCGACACGTCCCCTCCTCGTAGGGGCGAGGCTTGCCTCGCCCTAATAGGCAGCGAGCTCCTGGAGCGACTTCACGACGTCCTCGACCTGGGGGAGAAACGCCTTCTCGAGACCCGGCGAGAACGGAACCGGAGTGTCCGGGGCGGCCACACGCATCACCGGCGCATCCAGATCCTCGAACGCCTCCTCGGCGACCGTCGCGGCGATCTCGCCGCCGAAGCCGCCCGTCCGCGTGTCCTCGTGCAGAACGAGCACCTTCGAGCAGCGCCTCACGCTCTCGAGCACGCGGGCCTTGTCCCAGGGAATCAGCGTCCGCAGGTCGAGAACCTCGACCTCGAATCCTTCACCGGCCAGCTGGTCGGCTGCGTCGGACGCGGTATGCACCATCGCGCCCCAGGTTACGACCACCGCGTCGTCGCCCTCGCGATGCACGCGCGCCTGGCCGAACGGAATCGTGTAGCGCTCCTCCGGCACCTCGCCCTTGATGCGGCGGTAGAGATGCTTGTGCTCGAAGTAGAGAACCGGGTTCGGGTCCTCGATCGAGGTCGCGAGCAGCCCCTTGGCATCGTGCGGCGTCGCCGGGCAAACGATCTTGAGGCCCGGGATGTGCGCGAACGAGCTCTCCGGGTTCTGGGAGTGGAACGGCCCTCCCGAGAAGCCGCCACCCGAAGGCAGGCGGACGACGATCGGCACGGGCGTGCGCCCGCGGAAGAACTGCTTCGCGGCAACGGTGACGAGGTGATCCCACGCGCAGGAGATGAAGTCGGCGAACTGCATCTCGGCGACGGGCCGGAGCCCCATCAACGCGGCGCCGGTCGCGCCGCCCACGATGGCGGTCTCGGAGAGTGGTGTATCGAGCACCCGCCAGGGCCCGAACTCCTCCTGGAAGCCGAGCGTCACCTTGAACGCGCCTCCGTAGACCCCCACGTCCTGGCCGAGGACGAATACGCGCTGGTCGCGGCGCATCTCCTGGCGCAGGCCGTCCGAGATCGCCTGGATGTAGGTCAGCTCGGGCATTACTTGTGGTGGGGCGTGTCGAGATCTTCGGCGGAGGCGAAGACGCCCTGCTCGAGGCCTGCCGGATCGGGAAGCGGAGACTCCTCCGCGCGCTCGAGCGCGTCGTTCAGAAGCCGCTTGACGACCGAGGTGATCTGATCCTCCTCGTCGTCGGTCAGGTCCGCGTTCGAGCGGAGCCAGGTACGGAAGCGCTCGATCGGATCCTGCGCGGCCCACTGCTCGAACATCTCCTTGGGCACGTAGAACGCGTCGTCGTGCACCGCGTGGCCCTCCATGCGCAAGGTGAGGCACTCGATGAGGGTCGGCCCGCCGCCCTGACGCGCCTTCTCGATCGCAGCCTTCGCCTCGCGGTACACAGCCAGCACGTCGGTGCCGTCGACGACGACGCCGTCGAAGCCGTACGCGGCGGCGCGATCGGCGATGTGCTCGATCGGGTAGCCGAGGTAGGTCGGAGTCGAGTAGGCCCATTGGTTGTTGTCGCAGATGAACACGACCGGAAGCTGCCGCACGCCTGCCATGTTCATGCCCTCGTGCGCGTCACCGCGCGCGGCTGAGCCTTCACCGAACCACCCGAGAGCCACGCGGCGGTCGCCGCGAATCTTGAACGCCAGCGCCATTCCGACGGCGACCGGCAGCATCGCCGGGAGGTGGCTGACCATCGGGTGGAGCCCCAGCTCCGGCACCGCCATGTGCACGTTGCCGTCGCGCCCGCGCGTCGGACCGCCCTCGCGGCCCATGTACTGAGCGATGATGCGCCAGGGCTCAACACCGCGGGTGATGTGGACTCCCATATCCCGGTGGAGCGGCGTCCCGACGTCGTTCGGGCCCATCGCGGTGGCGACACCCACGGCCGCGCCCTCGTTCCCGCGTCCCGTGTAGAACGAGCCCGGGATCTTGCCCTGCCGATACAGGATGTGACCGCGCTCTTCGATTCCGCGGGTGATCAGCATGTGGCGGTAGATGCCAAGCAGGTCCTCGCGGTCGAGTCCCGCCTCCTTCACCTCCTGGAGCGAGCCTACGGGCTCGGCTTCACGTACGGCCATGCGGTGATCTCCAGTCGTCGGGCCAGGGGTCGCCTCCACTCTAACGGAGGCGCCTGCGGGCCTCTCTCATGCGCAAGACCGGAATCCGCTAAGCGCGGCTCCCGGTCGCGCGAAAGCAGACCCCTTCATGGGGAACCCGGAACCGGAAGCTTCGGGGTGCGAAGTCGACTGGGCGATAAGGCCCCCTCTAGAGTGGCCGGTGATGGCGAGGCCCAGACGCAACTGGATCCAGGAGGAGCGCCGAAAGACGCTCGGCGACTGGGTTGTGTTCTGCCTGGGCTGCGGCCACACGCTGCGCTACTTCCTCGAGAACGAGAGCGAGCTGCCCGCCGCGTGCCCGCAGTGCGGTGGCGAGGTTCGGCACCGCTGTCCCTCCTGCGCGGCCCCGATCCCGTCGGCCTTCGCCGTCGAGTGTGAGGGGTGTGGAGCCGAGGTTCGCCGGCCCGAGCTCTTCGGAACCGCAATCCGCAAGCCTGGCCGCTAAGCAGATGGCGGCACGGCCGCGGTCAGTGGCCCAACTGACGACTTCACACCCCGGAGCCGACGGAGCCTGGGTACCACATGAAGGGGTCTACCCGCGGCCGGGATTCGCGCTAGCGGATTCCGGCCTTGCGCACAACTCAGCCGCACTAACTCACGATCTGCGAGAAGCGAATCACCGTGACGATGTCGTCCTCGCCCACCTCGCGGTTGTAGAGCTGCCCGAGGAAGTGCGCCATCTCCTCCGTGCGCCGGAGCTCCGGGTTGTCGTGCTCGATCTCGCGCGGTGACAGGTCGCGGAGCTGCTTGACCTCGACCTTGTCGATGACGGCGTCGAAGATCTTGTCGCGCTGGCCGTAGCGCGCGCCGCAGAGGACGGTGACGATCAGACCCTTCCGGTACTTCGGCGACTTGTCACCGAGCCGGATGGTCGCGGTCTTACGGCCGCTGCGAAGCTGGTCGGCGACAGCGGTGTTGTAGAAGTTGAGCGCAAACGTCGGCACAGGCGGCCGGGCAACTATAGAGGGTCGTCCATGAGGGTCTGCTCGAGCGAATCGCCCGCGAGGCGCTCACAAGTGATGCAGCCGCTCACCGTCTGCGTGAGGAGTTCCCCGCCTACTCCGACGAGAACTCGGGCCACCGTCTCGACTCGGACGGTGCCGAATCGCGGTGTATCGTCGAGAAGGTCATCGGCGACGCCGTGCGTGCGCTACAGACAGCGGCCGAGTTACAACTGCCCCTGCCCGAGCTCGACATCGAGGGGCGGATCGGCGTCTGTAGAGGCGAGTCCTGACCTGAGCTCAGCTCACGTCAGAGCACCCGCGCGGGCCTCGAGCGAGAGCAGGAATTGCTTCCGCTCGAGGCCGCCGCCGTATCCGACGAGCGCACCGTTCGCTCCGACCAGGCGATGGCACGGGAGGACGACCGAGATCGGGTTCGAGCCGTTCGCGTGCCCTACTGCCCGAGCGGCGAAAGGCCGACCTACCCGAGACGCGAGCGCACCGTACGTGAGCCGATCGCCGTAGGGGATCTCCTGCAGCGCGCGCCAGACTCGGAGCTGAAACGGGGTACCGCGCAAGCCGAGCGGCAGATCGAAGCGGAACCGCTGGCCCGCGAAGTACTCCTCCAACTGCTCCCGCACGTTCGTGAACGGCTCCTCCGAGCGCCGCCATGTCGGTTTGATCCTGACGGCCTTTCGCCCCTCCTGCATGTGTAGGCCACAGAGAACGTGTCCGTCGCTGAGGAGCAGCAGTTCGCCGATTGGACTCTCGACATTCGTGTACAGCGGTTCGGCGACACCGGTCATGGATCGAAGCCCAGCGATTCCGCAAGCGTCCGCACGGCGTCCGGAGTCGAGCGCACGACGACGGTGTGGTACGTCTCGATCAGCTCCAGAATCCCCTCGCGCGGACCCGAGTGCCATTCGTCGCCCTCGTAGAAGGCTTCCTCCTGCTCGACGAGGTCGTCAAGCGACGCGAACGAGCGCAAGAGAACGTAGTGCTCGGCATCTTCGATCGACGGGCCCTGCCCGACGACGTCGATGCCATAGCGTTCGAGCAGCGGAACCGCCGCGGTCATACGGCGCCCGAACTCGTCGCGTTCACCGTCGCGAACGCGATACGTCCGGATCTCGAGTACTCGCTCGTTCGACAACGCCTCACACCCTAGCCCGGCTGCGCTTCACCTTCGCTTCAGATTGGATAGTCGCTTTACTTTGGGAACTCATAAGTCTAGGATGACGGTTTCCGCGGCACGAGGAGTTGAGCGATGACGTCACCCGAACAGGTAGTTGCGGCTCAGTCGACCGTCACCACGGTGGAGCTGCGTCGTCGCCTCACTGATCCTGACCTGACACTCGTCGACGTCCGGCCTCTGGCCGCGTATAACGGCTGGCGACTGGACGGCGAGCCTCGAGGCGGCCATATCCCTGGCGCCGTCGCCTTCCCAACCGCGTGGCTGGAGAGTGTCGAAGACGCCGAGGTCGAGCGCCTGCTGGATGAGAAAGGCATCGTCCCCGACCGCGAGGTCGTCCTCTACGGCGCGGATCCTGACGACGTCGCAGCGTTCCGAGGCAGGCTAATCGAGCTGGGGCACACGGGTGTCCGCATCTACGAGCACGGCTTGCCGGAGTGGGCCGCCGAAGCCGCCCTGCCCCTCGAGCGTCTCTCGAGCTACGAACGGCTCGTCCACACGGAGTGGCTCTCGCAGCTCCTCTCCGGTCGTCAACCGGAAGCCGCGCCGGACGAGCGCTTCCTGCTCTTCCACGTCAACTTCGGGGTCCGCGAGGAGTATGAGGAGGCTCACCTCCCGGGCGCGCTCTACCTCGACACGAACCTGCTCGAGAACCCGGTCGACTGGAATCGCCGAACCCCAGAGGAGCTGGAGACAGCCCTGAGCGCGCTCGGGATCACGCACGACACGACCGTTGTTCTCTACGGCCGGGACACCGAGGGGCACGCAGACGAGAAATGGCCGGGGCGTCGCGCTGGGCAGATCTCAGCCTCCCGCGCAGCGCTGATCCTGCACTACTGCGGCGTCACAGACATCCGCCTGCTCGACGGCGGCTACGACGCGTGGGTTCGGGCGGGGAACCCGCTCGAGACCACTCTTCGCGAGCCGACGCCGATCCCGTCATCCGGCGTCCGAATTCCCCGGCGTCCGGAGGTCATCGTCGACATCGACGAGGCCAAGCAAATCCTCGCCGATCCCGACGGCGCGGCCCTCGTCAGCGTGCGGACCTGGAACGAGCACATCGGCAAGGACTCGGGCTACAACTACATTCGCCCGGCCGGCCGCATCGCCGGTGACGTGTGGGGGAACTGCGGATCGGACGCGTACCACATGCAGCATTACCGCAACGTGGACAACACCATGCGCGCCTACCCAGAGATCGCGGCCAACTGGGAGGAGGCTGGAATCACTCCTGACAAGTGGGTCGCCTTCTACTGCGGGACGGGCTGGCGAGCGAGCGAGACCTGGTTCTACGCGTACCTGATGGGTTGGCGGCGAATCGCCGTGTACGACGGTGGCTGGAAGGAGTGGAGCCAGGATCCGATCTCGAACCCGATCGAGGTGGGCGAGCCCGGCAACGAGCTGGCGGCGTAGAGCCGGCGTCGTCCCACCTGGTCTACGACGGGCCATGAACCGACGACTGACCGCGCTCCAGGCTTTCCTGCGCGTGGAGCTTCCTCCCGCTCCTGCGCGCGTGCTCGAGATCGGATGCGGCGAAGGCGAGCTCGCGAGCGCCTTGGCCGAGGACGGCTACCGGGTTGTCGCGATCGACCCCGATGCCCCGCACGGCTCGATCTTCCGATCCATTGCCCTCGAGGGCTTCTCCACCGCCGATGGTTTCGATGCGGTGGTGGCCAGCGTCTCGCTGCACCACGTCGACGACCTCGAACTTGCGCTGGACAAGGTCGCCGGTCTTCTTCTTCCAGCCGGGATCCTCGTTCTCGAGGAGTTCGCCAAGGAGCGTCTCGCCGGGCATACAGCTGGGTGGTACTATCACCAGCGCCGGGCCGCGGCGGCGATCGGGCGCAGTGAAAGCGCTGTCGCGCATGACTTCGAGACGTGGCAGCGCGAGCTCACGGACAACCTTGCCGACGTCCACCCGTTCGCCGACGTCCGGCGCAGCTTGGAGGGCCGCTTCGTGGAGCGTCACTTCGCGTGGACGCCGTACCTGTACAGCTACCTCCTCGACGATGCGCTGGAGCCGGTCGAGCGCGAGCTCATCGAGTCGGGGGAGATCGCGGCGACAGGTGTTCGGTATGTCGGCGTGGCGCGGGCACGCTGAAAGCGACGATGGCGCTCAGGGGGAGAAAGAGGAGGAGGACATGATCGGACGCCACTGGCGCGGACTCGCTTATCGCGAGAGAGCCGACGCCTACCAAGAGCATCTCGAACGACACACGTTGCCGCAGCTTCGCTCGATCCCCGGGCACCGCGGCGCCTACGTGCTCCGGCGCGAGCAGCGGGATGAGGTCGAGTTCGTCGTCCTCACTCTCTGGGACTCCCTCGAAGCCGTGCGGCTCTTCGCGGGCGACGAGTACGAAACCGCCGTCGTGCCGGCGGAAGCTCGCGAGCTGCTTTTGACCTTCGACGAGAAGGTTGTTCACTACCAGGTTGCGATCGAGCAGAGCCCTGCGCTCAGGGGCTGAACCAACTCAGTCGATGACCTTGCGGGTCATCGCATTGATCGCGATCCGCCAGATGACCAGCCCGAAAACGACAAGCCCGGCCACCCGGGCCAGGTCCTCCCAGCCCTCGAAACCGAAGACTGCGTGACGGACCAACACGACGCAGTGGTGAAGCGGGTTGAGAGCGGCGAGCACCTGGGCCCAGCGCGGGAACTCGTCGAGCGGGAAGAACGACCCCGCGAGGAGGAAGAGCGGAGTGAGCACGGCGCTAACGACGTAGTTGAAGTTCTCGAACGACTTGGAGTAGCCGGCGACCGAGATCCCGAAGCATGCCCAGCCGAAGCCGGCGATCCAGGCGATGAACGGCACGGTGAGCATTCCCCACGACGGGTCGAGCCCGAACACCATGGCGACGAGCATCGGCACGCAGCCGTACACACCCGCGCGGGTGGCGATCCAGAGCGCCTCGGCGCTGACGAGCTCCTCGGTGTCGACGGGCGCCGCGAGAATCGCGTCGTAGGTGCGCTGGAACTGATACTTGACGAACGTGCCGAACATCGCCGGGAACGCGCTCGAGAACAGCACCGCGGTCGCCACCGTTCCGGTGCCGACGAAGTCGACGTAGTCGTAGCCGCCGATCGTGCTCACGAGCGAGCCGAAGCCGAAGCCGAACGCCAGAAGGTAGATCGTCGGCTCCACCGTCGAGGAGAACGTGCTCGACTTCCAGTAGGACGAGTAGTTCACGACCTCTCGAACAAGCACACCTGTGAGCGCCGTTCGCTCCAGCCGGCCCAGGCGAGCGCCTCGATCCTCGACGGTCGCCATCAGCCGATCTCCTCGCCGGTGAGCAGAACGAACACGTCTTCGAGGTTGGCCGGGCGCCGATCGCCGTCGATCGCGAGACCATTGGCGCCGTCGACTCCGAGGATCGAGACGCTCGTTCCGGTCCGCCGGGTGCGGAGACCCGCGGCGCCCGCCTCGGCCTCGACCTCGGCGAGCCGCGCGGGCGGGCCGTAGACCTCGAGCGCCTCGCGACCGGCGTGCTCGCGGACGAGTGACGAGGGCGACCCAGCGGCCACGGCGCTGCCGTGCGACATGATCAGCACGGTATCCGCCAGGCGCTCGGCCTCCTCGATGTAGTGCGTCGACATCAAGATCGTCGTGCCTTCGCTACGGATCGCGTCGATGAGCGCCCAGAGCTCCTGGCGAACCTGGGGGTCGAGACCGACCGTCGGCTCGTCCATCAGCACGAGCTGCGGGAGATGCACGAGCGCCCGAGCGATCAGCAGGCGCCGGCGCATCCCTCCCGAGAGCCTGTCGACGCGAGAGGCGCGCCGATCGACCAGCTTCGCCATCTCGAGCGCCCGCTCGATCGCCTCCCGCCGATACGGGCGCCCGATTCGATACAGGTGCGCGAACACGAGCAGGTTCTGCTCTACGGTCAAGGTCGTATCGAGGTTGTCGAGCTGCGGCACGACGCCGAGGAGCGCGCGAGCCTGCTTGGACTCCTCCGGGAGCTTGTAGCCGAGGAGCTCGAGCTCGCCCTCGTCGGCGATCGACTGAGCGGTCAGGAGCCGCATCGTCGTCGACTTGCCTGCGCCGTTCGGTCCGAGCAGCCCGACGCAGGTGCCCACCGGCACATCGAGGTCGAGCCCGTTCACGGCGGTGATGTCGCCGTAGCACTTCACCACGCCCCGAAGACGTATCGCCAGCTCAGCCATGCCGATCAGCTTGCCATGCACCCGTTGTCACCCGCAGCGCGGCGGTGGGCGACGCGCGCGACCGTACAGTCTCAGTGATCTTCCCCTGCGCGCACCCGTTCGAGGACAGCGTCGAGCCGCTGCCCGGCCTCTTTCCTGTTCACGACTGCGTGATAGATCGTGTCGCCGGTGAACAGGGCTCGGTGCTGCCCCGAGTCCCACAGGAACGCGGTGGCGCCTGGAGTGTGGCCCGGAGTCGGAATGATCTCGAAGTCGTCGCCGAGCCGATGACGCTCGGAGAACGTCTCGTTCACCGGCGAGCTCTTCGACACGTCCTGCGCCTCGGCCTCATGTACGAGAAGCGGTGCGCCGAACCTCTCGGCGGCCCAGTCGGACGAGAACGAGGCCTCGTGGCGATGGTTCAGGTACTGGCGTGCGACACCGCCGAGCTCGGCGACGGCCTCGGCATCTTGCTCCAGCTTGTCGGCTCGGTAGACGAGGAGGTTCCCAGCGGAGCGCTGCAGCAGGAAGGACCGGATTACGAGCGTGGTGTCGAAGGGCAGCGTCGAAGGCTCGGACGCGTATAGGCCCAGGAGCACGACGTCCATCAGGCCTGGCCCCGCACCCCGAGGATGAGCTGGCTGTCGCCGAACTCGTGCCACAGGTAGCCGTGCTCGATCGCTTCCCGATAGCTCTGCGTAAGTAGCTCCTCGCCGGCCGCCGCGCGCAGCAGGTCGAGGTGCGAGGAGTCCGACTCGTGCAAGCCGGTGAGCAGACCGTCGACCGTCCACAGGCCTCGCTCGGGCGTCACGACAAGATTCGTCCAGCCTGCGCCTGCCTCCAGCGTGCCGTCCGGCCGGGCGGCGGTCTCGAGCGCGCGAACGACCGTCGTGCCGGTGGCGATCACACGTCCACCCCATTCGTGCACGGCGTTCACCAGCCTCGCGGTGTGCTCGGAGACGCGATAGCGCTCCGGATACGGGCGTTCGTGGCTCTCAGGTGAGGAAACGCCGGTGTGCAGCGTGATGGGCGCGATGAGGACGCCCTCGGCGACGAGCCGGGTGAGCAGCTCGGCGGTGAACGGCCGGCCGGCGCTCGCCATCTCGGCGCTGCCGGGCTCGATCGCGTACACGTTCTGGTACGCGGACAAGGGCCAACGGCTGGGCACATAGCCGTAGCGAATCGGATGACCATGCGCGCCGAGATAGGACTCGAGCGGCCGAGGCAGATCGAGACGTGCGACCCACAACCGCACGCCAGAGTAGGGAGCGAGGATCTCAGCGGTGCCGCCGTCGGGTAGCGCCAGTCGGTCATGCACGTGGACTGCGCCGAACGGCTGGCCCTCGGAGCGGAGCTCCACGATCCAGAAGCGGTTGTCGTCACGTCCCTGCGCCGGAGTTGACAGGTGCAGCTGGAGCGGAGTCCCGTCGGCGTCCGTCACCGAAAGCGCCGCGGGCATGGTGGCCGAGATGTTGACGACGATCAGGTCGCCGGGTGCGAGATATCGAGGCAGGTCGGAGAACCGGCTGTGCACGATCGAGCCGTCCGCCCGGTCGGCGACGAGCAGGCGGACGGCGTCACGCGCCAGTCCGCGCGCCTCGGGCGGCTCACTCGCTTCGAGACGGGCGGCCGGCTCGACTGCGAGCGCGCTCATGTCGAGACCTCGACGAGGTCGCGAGCGCGGTAGAGCCCGCTCGGGAGGTCGCCTTCGATCAGCGCGAGCAACCCCGGCACGCTCTCCTCCGGCGGCGGACGATCGGAGATGTCCTCACCCGGGAAGGCGTCCTGCTGCATCTGTGTGCGCATATCGCCGGGGTCGACGGCGTAGACGCGGAGATCCGCGTGCTCGGCGCCGAGGACGGCTGTCACCTGTGCGAGCGCTGCTTTCGAGGAGCCGTAGCCGCCCCAGCCTGCGTAGGGTTCGACCGCGGCGTCGGAGCTCACGTTGACGATCCGCGCGCCCTCGCTCAGGTGAGGCAGCGCCAGCTGGACGAGGGCGAGTGGGGCGAGCACGTTGACCCCGTAGACCCGCCGCAGCTCGCCGAGCGGATACTCCGCGAGCGCAGGAAGCGGTGTCGGGCCGAGCGCGCTCGCGTTGTTGACCAGGAGATCGATCGGCTTGCCGGCAGCTTCGACCAGCTCTTGCAAATGCTCGGGATCGGCAACGTCCCCTGCGAGCGCGACAACCCCGTCGAGCCCGCCCACCGCACGCTCGAGCGCATCGCCGTCGCGCGCGTCGACCACGAGCCGCCAGCCTCGCTCGACCAGAGCGCGGGTCAGGGCGAGCCCGAGTCCGCGTGAGGCGCCGGTGACAATCCCGTTCATCGCGTCGGCGCTCAGGCCGCAGTCGGCGCGCGGTGGTGTGCGACCACGCGGTCGTAGTTCAGCCGCAGGAGCTCGATGACATCGCGCACGTCGTCATCGGTCTCGATCCTGCGGGCGCCAAAGCCTGGCTTGCCGGGGAAGACCGGGTGGTAGTCGATCCTGCCGGCCGCATGAAGCTCCTGCCAGACGGCCTTCGGAAACCCGATGTGGAGCGCATCGTCGCCGTGGAGATGTCCGATCTCCTTTCGGTCGACCGTGAACCCGAACTCACCCCGAGTACCCGTTCCGGCCTCGACTCCGGGCCATGAGGTGACTTCCTCGGTGATTCGACGACTGGGCGTTCGTGTCTCTCGCATGCTCTCTCTCCTGTCGAAATGATTGCCGATGGGCAATGTACAAGTTCAAGTCAACTTGAAGTCAAGTGCACCGATGTGCTTTTCTATGTGAGTGTCAGACTTGCTCACGATCGGGGAGGTCTCCCGTCGCAGCGGCGTTGCCGCATCGGCCCTGCGCTTCTACGAGCAACGGGGGCTCATCGACTCCGAGCGGCCGGGTTCGGGCCACCGCCGCTATCCGCGAACGGTCCTTCGCCGAATCGCCTTCATCGTCTTCGCCCAACGTGTCGGGCTCACGCTCGAGGAAATCGGCGTCGAGCTCGCGAGGCTTCCTCGCGACCGAGCCCCAGGGCGCCGCGACTGGTCGCGCCTCTCCCGGGGCTGGGAAGCGCGGATCGACCAGCGAATCGCAGAGCTCGGCCGCCTCAAGGCCGGTCTGACTGAGTGCATCGGCTGCGGGTGCCTCTCCCTCGATCGCTGCAAGCTCGCCAATCCCGGCGACCGGGTGGCCGGCCTCGGTCCCGGGCCGCGCTTCTGGCTCGGCGACACCCGGCGCGCGGACGGCTAGCTGCCGAAGACGTGTGGCGACTGCGCAGACGGATGCAGCAGTGGCACGGCCGACTGCCAGCCGCTGCGCAAGATCGGAACGAATGACGGTGGCGTGATCAGTGGCGCTTCTTCTCCGTGTGGTCTCCGTCTCCGATCCGCGTAGCCCGCCGGCGTCCAGCGGATCAGCTCGGAACCGAGGACGAGCCAGGGCACGTCCTGCAGCACGAATGCGCCGTCGGGAAGCTCGTCCAGCGACGCGCGATGGTGGAGCTGTCGCCGCGTCTCAGGGTTGACGCGCTCGTCGTGGAGTCGCTCGTCGATCGCATCGGCGTCGATCCGACCGGGATGGAGCTCACGCCAGATCTCCCCGAAGCGCACGTAGTCCTCGCGCCGGCAGAGCGCGCACGGCCGGTGACCCGCAGCGAATGCGGTGGCCTCGTCGAGGAAGAAGAGCTCGGTGAAGCGGCCGGGCTGGAGCAGCGGGTTTCTGTGCCAGCCGCGGAACTCGAGCCGGCAGGCGATCCAGCGCTTGCCGTTGTAGCGCCGGCGGATGCGGCCGTGCTCGTCGTGGAGACAGCCGCGGTTGCCGTACACCAGGCCGCGCGCCGGATCTGCGATCAGCTCGCCGAGTGGCGTGACCCGATTCTGCAGCGGCATCCCAAGAGCCTAGGCTTTCGGGAGACGCTCGACAGCAGATGTTTGCCGCCGGGGTGCACGGACAGGTGTATCGGCATCGCGCCGCCGCTCGAGCACGTGTCGATCAGCTGCACAGAGAACCGGCAAACCGGTGGTGCGACGCAAGGAACGTCGGGCTTGGCGGACAGTCGACCTCCTGGCGGACATCGAGCCGACGGTCGACGACCTTTACGAGCCTGATGCCGGGCTCACCGGCCTGCGCGTATCCGCTGAACACCGGCGCGGAGCTGGCCGCGGCCTACGAGGGTGTACGTGCTCGCGCGTCCGCGAGCAGCAGCTTCCCGATTGCTTGAGCGCGGCGTGCAGCTTCGTGGTCGCCCTCGCCCGCGGCCACGATCGAGCCCTTCATCAGGATGTGCCAGCTTCGGGCGAAGTCCTCGGGGTCGGCCACGCCCGCGTCGCTTGCGAGTCCCTGCAGGAACGAGCGGATGGTCGCGAGGTGGACGATGGTGGCTTTCCGCACCGAGCTCGTCCGATCGGCGAGCTCGAGCAGCACGTTGATGAACGCGCAGCCCTCGAAGTCCTCCGTCCTGAACCACGCGTCGAAGACGTCGAAGATGGCGAGGAGGCGCTCAGCTGGATCATCCGTCCGTCGCTCGACCTCGGCTTGAAGCCATTCCTGCGTCCAGCGCTGCTCCCGCCGCCGAAGGAACTCGAGCACGAGCTCGTCCTTCGAGCCGAAGTGCCGGTACAAGGTCATCTTCGCGACGCCCGACTCCGCGATGACGCGATCGACGCCGACTGCGCGGATGCCGTTTCGCGAGAAGAGCTCGTAGGCCGTCTCGAGGATGCGCTCGCGCGCGTCCCTGGGGGTGGCGCCGGTGAGGGATTCGCTCATTGCCATAACGAAACTTCTTTCGTGTCGGCCGTCATGGTACAGACCTGTCTCGCGAGAAGATAGCGGGGCCGCCGGAAGGAGTCCGATGGGCGAGCCGTCGACGTCTACGGCGGTCGGGCCGGCAGCGGCGAGCCTGACTGCGCCTGCCGCCGCCGGCGACTTCCGCTCAGTACCGGTAGTGATCCGACTTGTACGGACCCTCAACCGGCACGTCGATATAGGCGGCCTGCTCGGGTCGGAGCTCGGTCAGCTTGGCGCCGAGGGCCTCGACGTGGAGCCGCGCGACCTTCTCGTCCAGATGCTTGGGCAGGACGTGGACGCCAAGCTCGTACTCGTCCGTACGGTCGAAGAGCTCGATCTGCGCGATCACTTGGTTCGTGAACGAGTTGGACATCACGAAGCTCGGGTGGCCGGTGGCATTGCCGAGGTTGAGCAGGCGCCCCTCCGAGAGGACGATGATCGCCTTCCCGTCGGGGAAGACCCACTGGTCGACCTGTGGCTTGATGACGATGCGCTCGACACCCTCGGTGCCTGCGAGCCCCGCCATGTCTATCTCGTTGTCGAAGTGGCCGATGTTGCCGACGACCGCCTGATGCTTCATCCGGCGCATGTCCTGAACGGTGATCACGTCCTTGTTGCCGGTCGCCGTGATGAACACGTCGGCGGTCTCGATCACGTCCTCCAAGCGCTGCACTTCGTAGCCCTCCATCAACGCCTGCAGCGCGCAGATGGGGTCGATCTCGGTGATGGTCACACGTGCGCCTTGGGCGCGCAGCGATTCGGCCGAGCCCTTGCCCACGTCTCCGTAGCCGCAGACCACGCACTGCTTGCCCGCGAGCATGAGATCGACGGCGCGGTTGATTCCGTCGACGAGCGAGTGCCGGCAGCCGTAGAGGTTGTCGAACTTGCTCTTCGTGACCGAGTCGTTGACGTTGATCGCCGGGAAGAGCAGCGTTCCCGCC
>Ga0208612_1000415_pt1 | contig 18818 bp, 19 predicted proteins | sample AntDryMetagUQ889_FD_188089 | JGI IMG/M metagenome (GOLD analysis project Ga0208612, IMG submission 188089) | Polar desert microbial communities from Antarctic Dry Valleys - UQ889 (SPAdes) | ecosystem: Environmental > Terrestrial > Soil > Desert | place: Antarctic Dry Valleys | collected 2008-12-31 | reverse complement strand
CCACGGCGGCATGCCGGGAGAGGTGCGAGAGCAGGGCCCCTCCTCAGACTCGGGCGGCGCTCGAAGCGGACCGGAGGTAAAGGCGGGCGGCGATTCCGACTCGGTCGGCGCGTGGCGCTCGGCATTCCTGGCCGCTCCTTACCTGCGCGACTCGCTTGTCTCGCTCGGCGTGCTTTCCGACACCTTCGAGACCGCGATCACCTGGGACCGCTTCGAGGAGTTTCACGCGGTGGTCATGGAGACCGCCCGGCAAGCCGCTGGCGAGCCGGCGAAGGTCACGTGCCGCTTCACCCACGTCTACCCCGACGGCCCCGCCCCGTACTTCACCATCCTGGCGCCTGCGCGGCGTGGCGAGGAGGAGCGCCAGTGGGACGAGATCAAGGCTGCCGTCTCAGACGCCCTGATCGACGCAGGGGGAACGATCACGCACCATCACGCGGTCGGGCGCGACCATCGCCCCTGGTACGACCGCCAGCGCCCCGAGCCGTTCGCCGAGGCGCTGCGCGCCGCCAAGCGCGCACTGGATCCTGCGGGGGTCCTCAACCCGGGTGTATTGGTCGATCCAGCCGCCTAACCTCCCTCGGCCATGCGCCCCCTGATCACCGCGATGCGCCCGCAGGAGTGGGTGAAGAACGTCCTCGTCTTCGCCGCGATCGTCTTTTCGCGCCGCTTTGATGAGTCTGGCGCTATTGCCGACGTGATCGTGACCTTCCTCGCCTTCTGCGCGGTCTCCAGTGCGGGCTACCTCTTCAACGACCTTCGCGACGTCGACCATGACCGTCGCCACCCGGACAAGCGGACGCGCCCGATCGCGAGTGGCGCGCTGTCCGAGCGGACGGCGGGGATGGCGTCCATCCTTCTCGCGCTCCTGGCCGTCGCGCTCCCGATCGCGCTCGTGTCAGTGGACGTGGCCGCGATCGTCGGCCTCTACGCCGCCTCGACCGTCCTTTACTCCGTGGTCCTGAAGCGTCTCGTGATCATCGACGTGATGACGATCGCGGCCCTCTTCATCATGCGGGTCGTCGCGGGCTCGGTCGCCGTCGGAGCGGGCGCGTCCGAGTTCCTCCTCGTCTGCACGGCGATGCTTGCTCTCTTCCTCGGGTTCACGAAGCGCCGCCAGGAGGCGATTCTCGAGGAGCTGCCGCCGGCCAAGGCCCAACCCGGGAACGCCGCGCTTCCCACGACCCGCCCCGTCCTCGAGCACTACTCGCTCCCGTTCCTCGATCAGATGATCGCGATGGTCACGGCGACCGCGCTTATCTCCTACATCCTCTACGCCGTCGACTCCCCGTTCGCCGGGTCGAAGATGCTTGCGACCGCCCCGTCCGTCCTCTACGGCGTCTTTCGCTACCTCTACCTGATCTACGACCGTCGCGACACGCGCTCGACCGCGGCGATCATCGCCAAGGATCCCGGCGTGATCTTCGCGGGCGTCACCTACGTGGCGAGTGCGCTGATCGTGCTCTACGCGCTTGACTGAGGCTGCGGTCCGAGATGTCGGCTTCCCGTGCGCGAGGCGTTAATCTGCGCGGCCCATGGATCTGACCCTGACCGAGTCCGAGCAGGAGTTCCGCGACGAGTTCCGCGCGTGGATCGAAGGCAACCACCCCGGCAAGGCGCCTCGAGGCGGCGATCAGGTCCAGTTCGAGTTCGAGCGAGAGTGGCAGCGAAAGCTCCACGACGCGGGCTGGGCGGGCGTGTCGTGGCCGAAGGAGTACGGCGGCCGCGGTGCAACCTTGATCGAGCAGTCGATCTTCGGCGAGGAGCTCGCTCGCGCGAAGGCGCCCCGCCCCGCGAACGTGCTGGGGCTCGTCATGGGCGGCCCGGTCGTGATCGCGCACGGCACCGAGCCGCAGAAGGAGCGCTTCCTCGAGCCGATCCTCTCCGCCGAGGAGATCTGGTGCCAGGGCTTCTCAGAGCCCGAGTCCGGCTCCGACCTGGCTTCGCTAAAGACCAAGGCGGTAAAGGAGGACGGCGGCTGGCGGATCACGGGCCAGAAGGTCTGGACCACCTTCGCTCACGAGGCGAAGTGGTGCATGCTCGTCGCCCGCTCAGACTCAGAAGCGCCCAAGCACAAGGGCCTCACCTACTTCCTGATGGACATGGACCAGGACGAGATCGAGGTCCGTCCGCTTCGCCAGATCACGGGCGAGGCAGAGTTCAACGAGCTTTTCATCGAGAACGCCTGGGTCCCTGACGAGAACGTCGTCGGCGGCGAGGGCAACGGCTGGATGGTTGCGATCACGACGCTCATGAACGAGCGCGCAGGCTTGGGCGCCTCGGCTGCGCTCGGCCTCGCGAACTCACTCGACGAGCTTGTCGAGCTCGCGAAGGAGCGGGGCATGGCCTCAGATCCCATCGTCCGCGACAAGGTTGCCCGCTTGAAGATCGGGATCGAGGGCCTTCGGATGGGCGCGCTCAGGGCGCTCACATCGACCATGAAGGTGGGCACCCCAGGTCCCGAGGGATCGATCGCAAAGCTTCAGTGGTCCTCGACCAACCAGGCGCTGACCGAGCTCGCCCTCGAGATCGGAGGTCCCGAGATGCTGGCCAAGGACTCCGATTGGGCCTACCGCTTCCTCCGCTCGCGCGCCAACTCGATCGAGGGCGGCACCACCGACGTCCTCAAGAACATCGTCGCCGAGCGTGTGCTCTCGCTCCCCAAGCTGAGGTAGGAACGCGCAGTGGACTTCGACTTCACCGACGAGCAGCGCGATATCAAATCGACCGCGCACGAGTTCCTCGCGAGCCGCTACAAGCCCGAGCACGTGCGCGAGCTGGCGGAGTCAGACAGCCCGTACTCCGACGAGGACTGGAAGGCGATCTCCGAGCTTGGGTGGCCGGGCATTGCGATCGCCGAAGAGCATGGGGGAGAGGGCCTCGGCACCGTGGAGCTGGTGATCCTGCAGGAAGAGCTCGGCTACTTTTGCGCTCCCAGCCCCTTCATCGCGAACGCTCTCGCAGGTGCTGCGATCGAGGCTGCCGGGTCCGATGAGCAAAAAGGAAAGTGGCTGCCCGGCATCGCCTCCGGGGAAGCGCGCGGCTCTGCCGAGATGACTTGCGATCCCGATCCGATCCTTGGCGCCGCGAAGGGTGCCTCGATCCTGGTCATGGCCAACGGCAACGGCGCGAAGCTCGTCGAGCCCGAGGAAGCAGAGCTCGAGCGGATCGACATGATCGACTCGACCCGCGCTTACTTCCGGGTCAAGGCTGAAGGCGGCGAGGACATGCCCGGCGATATCGCTCGCGCTGGCAGCGTCGGCCAGATCGCAATGGCTGCCGAGCTAGTCGGCATCGCTCAGCGCGCGCTTGACATCGCGGTCGAGTACGCGAAGGAGCGCCAGCAGTTCGGCAGGCCGATCGGCGCCTATCAGGCCGTTTCGCACCGCCTCGCCGAGATGCTCTGGGCGGTTGAGGAAGCTCGCTCGCTCACTTACTCCGCCGCGTGGGCGGCCGACTCCGATCCCGAGCTCGTCCCGATCGCGGCTTCGATGGCGAAGGCGCGCGCGTCAGACGCGGGAACCTCGGTGACCCACGACGCGATCCAGACCCTCGGCGGCATTGGCTTCACTTGGGAGCACGACGTCCACTTCTTCTTGAAGCGCGCCCGTGCCTCGGCTCAGATGCTCGGCACGGCCCGTGCGCACCGCGACAACGTCGCGACCCTCGTGGGATTGAGCTGAGAAGGTGACGAAGTAGCTGACTCCCGCATGAAATTCAGGCGTTCGGGTAGGCAACCCTCAGGTTGAGCGACTCGGGAAACGGCACTCTCGTCAGGCTCGCCGAGGTGCGAAAGAGCTTCGGCGACAACGTGGTGCTCGAAGGGATCGACCTCGAGATCGAACGCGGCGCCGCGGTCGTGATCGCGGGGCCATCGGGGTCGGGCAAGTCAACGATGCTTCGCTGCATGAACGGACTCGAGGCGATCGATTCGGGCCGGGTCGAGTTCGACGGCCGCCCGGTGGTGACGACCGGCCGCGAGATCTACGGCATCCGCGCCCAGATCGGAATGGTCTTCCAGCAGTTCAACCTGTTTCCGCACATGACCGTGCTCGAGAACATCATGCTGGCGCCGCGCGAGGTCGCGGACACCGATCGTGCCGGCGCTGAGGAGGCCGCTCGCGAACTGCTCGAGCGGGTCGGAATTCCGGGGAAGGCCGATTCCCATCCGGCCGACCTCTCGGGTGGCCAGCAGCAGCGCGTGGCGATCGCTCGCGCTCTCGCTACGAAGCCGAAGCTGATGCTGTTCGACGAGCCGACCTCGGCGCTCGATCCCGAGATGATCCGCGAGGTCCTCGACGTGATGCGCGACCTGGCGCACGGCGGGATGACGATGGTGGTGGTGACGCACGAGATGGGCTTCGCTCGCGAGGTCTGCGACCGGATCGTCTTCATCGACGAGGGGAAGATCGTCGAGCAGGGAACGCCGGACGAGTTCTTCAACAACACCCAGTCCGAACGGGCCAAGGAGTTCGTGGACAAGATCATTCATCACTGATGAGAGGAGCAGCAATGGAAAGCAAGAGGCAAAGCTGGCGACTGCTGGTAATAGCCATGGCGATCCTCGCCGCGCTCGTATTGGCGGCGTGCGGCGACGATGAAGAGGAGAGCTCGGACACGCCCGACGTGGAAGTGGAGGAGTTCTCGGCCGACACCACGATGGGCCAGATCCAGGAAGCCGGCGAGATCAACCTCGGCGTCAAGTTCGACGTCCCGCCGTTCGGCTTCAACAATCCGCAGTCGGGTGAGGTCGAGGGTTTCGACGTCGATCTCGGCAAATACATCGCGGCGCGTCTGGGCGTGGAGCCCGTGTTCCGCGAGGCGAACTCGGACAACCGCATCCCACTGCTCGTCGACGGGACGATCGACCTGATCCTCTCGACGATGACGATCACCCAAGAGCGCGACCTCGAGATCGACTACTCGGAGCCGTACTACGTCGCAAACGGCGACGTCCTGGTGCCCGAGGGCTCGGACATCGCAAGCCTGGAGGATCTGGGCGGCAACACCGTCTGCACTGCGATCGGGTCCACCTATCAATCGACGATCAAGGACCAGGTCCCTGACGCCGAACTGAGGCTGGTCGACGGCTACTCCGAGTGCCTGGAGCTGATCCAGACGGACGCGGTCGACGCGGTCTCGACCGACAACGTGATCCTGACCGGAATGGTTATTCAGGACGACACGCTCGGGCTTCTAGACCTCGACTACACCGAGGAGCCGTACGGCGTCGGGATTCCGGACGGCGACACCGAGATGAAGGAATTCGTCGACGAGTCGGTCGCGCAGTTCATCGAGGACGGCACCTGGCAGGAGACCTACGACAAGTGGGTCGGCCAGTTCCTCCCCGAAGACCAGGTGCAGGGCCCGCCCGAGATCACCCTCGAAGAGGCGCTGGAGCTATTCCCGCTACCGAAGGAGTAGCGCGGGACGATCGTGAGACGGGCCGCGCTCTCAGGAGCGTGGCCCGTTGAGCGATGCTCTGGATCTGCTGACCGAGAACTTCGGCGCCTTTGCGTCGGGCCTCTGGGTCACGCTCCGGATCGTCGGCGTGGCCTTCGTGATCGCGATGGTCGTGGGGACGGCTGTGGCCGCCTTCCGGGTGGCCCCGTCGAAGGCGCTCAACCGGGTCGGGGGCATCTACGTCGAGACGTTTCGCAACATCCCCCTGCTGGTGCTTCTCCTGATCCTCTTCATCGGGGTCAGGCGCGCGGGCCTGCCGATCTCGGCATGGGTGGCGGGCACGCTGGGCCTCGGCCTCTACACGGCGGCCTACATCGCCGAGGCCCTCCGCTCGGGGGTGTTCGCGGTCGGCAAGGGACAGATCGAGGCCGCACTGTCGCTGGGCCTCACCTATCCGCGGGCGATGCGGCGAGTCGTTCTGCCCCAGGCGTTTCGCACCGTCATCCCCACGCTCGGCAGCCTGATCATCGCGATGGTGAAGAACTCGGCGATCGTGGGGGCGTCGCTCCTCGCCCTCCCCGACCTGCTGAAGGAGGCGCGCGTGGTCCAGTCCGAAACCGCCCAGACCGAAGCGTTCCTCTGGGCGGCGGCTGGCTACCTCCTGATCACGGTCACGGTCACGGTCGTGTTCCGCCACCTCGAAACCCGCTACGCGGTGCGCAGGTAGGCGAGGGCGATGGAGTACCTCTTCAGCTACGACAACTGGGAATGGCTCTGGACGGGCAACAATTTCCGGTTCCTGTTGGAGGGCCTCCTCGTCAACCTCCAGATCGCGTTGATCGCGATCGTCTTCTCGCTGATCTTCGGTCTCATGCTCGCCCTGCTCAGGCTCTCCCGGAACAGGTTCGTCAGCATCGTTGCAGGCCTCTGGGTCGACGTCTGGCGAAACCTGCCGCTCATCTTCATCATCCTCTACCTGGCGCTTGCGATCCCGGGCTCCTGGCGCGACGCCTACGCGAGCGCGATCCCCGACTTCTTCCCCGATGCGATCCAGGACGAATTGGTCCTCGGCGCGCTGATCGGGCTCGTCCTCTACAACTCCGCGGTCCTCTGCGAGATCATGCGCTCGGGGATCCAGTCGCTCGACCGGGGCCAGCGCGAGGCGGCAGCCTCGCTCGGGCTCACGTACTTCCAGCAGATGCGCTTTGTGATCCTGCCTCAGGGACTGCGGCGGATGGTTCCCTCGACCGTCTCCCAGCTGATCACCCTGAACAAGGACACGACCCTGATCTCGATCATCGCGATCCAGGAGGTGGTGAGCGCGGGCTCGACCCTCGCGAGCGTCAACTTCGGCGTCGAGGTCAGACCGGCCTACCTCCAGGTGTTCATCGTCGTCGGCCTCCTCTTCATCGCCGTCAACCTGGCGCTCTCGCGACTTTCGCGCCGGCTCGAGATCCGCGAGCGAGAACGAACCGGAACCACCGTGGAGCCTGTGAAGGGGCTCGAGGATCAGGTCGCCGTCCAGGCGGCCGTGATCCCGCCGAACCGCTAGTCCGACGTGATCTCGATATCCGCTGCGAGCTTCGGCTTGCCGTCGAGCGAGTACTCGACATCGACCTGCTCGTTCTTACGGTAGCTGCCGAAGAGGCCCAGGTACATAGCCATCCAGCGGCCCTTGGAGACGTGCTCTTTGACGATCGGCCGCGTGAAGACGATCTCGCCGCCTCGCACGTCCCAGACCTCGCCCCGGTTCTGCTCGACGCCGTTGATGTGGACGCGGATCGGCTCCGTGGCGCCGCGTGGCAGCTTCGCCCGCAGCCCGGCGCCGTAGCTCCCCTTCGGGATCTCGTCCGCATCGCTCACGAAAGCGCCTCTCGCACGACCTCGAAGGGGCCATCGCGTCCGGGATCGAGTTCGTCGCGGCGGACGCCGCCGGAGTAGGGGACGAGCGTGCCGTCGCCCATGACGTCGATGCCGGCCTCCTCGCCGCCGCGTAAGAACCCGCCGGTCGAGATCGACACGCGGCCGGCCACCTGTGCGCCTGGCTCGTATTCGCGAAAGACCTTCTTGGCCTCGAGCGGGCCCTCCGAGCGGATGTCCTTCACGCGGCGCTCCATCGCGACGACCGCGTCGTCCAGGCTCTCGAACTTCTCGCGGGCCACATTGGGGCCCTTGCGCACGGTCAACTTGTACAGGTTAGGCGCCTCTTCGGCTTCGGATCGGGCGGCGTAGCTGGTCGTTCGTGATCTTCTCCGGCTCGCCCGAGCGGTCGGCCATCGGCGTGTAGTCGATCTCGCGACCGCCGGTGTAGATCTGGCGGGGGCGCGCGATCTTTTGCTCTGAGTCGTCGATCATCTCGAGCCACTGCGAAACCCAGCCGGCCGTGCGCGGGATGGCGAAGATCACTGTGAACATCTCGGTCGGAATCTGGAGCGCCTCGTAGATAAGGCCGGAGTAGAAGTCGACGTTCGGGTAGAGCTTTCGCTCCGTGAAGAACTCGTCGTCGAGCGCCTGCTTTTCGAGCTCGGTCGCGATCTCGACCAGCGGGTTGTGTTCGGTCGCCTCGAGTACCTCGTCGACGTGCTTCTTGATGATCCGGGCGCGCGGGTCGTAGTTCTTATAGACGCGGTGGCCGAAGCCCATGAGCTTCTCCTCGCGGTCCTTCACGCCCTTCAGAAAGTCGGGGATGTTCTCGACCTTCTCGATCCGGCGGAGCATCTTGAGCACCGCCTCGTTGGCGCCGCCGTGTAGCGGGCCGTAGAGGGCTGCCACGCCGGCGGCGATTGCCGAGTAGGGGTCGACCTGCGAAGAGCCAACCGCGCGCACGGCGTTCGTCGAGCAGTTCTGCTCGTGGTCGGCGTGGAGGATGAAAAGGACGTCGAGTGCCTTTGCAAGGCGCGGATCCGGCTCGTACTTGAGCTCGGTCATCTTGAACAACATCGAGAGGAAGTTCTCGGTGTAATTCAGGTCGTTGTCGGGATATACGTACGGCTGGCCGCGGTTGTGACGGTAAGAGAACGCTGCGAGCGTCGGCATCTTCGCCATCATCCGGATCGCTGCCATGTAGCGCTCTTCGTGGTCGTCGAGCTGCTTCGCCTCCGGGTAGAAGGTCGAAAGGGCGCCGACGCCGGCGAGCAGCATCCCCATCGGGTGGGCGTCGTACCGGAAGCCCTGCAGATGCTGCTTGATGTCCTCGTGGAGGAAGGTGTGGTGGGTCACGTCGTGGACCCAGCGCTCGAGCTGCGGCTGCGTCGGCAGCTCGCCGTAGATCAGGAGGAAAGCGACCTCGAGGAAGGTGGACTGCTCGCAAAGCTGCTCGATCGGGATGCCGCGGTGCTGGAGGATTCCCGCCTCGCCGTCGATGTAGGTGATGGCCGAGCGACAGGACGCGGTGTTGGTGAACGCCGGGTCGTACGTCATCAGGCCAAAGTCGTCTTCTGACTCCTTCATCTGGCGGAAGTCCATCGCTTTGACGGTGCCTTCCGTGATCTCGAGCTCAAAGGTCTCGCCGGTGCGGTTGTCGGTAACCGAAAGGGTGTCTTCAGCCAAGGTCTTGCTCCTAGGAGAGGGGGTGGGGAGGTCTATTCTTTCAGGTACGTCATCGATCGCAGCTCGCCGAGGCGAGCGTCGATCTCGTCACGCTCGAGCGCCGATACTCGCTCGGTGCCGAATTCCTCGACATTGAACGACGCAAGCACCGTGCCGTAGGCCATCGCCATGCGGAAGTCCTCTGAGGAGGGCTTTCCGTCCATGCCGTCGAGATACCCCAGGAATCCACCCGCGAAGCTGTCGCCGGCGCCAGTTGGGTCCTTGACCTCTTCCAGCGGCATTCCCGGCAGGGCGAAGAACCCGTCCGAGTCGAAAAGGGCCGCCCCGTACTCGCCGCGCTTGGCGACGATCACGCTGGGCCCCATCGCCTGGAGCGTCTTGGCGGCCTTGGCGAGGTTCGGCTCTTCGGTCAGCATCCTGATCTCGGCGTCGTTCAAAAGGACGCAGTCAACCAGTGAGATCGCCTCGACCAGCGAATCCTTGGCGGTCTCGATCCACAGGTTCATCGAGTCGAGGGCAGCGAACTCCGCGCCCTCGCACTGGGCCCGCACCTGCCGCTGGAGGTCCGGCTGGATGTTCCCGAGAAAGAGCGACGTGGCTGCGTGCGAGACGCCCGATAGCTTGGGCTCGAAGTCTGCGAACACGCCGAGCTGCGTGTCGTCGGTGTGGGCGACGTTCAGGTCGTGCTCGTAATGGCCCTGCCAGAAGAAGGTCTTGCCACCCTCGACGCGCTCGATGTCCGAGGTCTCGATCCCCCGCGAGCTGAGAAGCTCCGTGTGCTCGTCCGAGAAGTCGTCTCCCACCGGCCCGACCACGTGGACATCCGTAAAGAACCGCGCGGCCAGGGCGAAATGGACCGCGGACCCACCCAGCATGCGCTCGCGCTCGCCAAAGGGCGTGCGGACGCTGTCAAACGCGATGCTCCCGACCACGGTCAGTGACATGAACGCGGCAGCCTATGGGGTTCGCTTTCTGCCAGCTCGACCACTAATCACGGTCAGGCTGGACGATCGAACGCAAACTTTAGCGTTTCGAGCCGTGAATCCCTGCAAAACAACTATTTTTGCGTTCGGACGAAAGCCCTCTAGGCCGAGCGCCGAGGTTCTCCATGGCAAGGAAGCAAACAACTGGATTAGCGCGCGAACAATAAGTTATAATGGCCAGCAATAGTTAGCGACCTGTGGACGAGAGCATGCAAACAATTGAGCCGTACGCCGGGTTGACGCGGTACTCTCCGGACGTCACCCACCAGTTGGGACGAATCGAGGCAGCCCGCAAAGCGATCGACTCAGCTGACATTTGGCCGGCAAGCGCCGAGGCCCTTCGCTTCAGCGCACAGGTAGGGACGATCCACTACTCGACGCTGATTGAGGGCAATCGACTGGGAGTGTTGGAGGCCCAGCGCGCTGCACGCGGTGAGCTGGACGCCAAAACGAAGGCCGAAATCGAACTCGTTAACTACGTCGACGCCTTGAAACTGATCGACGAGAGACAGGCTTCCGACGGCTTGGCTTTCACGGAAGATCTTCTCAAGGCCGTCCATCGTGAGGCGACGAAAGGTCTAGGGACTCCTGAAGGGCCGTTTATGCCTCATCACGAGGGCGAATGGCGGGATGGAGAAGTCGTCGTGCCCGATCCCCTCGCCGGCGCGATCATGCATGAAGGGGCACCTCAGAAAGACGTTAGAAGAAGGATGCTGGGTTTGGTCGAGTGGGTGCAATCCGTCGAGGAGCGCCAGATTGCGTGGCCGATCCCCGTGGTCGCAGGAATCGTCCACTTCAACATCGCCGAGGTTCATCCCTTCGCGGATGGCAACGGTCGGACTGCGCGCCTAATCGTGGCGGCCCTGCTCATCAAGCACGATTATGCACCCGGGCGGCTCTTCAATTTTGACGCCCACTACGGCAAGGACAAGGACGCGTACCTCGCAGCGCTGCGAAGTGTCCGGCTGGAAACATTCAACCAAGAGAGCTGGATGAGGTATCTCCTTGATGGGTTGGCTCTCGAGTACGAGCGCGTCCTTGAGGAGATCGAGCGTCTCAGCGTGATCGGCCAGACCCGCAAAGGGCTGAAGGTTCAGCTCACCCAAGGTCAGCAGCGCGCTCTTACAGAACTGGTGATCCAGAACCGCTCCGAGTTTGTCCGAACCGACTATGAGAAGGCTGGCGAGGTGTCCAGGTCCCAGGCTGCCTCGGATCTGAAGGATCTAGCGGATTCAGGTGTTCTCGAACGCGTCGGTGAAGGAAAAGCGCGGCGCTACCGCTTCGCCTCGTCCTCGGGCCAGAATCCGTGGACGGACTCGGGTGCACCCAGAACGAGATGGACCGACGAGCGAATTGAGTCGGAGCTGAGGAATCTAATGGGAGAGGACGAACGATTCCCTTCCATAAAGCAGTTCGAAGGTGCAGGGCGCCGCGACCTCTACAACGCGATCCAGCGACACGGGGGATCCGCGGCATGGGCGGAACGAACTGGGGTCCCAGCGCCCCGGCGCGGCGCTCCACCGGGTGGCTGAACCGCGAGAGTTGCTCTCGCTACGAAGCCGCTTCGGCCGGCAAGGCGTTGGCGCGAACGCTCTCGATGGCCGCAAACAACGCGTCGACCTCACCGGCGGTGAAAATCCCGTCAGGGCCGGTAGGCGCGGCATCGGTAAACGGCGGGTCATAGAGAAGACCGGGATCTACCACGCCTGGCGTCTGTGAACTATGCATGCCGATAGGCAAACTAGCTATACACATCAGGCTTTGTTTGCTATACCTCGGTCTCATGCCACGCGCTCCCGATCTCCACCGCACAACGATCGACATCGACAAGGACGCCTTCGCAGAGGCGCGCGAAGTGCTCGGCACCACGGGCTACAAGGAAACGGTCAACCGGGCGCTGCGTGAGGTGACCCGTCAGGAGCGGCTGCGTCAAGCAGCGGGAATCATTCGTTCCGGCGAGCTCGGCGTGACCACGCCGGAGCAGTTGGCTGAACTGCGCCGCCCGCGCTACTGACCTTGAGCAAGTATCTCGCTGACACCTCGATCTGGGCATGGTCCCGTAAGTCCAATCGTCCTGATATTCGCGAGAAGCTCGCCCTCCGGACGGAGGCGGGTGAAATCTTGACCTGTGCGCCTGTGGTGATCGAAGCTCTGCACTGGGCGGATTCCCGGGCGGCTTATGAGCGGTACCTGCTAGAGGTCTTCTTGCCGCTAGACCGCATTCCGGTCGATTCCGGGAGCGTCGAGAGGGCACTGGGGGTTCAGATCGAGCTCGCCAGGGGTGGGAGCGACGGAAACCACCGACGACCGGCAGTCGACTTCCTGATCGCCGCCGCCGCTGAAGCGGCAGGTCCCGACGTGATCCTGTGGTGCTTCGATCGTGACCTCGAAGTGATCTGCAAGCACACCGGGCAGCCATGTGAAGCCGAATCTTCGACGGGTGCGGGACACTAGAAACCATGAAGGCGATACAGCTCACCGAGTTCTCCGGTGCCGACGCGATGGAGTACGTCGACGTGCCCGATCCCGACGCCGGTGACGGGGAGGTCGTGGTCGAGATTGTGCGCTCAGGGGTGAACTTCGCGGACACCCACGTGACCCGGAACGACTACCTCGCAAAGCAGGAGCTGCCGCTGATCCCCGGGGCCGAGGTCTCGGGGCGGACCGAGGACGGGCAGCGCGTCGCGGCGATGCTCATGAACGGCGGCTACGCGCAGCGGGTCGCCGTGCCTGAGGCTGCACTCGTGCCGGTCCCGGACACGGTCTCAGACGATCAGGCCGCGGCGATCCTGCTTCAGGGACTGACCGCGCACGCATTGGTCCACCGATGTGCCCGCCTTGAGCCTGGCGAAACGGTGGTCGTCGAGGCGGCCGCAGGCGGGACGGGAATCCTGGCGGTGCAGCTTGCAAAGCGCCAGGGAGCTCGCGTTATCGGCCTCGCTTCCTCGCCGGAGAAGCGCGAGCTGGTCGAACGGCTTGGCGCCGACGCCACGGGCGATTCGCGCGCGGACGACCTGGAGGCGGCGATCCTGGAGGCGAACGACGGGAAGCCCGTCGACGCCGTGCTCGAGATGTCTGGCGGAGAAGCGTTCGAGGCGTCGATGCGGACGCTTGCGCCGTTCGGCCGCATGGTCACCTTCGGTATCGCCTCACGCGAGCAAAACGAGGTGGCGACGGGCTCTTTGATGAGGAACAGCCGCTCCGTCGTGGGCTTTTGGCTCATGCACCTCTTCAGCGATCCGGTAGGCATGGCTGAAGCGGTCTCAGAGCTCTTCGGGGCGCTCGAGATGGGCGACCTCGAGGTCGTGATCGACAGCGTCCGCCCGCTCTCGGAGGCTCGCCAGGTCCACGAGGACCTGGCCGCCCGGCGCACGCAAGGCAAGGTCCTGCTCGATCCTCACCAGTAACCTCATCTCATCCACATAAGAGATCTAGATGGCAGGGACTTAAGCCTCGTGCCACGACTTAGAGAAAGCGGCACGACGTGAAAAGTTTCAAGGAGCTCGGACTTTCCGGGCAGATACAGACGGCCATCGACGAATTGGGCTTCGACGAGCCCACACCCATTCAGGAGCAGGCAATCCCCGAGCTTTTGGACGGTCATGACGTAATCGGGCAGGCGCAGACCGGGACCGGCAAGACGGCGGCTTTCGGGCTGCCGCTCCTCCAGTACCTGGACCCGGAGTCGAAGGAGCTTCAGGCGATCGTCCTCACGCCAACGCGCGAACTCTGCATCCAGGTGACCCAGGCGCTTCGCTCATATGCCGAGCACATGGATATCGAAGTGGTCGCCGTATTCGGCGGCCAGCCAATCGCTCAGCAGGCGCCGCGGCTTCGTGCCGGCGCTCAGGTCGTGGTGGCGACCGTCGGCCGGATGAAAGACCTGATCGCCCGCCACATTGTCGTTCTCACGGCCGTGCGCTTCGTCGTCTTGGACGAGGCTGATGAGATGCTCGATCTCGGCTTCATCGAGGACGTCGAGAAGATCCTTCGCACCTGCCCCAACGGCCGCCAGACTGCGCTTTTCTCGGCGACGATGCCGCCGCCGGTCGCAAAGCTTGCCGAGCGCTACATGTACGACCCGGTCATGATCAGCATCACGCCGAAGGAGCTCACGGTCGACGCGATCGAGCAGGCATACGTCGAGGTCTCTCCGCGGGACAAGACCGAGCGCCTAAAGGAGGTGCTGAAGGCGGAGGAACCCGAGCAGGCAATCATCTTCTGCCGCACCAAGATCGGCTGCGCGCGACTCGACAAGCAGCTTCGCGATTCGGGCTGGCGCTGCAAGGCTCTTCACGGCGATATGTCCCAAGGCCAGCGCGACGGCGTGATGATCCAGTTCAAGGAGCACAAGCTTCCGTTCCTCGTCGCCACCGACGTCGCCGCGCGCGGGCTCGACATCGAGCACGTCACCCACGTCATCAACTACGACCTGCCGAACAACGCCGAGATCTACGTCCATCGCATCGGGCGCACCGGAAGGGTGGGGCGCACCGGTCGCTCGATCACCTTCGTCACGCCCGCTCAGATGGAGGACATCCAGCGCTTCGAGCGCGAGCTCAAGACGGCGATCGGCGAGTGGGAGGCTCCCGAGGAGCGCCTGAAGCACGCGCCGCGGCCTCGCCGGCGCGACCACTCCAAGGACCGCAAGCCCGAGCGCGAGCAGCTCGAGTCCACCTCGGACACTGCGGACGAGATCGTCGCGGAGGCTCCCGCGAACGGCAAGCCCGCTGAAGCACCGGCGAACGGCGCGAAGCTCTTCGTCAACCGCGGCCATGGCTCGGGCATCGAGCAGGACGACCTCCACTGGGCCCTGACGGAGGGCGCCGTCATCCCCGAGGACGAGATCAAGCGGATCGAGGTGCTCGACCGCTTTTCGTTCGTTGAGCTCTCCGAGGATCAGGCAGCACTCGCGCTTGAGCGCCTCGATGGCACGAAGCTGAAGGGCAAGCAGATCCGCGTGGAGTACGCGAAGAGTTAGCCCCCGGGGCCTGGCTCCGCGTCCCTGAGCTTCACTCCCAAGAGCTCCTCCAGCCGCTCGACCGTCGCCGCCGAGTCGCGGTGAAGGATGGCGGTCATCCCGACCGCCTCGGCACCCGTGACGTTCTCGCGCAGATCGTCGACGAAGACGCAGTCCGATGGATCCAGACCCAGGCGCTCGCAGACGAGGCGGTAGATCTCGGGCTGGGGCTTGTGCATCCCGACGTCGCCGGAGATGACCGTTTCGTCGAAGAGGTCCATCGGCGCCCGCTCATAGATCCCGAGCCCCCACGAGTTCGTGATCAGGCCGGTCTTCACGCCGGCGGCTCGCGCGGCTCGCACGGCGCCGATCATCGCTTCATCGGGCCCCAGGCCGCCGAAGAGCCGATCGATCAGGCCGTCGCTCTCGGCAAGGCCCAAAAGCTCGGCGAAGGGCGGCTCGAAGGCCGCCTCGTCGAGCTCGCCCGTCTCGAGCCCGCGCAGGAGCCTCATCGCCTCGGGGTTCGAGCGAAAAAGCTCCCTCACCGCTTCGGGATCTAGTCCCTCGCCGTCGCAGAATTCACCGAACGCGACCCAGATGTCCGTGGTGAGGACGCCACCGTAGTCGACGACGAGAGCGCGATGGGTGCGGGTAGGGTTCGCGGCCATGGGCGCGGAGGAGGCTATCGACGGGATCGACCGCGGAAGCGTCGAGGCGTGGTTCGAGGCAAACGTCGACGGCTCCGAGCCGCCGCTTTCCTTCGAGCAGATCGCGGGCGGGCGCTCCAACCTGACCTACTCGGTCGCCGACACGAACGGCCGGCGCTGGGCGCTCCGGCGCCCTCCGATCGGCAAGACACTGGGAAGCGCGCACGACATGGGACGGGAAACGAAGGTGGTCAGCGCGCTCGCCGGCACAGAGGTCCCGGTGGCGCCGATCGCGGGTTACTGCGCGGACGACGCCGTGAACGAGGCGCCGTTCTACGTAATGGACTTCGTCGAGGGACCGATCCTTCGCATGCGCCCTGACGCCGAGCCCTATGACGAGGCGCAGCAGCGCCAGATCGGCGAGAACGTGATCGACACCCTCGTCGCGATTCACGCGATCGACCCGGACGACGTCGGCCTCGGCGACTTGGGCAAGCGCGAGGACTACGTCGCCCGCACGTTGAAGCGCTGGCAAGGTCAGTGGGAGCAGGGCAAGACGCGCGAGATTCCCCTCGTCGACGAGGTCCACGACCGCCTCGCCGCCCGGATCCCGGAGCAGGGCCCAGCCACCATCGTCCACGGCGACTACCGGCTTGACAACATGATCCTCACGCCAGATGCGAGTGATGTAGCCGCCGTCGTCGACTGGGAGCTCTCGACGCTCGGCGACCCGCTCGCCGACGTCGGCATGCTCCTCGTCTACTGGGGCGACCGCGACGCCGAGCTCTTCCCGCTCTTCGAGCCCGCTACTACAGCGCCGGGCTTTCCGTCGCTCGTTGAGGTGCGCGAGCGCTATGCCCAGCGCTCGGGTCGCGATCTCGGCCTGATCGACTTCTACGTCGCGCTCGGTCTTTGGAAGCTCGCGATCATCCTCGAGGGCGTCTACTCGCGTTACTCAGCCGGGCAGTACGGCGAGAACGCTGACGACGCGGTCAAGGCCTTCGGCGAGAACGTCGTAAAGCTCGCCGAGGCGGCCGATGAGGCCGAGCGGCGTCTCGGCTGAAGCGCGCTAGCGCCGAGCCCGCGGTTTGGCGAGCCGCGTGAGGCCGACCCGATGCGCCGGTTTTTACGCCCCGGCGCCCGTGGGCGAGGCGGCAGCGGGAGGCTGCGCGGGCTCAGTCGGTGCCGAGCCGTTTTGGCCCTCGGCCTGCTTTGCCCAATGATTGAGCTCGCGGCGGGCGACCACCATCTTGTGGACCTCGTCAGGGCCGTCCGCGATCCGCAGCATGCGGCTGTAGCGCCACATCGTGGCGAGCGGGGTGTCGTCGGACATGCCGAGCGAGCCGTGCACCTGAATCGCCCGGTCGAGCACGTCCATGACCACGTTCGCCGCGATGATCTTGATCATCGAGATCTCGCGGCGGGCAGCCTTCTTGCCTTCGGTGTCCATGCGCCACGCGGCCTTCATCGTGAGAAGGCGGGCCTGCTCGACCTCCATGCGGGAGAGCGCCACGAAGTCCTGGATGAACTGCTTGTCGGCGAGCTTGCCCCCGAACGCCTCGCGCTCGTTGGCCCGGCGGCACATCATCTCGATCGCGCGCTCGGCCGTGCCGATCGCGCGCATGCAGTGATGGATGCGCCCGGGGCCAAGGCGGTCCTGAGCAATCACGAAGCCGGCCTGTCGCGGACCGAGCAGGTTCGCCTCCGGGACCCGGCAGTCCTCGTAGAGGATCTCGCAATGGCCAGGACCACCGTCGTGGCCCATCACCGGGATGGGGCGGACGAGGTTGAAGCCGGGGTTGTCCGTTGGCACGATGATCATCGACGCGCGCGCGTACTGATGGGCATCGGGGTCGGTCACGACCATCACGATCGCGAGCGAGGCGCCGACCGCGCCGGAGGTGAACCACTTGTGGCCGTTGATGACCCACTCACCATCTTGAAGCTCGGCGCGCGCCTGAAGCGTGGTGGGGTCGGAGCCCGAGACGGCGGGCTCGGTCATGGAAAAGCACGAGCGCGTATTGCCGTCGAGAAGCGGCTGGAGCCACTCCTCTTGCTGCTCGGGCGTGCCGTGCTCGGCCAGGATCTCCATGTTGCCCGTGTCAGGAGCGGCGCAGTTGAAGGCCATGGGCGCGATCGCGGGTGAGCGGCCCATCTCCTCGCAAAGGACGCCGTACTCCCAGTTCGTAAGCCCGGGACCGAAGCGCTCGCCGGGGAGGAACATGTTCCAGAGGCCGTCGGCTTTGGCCCTCTCGCGGAGCTCGAGGATCAGCTTCGGGTAGGCGACGCCGGCGCCTGGGCGCACCTCGTCATCGAGCGCCTTCATCGCCTCGAGCTCGACAGGGAGGACTTCCTCGTCGATGAACGTTCGAACGCGGTCGCGGAGGTCGATGACGCGGGGGCTGAGGTCGAAGTCCATGACCCCAGCCTAATGGCGGGCGGATCGCGGGCGCCGGGACATCCGAGGCGCGCGAGCGGCGGGGCTCAGGTCGCCGCGGCCGGGGAGCGTCGAGTGCTCCGGCTGCGCTGGACGAGCTGGAGCCCGGCGAGGAGCGCGACCATTACCCCGCCGACGATCAGCGCCGGGACGAGCCCGGCTGCGCCCTGCTTGAGCACGAGCGTGGTGCCTGACGCGACCAGCACGACGCCAAGCGCGCCTCGGAGAAAGCCCTGCGGCGCTTTGACAGACAGCCTGGTGCCGATGATCACGCCCGGGATGGAGCCGATCAGGATGTTCCCTGCGAGTCCGAAGTCGATATTTCCGCCCACAAAGTGCGCGGCACCGGCAGCCCATAGGAGAACGGCCGCGTGAAAGACGTCAGTCCCTACCACGCGTTGCGGGGTGAGACGGAAGATCGCGATCAGCGCGATTCCGATCAGCGTGCCGCTGCCGGCTGACGTCAGGCCGATGACGAAACCGGTCACGATCCCCGTGACGACCGCGGCGATGATGTGGCGACGGTAGAGGTGCATTGCGCTTCGCTCCTCGATCACGTCCTTGAAGAAGATCGTCCGCAAGAGCGTTGCAGTTCCGACCACGAGTAGCGCTCCGCCCAGCATCCCGAGCACCAGTTCTTCGAGTCTCTCCTCGCCGAAGTCGCGCTGGAGGATCTCGATCACGTAGACCCCGACGAGTGCGGAGGGCACCGACCCCACCGCCAACCAGAACGCGATGCCGCGGTGGACCGTTTTCAGCCGGAGGTGCTGAAAGCCGCCGACCGTCTTCGTGACAGCCGCGTAGAAGACGTCGGTTCCGATCGCGGTTACCGGCGTGAT
>Ga0208612_1000413_pt1 | contig 18955 bp, 21 predicted proteins | sample AntDryMetagUQ889_FD_188089 | JGI IMG/M metagenome (GOLD analysis project Ga0208612, IMG submission 188089) | Polar desert microbial communities from Antarctic Dry Valleys - UQ889 (SPAdes) | ecosystem: Environmental > Terrestrial > Soil > Desert | place: Antarctic Dry Valleys | collected 2008-12-31 | reverse complement strand
CGAGCGCTTCACAGAGCGGGCCCGCCAGGTGGTCGTCCTGGCCCAGGAGGAAGCCCGGATCCTGAAGCACAACTACATCGGGACCGAGCACATCCTGCTCGGTCTACTGCGCGAGGAGGAGGGGCTCGCCGCGCGCGTGCTCGAGTCCCTCGACATCACCGTCGAGCGCGTCCGCGCGCAGGTGGTGCGGATCGTCGGCTCGGGCGAGGAGGTCACCTCCGGGCAGATCCCGTTCACGCCGCGCGCGAAGAAGGTGCTCGAGCTCGCGCTGCGCGAGGCGCTCTCGCTCGGGCACAACTACATCGGCACCGAGCACATCCTGCTGGGGCTGGTGCGCGAGAACGAGGGGGTGGCAGCGCGCATCCTGCTCGACTTCGACGCCGACTCGGAGAAGATCCGCAACGAGGTCATCCGCATGCTCTCCGGCCCCGGCGGGCGCCAGCGCTCCGGCGCCCAGGGCGGCGGCGCCCAGGGCGAGGGCAAGAAGAGCTCCAAGCTGCTCGATCAGTTCGGCCGCAACCTCACCAAGCTCGCCTCCGAGGGAAAGCTCGACCCGGTCGTCGGCCGCGAGACCGAGATCGAGCGGATCATGCAGATCCTCTCGCGCCGCCAGAAGAACAACCCGGTGCTGATCGGCGAGCCCGGCACCGGCAAGACCGCCGTGGTCGAGGGCCTCGCCCAGCGCATCACGAGCGGCGAGGTGCCCGAGCTGCTCAAGAACAAGCAGATCTACACGCTCGACCTCGCCGCGCTCGTGGCGGGCTCCAAGTACCGCGGTGAGTTCGAGGAGCGCCTGAAGAAGGTGATGAAGGAGATCACCCAGCGCGGGGACATCATCCTGTTCATCGACGAGCTGCACAACCTCGTCGGCGCGGGGGCCGCCGAGGGAGCGATCGACGCCGCATCGATCCTCAAGCCTGCGCTCGCCCGCGGCGAGCTGCAGACGATCGGGGCCACGACTCTCGACGAGTACCGCAAGTACCTCGAGCGCGATTCGGCGCTTGAGCGCCGCTTCCAGCAGATCCGCGTCGACCCGCCGTCGACCGAGGAGACCGTGCAGATCCTCAAGGGTCTGCGCGACCGCTACGAGACCCACCACCGCGTGGGCATCACCGACGAGGCGCTCGAGGCCGCCGCCGAGCTGGCCGACCGCTACATCTCCGACCGCTTCCTGCCCGACAAGGCGATCGACCTGATCGACGAGGCAGCATCGCGCGCGCGCATCAAGTCGATGACCGCCCCGCCGGTCTACCGTGACCTCGAGGAGGAGATCGAGACTACGCGGCGCGACAAGGAGGCGGCGATCGAGGCGCAGGAGTTCGAGAAGGCGGCGAACCTGCGCGACACCGAGCGCCAGCTCACCAACAAGAAGCGCGACCTCGAGGAGCAGTGGCGCTCTGGGGAGTCCGGCGAGCGCCCGGAGATCGCCGAGGAGGAGATCGCCGACATCGTCTCGATGTGGACCGGCATCCCGGTGTTCAAGCTGACCGAGGCCGAGACCCAGAAGCTGATGCGCATGGAGGAGGAGCTGCACAAGCGGGTGATCGGGCAGAACGCGGCGATCGAGGCCGTCTCCAAGGCAATCCGGCGCTCGCGCGCGGGGCTCAAGGATCCCAAGCGGCCGACCGGCTCGTTCATCTTCCTGGGTCCCTCGGGCGTCGGCAAGACCGAGCTCGGCCGCACGCTCGCCGAGTTCCTCTTCGGTGACGAGGACGCGATGGTGCGCATCGACATGTCCGAGTACATGGAGAAGCACTCGGTGTCGCGGCTCGTCGGCTCGCCGCCGGGCTACATCGGCTATGACGAGGGCGGCCAGCTGACCGAGGCGGTGCGGCGCAAGCCCTACAGCGTGCTGCTGCTCGACGAGATCGAGAAGGCCCACCCCGACGTCTTCAACATCCTGCTGCAGATCCTCGAGGACGGACGGCTGACCGATTCGCAGGGGCGCACGGTCGACTTCCGCAACTCGATCGTGATCATGACCTCGAACGTCGGCGCGGCGGAGATCGCCAAGAACACCGGCATCGGCTTCACCGTCGGCGACGAGACGGGCGTGACCTACGACGACATGAAGAAGGGGATCATGGGAGAGCTGAAGAAGGTCTTCCGCCCCGAGTTCCTCAACCGCATCGACGAGGTGATCGTCTTCCACAAGCTCGCCAAGGAGGAGATCAAGGAGATCGTCGAGCTGCTGCTCAAGCGCATCCGCGAGTCGCTGGCAGAGCAGGAGCTCTCGCTCAACCTCTCCGACGACGCCGCGGACCTGCTGGTGGAGAAGGGCTGGGATCCCTCGATGGGCGCCCGACCGCTGCGCCGCGCGATCCAGCGCTACATCGAGGATCCGCTGGCCGACGAGGTGCTCGCCCAGTCGATGCAGCCCGGCTCGACCGTGGAGGTCGGGCGCGCCGCGGAGGACGACGAGAAGGGGGTCACGATCACGATCGTCAAGCCCGCACGCAAGCGCGAGGCGGTGGGGGTCGGCGCCAAGGGCGGTGGCGGCGACGAGCTGCCCGAAGGCTCGGGCGATGGCCCCGCCGAGGACTCCGAGCTGCCCGACGATCCCGATGTGCTGCCCGACGTGCCGGACGCCCCGCCAGACGACCAATAGGCCGCTCCGGGCGGCGTCATCAGCCGCCGTTCTCGCAGCCGTACAGCTGGTCGGCGAGAAGATCGCCTCTGACCAGGGCGAGGGGCGAGACCCCGGGGTCCTTGGCGTCGTAGGAGAAGGGTGTGCGGAGGAGATCGCCGTCGGCCTTGGCGGTGCCGAAGCGGACCTCGCGGGTGAAGGGGAGCGACTGCTCCTTGTCGTCGAAGCGTGACCGCTTGGGGTCAGCGCCGCCTTCCACTCGCAGCACCAGCTCGCCCTTACCCGCGCCGGGGCGGTCTGCGGCGCCTAACCCCAACAGGCAGCTGCCGCGGGTCCGGTCGCGCGCGGAGGCGATCCGCACCGGCCCCTCGAGCTCGTCGAGCAGCTCCCGCGCCGGCCCCGTGCCGCCGTCCTCGGACTCGAGCACACCCTCGAGCGCCTCGCGGCTCCCGGCGAGCACCAGCAGGCCATCCGCTTCCGCCGCGGCGCCGTACACCACCTTCACCGATGGCTCGTCGCTCGCGAGGATCTGGCCCTCGCGGCGGTATCCCCGCTGCTCGAGGCCCTCCAGCACCTCCTCCACCGATTGCTCGGTGGCGATCACGGTCACCTGGCCTTGCGGGGCCAGCCCGCCCGTCGCCGCCGCCCGAATCCGGCCATGGTCGAGGGCGGCCGTGACCGGCAGGTCCCCCGGTCGCTCGAGGTGTGGCAGGGCGTAGGCGACGGTGAAGAGCAGGCGCTGCGCCCCGCGGCCCCCGCCGCGGTCCAACGGGTCTGCGTCCTCCGGCAGCTCAAGCGCCTCCCTGGCGGCCGAGAAGTCGACCGTGGCGAGCAGCTCGGCGTCGGAGGGCAGCTGAGCGAGCAGGTCGTCCGGGCTCGCTCCGTCGCCACATCCGATAACGAGGGTGGCGGCGGCCAAGGTTAGGGCGAGTAGCAGGCGCACCTCACGGACACTAGTGGCCCATCAAATCTGCGAAAGTCGAGCACTGACGGAACGCCGTCATATGTCCGGCGTAGAGTTCGCCATCACCACGACAACGCGGGAGGGGGCGCCATGGCAGAGGTCGAGATCAAGGTATACGAGAACGGTCCCTACAAGGTCAGGGGGCCGGTGAAGGTCGTGGACGCCGACGGGAACCGCTACGACCTCGCCGAGCGGGGAGAGACCATCGCCCTGTGCCGCTGCGGCGGCTCCACGACCAAGCCGTTCTGCGACGGCACTCACTCGAGAACGGGCTTCGAGGCCGCCGAGCGCGCCGTCGCGGAGGGCGACGAGCACTGAGCCAGGGCCGCCGGTCGGCCCGCTCGTACGATCGCCGGCGGCAAACGCGGCTCACGCGGCGCGCTCCTCCCGCGCGACCGCTCGAGCGGCGAAGGTGGCCAGGCCGGCAGCCGAGGGGAGTGGATCGAGCTCCAGCGCGGGCGGCTCGTGCTCGGCGAGCCACGCCGCGACGATGCGGACCTCGTCCACCTCGTGCGGGGCCACCCTGCCCGGAGCCGGCCGGCCGAGGAGGGACGCGGTGCGCCGACCCAGCTCGCCGAGCTCCGGTAGCGGCCCCCAGTCGGCCACGCGACCGGCCACGACCCAGAAGGCGTCGAAGCGGGGCTTGGTCGGGTGCCGGGCGATCACCAGCCGCGGCGCGCTGTGCACCGAGCGGAGCATGCCGCCGAGGCGCTGCAGCAGCCCCTCCAGGCGCCCGCGCCGGCGCAGCAGAGCCGCGGCGCGCTCGTAGCGGCGTGTCGCCGAGGCGGCGCGCATCTCATCGTCGAGGTGGCCGAGCAGCCGCTGGCCCGCGTCGTCGGGCCCATCGAAGAGGGCCAGCGCCGCGTCCACCTGGCGGCGGTAGGCGTTGGGGTCGAGATCGCCGAGGCAGGGAGAGCAGCAGCGGCCCATCTGACCGTAGAGCGAGGGGTGCTCGCGGCGGTGGAGCTTGCGCCCGCAGTGACGCAGACGAAAGAGCGAGGTCAGATGGTCGGCCAGCTCGCGCGCGCCGGCGCGGCCGCGCAGCGGACCGATGTTCACCGCGTGGCCCCCCGCGGGCTCCGGAGCCACCTCGAGCACGGGGTAGGGGATGTCGAGGCGGCAGCGCACGTAGACCCAGCGGTCGGTGCGCTTGAGCGCTTGGTTGCCGGGCGGGCGCCATTGCTTGATCAGGCGGTTCTCGAGCACCAGGGCGCCGAGCTCGGAGTGGGTGGGCCGGTAGTCGACGATCTCGGCCCGCTCGGTCCAGCCCGCGGGCGCGCAGAAGTGCGCGCGCGCCCGCGTGCGTAGCGAGACCGACTTGCCGACATACAGGGGCCGGCCGCGCTCGTCGCGAAACACGTACACGCCCGGGTCCTGAGGCAGCTGCGACAGGTCCGGCCGCTGCTCGGGGCTGCGCCGCCGGCCCGCTGGGCGCACCGCACGGCGCCGGGCCTCCAGCAGCGCGACCGCCTCTCCGACGGTGCCGGCGTGCGCGCTCAGCTTCGGGAACAGGGCACAGAGGATGCGCGCGCAGGTCAGCGCGTCGGGCAGCGCGCGGTGGGTCACCTCGACCTCGACGCCCAATGCGCCGGCCAGCAGCGCGAGGCGACGCTGGCGCACGAGCGGCGCGAAGCGGCGCGCGAGCGCCAGCGTGCAGATGGTCGGTGGATCGGGCCACGAGAGCCCCGCGCGCTCGAAGGCCTGGCGGAGCACCCTCCGGTCGAAGCTCGCGCTGTGGGCCACCATCGCGCGCCCCTCGAGCAGCCGGGCCAGATTGGGCAGCGCATCCGCGGGCGTCGGCGCTGACTCCACCATCCGTTGGCTGATCCCGGTGAAGCGCTCGATGCCGCGCGAGAGCGGGCGCTCGGTGCGCACGAGCGACTCCCACGTCTCATGCAGCTCGCCGCCGCCGACCAGTACGGCCGCGACCTCCGTGAGCTCGCACAGCTCACCGCCGCGCCCGTTGGTCTCGGTGTCCACGGCCACCAGCTCGGCGCTGGCGAGCGGCTGGTCGAGCAGGTCCACGGCGGGGCATCGAAGCGCCTCCCGCGGACGTATTGCACGGGCGCTTGCGTCGGCGGGGGGGCGAGGTCGTCCACCAGCTTCCCTAGCTTCTGTGCATGAGCCGCTCCGCCAGCCTCTTCGTCTGCTCCTCCTGCGCCCACGAGAGCGCGCGCTGGCACGGCCGCTGCCCTGGCTGCGAGGAGTGGGACACGCTGGTCGAGGAGGCGCGCCCCGCGGCCGGCGGTAATGCCCGCGCGGGCGCGGATGGCCGCCGCGGCGCCCGTGCCCTCAGCCCGGTGGCGCTCGGCCAGGTCGAGGCGCCGCGGGTAGCCCGGCTGTCGACGGGCATCGGCGAGCTCGACCGCGTTCTCGGCGGCGGCCTCGTGCCGGGATCGCTCGTCCTGCTCGGCGGCTCGCCCGGGATCGGCAAGTCGACGATCACCGCGAGCGCCCTCGGCAACCTCGCGGGCGCGGGTCACCGGGTGCTGTGCGTCTCCGGCGAGGAGTCGGCGGCCCAGGTGAGGCTGCGCGCCGAGCGCCTGGGAGAGGCCGCGCTGGCCGTGCCGATCGTGGCCGAGACCGACCTCGACACCGTGGCGGCCACGATCGAGGCCGAGCGGCCAGAGGTCTGCGTCGTCGACTCGGTCCAGGTCATGCACGCGACCACGCTCGGCGGCGCACCCGGATCGGTGGGCCAGGTACGCGAGGTGGCGGGGCGCCTGATGGGCGTCGCCAAGCGCCATGGCGTGGCGATCGTGCTGGTCGGTCACGTGACCAAGGAGGGCGCTCTGGCCGGGCCGCGCGTGCTCGAGCACCTGGTGGACTGCGTATTGAGCTTCGAGGGCGAGCGCGAGCGCACCTATCGCACGCTGCGCGCCCTCAAGAACCGCTTCGGATCGACCAACGAGGCGGGCGTCTTCGAGATGCGCGAGGAGGGCCTCGTGGAGGTGCAGGACGCCTCGGCGCGGTTCGTCGCCGAGGCCACGCGCGCGCCGGGTTCCGTGGTGCTGTGCGCGATGGAGGGGTCCCGGCCCCTGCTCGTCGAGGTACAGGCGCTCGTCGCTCCGACCGAGCTGGTGCCGCCGCGGCGGATGGCCAACGGCGTCGATCGCAACAGGCTCGCATTGGTGCTCGCCGTGCTCGCGCGCCACGGGGGGGTCGCCGTCGGCTCCGCGGACGTCTTCGTCTCGCTCGCGGGCGGGGTGCGAGTGGATGAGCCGGGGGCCGACCTGGCGGTGGCGCTAGCCGTGGCCTCCGCGGCCCGGGGGGTCGCCTTAGAGTGCCGCTCGAAGCCGCTCGCCGCCTTCGGCGAATTGGGGCTCACCGGCGAGCTGCGTCACGCGGCCCATCCCGACCGCCGCCTGGCCGAGGCGCGGAAGTTCGGCCTCGACGAAGTCCTATGTCCGGGCGAGCGCCTGCCCACCCTGCGCTCGGCCCTGCGGCACAGGCTCGGCGAGCGCGCCGCCGCGGCACACGCGGCGTGAGGCCATCCAAGCCCCCAGCATGTGGCTCCCCCTTGACTACCCGGCCCCGGACGGCGCATAGTGTGGGGCCCGCTGACCCAGTCGAGGAGGATCCCTGAAGCACTCCATGCTGCGCTCGCTGATGGCGCTGATCGCGATCGGTGCCCTCCTGTCGTCCCCGCCGCTCGCGGGCGCGCGCGACCTGGAGCCACGCGACGTGAAGAAGTGCGGAAGCGTCAGGACGAGCAACGGCGGACAGGCGCGCTGGGTGCGAGCGATCGGCGTCGGCTGCAGGCTGGCGCGCAGGACCGCGCGGCGTGCGAACGGCAAGCGCTACCGGGCCTTCCGCTTCAAGTGCAGCCCCAGGCGCAGGCGGGGCATCAGCGGCAAGGTCTATGGCTGTGGCAGGGCGGCGAAGGGCCGGGGCCAGGGCATCGGATTCGTGTATCGCGCGCCGTAGCGCCGCGGCCGCGCCGCGGGCGCGGGAGACGGGCCCGGAGGGGAGGGTTGCGCACCTCGCCAGATGTCGTGTCCCCCGCCCGCAAGGCCCACGCCCCCGCTTTTCCGCGCCGGAGAGCCAAAAACCCCCCGCAGCTGCGGTCGTTTTGCCGTACAATCGGTGCGGATGGCCTACGCTGGGGACGAAGTCGCGGAGCTAGAGGCTCGGCAGGAACCCCGGCTCGTCAGGGCCCTCGAGATGATCGCGCCGGGGACCGCGGTGAGGGAGGGCGTGGACGCTATCGTCCAGGCTCGTACCGGTGCTCTGATCTGCATCGGAGCCGGCGAGGATCTCTCCTTTCTCTACTCGGGCGGCATCAAGCTCGAGGTCGACTACACCCCCGCGCTGCTCTTCCAGCTGGCGAAGATGGACGGCGCGATCATCCTGTCCTCGAACGGCACGAAGATCGGCTGGGCCAACGTGCAGCTGATGCCCGATCCGACGATCCACTCGCTCGAGACGGGCACGCGACACCGTACCGCCGAGCGCGTCTCCAAGCAGACCGATGCCCTGGTGATCGCCGTTTCTCAGGCCCGCAGCGTCGTCTCGCTGTATCTCGACGGGGCCAAGTACATCCTCGAGGACATCACCGTGGTGCTGGCCAAGGCCAACCAGGCGCTCGCCACGCTCGACAAGTACCGCAGCCGTCTCGATCAGGTGTCCACGCGTCTGACGGCGCTCGAGTTCGAGGGTGGCGTCACGCTCCACGACGTGCTCACGGTGCTCCAGCGCTCGGAGCTCGTGAGCCGCATGGGGATGGAGATCGAGCGCTACATCGTCGAGCTGGGGGCCGAGGGTCGGCTGATCGAGATGCAGCTCGAGGAGACGATGGTTGGCGTGGCGGCCGACAAGGGCGCGCTCGTGCACGACTACATGGTCGAGCCCACCGAAGACAGCTTCGCAACCGTGCTCGACTCGCTAGCCCGGCTGCCCCACCAGGACCTGCTGGACTTCGGCAGGCTTGCGGAGCTGCTCGGACACGACCGTAAGCTCAACACCCTCGACCATCCCACCTCGCCGCGGGGACACCGCATCCTCGGGCGTATCCCGCGCCTGCCGAAGCTCGTGGTGGCTGAGATCGTCGGCGAGTTCGGCGGGCTCGACGAGATCCTGGCTGCCAGCGACCTCGAGCTCGAGTCGGTCGAGGGAGTGGGCGACATGCGCGCGAAGGACATTCGCGAGGGCCTTCGCCGGCTGCAGGAGATCAACCTCGTGGACCGCTATCTGCAAACCTGAACGAGCATCCGCGGGCAGCCACGCCCGAGGGACCACGACCTAGGAGGGACGTCATTTCCGGTACGGCGATTGAGCAAGAGATCGTGGATGTCGAGATCACGCGAGAGGTGCCCTGCATCGAGTACGCAGTGGGCGACCACGTCGTCTATCCGCATCACGGCGCGGGCAAGGTGCTGCAGAAGGAGCAGCAGGAGGTCCTCGGCGAGACCCGCGAGTACCTGACGATCCAGATCCTCCATAACGACATGACGGTGATGGTCCCGTGCGAGAACGCCGGGCGGGCAGGCTTGCGGCGCGTGATCGGCGAGGAAGCTGTCATCAAGGTGCTAGCCGTCCTCCGCGACGACGTCAGCCAGATGCCCAAGAACTGGAATCGGCGCTTCAAGCACAATCGCGAGAAGATCAAGACCGGCGATGTCTACGAGCTCGCCGAGGTGGTTCGCAACCTCGCTATCCGCGAGTCGGAGAAGGGCCTGTCGACCGGCGAGAAGCAGATGTACACCCGTGCCAAGAAGATCCTCGCGTCCGAGCTGATGTACGCGCTCGAGATGGAGGAGGACGAGGCCGAGGGCCATCTGGACTCGCTGATCGAGGACGCGCACAACGGCCGCAACGGAGCCGCTGCGCCGGCCTAGCCCCAGCGACCGTGTCGATCGTCGGGATCGTCCCGGCAGGGGGAAGTGGGCGGCGCCTTGCCCGGGGGCGCTGCCCAGAAGGCAGTGAGGGGCCTGCGGCGGTGCCCAAGGCGTTCGTCGTCTTGGCCGGTCGGCCGATGCTCGACTGGAGCGTCGGGGTCCTGGACGACCTGTGTGACCGGGTCGTGGCCGCCGTCCCCCCAGGCTACGAGCGGGGACAGGACCGGGTGGCCGGAGGCCCGTCGCGCTCCGCGTCCGTGCGCAATGCCCTGGCCGCGGCCCCGGAGGCGACTTTGGCCGTGGTCCACGATGCCGCCCGCCCGCTCGTGACCCGCGATTTGGTGGAGCGTTGCATCGAAGCAGCCCGCGGCGCGGAGGGCGCGATCGCCGCGGCGCCGGTCACCGACACGATCAAGGAGGCCGGCCAGGACGGACTCGTGCGGCGCACGCTCGACCGCTCCTCGCTCTGGGCGATCCAGACCCCCCAAGTGTTTCAGGCAGCGGTGCTGCGCCGGGCGCTCGACGTCGAGGAGTCCGTGCTCGCGGCGGCGACCGACGATGCTTGGCTGGTCGAGAGCGGCGGGGGGACCGTGCGTGTGGTGGAGGCGCCGCGAGAGAACCTCAAGGTGACTACGTCCTTCGATCTGCAGATCGCCGAGGCGCTCCTGGCAAGCCGGACGCTGGACGTCGAGCCCATGACGAGCGAGGAGGCACTGGCCATGGAGGGCAGCGGCTGGGGCGGTGACCTCGACGAGATGCGGGCGCACGAGCCGGTCGTGGAGTTGCCGCGCAAGCTCCCGAGCAATTGATTCTCGCGGACTCCTCGGCGTCGCCATCCGAAGTGGGGTAGAAGTGCTGCACGCTGACCGCGACTTCGACGCGCTCGCATCGCACACCAGGCCGCAGATCGACTGACGCCATGCTGACCGACTACCACGTCCATCTGCGACCCGACGAGGAGGGCACACCGGCCTCGGAGCACCTGACCGCCGCCAACGCCGAGCGCTACCGCGAGGCCGCGTCCGAGCGGGAGATCGAGGAGCTCGGGGTCTCCGAGCACGTGCACCGCTTCGCGCAATCGCTCGATGTGTGGACCCACCCGTGGTGGCGCCAGAACGCCCACGACGACCTCGATGCCTACTGCGCCTTCGTGCGCGAGGAGACCGACCTGCGGCTGGGAATCGAGGTGGACTTCCTACCGGGCCGCGAGGACCGGCTGGCGAACCTGCTGGAGGCGCGCGACTGGGACTACGTGCTCGGCTCGATCCACTTCCTGGGCGACGCCGCCCTGGACTTGCGCGGCCCTTGGGACATCTGGCGCTCGGCCGACCCGGAGGAGGTCTGGCGCCGCTACTTCGAGACGCTGGGGGAGGCGGCCCGGACGGGGATGTTCGACGTGCTGGCCCATCCCGACCTCGTGAAGGTGTGGGGAGGCGCAACCCTGCCCGATGGGGACCTGCGCCGCTACTACGAGCTGGCGATGGACGGGATCGCCGACTCCGACGTGGCGATCGAGGTCTCGACCGCCGGCCTGCGCAAGCCCGTCGCCGAGGTCTACCCGGCGCGCGCGTTCCTCGAGATGTGCCTGGAGGCGGGCCGCCCGGTGGCGCTCTCGAGCGATGCCCACCTACCTGAGGAGCTGGGTTACGGGTACGAGCACGCAGTCGAGTGGCTCGGTGAGGTCGGGGTCACGGAGATCGCCGTGTTCGAGGGCCGCGAGCGGCGGCTCGAGCCGCTCGGGTGAGCGCTCGCTCGGGCATCGGCTACGACTCGCACCGCTTCGGCGAGCGGACGACCCGCTTGGTGCTTGGCGGGGTGGAGGTGCCTGAGGCCGAGCGCGGGCTGACCGGCCACTCGGACGCAGACACCCTCACCCACGCGGCGATCGACGCGTTGCTCGGCGCCGTCGGCCTGGGCGACATCGGCCAGCACTACCCCGATAGCGACCCGCGCTGGTGCGCCGCCGACTCGATCGACCTGCTGCGCGGGGTCAGCCGCGTCCTCGGCGAGCACGGCTGGGCTGTGCGCCACCTCGACACGACCGTGATCTGCGAGGCGCCCAAGCTCGACCGGCACCGCGACGCGATGCGCTCGCGCCTTGCCGAGGCCCTCGGCCTCACGCCGCTCGAGGTCAACGTCAAGTTCACAACCAACGAGGGGATGGGATTCCTTGGCCGCGGCGAGGGCATCGCGGCGCTGGCGGTGGCCACCGTCGAGCCCGCCGCCTGAGCGGCCGCCAGGCAGCACGGCTTGAGCCCACCGGTGGCATAGCCTCCACCGCGTGCGCGAGATTCGCCTGCATGACACCCTGAGCGGCACGAGGAAGGCGCTCGAGCCGCGCGAGCCTGGCCGCGTTGGGATCTACGCCTGCGGCCCGACCGTCTACGCACCCGTCCACGTCGGCAATGCCCGTCCTTACGTGGTCTTCAGCCTGCTCAAGCGGTTCCTCGAGCACGAGGGCTACGAGGCGGTCTTGGTGATCAACATCACCGACATCAACGACAAGATCTACGACGCCGCACGCGCTGCTGGAGTCCCGAGCGCGGAGCTGGCTACGGAGATGACCGCTCGCTACCTCGAAGACACGGATCGCCTGGGTCTCGGCCGGCCCGACCACGAGCCCAGGGCCGCCGATGCGATCGGGCCGATCGTCGGCCTCGTCCAGGCTTTGATCGACTCCGGTCATGCCTACCCCGCCGGCGGCGACGTCTACTTCCGCGTCAGCAGCTTCGAAGCCTACGGCAGGCTCTCCAACCGCCCGCATGAGGCGATGGTGCAGGGCGAGGGCGACGACGCGGGTGAGCTCAAGGAGGATCCACGTGACTTCGCGCTCTGGAAAGCGCGCAAGCACGATGAGGACACCGCGTGGCCGGCGCCCTGGGGAGAGGGGCGCCCTGGGTGGCACATCGAGTGCTCAGCGATGGCAGAGCAGATCCTCGGTACCGATTTCGAGGTCCACGGTGGCGGGGCCGACCTCGTCTTCCCCCATCACGAGAACGAGATCGCTCAGACCGAGGCCGGCCGGGAGCGCCCGCTCGCGCGCATCTGGATGCACAACGGCATGGTGCAGCTGGGTACCGAGAAGATGGCGAAGTCCGGGGCCAACATCCGAGTCCTCGACGAGGCCATCGACGAGTACAGCCGCGAAGCGCTCGTCATGTATCTCGCCGCGGGTCACTACCGCCAGCCGCTCGCCTTCTCCGCCGAGGCGCTCGCGGAAGCCGGGCGTGCGGTCGAGCGGCTGCGCGAGCTGTGCCGCCGCCTCGATCCGCAGGGCCCGCAGCCCGAGGGGCTCGACGCATACGCGGAACGATTCTTCGATGCCCTGGCTGAGGACTTCAACACCGCCGCGGCTCGGGGCGTGCTGTTCGAATGGGTGGGCGAGGCCAATCGGCGCCTCGACGCGGGAGCGCGGATGGGGCCCGGCCGGCTCGAGGAGATGCTGCACGCCCTCGGCCTGGAGGGCTTGCTTGGCACGGTCGATGAGCGCGCGCCCGATGCCGAGTCACGGCGCCTGCTCGACGAGCGCGAGGCCGCCCGGGCCGCGCGCGACTTCGGGCAGGCCGACAGCCTGCGCGACGAGCTCGCTAGGCGCGGCTGGGAGGTTCGCGATACGCCGCAAGGCGCGCGCCTCGTGCGATCGGGATGATCCTCTCCGGACACGACCCCGTTCGGCCGGAGTGATCCTCCACGGACACGACCCGGTACGCCCGGAGTGATCCTCTACGGGCGCAACCCGGTTCGCGAGGCGCTGCGCGGGCGACGCCCGGTCCGGCGGCTCTGGGCGACCGAGGCTGCGGCGAGCGAGGAGCTCTCGCGCGGGCCGAGCCTGCGGCGGACGGGGGCCGAGGAGCTCGAGCGCCTGTGCGGATCCGCGGAGCACCAAGGCGTCTGCGCCGAGGTCGACCCGTACCCATACGCCGACGCCGGCGGGTTGCTGGACGCGGAGAACGCGCTCGTGGTCTGCCTCGACGAGGTACAGGATCCGCACAACCTCGGAGCGGTCTGCCGCGTCGCCGAGTCGGCGGGTGCGGCTGGCGTCGTGATCCCGGAGCGCCGCTCGGCCGAGGTCACGCCCGCGGTCTGCAAGGCGTCTGCCGGCGCGGTCGAGCATCTCCCCGTCGCCCGGGTCGGCAATCTGGCCAGCTGGCTCGTGTCGGCCAAGGACCGGGGCGCCTGGGTCTACGGGGCCGACCGCTCGGCGGAGGCCCTGCCCTACGAGCGCCCCGACTACGCCGGACGTGTCGTGTTGGTGCTCGGCTCGGAGGGGCGCGGCCTGCGGCCGCGGGTGGCGTCGGCCTGCGATGAGCTCGTCTGCCTTCCTCAGCGGGGACGGCTCGGCTCGCTCAACGTCTCGACCGCGGCAGCGGCGCTGCTGTATGGAATCTTGCACTTCCGGGGTGACCCCCCTTGACAGGCCGGCGGCTCCCCTCCATACTCGCCCCGACATAAGGCTGGAGTCGAGCTTCAGTGCTCGGTTCCGGCATCAGCGCGGCGCCAGGGGAGGTAACGCGCCATGAGCTTTCAAGGGCCTTCAGGGCCCAGAAGGAGCATTCATGGCCATCTCGATCCCCCCCGCCCCCCCGCCTATAGAGTCTCAAGGTCAGGTCGAGCCGGAGGACAATTACCTCATCGCCTTGGCAAAGCAGGGCCGCCCCGACGCCTACGATCGGATCGTCAAGCGCTACTACGGGTTCGTGCGCTTGAAGGCGAGCTCTTACTTCCTGATCGGAGGAGACGCCGACGATCTGATCCAGGAAGGGTTGGTCGGCCTCTACAAGGCCGTTAGGGACTTCCGCACCGATCGCGAATCGAGCTTTCGCAACTTCGCCGAGCTCTGCATCACGAGGCAGATCATCACGGCGGTCAAGACCTCCACGCGCAACAAGCACACCCCGCTCAACGAGTATGTCTCGTTCTCGCAGACGCCGGCTGCCTCCGCCGGCGACGGTGAGCCGACCTTCGACGAGTTGCTCCCGGGCCCGACGGCGCACGACCCGGTCAACCAAGTGATCTCGACGGAGGAGTTGCACAGCCTCGTGGGCTGCATCTCGAGCGTGCTGTCCGAGCTCGAGAGCTCGGTTCTGTCCCTCTACCTCGAAGGCCACTCATACGAAACGGCGGCCACGCGCCTCGCCTGCGACACGAAGACGGTGGACAACGCGCTCCAGCGCGTGAAGCGCAAGGTCGGCTCGCATCTCGACTCGCGAGCGGTGCCCGCCTGACCGCGCAACTCAGCGCTCCCTCCCATCAGCTCCGCCGCACTGTCGCGGGCCTGAGCCGGCCGAGCTCCCCCCGAGGTTTGAAAGCCCCCCCTGCGGGGTAACCCCTACTCACCCCTAGAACCAAGGACGAAGGAGGAAGACGTGAGCATTATCGGACTCGTTATCACTCTGCTGGTCGCGGCGCTTGCCTACATCCTGCTGACGGCCCTCGGCCTGCCCCCGATCGTCGGCATCATCGCCGCGATCCTGGTCCTGCTGGCCGGCATCCCGAGCGGCGGCTTCGGCCTCGGCGGACGCTTCGGACACGGACGCGCCGGGCGCGCCTAGGGGAGAGAACCAAGCCGGAGGCCGGACTCGAACCGGCGGCCTGCTCTTTACAAGAGAGCTGCTCTACCAACTGAGCTACTCCGGCGCGGCGCTCGAGTCTACGTCGCGCCGGTTCGGATCTACGCCGCGCCGACCGCCAGCTCGAGGTTCCCGTGCCCGTTCGAGGACACGGGAACCTCGGGGAGATCGCCGGCGTCCTCGGAGTTGAGCCGGCGCTCCAGCTCGCCGAGGACCAGCCCGAATAGCAGGTGGCGCCAGGTTGCCTGGGCAAAGGCACGCCCGTTGCCCGTGAGCGGCGTGAGCTCCCCGCGGGCGGGGTGGTAGCGGTCTACAAGGCGGCCCAGCGGCCATAGCGCGAGGTGCTCGGCCATCGCCGCCGTGACGGCCCGCGCGCGTGCAGGCCCTGGAAGGAAGGGACGCAGTTGGGCGTAGAGCGCGCCGAACGTCATGCCGTTCCCGATGTGCATGACGATGCCCGCCAGCGGCCAGGCTTCCCCTCTGAGGACGAGCTTGCCGAGCAGCTCGACGTCGTCATAGCCGCTACCGAACAATCGCTTGTCAGCCGGCTGCTGGGCGGCCCAGACGGCCGCCGCCAGGGCGCCGCAGGTAGCGCCGTTCAGGCTCCGCTTGAGATCCACCGCCCAGGAGCGTAACGCGGCGCAACCAAGCGGGTAGAGGAGGGCATGTCGGCCACCGTCGAGCAGCGCCTGCCCCAGTACCACGCCCGCGTTCGCGAGCGCGGCGTCCACCGGCTCGTCTACTGGAGCTTTCGGGCGCTCGCCCAGCCCGCGATGCAGCTCGTCTTCTGGCTCGGGCGTGCCGGCCGTGAGCAGATCCCCGACGGCAAGGTGATCCTCGCCGCCAACCACCGCAGCCTCCTCGACCCGTTCGTGATCGGCTGCTGCCTGCGCCGGCCGATCTACTTCATGGCGAAGCAGGAGCTCTTTCGCAACCGCTTCCTCGGATGGTTCCTCAACTGCCTCGGGGCCTTCCCGCTGCGCCGCGGCGCGGCGGACGAGGAGTCGGTGGCCACCGCGCTGGCGCTCTTGGAACGTGGCGAGGCGGTGGTGATCTTTCCCGAGGGCACACGCAGCCGGTCCGGGCCCCTTCGCGCACCCAGGCGCGGCGTGGGTCGGCTCGCCCTCGAGAGCGGCGCGCCGGTCGTGCCGATCGCCGTGAAGGGCAGCGAGCGAGCCCGCCGCGGCTGGCTCATCAGACCGGTGCGGGTGCGCATCCGCTGCGGGCGCCCGCTCACCTTCCCGCGTCTCGCGAGTCCCTCGCCGCACCTGGCCAGAGAGGTCACGGGGCGCATATGGCCCTGCGTGGAGGTCCAGTGGGCATGGCTCGGCGGCGCGATCCCCACCGCTCCCAACGAGGCCCGACCGGAGTTCGAGCGGCGCGCGGCTTAGCAACCCGCCCGGCAGTAGGCTGCCTCATGGGTGCGGGATGGCGCGGACAAGCAACGCCTCGATCGCGACTTCACCGAGCTCTACAGCGCCCACCTGCGAGATGTCTACAGCTACGCTTACTACCGGATCGGCAACCACCACGACGCCGAGGACCTCACCGAGCAGACCTTTCTGCAGGCCTACCGCCACTTCGAGCGGGCACAGCGGGAGTCCGCCGGGCGGCCGCTGCGACCGTGGCTGATCCGAATCGCTCACAACCTTGCCGCCAACTACCATCGCGATCGCTCGCGCCGGCCCCAGACTCGGTTGGAGGACGCCGCCGTCGTCTCGGCGCCGCACGACACCGAGGATCTGGTGGAGGGGCGCCAAGAGCTTCAGGAGGTCCTCGAAGGGGTAACCAGGCTCCCGGAGGACCGCCGGGAGGCGCTGATCATGCGCTTCGCCCTCGGGATGGACAACCGCGAGATCGCGCGCGCGCTCGGTCGCTCCGAGGGTGCGACCAAGGTCCTGATTCATCGCGCGATCAGGCAGCTGGAGCAGGGACTGGCGCACGAGCAACAGCCCGTGGGGAACGCGGATGACTGAGCTCGGCGACGTCGAGACGCTGCTGCGCCTGGCGCTGGTGCCGGTGGAGCCCCCGGAGGCGCTCGGCGACCGCCTCGAGCGGGGCCTGTCCGAGCTCGCCGACGCGGCCGCCGGGGAGCTGGCCGACTGGGAGCTCTCGACCATGCGCGATCCGCGCAATTGGGGCCGCCCCGTGGCCGCCGTCCTTGTCGGCGGCACGGCGGCCGGCGTGCTCGTGCTCGTGAGGGCCCGCCAGCAGCAACGCAAGCGTGAGCTCACCGGCGTACGGGCGCTCCAGCGAGGCGTGCGCGATGTCGCGGGCGACTTGCGCAAGCGCATGAACCGGTAGTCGCGACGTTCACCGCTTGCCGGTGCGCGACTAGTGTCCACCCACCGACGCTCGAAGAAAGGAGCTTCACGATGGCCCCCCTCACCCACAAGCAGGAGCAGCTGTGTGCCGAGTCTCGCTGGGATTTCTCCGACCTGCGGGCGGTGTACATCAACACCACGCTCAAGCCCTCGCCCGAGCCGTCCCACACCCAGGGGCTCGCCGATGGCTCGATCGGGATCATGGAGCGCAACGGCGTCTCGGTAGAGGTCGTGCGGGCGGCGGACCATGCGATCGCGACCGGGGTGTATCCGGACATGACCGAGCACGGCGCCGAGCGCGACGACTGGCCCTCGATCTTCGAGCGGGTCATGGCCGCGGACATCCTCGTCCTGCTCTCGCCGATCTGGCTCGGTGAGAAGTCGTCTGTCTGCACACAGGTGATCGAGCGCCTGTACGGCAACAGCGATCTGCTCAACGAGCACGGCCAGTGGGCCTACTACGGGCGGGTCGGAGGCTGCTTCATCACGGGCAACGAGGACGGCGCCAAGCACTGCGCCATGAACATCCTGTATTCGCTTCAGCACTTGGGCTTCGTGATCCCGCCGCAAGCGGATGCGGGCTGGCTGGGTGAGGTGGGCCCGGGACCAAGCTATCTCGACCCCGGCTCCGGCGGGCCCGAGAACGAGTTCGCGAACCGCAACACGACGTTCCTGACCTGGAACCTGCTCCATCTAGCGCGGATGCTCAAGGACGCGGGCGGGATCCCGGCGCACGGCAACCAGCGCTCGGAGTGGGACGCCGGCGAGCGCTTCGACTTCGAAAACCCCGAGCACCGCCGCTGAGCGCCGCCGGACGCGAACAGCTGCCCGAGCTCGTTCGGGGGCAGCGGCCGCGCGAAGAAGTAGCACTGAGCGAGCTCGCAATTCAACCCGCGCAGCGCGGTGGCCTGCTCGGCTGTCTCGACGCCCTCCGCGACTGTTACCGCCCCGAGGGCTTGGGCGAGGGTGATTCCCGCCGCCACGATGGCCCGGTCCTCGGCCGTGGTGCAGACTCCGTCGATGAAGGCCTTGTCGAGCTTCACGGCGTCGACCCGCGACCGCTCCTTCAGTTCCTTCAGCCGGGTGAGCGCGGAGAAGCGTTCCAGGGGTGGTAGGGACTGAGCGGCGACCCGTCCGGCGCCGGAGGGCTCGCTGACGAGCCATCGGTCCAGTCCTCGTAGAACGAATGATCTACGAACTCCTCGATCCCGAGGTTCACCTGGTTTAGCGACGGTATTGGGTTTAGCGAGGTGGTGCGAAGCTCGCCGTCGATCACCGCTCCGGGCGTCGACAGCCGCCGCCGCCCCCAGCGATCGGCGCCCTGGTAGTCGGCGTCGTAGGCTTCCGGGTCGTCCCACATCCCGGTTGTGACGAGGTTCGCCTGGCGGGCTCCCACCTCCCGGTAGCGGGGACAGGCCTCGTAGAAGAACTCGACGAGGTCCTCCCAGATCGCAACGACACGCTTCACGTAGTCGCGCAGCGCGACGATTCGAGCCAGGGTCTGGTTGAGCAGCGACTGGTCGAGCCGGGTCCCGAGGCCCGCCGGCAGGATCGTCGATGGGTGCGGAGTACTGAGTTAGCTCTCATGGCGCGCCGCGCCACCCGCGGGCGGATGAAAATACGCAGTTTGCGGGAATCGGGGGCTATTTTCCCATCAGCTCTCATGGCGCGCC
>Ga0208612_1000410_pt1 | contig 19038 bp, 15 predicted proteins | sample AntDryMetagUQ889_FD_188089 | JGI IMG/M metagenome (GOLD analysis project Ga0208612, IMG submission 188089) | Polar desert microbial communities from Antarctic Dry Valleys - UQ889 (SPAdes) | ecosystem: Environmental > Terrestrial > Soil > Desert | place: Antarctic Dry Valleys | collected 2008-12-31 | reverse complement strand
GGCCCACTCGAGGTGGCTCTTCTTGATGTGCAGCTTCTTGCCGTGTTTCTCGAGCAGGTCGACTCGTCCCGCTTTGCCGACCCAGTAGGCCAGCCAGGAGCCGACCAGGTTGGCAACCGAGCCCACCGCCGTTGCCATGAAGAGGCTGTATTCGCCCTTGGAGACGTTGAAGCCGGCGAACAGCATCGTGGCCTCGCTGGGCACCGGGATGCAGGCGCTCTCCAGGAGCATGAGGATGAATACCCCCGGCAGGCCCACCGCGTCGACGACATCCACCGCGACGTCGATGATCGGCTGGGTGACCGCGCCGATCAGCAACTGAGACGGGAAGTCGAAGGAGATCATCAGTGCGCGGGCCGGGCGTCGAAGAGTTCGGTCAAGACGAGGGACTGGATGTCCCGCGGGCGAAAAGCTGAGACATGATGTCGACGGAGAACATCCGAGCGCGGGGCAGGATGCCCGCGCAGCAGATCCCAGCGGACTAGGGTAGCTGGCCGTCTTGGCCGTCCCGCTTTTTGCCAGCTCGCTCGAGCCCTACCGCGCGCGGCTCGACGAGGCCCTCTCACGCGTGGTCGAGAGCGGCAGCTTCATCCTCGGCCCCGAGGTGGCCGCCTTCGAGGAGGAGTTCGCCCGCTACCTCGGCGCGCGTCACTGCGTGGGCGTGGCCAACGGGACCGACGCCCTGGCCATCGCGCTGCGCTCGCTGGGGGTCCGGCCGGGCGACGAGGTGGTGATGCCCTCGCTCACCTTCTACGCGACGGCCGAGGCCGCGGTGGAGGTCGGGGCGGTGCCGGTGTTCTGCGACGTCGATCTCGAGACCGCGTGCGTGACCGCCGAGACCGTGCGCGCCGCCGTGACGCCGAAGACCAGGGCCATCGTCCCGGTCCACCTGTTCGGAAACGTGGCGCCGGTGCCCGAGCTACGCGAGCTCGGCCTGCCTGTGCTCGAGGACGCCGCCCAGGCCGCGGGCGCCACGCTGGGTGACAGGAAGGCCGGAGCACTCGGGGATGCCGCCACCTTCTCGTTCTTTCCCTCCAAGAACCTGCCCTGCCTGGGCGACGGGGGGGCGGTCACGACCGACAGCGACGAGGTGGCCGAGCACGCGCGGATGCTGCGCTTCCACGGCTCGCGCGACAAGGTGACGTTCGAGGAGGTGGGCTACAACTCGCGCCTCGACGAGCTTCAGGCGGCCGCGCTTCGCGTCCTGCTGCCCGAGCTCGACGGCTGGACCGAGGCCCGCCGGGCCACCGCGGCCGAGTACGAGCGCCAAGGGCTGGCCGAGCACGTGACGCTGCCCCGTCCGGTCGAGGGAGCCGGGCACGCCTATCACCTCTACGCCGCCCGCAGCGACCGCGCCGACGAGCTGGCGGCCGCCCTCAAGGAGCAGGGCGTGGGCGCGCGGGGCTACTACAGGGTGCCCGTGCACCGCCAGCCCGCGATGCAGCGCTTCGGCGCCGGCGCCGAGCTGCCCGCCACGGAGGAGCTCGCCGCCACCAACCTGGCGCTGCCCATGGGCGCCGGGCTCTCGCCGGAGGCCGTGGGCGAGGTGGTCGAGGCGTGCGCGTCTGGGTCGACCTGACCAACTCCCCCCACGTGCTGGTCATGCGGCCGCTGATCGCGGCGATGCGCGAGGACGGGCACCAGGTCGACGTCACCGCCCGCGACTTCGCGCAGACACTCGAGCTGTGCGAGCGGCTGGGGATCGACCATACGCCGATCGGGCGCCACGGCGCCACGAGCCGGGCCCGCAACCTCGTTCGGCGCAGCGGAGCCCTGGCACGGTGGGCGCGGCCGCGGCGCTTCGACGTGGCGATGGGGCACGCCTCCAACGACGTCATGGTGGCAGCGGCGCTGCTGCGGATCCCCAGCGCAACGGCCTTCGACTACGAGTGGGCGACGGTCCAGCATCAGGTCAACTGCCGGCTGGCACGGGCGGTGGTGGTGCCCGAGGCGATTCCGCCAGAGCGCCTCGCGCGCTATGGAGCCGCGCACAAGCTGCGCCGCTACGCCGGTCTGAAGGAGGAGTACTACCTGGCCGACTTCGAGCCCGATCGTGCCGTGTTCGGGGAGCTGGGCCTCGACGACCGTGAGCCGCTCTACGTGATGCGCACGCCGCCGGCCCTCGCCCTCTACCACCAGTTCGAGAACAGCCTCTTCGCTGCGGTGCTCGAGCGTTTGCGCGGAAGCCAGGTCGTGGTTTTGCCCCGAACCCCCGAGCAGCGCGAGCAGCTGCGGGCCGACGGCGGGTTCATAGTCCCCGAGCGTGCGGTGGACGCGCAGAGCCTGGTGGCCTTTGCCGACCTCGTCGTCTCCGCCGGCGGTACCATGAACCGAGAAGCGGTGGCGCTCGGCACCCCGGTGTTCACTACGTTCGAGGGTCGCCTGGGTGCCGTGGACGAGGGCCTGCTGCGCGATGGGCGCTTGCGTCGGCTGGAAGACCCGGCGCAGGTGACCGAGGTGCAGCGGTCGAAAGAGGGGGCGGAGCGCGTCCGGCGCGACCCCCGCGAACTTGTCAGCATGCTGCTGTCGGCGACCCGATGAGCTCACTGGTCTCATCCGTGAAGGCACGCCGCCTGGGCCAGGTGGCCGTCGACGCCTGCCTGATCGCCCTCGCCTACTACCTGGCCTACGCCCTTCGCTTCGACTCGGGCGTGCCAAACCGCTACGAGGAGCTGCTCACCGACACGTTCGCCTTCGTCTTGGTGATGAAGCTCGCGATCTTCGCCCTGTTCGGGCTCTACTCGAAGCTCTGGCGCTTCGTGGACCAGCGCGACTTCGAGTCGCTGGTCAAGGCCGTGGTGGTCTCGAGCTTCGTTCTGATCGTCGCGCTGTTCCTGCTCTCTCCGGGGGACATCAGCCCGCCGCGCGGCGTCATGGCCCTCGACTTCCTGCTGACCCTGGCCCTGCCTGTCAGCGCGCGTTTCCTGGTGCGGGCGGTGGTGGAGCGCCCGCGCGGGGCGTTCGTTCAGTCCGCCGAGCGGGAGGTGTTGATCGTGGGCGCGGGCAACGGCGGCCAGCAGGTGGCGCTCGAGCTGCGCCGCAACCCCGGGCTCTCCACCGCGCCGATCGGCTTCATCGACGACGACCCGCGCAAGCGCCGGATGCGCATAGCGGGGCTGGAGGTGCTGGGCGCCACGGGGGACCTGCCGCGCGTGCTCGACGACACCCAGCCCAGCGAGGTCGTGATCGCCATCCCCTCGGCCCCCGGCGTCCTGCGCCAGCAGGTGGTCACCGCCTGCCGCTCGCGCAACATCCCGGTTCGCACGCTGCCAACCACGTTCGAGCTTCTCTCGGGCGGGGTCAACCTCGTCCGACAGGTCCGCGAGCTCAAGGTGGAGGACGTGCTTGGCCGCGAGCCCGTGCGCGTGGAGATAGACCGCGTGGGTGCCTACCTGCGAAACCACACGGTGCTGGTCACCGGCGCCGGGGGCTCCATCGGCTCGGAGCTCTGCCGTCAGATCGCCCGGGTCTCGCCCAGGAAGCTCGTCCTGTTGGAGAACGGGGAGAACGCGCTGTTCGAGATCGCCCGTGAGCTCGACGAGGAGCGCCACTTCGGGCGGGCAGTGCCCGTGCTGGCCGACGTCAAGGACGCCACCCGCATGGCCGAGATCTTCGAGGAGCACGAGCCCTCGGTGGTCTTCCACGCCGCCGCGTACAAGCACGTGGGCCTCATGGAGGAGAATCCCGTCGAGGCCGTGCGCAACAACGCCGTGGCCACGCGCATCGTGGCCGCCGCGGCCGGCGAGGCCGGGATTGAGCGCTTCGTGCTCGTCTCCACCGACAAGGCCGTGTCTCCCGCGACCGTGATGGGCGCCTCCAAGGCACTCGCCGAGTGGGCGATCGAGGCCGCTCAGCACCGCTACCGATCGACCAACTACGCCGCCGTGCGCTTCGGCAACGTCCTCGGCTCCTCGGGCTCGGTGGTTCCCATCTTCCGCCGCCAGATCGCCGCGGGCGGGCCGGTCACGGTCACCGACGAGCGGATGACGCGCTACTTCATGACCATCCCCGAGGCGGTGCAGCTGATCATCCGCTCGGGCGAGCTGGCCACCGGTGGCGAGGTCTTCGTCCTGGAGATGGGCGACCCGGTGAAGATCGTCGAGCTCGCGCGCAACATGATTCGCCTGGCCGGCCTCGAGCCCGGCGAGGACATCGCCGTCGAGGTGATCGGCCAGCGGCCCGGGGAGAAGCTCCACGAGGAGCTGTTCAACCCCGGCGAGCGCCCGCAGCCCACGCCGGCGGAGAAGATCGTCTCCGCGCTGCGCCCCGCGCCGGAGGCCGAGTGGGTGGAGTCGGCGTTCCTGCGCATCGAGGAGCTCGTATACGGGGGCGATGCGGCGGGCCTGGCGGGCGCCGTCACCGAGCTCTCGGCCGAGCGCAGCCTGATCGTGGGCGGCCCCAGCCGCCCGGGCCTCTAAGGTTCGGCGACTTCCGGCATGGAGATCCTTCAGGAGATCGGCGCCTACGCCGGGCTGGCCGCGGTGTTGGGGCTCGCGGTGCTGTCCGCGCTCTACTTCTCGCAGGCGCGCGACGTGCGCCGGCTGCGCGAGTGGGCCGGGCGCGCCCCCGAGCGAACCGAAGCGGCGCCCCCGCACGTCCGCACCCTCCCACCCCGGGCGCCCGCATTGCCCCGCACCGGTGCCCCGGTGCGGCCCGGTCAGCCGGTGCGGCCGGGCCAGGCTCCGGCCCGTCCCGCACAGGCGGGCGCGGGCCCTGCCACGGCGGTCGGAGGTCCCGCTGTGGGGGGCGCGGCCGGTGGCGCCGCGGCCGCCACGTCAGGGGCCGGCACGGGTCCCTCGTCCCCGGCAGCTCGCAGCGCTTCAGGGGGCGCCGACGCTCCTCCCTCTGACGCCGACCTGCCGCCTGGAAGCGAGGACGAGGACGCCGGTACCGGCGACGAGGAGGTTCTCGATGCCGGTGAGAGTGGCGAGGTCGCCTCAGTCGACGGGGACGGGGACGGGGACGGGGATGGTGGGGCGGCCCACGGCGCCACCGACGAGGACCTCGAGCCGGCCCACGGCGACACCGACGAGGACCTCGAGCCGGCCCCGCCCTCGAACGGCGCCCCTGTGGACGCCGACGGTCCCTCGCCACCGGTGCCGCCGGGCGCCCCCGGCGGACGGCCGGCTCCGCTGCCCCGCCCCGCCCCGCGCCTGCCCGCCCGCCCCGTCCCGCCCCGCGCGGCGGGCGGCCACACCGAGATCATCCCTCCCCCCTCCAAGCGCGGCCCCTGGTACCGCCGTGAGCCCCGCCTGGCCGTCCTGGCGGTCGCCGGGATTCTCATCGTGGGCGGCGCGGCAGCGTTCGGAATCACCCAGCTCGCAGGGTCGGGTGGCGACGGCGGCGCCCAGCCGGCCGCGCAGCCGTCGGGCAACGTCCGCCGCGCCGGGCCGCGTCCGCCGCGCCGCCCCGCCGCCGTAGACCCGGCCTCGGTGACCGTCTCGGTTCTCAACGGCACCTCGATCCCCGGCCTGGCAGCCCAGATCGGTGACGAGGTGGAGGCGAAGGGCTTTCAGCTGGGCAACGTGACCAACGCGAGCGACCAGGGCGTGCGCAACGAATCCGTGGTCTTCTTCGCCACGGGGGGCGAGCGCGAGGCGATCGCGGTGGGCCGGGCGCTGGACATCTCCCAGCGCGAGGGGATCGACGCCAAGACGCAGTCACTGGCCGGCGACGCCCGCGTGGTCGTCCTGGCCGGCTCGGACAAGACCCGGTAGGAGACCTCCGGTAGACCCGGCTAGGGCACCTGTCCGGCGTCGCGCAAGGTCAGCGCCGCTTCGTCGAGCAGTCGCTGGTCGACCAGCGTGAAGGCCCGCCCGTCGCGCACGATCGTCGCGCCGGGCCAGGGCGGGTGCCAGAACGCGCGCACGCGACGCTCGATCTCCTGGGCACCGACGTCGTCGGGGACCATGCGCAGCAGCTCCAAGTCGGGCCCGCTCACGTAGCGCCCTTCTCCCTGGGGCTCGCGGGGAAGCGCCTCCCCGGACATCGCGAGGCCGAGCACCTCGCAGAAGAGCTCGAAGAGGTGTTCCTGGGAGAGCAGGTCCAGCGACCAGGCCGTCGCGATCTCGGGGTCGAACGCAAAGCGCTTCACGCGCACGATGTCGCCGGTGTCGAAGTGCTCGTCGACGAAGTGGGCCGATGCGCCCCACTCCTCGAGGCGCTCGAGGATCGCCATGTTGTAGCCGCCGAGGCCACGCCAGTCGGGCAGCGGAGCGGGATGGAAGTTCAGGCACGCCACACGCGCAAGCTCGATCAGCGGCCGGCGGATGAGGCGGGGGTAGAGCACCGAAAGCACCAGGTCGACCCGGCCGTCGAGCTCGGGCGCCAGTGCGTAGAGCTCCTCCTCGGAGACCATCGGCAGGTCGTGGCGCTCGGCCACGAGGTCCACGCGCTGGCTTTCGTGGTCGAGCGGCGAGGGCTCGCCCACCACCACGGCGCTCACCGCGCAGCCGCGGCTCACCACTTCCTCCAAACAGCGCGCCGCCGAGCGCTTGTTCTTGGCCAGGTAGACGACGTTCATCCGGTCAGCTCCTCGTAGAGCTCGAGGGTACGGCGGGCCACCTCATCCCAGGAGTACGGACCCTCTGCCGCCGCCCGGGCGGCGGCACCCAGCCGCTCGCGGGCGCCGGCGTCGGCCAGCAGCTCGCCGATGGCGCCTGCCAGCGCCTCGGGGTCCTCGGGCGCGACCAGTCGTCCCGCGCCGGTATCCCGCGTCACCTCCTCGAAGCCCCCGATCGCGGTCATCAGGATCGGCTTGCCGAACGCCAGCGCCACGTTGAGCACGCCGGACTGGTCGACCTCGCGGTGGGGCAGCACCACCAGGTCCGCGCGCCGAAAGAACGCCGGCACCTCGGGCTCGGCCAGGTAGCGGGTCACGAAGCGCACGCGGCCCCGGGCGGCGCGGGCCAGCTGGTGCAGGGGCTCGATGGGAGTGTCCAGCGGCCGGCCCACTATCCACAGCTCGGCTCCCTCGACCGCGGCGAAGGCGCGAAGCAGCACGTCGATTCCCTTGTAGGGGCGCACGGTGCCAAAGCAGAGGATCACGGGCCCGTCGACCTCGGCCAGCTCGGACGGCAGCGGACGCTCGCCGGGCAGGCTGAGCAGGTGCTCAAAGGCGCCGTGGGGAATAACCCGGATACGCTCGGGAGACACCCCGACCCGCTCGGTCAGCTCGCGTGCGCCGTGGCGGGTGTGCACCACCACGGCGTCCATCTTGCGGGCTGTGCCGGTGGCCCCGCTGCGCCGCAGGACGTTGTGCACGGTCATCACGCGTGGGCGCTTGGGCGCGATCAGCGCGGCGTCGCCCGCCCGCAGCCACTGGTAGTGCGCCACATCCGCCTCGTCAAGTCGCTTGCGCAGCGCCAGCATGCCGAGCGGGTGCTCGAGCGCCTTGGCTACTCTGCGCCGCCGGCGCGCATCGAGGCCGAACCGGGTGGCCAGCGGGTAGAACAGCTCCGTGAGGGCGTAGCCGCGCTCGGCGGGCAGCGGCCCATAGAGGAAGCGCGACGTGAGCAGCTCCACGTGGGCGCCCCGGCGCGCCAGGGCGGCGGCCAGGGCATGGTCGTAGGGGGTCACGTCTCCCGAGGGATCGATGAGCTTCACCTTCACGGAGCCGACATTGTCGGCGTTTAGGTTTCCCGCGATGGCCAGCACCCCCGTCCGCGTCCTGTTCGCCGTGCTCGTGGTCGCGACCGTAGGCACTTTCCTGGCCTCCCAGTACCTCAAGGGCGAGGAGCCGCTGGTACTGCGCTTCGAGCGCGAGCCCAGGTCGTTCTCGCCTACGGCGGACGGCGTGGTCAACCGCGCGCGGGTCGGCTTCGTGCTGCGCGAGCCGGCGCAGGTGACCTTCTCGATCGTGAGCTCCGAAGGCGTCGAGGTGCGCCGCCTGGTGGACTCGCGGCGCCTGCCCGGAGACGAGGAGCTCTTGTTCGGCTGGGACGGGCGCGACGACGAGCGTCGCGTAGTGCCCGATGGCGTCTACCGCCTACGCGTGGTGCGCCAGGGCCAGGGCCGCTCGGTCACCTCCGGGCGCCGGGTGCGGGTGGACACCAAGCCCGCGGAGCTCGCGATCGCCTCGGCCCGGCCCGGCCTCGTGCTGGCGGGTGGCCGGGCTGTACCCGTGAGGGTGCGCTTTCGCGGCTTGCGCACCGCCGACGCGCAGCTGAGCGTGCTCCGCACCGATCGAGGTCGCCCCCGCGAGGTGGCGCGCTTCGCGGCCGATGCCCGGCGCACGGGACGGTGGGACGGCCGCGTCGGAGGGCGCCCGGCTCCCGAGGGCGAGTACGCCTTCACCGTCAGCGCGCGCGACCGGGCGGGCAACCTGGGCCGCTCTCGGCTGCGCCCGGGGCGCCCCGGCACCGCGGTGGGCGTGCGCGGCCCCACCCTCACCGCGCCGGCGGGCGTGCTCGAGGCGGGCTCGGCGGTCCGCCTGCTGGCCGAATCTGTGCGTCGAGGGTCGCGCTACAGCGTGCGCCCGGTCGGCTCGGGGCCGCCGCTGCTCACCGGACGCGTGAAGCGTCGCTCACTGCGGCTGCAGCTGCCCCGGCGCGCGCGGACCGGCCTCTACGTGCTGCGCGTGCGCTCTCGCGGGCGCACGGCCGCGGCCCCGCTGGCGGTGGCCGGGGTGCCGGCGCGCGGGGCTTCCTCACGCCCGCGACCGCTCGTGGTGCTGCCCGTTGTCACTTGGCAGGGCCTCAACCGCTTCGACGACGACCTCGACGGCTTCCCCGACGACCTCGACGACGGTCGCCGGGTGGCTCTCGGGCGCCCCTACGCAGGCGGCAGGCTGCCGCGCGGTGCCCGCACCCAGGCGGCGCCGCTGCTGGCCTTCCTCGACCGCGCGCGCCTGCCCTACGACCTCACGACCGACGTCTCGCTGAGTGAGGACAGAGGGCCCTCGCTGGCCAACGCGCCGGCCGCGGTGCTCGCCGGCGATGCGCGCTGGCACACGCCCACGCTGGCCCGTCGCCTGCGGCGCTACGTGGAGGAGGGCAGCCGGGTTGCGCTGTTCGGCGCGGACTCCCTGCGCCGGCCGGTGGAGCTGAGCGGTGAGACCGCGCGCGACCCCGGCGGGAGGCGCCCGGTCGATCCATTCGGCGAGCGCACGGAGCTCGTGGCCACCGGAGAGGCGCCGATGCGCGTGCAGCGCCGCGGTCTCGGGCTCTTGCGCGGCACCGACCAGCTGGTCGGCTCGTTCACGCGCTTCGAGCGCTCGGTGGCGCTCGCCTCCCAGGCTCGGCTGGAGGCCTCAGCGGGGCGGGGGGCCGACCCCGCCCTGGTGGGCTACCGCCTGGGCCGTGGCACCGTGGTGCGCCTGGGCTCGCCGGGTTGGCCAACCGAGCTGCGCGAGGACCGCGCCAGTCTCGAGGTCCAGAGGGTCACCCGCAATCTGTGGCGGCTCCTATCCTCAGCGCGGTGAAGCGTGCGCTCGTGATCGCGACGGCAGTCGTGCTGCTGCTAGTCGGCGGGGCGGGGGCCTTCGTCGCGCTGCGCGACGACCGGGGCACGGAGAAGCGTGGCTCGGCCAGTCAGGAGTTCGACGCCGACGCCGAGCCCGAGGCTCCCCGAAAGCCCAAGGCGACCGTGCCCTGGCCCACTTACGCCTTCGACGCCCAGCGCACCCATCTGGCCACCGGGTTCAAGCATCGTCCCCCCTACAGGAAGGTCTGGCGCCTCGACGGCCGCGACACGCTCGAGTTCCCGCCCACCGTGGGCTACGGGCGCGTCTACCTCGCCCAGCAGAAGGGCCTGTTCTTCGCTGTCGACGCCAAGACAGGCAAGGTGCGCTGGAAGCGCAACTTCAAGCGCTGCGCGGCCTCCTCGCCCGCCATCGGGCGCAACACGATCTACCAGGGCTACATGGACTTCGTGAACTGCCCGCAGGGCCGCTCGGGCGCCACGGGCTTCCTGATCGCCATGAACGCCAAGACGGGCAAGCGGCGCTGGATCTACCGGGCCGGGCCCGTCGAGTCGTCGCCCCTGCTCGTCAAGCGCACGCTCTACTTCGGCTCCTGGGATCGCCGGGTGCACGCGGTCGACGCGCGCACCGGGCGCCGCCGCTGGACGTTCGCCGGCGACGAGGAGGTCAACACCTCGGCGGCCTACTCCAAGGGCACTGTCTACATCGCCTCCGACGCCGGCACGCTGTACGCCCTAGACGCGCGCAGCGGGCGCAAGAAGTGGTCGGCCAAGGCCGGCGATGAGTTCTTCTACGCCACGCCCACGGTGGCCTACGGGCGCGTGTTCATCGGCAACACCGACGGCACCATGTACGCCTACGGCGCCCGCAGCGGGCGGCTGCTGTGGGCCAAGCGGCTGGGCTCGTACATCTACGCCGCTGCGGGGGTGGCCAAGCGGCGCGTGTTCACGGGCACCTATGACGGCTTCGTGTACTCGCTGAATGCCGCCACCGGCGACGTGACGTGGCGCAAGCCCGCACCCGGGGCGGTGCACGGCTCCCCGACGATCATGAACGGCCTGGCCTACTTCTCCACCTGCTCGACCTGCGGCTCCGAGGCCCAGCGCACGGTGAAGAGGGGACCCGACAGCACGGTGGCCTACAGCACGCGCACGGGGCGCGTGGTCTGGAAGCTCAACCAGGGGAAGTACGCGAGCCCGGTGGTGGCCGACTCGAAGCGGGTGTACCTGACGGGGCGCTCGTACCTGTACGCGCTGAAAGCGCGATCAGGGCAGCGAGGGCGGCGCCGGTAGCCGGCCAGGCGAGGTAGTAGTTGTTGAAGGTGCGCCCGACGAAGAGCAGCACCAGGATCGATAGGGCAAAGCCGGCCGCGCCGAGCCACTCCTCCCGTTGCCGGCGCTGCTGAACGAGCAGCCACACGGTCAGCGGCAGCCACAGCGCCAAGGCGAATATCACGAACGGGTAGGACCCCTCGTGGTCCTCCAGCAGCCCGGCGCGCAGCAGGATCGCCGAGAGCCCGTAGCCGACTATGCGGTAGGTGCCGGCCCCGAACTTGACGGTGTCGTCGATGAAGGCGCCCGGGTCGGCGACGAAGAACGGCAGCGAGCCGACCATCACCACGCCGGCGAAGACGGCGGTCGCCCTCAGGAGGTCGCGCCGGGGGATCATCAACGCCACGAAGGGCACAGCGACCACGGCGAACTGCTTCAGCAGCACCGCGGCGGCCAGTGCCCCGGCGGCCCACATGAACCGCCGACGGGTGACCAGGGCGAAGGCCAGCACCACCCCGAGCATGCTCGGGGCGTCATTTTGCCCGAACCACGCCGAGCGCACGGCGATCGGGTTGGCCACCAGGAGGACGCCGATGACCAGCCGCCACGGCAGCGGCGCGCGTATGAGCATCGCCGCCGCGAACAGCCCGAGGGTGCACAGGGCGACGAACAGCCGGTAGTCGTCGAGGGGCTCGGGCATCAGGCGCCAGACGGCTCCGGAGATCGCCGCTCCCGGGAAGTAGGCGAAGTGGTCGAGCGCCACCTCCGTGCGCCGGACACGGGGCGAGATGCTGCCGTCGCGGGTGTAGAAGCGGTCGAGGCCCTCGGGGCGGTAGTCGTGGCCGTAGGGGTTCTCCCCGTCGAGCACGAGCTCACCGGCGATGTCGATCTGGAAGGTCGAGTCGTTGGTGTGAAACCACGGCTCGGTGGACTGGCGCAGGCCCATCTGGAGCAGCGTCGAGGGCGCGATCAGCATCACGGCCACGGTCAGGGCCAATGCCAGGCCCGTCCACGCGGGAAACGAGCGCTTGCGCAGCGCCACTACGGCCACGCCCGCCACCAGCAGCGCGGCCAGGAACGCCGCTGCCCGGGCGATGCCCACGTCCCACTCCTCGCCGGCGGCGCGCACCAGCGGGGCAAGCACGCCCTGGGGCTCGACCGACGCCGGGCGGAAGGGCCAGGGGTCCGAGCCGAGCTCGGGCAGCGTGATGGCCACCAGGCCCAGCAGCACGGCGCAGAGCGCGAGCAGGCTCTCGCGCGACAGGTATTGGGCGTTCGGCCTGCGCTCCTCCCGGGACGCTCGGCCTGCGCTCCTGCGCCAGCTCACGCCGTCACTGCCCGCCGTCGCGCCCGCTCGGCCGCGCGGTCGGCGGGCGTGGCCTGGCGCTGGGCCACATGAGCGCAGGCCAGCCCGAGCACCAGCCAGGTGAGCGGGTCCTCGAGGAACCCCGGGTAGAACAGCGAGTGCACGAAGAGCACGAGCAGCGACGCCCCGAGGGCCAGCCCGAGCGCAGGGTCGCGGCGGTGCACCGCCGCGATGGCGCGTGCGCCGCCGAACAGCAGCGCGAGGTAGGCCAGCACCCCGGCGACCCCCAGCTCGGCGGAGACGGTGAGTGGCGTTGTGTGAGAGACGAAGTCGGCTGTGGGCTTGCTGCTGTCAGCCGCCTCCCTGCTCGCCTTGGGCTGTCCCCCCACCCCGACCCCGAGCACGGGGTCCTCGGCGATCACGTCGAGGGTCTGCGACACGCGGTCGGAGCGGTCGCTGGTCTTCCGGCGCAGGTCGTCCGACAGTGCGGCGGCGATCACCAGCGCCAGGCCGGCGACCAGGAAGGCGGCGGCGGCCCCCGCGGCCACCTTGCGAAGCCTCGGCCCCCCGGTCGCCGCGGCCAGGGCCAGCGTGACCACCACCAGGGCCACCATGCTCGACTGCGAGTAGGAGAACAGCAGGCCGGCCCACAGCAGCGCCACGAGCGCTACTCCCACGGGCAGGCTCACCCGCGCCAGCGCCAGCACCGCCAGCACTACACCGAGCCCGAGCACCACATGGCGTCCGTAGAGGCTCGGGTCCACGAACAGGGAGGTCACGCGGAAGAAGTCGCCGTTGGCGTTCGCCGTCTGCACGTTGGGCGCGAAGAAGAAGAGCTGCTGCGTGACCGCCTGGTAGAGCCCGACCAGGGCGAAGAGCGCCGCCAGCCCCACGGCGAGCTGGCCGAGCCTGCGGGGCAGCCACGCGGGCATCGGCGAGCGAGCCACCACGGCCAGCAGCGCTCCGAAGGGCAGCAGGAAGAAGCCCAACAGGTCCTCGCCCGGAGCCGGCGCCTTGGCCCACAGCAGCGAGAGGCAGCACAGGGCCAGGAAGGCAGCCGCCGGGAAGGCCACCGCCCGCGGCAGCGTGCGCGGGCGCTCGCCCCTCAGCGCGCGCCACGCCAGCGCGACGATCGCGGCCCCCAGCACGAAGTAGAGCGGCAGCAGGCGCCCGAGCTGACCGTCTTCAGCGATGGCTACGGGTAGGCCGCCGCCGCCCGGGTCGAAGGAGATCGGCAGCCGGAAGGGAGCGGCGGCGAGCACGGCCGGCGCCGTCCACCCCGGGCGGCGCACCAGCACGGCGGCGGCTGCTCCCAGGCCCGCCAAGCCGCCGGCCCCGCCGGCCAGGGCCGTGGGCGAGCTCAGCGAGTCGAGGCTGCCGCCTCCGAGCACCAGTGCGGCCTCGGCCACGGCGAGCAGAGCCAGGCCGCCCAGCAGCACCAAGCGCTCGCGAGCGAGCAGAACGCCGGCCGCTCCGAGCGCGCCGGCCAGGGCGGCGAGCACCATGGCGCCACCCTATCCAGCGGCCGGGCCGTCACCCGAGGCGCGACCGAACCGGCCCTGCCCTCCAGGAGAGCCGTCAGGACCCTGACGGGTCTTCAGGAACGGAGGGCCGCGCCGCCCCCGCTGCCTCACGGATTCCGTCGCCGGACCCTCCAACCAGCTCGTGGCGCGCGTGACGCAGCATGCGTCTCCGGTCCGAGGCGAACACAGCCCGCTCGAGGTACGCGAGCACCCACAGCGCACGAGTGAGCAGCCGTTCGCCCGTCGAATGGTGCTTTCGCATGTACAGGTCGCGGTTGCGGTGAAACTCGGCGAGGCGGCGGCCCTCGGCGGCCCGATCGGTCGACAGTTGGTTGTGGTGCGTGGCCACGGCCGCGGGGTCGAACAGGATTCGCCAGCCGGCGTCGCGCAGCCGCTTGCAGAAGTCCGTCTCGTCGGAGTAGACGAAGAAATCGGGGTCCAGGAAGCCGACCTCCTCAGCTGCAGAGCGGCGCACGAGCAAAGCGCTCGACTGGCACCAGCCCGCCTCTCGCCGGCGCGTGCCGCCGCTCTGGGTCACCAGCAGCTTCTGCACGCCGGTCGCCACGGCAAGCGCCGGTCCCACGCCGGGCAGCCGCCACGCGCAGGGCACGGGCTCGCCCTCGCTCGAGACGAGCTGAGCGCCAACGGCTGCAGCTCGGGGGTCGTCGTCCAGGGCCCGCACGAGCGCACCGGCCGCGCCGGGGTGCAGCTCGGCGTCCTCGTTGAGCAGCAGCGCGTACTCGCCGCGCGCCTCGCTCAGCAGCCGGGAGTCATTGGCCGCCTTGCCCTCGCGCTGGCGGAGGGCGATGAGGCGTGCCTGGTCGCCGACCAGCTGCGCCGACCCATCGTCAGAGGCGTTGTCCAGCACGATCACCTCGTCCTCCTCGCCGGCGTCGATGGCAGCGAGGCAAGCCGGGAGGTGCTCCCGGCCATTCGTGTTGACGATGCAGTAGGAGAGCTTCACTTCGCCACGCGCTCGAGCACCTCGAGCATGCGGCCGGCGAGGTGGTCGCGGTCGAACTCCCGCTCGGCGAGCGCCCGGGCGTTCCTGCCCATCCGCGCCGTCCGCCCGGGGTCCTCTTGCAGGGATATGACCCGAGCGGCCAGGTCGGCGGGGTCCCCGGGCCGGGCGAATACGCCTGCATCGTTGTCCTCGACCAGCGACCGCATCCAGCCGTCGCAGTTCACCACCGCCGGGCGGCCCGCCGCGAAGGTGTCGAACAGCTTGTTCGGCGAGCAGGTGGCCAGGATCGGCACGTCCTTGTAGATCGTCATGCAGGCGTCGGAGGCCGCGGCCAGGCGGGCGACGGAGCTCTTGTCGGGGATCGGCTCGGAGAAGATCACGTTGCTCACGCCGCGGGCGCGCTCGATCAGGGCGTCGCGCCGTTTGCCGTCGCCGTGCAGGACGAAGGTGACCTCGGGGGCCAACCGGGCGGCATCGACCACCTGGGTGAGGTCGTTGGCCTCGCCCATGGTCCCGAAGTACGAGCACACGAAGCCTCCCTCGCCGAGTCCCAGACGCTCCCGCATGTCCGACCCGTCGAGTGCGGGGTCGAACATGTCCAGGTCGGAGGCGTTGGGGATCATCGACACCCGCTCGCTCGGGACGCCCGCCGCGAGCACACCGTCCCGCATCCCCGGTGACAGCGCGTTGACGTGAGCCGAGCCGCGGTAGACAGTCCTCTCCAGCAGCCGCGCGGCCCGCTGCAGCAAGGGGTTGGGCAGCGCGCCCATCTGGATCGGCGCCTCGGGCCACAGGTCGCGCACCTCGAACACCAGCGGCGCCCGGAAGCGCTTCGAGGCGGCCAGGGCGGGAAGGGCCATGGTCAGCGGAGGCGAGGTGGCATAGATCACGTCTGGTCGGGAGAGGCGCAGGACGGTGCGGGTGGCCGTGGCCGCGAAGCGCGCGAACTCGAATGCGCGGCGCCCGTAGCCGAGCTTGGTGGCCCGCACGTAGTCCCCGAAACCGGCGGGCACCGCCACGACTTCGATCCCGTCTTCGGTGCGCCGCCCCGCCTCGGCGGGGGAGGCAGCCGCGGTTACCATCGTCACCGAGTGCCCCTGGCTCACGAAGCGCCGCGCGAATTCGTACGAGCGCGTCCCGCCGATGCCCGCGCGGGTCATGAAGAACTGGTGCAGGTACAGGATGTGAATGATTACCCCCTGGGGGCCTTCGCCCCGCAGATCTGAGCGGATCGGCGCCATCCGGGCGCCGTTGGGATCGCAACGCTAATGAGCAGAGCCTTCGACGTCCTCATCGCAGCCGCCGCCCTGGTGGTGTTCTCGCCCGTGCTGGCGTTGGCTGCGGCGGCGATCAAGCTCGAGACCCACGGCGAGGCCTTCTTTCGCCAGCGACGCGTAGGGCGCCACGGCGAGCCCTTCGAGCTCTGGAAGCTGCGCACCATGGTCAGCGGAGCCGAGGGCATGGGCGCCGGCATCTACGTGCTCGAAGGCGACTCGCGCATCACGCGCGTCGGGGCACTGCTGCGGCGCTTCTCGATGGACGAGCTGCCCAACCTCTTCAACGTCCTCACCGGAGACCTGTCGATAGTCGGGCCCCGGCCCACGGTTCAGGAGCAGGTGGACGGCTATACCGCGCGCCAGAAGCGCCGCCTGGAGGTGCGCCCGGGGATCACCGGCTGGGCCCAGGTCAACGGCCGGACCTCCCTGCCGTGGCCCGAGCGGATCGAGCTGGACGTCTGGTACGTGGACCACCGCACGCTCCGCCTGGACCTGGAGATCCTCGCTCGGACCGTCCACATGCTGGTCAGCGGGCACGGCCTCTACAGCGAGGACCCCCGGCAGGGTTGGGGCACCACCGAGGAGCCTGCGCCGGGCGCGAGGGACCCGGGGGCGCGCGCTCCGTGATCTCCGAGGTGGCGCGTCTGCTGCGCTGCCCGCGCTGCGGCCAAGGCCTGGCAGTTCACGAGTGCGCCCTTGGCTGCGACAACGGCCACCGCTTCGACCTCGCCCGCCAGGGCTACGTGAACCTGGTGCCCGCTCCCGGCGACACCGCCGCGATGGTGAGCGCTCGCGAGGCGTTCCTGGGCGCCGGGCACCTCGGCTTCGTGACCGCTGCGCTGGAGGCGAGCGGCGTGGTGGTCGACGCCGGCTCGGGCCCGGGCCACTACCTCCAGGGAGTCCTGAGCGGAGAGGATCTCGGCCTCGCGCTGGACAGCTCACCTGCCGCCCTGCGCCGAGCGGCCCGGGCCCACCCACGCGCGGCCGCGGTGGGCTGTGACCTCTGGGGGGAGCTTCCCGTGCGCTCCGGCGTGGCCGACGTGGTGCTGAGCGTCTTCTCCCCGCGCAACGGGGTCGAGTTCGCCCGGATCCTGAAGCCGGACGGACGCCTGCTGGTCGTCTCGCCCGCTCCCGAGCACCTCGGGGCCCTGATCGAAGGCCTCGGCCTCCTCAGGGTCGACGAGCTCAAGCGCGGGCGGCTGGACAAGGCGCTCGGCGCGTTCTTCGAGCTGGAGGACCGCGCTCGCCACGAGCGGGCGCTGACCCTCAGCCACGGGGACGCCGTCAACGCCGCCCGCATGGGCCCGAGTGCCTGGCACCTCGAGCCCGGTGAGCTGGAGGGACGTGCTTCGGTGCTGGCGGAGCCGCTCGAGGTGACCGCGGCGGTGGAGCTGTCGGTATGGCGCCCGCGCTACTTGCCCTGCGAGCTCGCGCGCACGATCACCGGACGATGAGCAGCCGGCGGCGCGTGCTGCCCCGCGCTGTCGAGCGGTCCGCCCTTACGATGAAGTAGACGCGGTAGAGCCCACGGCGGGTGGGCCGAAACGAGGAGCTGAAGCGTCCGCGGCGCGGCTTGACGGCCTTCGTGCCCACGGTGCGAAAGCCCAGGCCCCGCTGCACCTGGAGCACCTGGTAGAGCACGCGCTTGCGGGGTTGGACGGTGCCGCGGAGCTTGACGACACGCTTGGCTGCGGCGCTGGTCGGCAGGCCCCTCACGCTGATCACCGGCTGCACCTTCAGCGTTGTGCGCGACGAGCTGGCGCCCAGCAGGCCTGCCCCGCCACCGAACCGCGCTCGAATCGCCCGCGTGCCCCGCGGGCGGATCACCGTGCTGTAGTTGCCGTCCTCGTCGAGAGAGACCTTCGCGACCGTCTTGAACGGCCCGCGGCCGGCGCTGGCCTGCACGCCCACACGGGTGCCGGTCACCGGCCGGCCGTCCAGCTGGGTGAGCCTGCCCGAGACCGCCACCGGCGCCTGGTAGCCGACCGTCGTGCGCGAGAGCTTCGCCCTCAGGCGGGTGCCCGCGCCCGCGGGTGAGACGTCGCCCACTCGGGCCCGCAACTCGGGGAGCTGGGCGTACAGGGCGTCACCGGGGCAGCTCGTGGCGTTGGTGTCGCGGTGGCCGGCAACGCGCCTCAACCGGACGCTGCGCCCGGAACCGAAGCGGTTGGTGTTGCCCCCGGCGCTCACGAGGGTGGCCGAGCCGCTGGTGGGCACGCCGTGCAGCGGCAGCTTCCAGCGTATGAGCCGCGCCATGGCGTCCAACGCCGCCTCGCTCTGGCGCACGGAGGTGTGAGTGCCGAGATTGGCGATGCCCGTGCTCTGGGCGTTGTAGCCCTGCGCCTGCGCGCCCACGACCGGCGCATCGACCCCGCCCCCGCGACCCTCGTAGAGCGTGCCGTACTTGTCGACGAGGAAGTTGTAGCCGATGTCGTCCCAGCCGTTGGAGTTGCGGTGGTAGCGGCAGATGCCGAGCACAACCGAGGAAGCCTCGCTGCGCGAGTAGTCGTTGGCCGAGACCGTGTGATGCACGAACGCGGCCTTCACGGCGCCCTCCTGGGGCGCCGAGCGCGGAGGGCACGACGAGGCGCCCCAAGCCTTACGGCTGACCATGCCCGGCCGCTGCTCGGCGGCACGCGCCGCGGGCGTCCCGGGCAGCACCGCGGCGGCGCTGTCGGCGGCGCGGCGTAGGCCGGTGCGCAGGCGGTCGGCAACGGTGGCCGAGCCCTTGACGTTCACGTAATGCAGCCGCAGGCCCGGGACGGGGCGGGTCAGCCGATACTGGACCCAGTCAGCCTCGCCGACCCACGTGGGGTTCGACGATCCCTGGGGCGCGGGCTCGCCCCGGCCCGCGTCGGGAGCGTCCTCGGCGTGGGCGTAGAGGGTCGTCCAGGGCGTCCAGCCCCCGCCCTCGCGACGCGTGCGCACCGACACGCCGGGCTCGCCGCCGCCACGCCAGCGCAGGCCCACGAGGTTGAAGCGCCTCGAGGTGCGGATCGGCTTGGACTGCACCGCCTCGCCAAAGCGCTGCTGCACGCCGGCGCCGGTCTCGAAGTCCACCGGCTCGGGCCGGTAGGGGCGCAGCGAGAACGCCGGCGCGGCCACGAGGCCACAGGCGAGCAGGGCGAGGAGGAGGATCCGCTTGACCATCTGGGAGGATCGAACACTGCCGATTACCGCATGTTGCGGGAATCCCCGGTAAGCCGGGGATGTGCCGGCGAGCAATCCGGGGGTGTGCCGCCGAAGGCGGCTGTAGGGGCGAAGGCCCCTTGCTCG
>Ga0208612_1000409_pt1 | contig 19079 bp, 16 predicted proteins | sample AntDryMetagUQ889_FD_188089 | JGI IMG/M metagenome (GOLD analysis project Ga0208612, IMG submission 188089) | Polar desert microbial communities from Antarctic Dry Valleys - UQ889 (SPAdes) | ecosystem: Environmental > Terrestrial > Soil > Desert | place: Antarctic Dry Valleys | collected 2008-12-31 | reverse complement strand
CGACCAATGATCATCCTTTGCATCCCAGCGCAATCTCACGGCAACTTCGGAACGCTGCCTCGTAGTTAGTTCCATCTGGTGGCAAGTGGCAGAAGCGCGGCGTCCGGTCAGCCGGGGTCCGAAGCCAGGCGGGCGCGCCAGCGCCGCCATCGGTCCGTGAGCGTTCGGCCGTAGATCGCCCATGCCATGGCGAGCAGGGCGAGCACTCCCGCTGCGAGCAGCTTGAGGCCGCTGAAGGTCACGAGCTCCGCCCGGTCGCCGGTCGGCGGGTCGGGGAACTGGAAGCCGAAGTTCCAGGGCGGCAGCGCGCGGGCGGCGTTGATGTACGCGTCGGGCATCGGCAGCGCGGCGCCCAGCGGGAAGATGAGCAGGCCGAAGACGACCACGAGCGCGAGGTAGCCGATGGCCAGCGACCGCCACACCGGGCGCCGCAGCAGCTCGTCGACGAGGTAGGCGACGGCGATCATGGCGAAGATCACCGCGGTCAGGTAGTGATAGGCGAAGGTGGCGCGCTCGATCCGGATCCAGGGAATGAACTGGAAGGCGAACGCGACTACCACCAGAACGAGTGCCGCTGAGCGCCGCTTCCAGGCCAGGACGGCGCACACGACGAGCGCCGGGATGCCCGCCCAGGTCAGGATCGGGTTGCCGCCGTTATAGATCACCGCGATCCGGCTGCCGTCGAAGTCGCCGTTGTAGAACCACGTCGGCTTGAGCGCCAGCGGCCAGCTCCACCACGGAGACGCGCTGTCGTGGCCGGCCTGGAGATTGAAGTGGTAGCCGAACATCTGGGCGTGGAGCTCGTCCACCGACCAGCCGTAGCCCGGTCCGGTCTCCGGGATCGCCCACGAGTGCCCGAACGCCACGTACGGCAGGTAGCTCAGCGCGTAGACCGCGAGCGGCACGATCACCAGGCAGGCACCGATCCACGGCCACGCGAAGCCGACCATCCCGCCCGGCCGATACCAGTGCGCATCGGTCTCCGGGTCGCTCAGCGTCAAGAGCGCGCGCCACAGGATGAGGATCACGCCGATCGCGACGATGACCCACGCCGGCCAACCGGCCTCGAGGCCGCGCGCCAGGATTCCGAACAGGTACTCGACCGCACCGTCGGGCGTCCTACCCGCTACCGAGCCGAAGGCCAACAGCAGCGTGGCGGCGATCCCTGCCAGCACCGCGACGCTGGCCGGAATGGCCAGACCCGCCTCGCGGAGGTCGATGTGGGGCGGCCGGGCGTACGTGATCAGCAGCGCGATCACCAGCCCACCCACCATGACCACCGTGAACGGCCACGGGGCATCGAGGCCGCCGATCACCGTCGCCAGCGCCACCAGCCCAACGAGCACGGTCCTTCCGAGCCCTGATCTCGCGAGCACCAGGACCAGCAGCCCCGCCAGCGCATAGAAGCCAACCCACTTCGTGGCTGCCGCGAGGCCGATGAGGACGCCGACCACCGGCAGCACCCACCACGCGCTGCGGGTCCAGCGGCCCGACCAGATCTGCCAGAACAGCGCGTAGGCGGCGACGATGAAGGTCGCCACGAAGATGTCGTTCATCGAGATGCGGCTCATCACGTAGCTCATCGAGTCGATCGCCACGAAGCTCGCGGCGAGCACCGCGATCCGCCGCCGGCTGAACATGGTGGCCGCCAGCAGGTACACGAGACCGACAAGCACGGCGCCGAAGGCGACGCCTGCCAGGCGCCAGGCGAAGGCGTTGCTGCCCGCATCGACCGTGACCAAGCTTGCGGCGCCGTCCCCCGACGCCGTGCTGACGAGGAGGCTGCCATGGTCGTCCTCGGGTCCGCTGGTGGCGACGTCGAAGGCCAGCGCCACTGCGGTGCCGGGCAGCGCAGTCGCGTCGAACGTGGCCAGGCCCACGCTCGAATCATCGCGCCGCTCGACGTGCGGCTCGATCGCCCACAACTGCGGACCGCCGGTTGATGACACCCCTGTCACGTAGACGATTCCCGCCGCCGGCTGCCAGCCGATGAGCGTCCCCCGCCCGGGCAGCGGCACGAGGTCCATCACGCACGGAGCGCCGCTGCACTGGTTCCCGCCGCCGTCCGCGTCGATGGCCGCGATGCCGCCGCTCGTCACGCCGTGCTCGTCCGTGGCCGCGAGCGACCCGGTGAGCGCGAGGATGCGTTGGTCGTCGCCACCACCGATGGCCAGAAGCGGACCGATCAGCCGGGCCTCGACCGCCACCGCGATCGGCTCGCCTTCGTCGTCGGTCCGCGGCTCGAGCGTCGCGGCGTCGTAGTAGCGCACGGTGTTCGCTCCGACGTCACTGACGGCGATCCAGTCCGGCCCCTCGTCGTCCGTCCCGTGAACCAGCGCGACATCGCCGAACGCGCCGGTGGCCGGGTCACTTGTCTCGTCCGTGGACCTGTCGATGACCACCACGCCATCAGGCCCGCGCACGAGCAGCGGGTCGGTGGCCTCGCCCACCACGATCTGGCTGACGGCCGCGAGCTCGGTGTCGATGGGCGGTCCGGACGGAGGTGCGCGCCCATCGGGTGACGCGAGCAGCCCGGCGAGCTCGTAGGTCGCAATGCTGCCGCCGTCCGCACGCCCCACCAGCAGCCGGCCCATCCCGGGGTCGTAGGCGAGGGTTCCCACCGGGCCGTCCGCATCCCAGCGGGCCAGCTCGTCACCCGTCACGGCGTCGCGGGCCACCACCGTGCTGCTGCCGTCGAGGGTGAAGGCCACCGACCGCAGGTACCCGCTCGACAAACGCGCGGGAGCGACCGCCAGGGCGCTCGATGGCTGCTCGAGCGCCAGCGCGTCGACGACCTTGTTCGGGTCCGCGACCGCGATCCCCCCGGCGATGAGGTACTTCGCCAGCATCGGGTGCGTCCACTCGTACACGTCGCGGTCCCACCCGTTCTGCCACGCGCTCAGGAACTCCGTGGCCGATCGAGCGTGGTACACCTCGTCGAAGTGCTGCCCGCGCGGCACGTCGAGGCGCCAGAGCCGAAACAACAGGGCGAAGGCCACGAGGCCCAGCAGGAGGAGCGCATCGGGGCGATCCAGCCTGCGCTGCGGCTCGTGCAGGTAAGCATCCGCGGCATTCGGGGTGAGCCAGCCGATGCGCGGCTCGGCGAGATCGTTGGCCTCGGAGGCCACGGCGGCAGCGGGCAGGCGTCGCATGGATCGAACGGGCGGCGGCCGCTTGGTGCGTCCCACCGGATCCGTGGCTCGCAGGCCGAGGCGCAGGGAGTGCCAGGTCACGATCGCCAGCACGCCGACGATGATCGCCGACAGGACCCAGATGCCGGCATCGGTGAAGACGGTGTCGGTGAGGAACGGGGCCTGGCCCATCGGCTCACCGTTTACGCCGGGGTTCATCACGCCCCCCGCGAACGACCAGTCCTCGGTGTACACCCAGTACACGTTGGCGAAGAAGGAGAGGGATATCCCACCGGCGATCCATGGCCACCCGCGGCCCGCGAGCAGGAGTGGCGCCGAGAGGGCGAGTGCGGGGAACAGGTAGCGCTCGTGGACGCGCGTGGGGAGCACGAAGAAGGCGATCGCCAGCACCAACGACGCCACGAGCACCCCGCGAAGGTCGTCGCGTCGGGCTACCTGCCAGAGCGCGCCGATGGCAACCACCGCGAAGAGGAGCGTCCCGACCTGCTGCGAGCTGAGGACCAGGCCGGCTGCCGCGAAGCCGGTGACCGTGTCGTCGCCCCAGTGCAGCGTGTCGCCCAGGCCGCTCCACGGGTTGCGCCACACGTTGAACGCGTTGATGGACAGCCCCGTGTACGTGTTCGCCGCCTCGCAGAACTTGCCGATGAGGCTGCGCGTCGGATCGGCCGCCGGGAGGCCAAGGCATGACGGGCCGCCGCCCTCCAACGGCGCGTAGAGGATCATGCCGAACGGCAGCATGAGCGCCACCAGCGTAACCACGGCCACCGCAAGCGACGTCAGGACGCGAACCGGCTGCCGGTCCCCGTGGTGCTCGGGGTCCGAGGATCGGCCGAACAGGTGGCGCTTCATGCCGACGATGGCGACGATGGGAACGAGGAACGCGAACTGGAACTTCACGAGCAGAGCGACGATGGCGCCGAGCGACGCGAGCTCAGTCCGCCCGCTGGCCAGGGCGTGGATGGTCAGCAGCAGGACGAGGGTGCCCACCGAGTCGATCTGTCCCCACACCGCGGAGTTGAAGATGGTCCCCGGATTGAGCAGGTAGACCGATGCCGCCAGCAGCCCCAGCGACTCCCCGTCCAGGCGCAGGCGCGACGTGGCGACCCGTGGCATGAGCTGGCCTGCCCAGCGGCGGCAAATGACGAACAGGACCGTGGCCACGCCGAGGTCGGCGATGATCCCGGGGGCCTTCACCAGCGCGCCCGTCGCATCCTGGCCGGCGAGCGGCGCGAGCGCTCCGCCGATTAGGCCGAGCAGCCACAGGACGTACAGGTAGCCCGGCGGGTAGTCGCTGAAGTAGCCCGCCTCGTAGAATCCGGCTGGTCCGACGCTTGCTAGGCGCTGGCCCCACGCGGCGAAGTCGCCGACGTCGATCGCGAACCCGCTGCGCGGCAGCAGGACGGCCGCAATGAAGACGCGGATGAGCAGCCCGATGACGAGCAGCGCGATGAGAGTCGTACCGACGTCGAGGCGACGTGTCGAGTCGCTCAGCCCCGGGCCGGATCGGCCTCCGGGGCCGCGCCGCATCAGGTACGGCGCCCCGTGGGGGCGCGCGGAATCATGTCGCACGCCAAGGTGCCGGTGAGTATACAACGACCCCCCGACGCCTCAGCCGAGGCGCCGATCGCCAGATCCGGAGGCCGTCGAGGCACCGGCTGGATCCCACACAGCGACGCGAAGGTGGCCTACGTGGCCGCCGTCATCGTGGTGCTCGCGCTCGGCATCTACCTGCGCACGATGTTGCCATCCACCGGCTTCTGGGACACGGCCGAGGCGCAGACCGTCCCGCCCACGCTCTCGATCTTCCATCCCACCGGGTTCCCCACCTACGCCGTGATCGGCTGGCTGTGGAGCCTGCTTCCGATCGGCGAAGTCGCCTGGCGGATGAACCTGCTGTCGGCCGTGTGCGTGGCGCTCGCCTCGGGCCTGGTGGTGCTCATCGCCGGCCACCTGATCACCGTGCGACACCGGCTGCTCGCCGCGGCCGCCGCGGGCGTGGCCGGAGCGGCGTTCGCCTTCGCCTCCGAGCCGTGGGAGAACGCCACGCGCGCCGACGTCCACGCCCTCAACGTCCTGTTCGTGGCCCTCGTCACCTGGCTGCTCCTCGTCTGGGGCGCCGCGCGTCGCGCGAGCTCACCGCGAGCGGACCGCTGGCTGGTCGCCGCCGCGCTCACCTTCGGAATAGGGCTCGGAGCCCACCCGCTGCTCGGATTCACCGCCCCGGGGATCGCCGCGTGGCTGGTCGCCGTAGATCGACGCATCTGGCGTCGCTGGCGCACGCTCGCCGCCTGCGCCGCCCTGCTCGCGGTGGGCGTCATTGGCTCGTACGCCTATATCGTGATCCGTTCCCAGATCAATCCCGACCCACCGCTCTTCTACGCGCGTCCCGAGACCTTCGAGCGCCTGCGCTACCTGATCATGGCCGAGCAGTTCAGCGGCCTCTTCGACGGCTTCGGCGCGCCGCTCGCCGACCTCGGGCTGAAGTGGCAGCAGACGGAGCAGATCCTCGGGCGCCAGTTCGCTGGGCCGGGCTGGCTGCTCGCCGCAGTCGGGGCCGCGATCCTTGCCGTCCGCCGACGCGGGGCGTTTTTCATGCTGCTCCTGGTCGTCCTCGCGAACATCTTCTACTCGATGAACTTCCGTGACGGCGACATCGACCGCTACTACATGCCGACCCTGGTGGCCACGGCACCGCTGCTCGGCGTCGCGCTGGCGGCCATCGGTGCGTTGTGCGCCTCGGCGGTGGCCGAGTCGAGCCGCCGGCTGTCCGCAACGCTCGGCACGCGGCGGCGGCTCGCCGGCGTGGCGGGCGTGACCGTCGTCTCCCTGGGGTCGCTGCTGGCCGCGGCGTCGCTGGTGGGCGGCTACGCGGCGCACGATCAGAGCCAAAACCGTGACGCGGACGCGTGGGTCGCCTCGGTGCATCGCGCGCTTCCGCCGAATGCCGTCGTCATCAGTTGGTGGAGCTACAGCACGCCACTGTGGCACCACCGCTGGGTGCTGGGCGAGCGGCCCGACATCACGATCATCGACGACCGGAACATCCTCGACGACGGGTACCGTACGATGACGCGGGCCGTCCAGGCGCACCTCGGACGGCGGCCGGTCTACGTGGTGCCCCCCGATTGGGAGTACCGCCGCATCACCGAGGAATGGCAGACGCGCACGGTGAGCACGTTCCCCGGCTACACCGACCTGCTGCTGATCGAGGGCCCGGCAACATGAGCGACACCTCGCGCCCGCGGCTGACCTTCTTCTTCCCGGCCTTCAACGAGGAGGAGAACGTCGAGGCGACCGTGCGCCACGCGCTGGACGAGATCGGTCCGCTGGTGGACGGCTCGATCGAGGTGCTCATCGTCGATGACGGCTCCACGGACCGAACGCCGGAGCTCGCCGATGCGCTGGCGGCTGGTGACGAGCGGGTCCGCGTGCATCATCAGCCCAACCGCGGCTATGGCGGGGCGCTGCGCTCGGGCTTCGGGAACGCCACCGGCGAGCTCATCGCGTTCAGCGACGGAGACCTCCAGTTCGACCTGCGCGAGATGGCGCGGCTTCTCGAGCGTCTCGACGATCCACGGCGCGGCGCGGTGGACGCCGTCATCGGTTATCGCCTCAGGCGACGCGACCCGCCGCATCGGATCTTCATCGCCAAGACCTACAACGCCGTCGTCTCGGCAACCTTCGGCCTGCGCGTGCGGGACATCGACTGCGCCATGAAGGTCTTCCGCCGCGAGGTGTTCGATGGCCTGCGGCTCGACGCCGACTCCCCGTTCCTGTCCGCCGAGCTGCTCATCAAGCTCAAGGCACGTGGCGAACGGCTGGCGCAGGTGGGCGTGACGCACTACGCGCGAGCGGCAGGCCAGAACACCGGCGCCAGCTTCCGAAAGATCGTGCGCACCTTCCGCGACATCGGCAGGCTTCGGCTGGCGATGTGGACCCGCCGCTCGGAGGTGCTCGGCACCGCCCGGAGGCCGGTCGCCGGAGCCTGACCGGCCGGGCTATTCCGCGGTGGGCCCGCGCTCGCCGGACTCGAGGTCGACGTCCAGTGAGTTCACGAACTCGCGGAACACCGCGAGCTTCTCGTCATCGGGGCCGTCGCCGTCGCCTGCCTCCGGCTCGACGCCCGCCTCGTCCAGGACGCGCTCGTCCACGTAGATCGGCGACCCGGTGCGCACGGCCACGGCGATGGCGTCCGAGGTCCGCGAGTCGATGTCGGTCTCCTCGCCGCTCGCGTTCTCGAGATAGAGGCGAGCGTGGAAAGTGCCCTCCGTCACCTGCGTGACCACGACCCGGCTCAACGTCGAGCTCAGCGCCCCGAGCACGTTGATGAGCAGGTCATGCGTGAGCGGCCGGTCGGCGCTGAGCCCCTGGAGGCGCATGGCGATCGCATTGGCCTCCGATGCGCCGATCCAGATCGGCAGGTATCGGTCCCGATCGGACTCCTTGAGGATGACCACGTGCTGGCTGGAGAGCATGTGGACGCGGACGCTCTCCACCACCATCTCGATGAGCCGGACCCTTCCGAACGGCTGCTCAGCCATGGGCCGATTCTAGCGTCGGCTATTCGAGCACGAGGCGCACGACCCCATCAGCGGTGAGCAGGTAGGCGATAGGCGGCCCGTCGACCACCGAGGCGATCGCGAGCCCGCGCACGTCGTCCAGGACGCCGCTCGCCGCGCCGCTCATCGGCGCCATCCATTGCCGCACGAACGATCCGTCGGCGCGTCCGAAGGCGATGAGCCGGTCGCTCGCCGCGTCGTACACGAACAGCAGCTCGCGGTCGCCGATGGTCGCGCCGTCGATGAGCCGGTAGTCGAGTGTCGGGCGGAGGTCAGTGTCCGGCGGGGGGTCAAGCGAGTACTCGTCCTGGCCTCGGGGCGTGCCGAAGTCGATGCGCGTCACCGTGGACGCGTGGAGTAGCCAGCCGTTGACGTCGACGCGCAGGTCGCGGGCCCGTGCCGGATCGACGTCCGGTGCCTCGCTCAGATACGGCTCAGGGGGCTCGGGAAACTCGACGGGGAGCACCGGCGGGGGACTCCAGCGGTCCATCTCGCCGCTCTCGCCATCGACGAGGTACAGGTTGAAGATCTCGAGCGGTGGCCGATGCTGAAGTGCGGCGATGAGCGTCGTCGTCGGGCTGAGGCGTCCGATGCCGCTGATCGCCATGCGGCGGGGCACCTGCTCGACGAGATCGATGCGCCACGCCACCCGGGCGCGGTCGATGACCACCGCGTCCGTCGCGGCGGTGGCCAGCAGCCACGGATCGCCGGGTCGCTCTCCCGGCGACGCTGCCTGGCCCGCGCGATAGACGACCGCCGCCGTCCCGGACGCCGGATCGATTCGTACCACCCTGCCGCGTCCCTGGTCCAGCACCCAGAGCGACCCGTCGCTGGCCGCCACCATGTCCACGGGTTCGACGTCGTCGAGCAGCGCGGCCAGGTCCACCACGATGTCCGGCGCGACGATTCGTGTCACGCGGTGGAGCCGGTCGGACCGCTCCTCGAGTGCCGCGACCAGGGTGCCCAGGCTGGACGCGGGCACGCCGGCGGCGAGCGCGGACTCGAGCGACACGCGCGCACTCGCCAGGAGGGCTTTGGCGGCGTCCGGATCGCGATCGACGAGGTCCGCGCCCCGAACACGCTCATTGACCCGGCCGAGCAGCGCCACCGCGTGGGCGATCGACTCGCGGGCGACCGTAGCCCGCGGGATCGCCTCCGCCGGGCCTGCCGTGGGGAGCCCGACCACTGTCGCACCAAGGGCAACGAGCGCCGCGACGCCGGCGATGCCGGCCACGCCGAGCCGGCGCCTGCGGGCGTCACGCAGGTCCTGGGTGCGCGGGATGCCGGTGGGAAAGTCCGTTCGGCGGCGGGGGACGAAGGCGAAGAGCGCTCCCACCAGCCGCGGCACCGCCCCGGCGCCGGCTCGTCGCACTGCCATCGCCGCCCTCCGTCCGCGGTGAAGCTCCCGGCCCACGGCGTCAGCAAGCGGCACCGGGCTTCGGTCCGGCAGCCCAGCGAATGGATCGGCCGGGCGAACCGGTTCCAGGGGGTGCGTCGCGGCGGTCGCCGGGAGCTCGACGACTTGGAGCGCCAGGGCGCCATCGGATCCGTTGGCGCCGCGGGAGGCGAAGAGGTGCTGGAGGTGCTCGACCGCACTCGAGGGGTGCTGGGCGAGCAGGGTCCGCTTGAGCTCGTCGGCGCCGACCACGCGTGCGAGGTGCCTGCTGACGAGCGCGATCCGGTCTCCCATCGCAAGTGGACCCCGCCACGCGAACGGCTCGGTATCGCGCGCCTCGCCCGCACTGGTCGCGACCTGGCGGCGTGGGGCGCGCGCGTCGTGCTCCGTCGCCGGCGGCGGAGGCGGCACCTCGTACATCCGACCGTCCCGGACCAGGACGGCGGTCGGCGACCCCAGCCGCACCACGTGCGCCTCTCGCTCGTGGACCACCAGCGCCACCACGCCGATGCGTGCGCGAGCCGGGATGCCGAGCGCGCCACGCTGGTGGTAGAGGCTCCGGTTTGCGATGGAGAGGGCCCGCCGCAGCGCGACCGGGACCCCGCCGGTCAGGTCGTAGTAGTACTCGCGCTCCAGTGCGTCCAGGGCCTCGCGTGCCGCCGCGACGAGCCGTCGATCGACCCCGGTGACCTGCGCGAGGAGGTAGAGCGAGCCCTTTGTCCTGGCCCGCGCGCCGAGCGGTGGCTCGTGGAACCGGATGACGTCGCCGCCATCGGCCGCGCGCTCGTCCTCGGCGGGCAGTCCGATCAGAGTGGCGAGGCGAGTGCTCATGTGCCGGCGTCTCTCGAGGTCCTCCGCCGATTATGGCGAGTGCCGATCGGCCTCAGGAGCGGATTCGACCCACCGATACCGACAGGGCCCGAACGAGGATGTGTGCGCCGGGACGCCCTTTCATGCGCTCGTTGAGCGCCCATGCCAGCGCATCCGCTCGCAGCGTCAGCTCCTGCGCGAGACCCGACTCCGAGGCCTCGACGTGCACGGTGCCACCCGTCACCCGCGTGACGCGGCTCGACAGCGGCCCTCGCTCGAGCCGGCCCTCCGCCATGAGCTCCTCCCACGCGACGCGAACCTGACCAAGTGCCAGACCCTCCACGGCGAGCGGCCCCATGGCGTCCTCGAGCGCGCGCCGCACTGCGGCGCCGGCCGTGCCGGTCCGCGCGGCCCGCCCGCTCACGAGTCCCGCTCCAGCCGCCCGTTGACGATGCGCCACACCGCGCGCGAGGTGGTATCGACGTGAATGGTGCCGCGGTCCGCGGTCGTCACGATCACCTGGCCGCGGCCGGTCAGCAGGCCGGAGAGCCGCGCCGAGCGGTCCGGGTCGAGCTCGCTGAAGACGTCGTCGAGGAGCACGATCGGGCGTGGCCCCCCGGCGCCCAGCAGCTCCGTCTCGGCGAGCTTGAGCGCCAGGATGATCGTCCGCTGTTGTCCGCGGCTTGCGTGCGTGGCCACCTCCCGATCCGAGAGCGAGACCCGCAGGTCGTCCCGCTGCGGGCCGACGAGGCTCACCCCGTTCCACGCCTCCTTGGGTCGCACGTCCGCGATGCGCCGGCGGTACGCGGCGGCGAGCTCACCGTCGCCGGGGATGCGCTCGCGTGGGTCGGTCCGCTCGGGCCATGCGTCCTTGAGCGCGTCGGCGTATGCGAGGCGCACCGAGGCACCACGCTCATCCGGCGGCGCGACCGCGTCATGCAGCGGGCCGATGCGCTCCGCGAGCTCGGCGACCACCGACAGGCGCGCCCGCATCACCCGCGCCCCCACCAGCGCCAGCTGCTCGTCCCAGAAGACCAAGGCGTCGAAGCTCGCCTCCTCCGCGCGAATCGCTCGCAGCAGGGCATTTCGCTGCGCGACGACCCGCGCCAGCTCGACGAGGTCGCGCGCCGACGCGCGGTCGCGCTGCGCCAGGATGCCGTCCAGGAACCGCCGCCGGTCCGACGGGGACCCGACCAGCAGCAGCATCTCCTCCGGCCGGAACAGGACGATGCGCGCTGTGTCGGCGAGATATGCGACTCGACGTGGGACGCCGTTCAGGGTCAGGCGCTTCCTCAAGCCCGGCGGGGGCGCCTCTCCCGGCAGCAGCAGCTCGATCGTGGCGCCGCCGGCAGCCGTACCGCCCGACAGCTCGAGCCGCACCCGGCCGAAGGGCTCTCCGTGCGCCACGAGCTCGACGTCGGTCGCGGAACGATGAGATCTGCCGCCGATCGCGACGCTGATCGCCTCGAGCAGGTTCGTCTTGCCGGCTCCGTTCGGCGCGACGATGACGGTCAGACCGGGATCGGGAAGCAGCTCGGCCGTCGCGTAACTGCGGAAATGCTCGAGACCGATGCGCGTGACGTCCATGGTGGCGTCCAGGGCCGCGTGCCGCGCGGCGCTGAGCTCCATGGCCGAGCCCGGCTTCAGGACGCGGTGCGCACCGGCATGATGACGTGCACGTAGTCGTCTCTGCCGATGCCGCGGATGACGCCCGGCGCGAGCGGCCCCGACAGCTCGAGCGCCGCCTCGTCGACGCCGAGGTTGCTGAGCACATCGATGAGGTAGCGCGCATTGAAGGCGATGGCCGTCGGAGAGCCTTCCACGGCCGCATCCACCGTATCGGCGTTGTCGCCGATGTCCGCCGCGTGTGCCGTGATCGCCACTCCGGTCCCGTCGCCATCGGTGGCGCCGAGCTCGATCTTCACGATGTTGGCGCTGTCCCGCGCAAAGATGCTCGCGCGACGGGTGCCGGCCAGGAACGCCTCGCGGTCGATGACCGCTCGCGAGCTGTGCGAGGTCGGGATCACCGGCTCGTAGTTTGGAAACTGGCCTTCGATGAGTCGGCTGACGAGGTCCACGCCCTCCGCGTGGAAGAGGACCTGGCTCTTGTTCGGAGTGACGGTGATCTCGATCGGCGCGTCGCCATCGGGCAGGACCCGCATGAGCTCGGCATAGGAGCGGCCCGGAACCACCACCACCACCTCCGGATCCACCGGTCGGTCGAGCTTCAGCGTCCGAACCGCGATCCGGTAGTTATCCGCGGCGGCGAGCGTCATCGTGTCGCCCTTGAGCCTGGTGAGCACCCCGGTCAGGATGGGCCGGCTCTCATCCGATGCCGCCGCGAAGACGACCTGCCCGAGAGCCTCGCGCAGCAGCTTCCCCTCGACGCTGCTGGTCGGCGAGTCACCGATGGCGGCAACGACCGGGAACTCATCGGCCTCGATGCCCTTGATGCTGGATCGGTTATGTCCGCAGGTGAGCTTGAGGGTGCGGTCCTTGGCCGACAGCACGAGGTCGATCCGCTGGTTCGGAAGCGAGGCGACCAGATCGGTGAGCAGCCTGGCGGGGACCGTGATCTCACCCTCCTCGGTGACCTTCCCCGGAACCCAGCAGTTGATGCCGATCTCGAGGTTGGTGGCGGTGAGCTTGAGGCCCGATCCCTCCGTCTTGAGAAGCACGTTAGCCAGCACGGGCAGCGTGGCGCGGGCGCTCACCGCACGGCTCACGGTCTGGAGGCCGCGTGCCAGGTTCTCCTGCATCACCGAGACATTCATATCGACCTCACGATATCCACCGACTTGCCCTGACTCTCTATCGGTTCACCTTAAGAATACCGACCCGCCGTAGTCTCCAGTAGGGGTGTTGACGGTGTGGATCACCGCCTCCCTCGCCCTCGCGCCCGTGCCTGACGATCGATGCGGACAACCACCTCGGGCCTGGTGGACAGATGACCGATGACGGATCACCGAGTGCGGACGAATCGGCCCGCCCGGTGGAAACACCCTACGCGCCACGCCGCGACGGCGTGCCGATTCTCCACAGTGGCGGACGGATATCCACGAGAACGGGCAGGTTATCCACGAGCACGTTCGAATGGATCACTCGGAGTAGATCATCTCCCGCACCGCGCTGATCTCACGGCGCATCTCGTCGTTCACCGCGAGCTCGCGATTGATCTTGCCGCAGGCATGAAGGACGGTCGAATGGTCCCGTCCGCCCAGCTCGGCGCCGATGCGCAGCAGGCTGATGTCGGTCTCCTCGCGGATGAGGAACATGGCGATCTGGCGCGGGACGACGATGGCCCTGTCGCGCTTCGACGATCGAAGCTGGTCCAGGTTGACCCCGTAATAGTCGGCGACGGCGCGCACGATGCGCTGCGGCGTGATCGACTTCTTGCGCGGGTTGTACATGACGTTGCTGAGCACCGCCGAGGCAAGCTCGATGTTGACCGGCATCCCGCTCATCGAGGCGTAGGCCACGACGCGGTTGAGCGCGCCCTCGAGCTCACGGACGTTGCTGACCACCTTGCGCGCGATGAAGTCGATCACCTCCGACGGAATGAGGTGCAGCTGGTCCTCCGCCTTTGAGCGCAGGATGGCGATGCGGGTCTCGAGATCCGGCGGCGTCAGGTCGGCGATGAGCCCCCATTCGAAGCGGCTGCGGAGCCGCTCCTCGAGCGTGGTGATCGCCTTCGGTGGCCGATCGCTGGACAGGACGACCTGCTTGCCCGCCTCGTGGATGGCGTTGAAGGTATGGAAGAACTCTTCCTGGGTCCGCTCGCGCTCGGCGATGAACTGGATGTCGTCGATGAGCAGCACGTCGATGCGTCGGTAGCGGTTTCGGAAGTCCTCCATCTTCTGCTCGCGGATGGAGTTGATGAAGTCATTCGTGAACTTCTCGCTGGTCGCGTACATGATCCGCTTGCGCGGGAACTTCGCGGACACAGCGTTGCCGATGGCGTGCATGAGGTGCGTCTTGCCGAGCCCGACGCCGCCGTACAGGAAGAGCGGGTTGTAGGCGTGGCCCGGTCGCTCGGCGACGCTCAAGGCGGCGGCGTGAGCCAGGCGGTTGGCCGAACCGACGATGAAGTTGCTGAACGTGTAGCGGCTGTTGAGGTTGAGCGCGTTGCCGCCGGCGGAGAGCGGCGGCATGGCGACCTGCGCATCCTCGTCGACCTGGTCGGGGATGGGACCGGCGGCGTCGGCCACCACGAACTCGACCTGGACCGAGCCACCCACCACGCGCGCCAGGGTTTGGCTGATCAGCGGGCGGTAGCGGTTGTCAAGCCAGTCGCGTGCGAAGCCATTCGGTGCGGCGATCCGGTAGCGGTTCTCGTCCATCTCGACGAGGTGCGTGTCCTTGAGCCAGGTCTCGAAGTTGGCGGGGGAAAGAGAGACCTGCAGCTCGCCGAGGGCGGCGCGCCACACCTGCTTCGCATCCATCAATCTGGGGTCTCCGAACCGATCTGAGCGCAGCCCGCGTGGGCCGATGAGTGCTCCTCCGGGCCGACAAAGGACGTTGCTGGAGTCGGTTCGGCCGGGGGTCGCGCCACTATAGCAGCGGCCGATTCGGAGGGGCAACGGATCGGCGCCATGCCTCCTGTTCGGGGTCGGAATCCGCCGCCGTCGAGTTTGACGCACCCCCGGCGCCGCCGTAGAATCCGACCTCAAGAGCGAGGCGGGCCACTCACCTTTCGTGGACGCGAGGCTGGCGGACGCCAGCCGTTCGTTTGTCCGATGGTTTCGAATCGCGAAGCGTTGAATGAGGAAGCCGGCAGGCAGCCATGACCAAGAGGACGTATCAGCCCAAGAAGCGTGCGCGGAAGCGCGAGCACGGGTTCATGGCCCGGATGGCTTCGAAGGGCGGTCGCCGTGTGCTTGCTCGCCGCCGAGCCAAGGGGCGCAAGCGGCTGACCGTCTGACCGGGGGACGCCTCAACGATGCCCCTGCTGCCGACGCTCCGGCGCCGGGCCGACTTCGAGGTCATCGCCCGTGATGGAAGCGCGCGCTCGACGCCGCTGCTGGTCCTGCGCTGGGTGCGGACCGAGCGCGCCGAGACGCGCATCGGCCTGTCGACGCCGCGGACGCTCGGGGGCTCGGTTCAGCGCAACCGCGTACGCCGTCGGCTGCGGGAGATCCTGCGCCGACGGCTGGAATCTATCGGTCCCGGATGGGACCTGCTCCTGATCGCGCGGCCGGCCGCCGGTCAGGCAGCGTTCGCCGACTTGGACGGCGCGCTGGACACCCTGCTGAGGCGGGCGGCAATTGAAAGATGAAGAGAATCGGGCTGGGACTGATAATCGCCTACCAGAAGCTGACCGCGTGGATGCCGGCGAGCTGCCGCTATTCGCCGACCTGCTCGCAGTACACCTACCAGGCCATCGACCGATATGGCCTGCTGCGCGGCTCGTGGATGGGCGCAAAGCGCATCGGCCGATGCAATCCGTTCCATCCGGGCGGCTATGACCCGATCAGCTGAGCGAGTGGCACTCCGATGATGGGAATCGAGCACTTCACGCCGCCGTGGGACGTGTTCTTCCTGCCGCTCTTCAACCTGCTGCTCTTCTTCTACAACGTGCCGTTCTTCGACTTCGCGCTGGCGATCATCGTCTTCACCATCGTCATCCGTACCCTCCTGGCGCCCCTCTTCATCAAGCAGATCCGCTCGCAGAAGGAGATGCAGCGGATGCAGCCCCTCGTTCGCGAGGTGCAGCGCAAGCACAAGGGCAACCGGCAGAAGATCAGCGAAGAGACCATGGCGCTCTACAAGGAGCACGGCGTCAACCCGGCCGCCGGCTGCCTTCCGGTCGTCCTCCAGCTGCCGATCCTGTTCGCCCTCTATCAGGCGCTCATCCGTGCCTCGGGGGTGATCCAGGGCTTCACCCCGGGCGATGACCAGCGGGACGCCTTCGGTGCCCTGCAGGCCGAGGGTCTGGTCACGGCAGTCGAGGGTCGCACCGACTGGTACGAGATCGCGGTCAACGGGCAGTGCAACCTGCCCGAGTTCACCCAGATGCCGCAGTTCCTCCCCATCAACTGCCAGTTGATCGACCCGATCCAGCTGCGCCAGCCCGTCGATACGACCATCGGCTGGCTCCTGGGCCTTGATCTGGCGCAGATCGACACCGTCTTCGCCATCCCGCTCTTCGGCTCGTTTGCCCTGTCGCTGCTGGCCGTCATCGCGGCGATCCTGCAGTTCGTCCAGGTAAAGATGACGAGTCCCCGCCCCAACTCCGAAGATCCCACCGCCGCGATGACCTCGACGATGATCTACACGTTCCCTCTTCTGACCATCGTCTGGGGCGGGATCTTCCCCAGCGGCCTGATCCTGTACTGGATCGTCTACACCGCGTACCTGGTGGTACAGCAGTTCCTCATCATGGGCTGGGGCAACCTGTTCCCGCTCTTCGGCTGGCAGCCACGATGGGCGCCCTCGCCGAACGGGATCACGACGGCGTCCCCGCGCACCAAGCGCGTCGATACCAATGAGCCGTCACAGGCACCTCCCCAGCCCTCCAATCCACGCGCCCCCGTGGCGGCCGGCTCTCGCGCCTCCTCGCGACCCGCGAACCGACGATCCGGCGGCGCCAAGCGACGAGGCAAGAAGCGATGACATTCCGTGAGTTCACCGGCAAGAACGTAGAAGGTGCCATCCGTTCGGCGATGGCCGAGTACGGAGCCGATCTCTCCGAGCTCGATATCGAGATCCTGTCGCAGGGCAGCAAAGGCGTGCTGGGCGTCGGTGCCGAGGATGCTCGCATCTTGGCCGCTCCCAAGGATGCGGTCGGAGCTGTGGCGGCGCCTTCCGCCCCCCCGGCCCCGCGTCCTGAGCCCCCCCGGCCCACCGAGACCCGGGCCGAGGAGCCACCCGCGGCCGCCACGTCTGGATCGGCCGAGGCCCCCGCCACGCCGGACGAACCCCTCGGCGCTGATGACCAGGCCGCCGAGCTCGCGCGGGCGGACGCGCGTCGCCCGCGTGGCGGGCGTGGCCGGGGCGGTAGGGAGCGAGGCGGCCGCGAGACGAACGGCCGCAGCCGCGACGGCGAGCACGCCATCCGCGAGCCGCGACGCGACCGTCCGCCGCGAGAGCCGCGGGGCGAGCGTCGCGAGCCGACCCCGTTCGTTCCGGGCAAGCCGATCGAGGAGCTCTCCGATGAGGAGCGCGCGACGCTCGAGACCGGCAAGACGGTGCTGGAGGAGATGCTGAAGCTCATGGGGCTCGGTGGAACTGTCGAGGTCGCCAGCGTCGGCGAGACGTCGCGCCTCAACGTGCGCGGCGACGACCTCACGGCGCTGGTCGGCCGGCGCGGTGAGAAGCTCGCCAGCCTTCAGCACATCGTGAACCTCATCGTCGGGCGCCGGGAGGGCCAGCACCACCGCATCGCCGTCGACGTGGAGAACTACCGCGGGCAGCGGGAGGAGCAGCTGCGCGACGTCGCCGACCGTGCGGCGAAGCGCGTCATCCAGACTGGCAAGATCCTTCAGCTGGAGGCGATGCCCGCCGTCGAGCGCCGCATCGTGCACATGGCGCTGCTCGAGAACCCGAAGGTGCGCACCCAGAGCGTGGGTGTCGAGCCGAGCCGTCGCATCGTGGTCCTGCCGGCAAGCACGATCAAGGAGTAGGGGCCGGCGCTGCGGGCGCTCCATGGACGTGCCGGTCTGTGCCGTGGGGCGCATCGGCCCCGAAGGCCCGTGGGTCGGCTTCGCGCCGACCCTGGACGACGGGTATGCGCTGGTGGTGGGCGCCGTCCACGGCTCGCGGCGGGCCGAAGCCGACGCCGATCTGCTTCTGGCGCTGGCAATCGTCTACTTTGAGGACGCGTTCGAGCCGCCGCCCGACGAGCTTGCCGCCACCCACGCGGACATTGCGGCCCTCGTCCGCCACGTTGCGCAGGCCCACCCCGAACCGGCCCGCCGGCGCCGGATGGTGGAGGCGGTCGACGCCATCGACGACGGCCTCGCTGCCGACGTGGTGATCCGCCGCCTCACTGCCGCACTGAGCGCGGAGATGGCGGGCGACTCCGTCGGCTTGCTTCTCGAGCGGGCCGGGATGCTGGCCGGAGACGACTGAGCCGGCCGACCCGCTTGGCCGACCGGCTCATCACTTGCGCGATTCGCGATCAGGGGTTGCGCAGGGTGTCGTCGTCGCGTCGTGTGTCCGGTCCGCCTTCGGAGCCCATCTCGGTGGATCCGGCGCTCGTGGACGCGGGGCCGGTCGAGCCCATGCCCGTCGTATTCGCCGAGGTGGAGCTCGGCGCATCGGTCCGAGGCGGGCTCGCAGGGTCTCTGTCGGCGCGCGTCGGCGGGGTGCGGGTGGCGTCGGTGCCGTCTCCGGTGCCGAACCGGAATGAGCCACCCTCGGTCTGCAACTCCTGCCAGCCTGCCCAGGCCATGACGAGCGACCCGACCACCGCGATCAGGAAGAAGATCCCGTTGATGCTTCCCAGGAACGCGCCGATGAACGAGATGTACTGAATCAGGGTGATCACCAGCACCGCCGCGGCGATGATGCCGGCGGCGAACATGAGGGTCCCCTTCGACCCCGGTAGGCTGGTCCCAGACGACAGCTGAGGCAGGAATACGATCACGAGCAATGCGATTGCGGCAACCAGCGCGAGAATCCCCAGGCCGAACCCGAAGAACCCTCCGGAGCCGATGAGCATGCCGACGATCACCGCCAGTGACCCGTACACGGCGAGCTTCTCATTGGATGACAGGCTGTTGAAGTTCATGGGCTGGGGCGTCCCTCCACCTTTGAATGGGGGCGGTGCCATGCCTCAGGCATCGGCTCTGCGCCCTCGGTGATGGACCGTACCACACCGCCGTGCACGCGCTGCCGGCAGGGCGTTCAGAAGTGATGGTGGAGATGGGGGAGAATCGAACTCCCCGTCCAGAACACGTTCCCCGAGAACTTCCTACAGGTATTTCCGGCCTACTTGCGCTTCGCGATGCGGGCCCCCAACCGGCGGGGTGCTTCGCTCGCTATCCGATGTGCCTCTCGGCTCTTTGACGCCACTCACCGGAGTCGGCGACGCCGCACCTCCCCTAATGACATCTTCGCCGTCCGGGGAGGGGGGACGGCGTCGATGCTCACTGCCTAAGCAGCGAGGGCGTAACTATCGTTGCCAGTTACAGCAATTGCCCGCTTTTTTACGAGGCCTGC
>Ga0208612_1000407_pt1 | contig 19204 bp, 20 predicted proteins | sample AntDryMetagUQ889_FD_188089 | JGI IMG/M metagenome (GOLD analysis project Ga0208612, IMG submission 188089) | Polar desert microbial communities from Antarctic Dry Valleys - UQ889 (SPAdes) | ecosystem: Environmental > Terrestrial > Soil > Desert | place: Antarctic Dry Valleys | collected 2008-12-31 | reverse complement strand
GGGCGGGGCGGGACGGGGCGCGAGTCGCCGAGGACCATGCGCGCGTTTCTCGGCCCACCCCCTCCGCTGGGGTTACGTGCGTCGCGTCGCGCATGTCCAGCGGCCACAACGTGACTCACCCCCGCGCTGGAGTGACGTGGGGCACGTCGTTCATGTCCAGCAACGACAACGTGACCCACGCCGCCGCTGGCGTGACGTGGGTCACGTTATGCACGCTGCTGCCCGAGCTCCGAGTCGATCCCCGTGGCGATGTCTACCGCGACTCTCCGGCGTCCTCGCGGTCGCCTTCCACGACGACGAGCGTGTAGGCCTCGTCGAGACGGACGTCGACCGTGTCGCCGTTCGGCTTGGTCACCTCGACCTCCCACGTGGCCCCGTTCTCGCCGTCGAGCTCGACCGAGTTCGCGCTGCCGCCGTTCGTGATTTGCAACGCCGCGGCCGTGGCCCTGTCGGCACGCGGACCGCTCTCGGTCTCGTCCTCCTCGCCTCCGAGCGGGCCTCCGCCCTGGGCGATCGCGGCTCCGCCGAGCGCGAGCGCGGCCAGCGCGGCGAGCCCCGCGAGCGTCTTCTTGAATCGCATGCCCATCGCTGTCCTTTCGTTGAGGTCACGCGACGCTACGAAGCGGCGATGAGACGACCGTGAGACCGCGGGACGGAAGCGGTCGAGCCGGGCAAACCCGGCTCGACCGGTCGTGTGGGTAGCGGTCGCTACGCGCCGTGCGGGCGCACGCGGTGGTCGCCGCCCATGTGCGAGAGGCCCTCCACGAGTCGCGGGATGAAGGCCAGCGCGGCCAGCCCGACGATCACGTAGACCACGTCGGCCGCGGTCCCGCCGCCGACGATCTCGGTGACGAGGTTCGTATCGAACAGCGCCACGATGAGCCAGTTGAGGGCTCCGAGCATCATCAGGAACAGGAACACGGGCTCGAAGCGTCTGAGGAATTCCATCTCGATCCTCCTGTGATGAGACAGATTGTGTTGAACGTCACAAGTACACCCGGGCTCGGTCGTGGTTACTGCACGCGTTCCACCGCGTGTGGACCGGCGCGGCCTCCATCCGCGTGGGCGCCCGCAAAGCGCCGCCGGGGCGCCACCGAGCGCTGCCGAAGCGCTCCCGCGGCGCAGCGGGAGCGATATGGTCAGGCCCGATGTTCGGGTTGGATGAGCAGATCGCCGCGCTCAACCAGGGAGACGCGCTCGGGCTCGTGGTTCTGGTCGCGATCCTGCTCGGTCTGCGTCACGCCACCGATCCCGACCACCTGACCGCGGTCTCCACGCTGATCGCCTCCGAGAGCGACACCGGTGCGCGGCGCGCGGGAGTGCTCGGGCTGGGCTGGGGCCTGGGGCATGCGACCACCCTGTTCGCCTTCGGTCTCCCGATCGTCCTGTTCTCGTCCTACCTGCCCGAGACCCTCCAGCGGGCCGCCGAGGTCGCGATCGGCCTGGTCATCATGGGACTCGCGCTGCGGCTGCTGCTGCGGTGGCGCCGCGGCCACTTCCACGCCCACGTCCACCAGCACGAGGGCACGGCTCACCGTCACCTGCACGGGCACTCGCACTCCACCGAGACCCGGCACGAGCATCAACACGGTGCCAGCCTCGGGCGCTCGCCGCTGCAGGCCTACGGGATCGGGCTGATCCACGGGATCGGCGGCTCGGCCGGCGTGGGGGTCCTGCTCCTGGCGGCGATCCCCGACCAGGCCATCGGCGTCGTCGCCCTCGCGCTCTTCGCCCTCTTCACCGCGGCGTCCATGTGGTTGGCGTCCACGGGATTCGGCTACGTGATCACGCGCGGGCCGGTGCTGAGACGCTTCATCGCGCTGGCGCCGGCAATGGGCGTGCTCAGCCTGGCGTTCGGCGCCTGGTATGCGCTCGGAGCGCTCGACGCCGTCCCGTACGCGTTCTGACCCGTGGCCGGGCCGTCCAGCGATCCCAGCCCCTCCAACCCGCGCCCCGCGCACGGCCCCGGCCGAGCGGGCGAGGTCGCGCATGCGGCGATGCGCGGCGCGGTCGCCGCGATGGCGATGACCGGGATGCGCGCGGTCACGGTGAACCTCGGCCTCGTCGACGAGTCGCCCCCGCGCGCCATCCTGCGACAGCGGTCGAAGGGCCTGTACCGGATGGTGTCGCGGCGTCGCCGGCGCGTCGCGACGGAGCTCGCGCACTGGAGCTACGGGGCGGCGGGTGGCGCAGCTTTCGGCGCGCTGCCGGATTCGCTGCGGCGTCGCCGGTGGGCGGGTCCCGTCTACGGCCTGGCCGTGTGGCTGAGCTTCGAGCTCGGGATCGCCCCGGCGCTCGGACTCAAGCAGGCCAAGCGGGTGCGGCCGGTCGAGAGCGCCGCGCTGGCCGCAGATCACCTCCTCTACGGCCTCGTCCTGTCCGAGATGCGCCCACGCTCGGAGTGACCGCCGCATCGCGCACCGCTTCACCGGCGCGCGCTAGAGCAGCCCGAGCGCCCGGCCGGCGTCGCGGGCGACGTCGAACAGGGGCGAGGGGATGATCCCGAAGATCAGCGAGGCGGCGCCGCATGCGACCGCCACGATCGCCAGCTCGAGCTGCGTGTGCGGCTCATCGACTTCGGGGGAGCCGCCCGCGATCGCGGGCTGCATGTCGGGCCCGCGTGATGCGCGCGCGGCCTCCGGCTCCTCGGAGAGCCACATCGCCGCGATCACGCGCAGGTAGTAGCCCAGCGAGATCATCGAGCCGACCACGATCGCGACGCCCAACCACGTGTAGCCCCCCTCGACGGTCGCGTCGATCAAATAGAACTTCCCGACGAAGCCGGCCGTCGCCGGGATCCCCGCCAGCGAGAGCATCGCGATCGTCATCGGCCATGCCAGCCAGGGCCTCGTGGCCCCGATCCCGGCCAGCGCGGAGATGTCGTCGCCGCGGTCGCTCTCGCGCTCACGCGCCGCTACGACGGCGAAGGCGGCGAGGTTCATGAACAGGTAGACGGCGAGATAGAAGACCGTCGCCTGCGCGCCGAGGCGGGTGGCCACGACGACTCCGGCCAGCAGGTATCCCGCCTGGGCCACGCCCGACCACGCCAGCATCCGCTTGAGCGAGGACTGGCCGAGCGCGCCCACGTTGCCGACCACGATCGTCACCGCGGCCAGCGCCGCGAGCGCGGGTGCCCAGTCGGGCGCGGCGTCGATCAGCGCGACGTCGAAGAAGCGCAGCAGGATCCCGAAGGCCGCCGCCTTGGTGGCCACTGCCATGAACGCGGTGATCGGCGTCGGCGCGCCCTCGTAGACGTCGGGCGTCCACTGGTGAAACGGCGCCACGGAGGCCTTGAAGGCCAGCCCGGTCGCCACCAGCCCGATCCCGGTGAGGGTGAGCGGATCGTCGACCGGGCTCCCGCTCTCGCCGCCCAGCGACGCGGCGATCGCGGAGAAGTCCGTCGCGCCCGTCGCGCCGTAGATCAGCGCCAGCCCGTAGAGCAGCGTCGCCGACCCGACCGAACCGACCACCAGGTACTTGAACCCGGACTCGAGTGACGTCGCGCGGCGCATCTCGGTCGCGCACAGGACGTAGAGGCAGATCGACAGCAGCTCGAGGCCGAGGAACAGCGCGACGGTGTTCTGGGCGCCCGCGAGGACGGCCATGCCCGCAATCGCCGAGAGCAGCAGCGCGTAGTACTCGCCGTGGCCGGCGGCCGGCGGGGCGGGGGCTCGCAGCGACAGCAGGACCGTCGCGATCCCGGCGAGCACGAAGATCGCGTTCAGCGCCATCGCCAGGTCGTCGACCGCCAGCGCGCCGGAGATGATCGACTTGCGCTCGTCCCACTGCCACACGGTGAGGCCGAGCGAGGCGGCGAGCGAGACCAGCGCCAGGCCGGGGACTAGCCGCTCGCGCACGGCGGCGGGACGCAGCAGCCCCACGAGCAGGACCACCAGCCCGCCGACGAGCAGCGCGAGCAGCGGCGACAGCCCGGCCCAGTCGATGTACGGGCCCTTGGCGGCGGCTAGCACGGTCACGGGCCCTGCCCTGATCCGGATGGCGGAGCGCCCGCGCCCGCGGGCGGGGGCACCTGCCCGCCCGCGCCCGGCGGCACCTGCCCACCCTGGCCGGGGACCGGCCCGCCCGGGACCGCGCCGGCGCGGGGCACGCCGGCCTGCGGCGGCGGCGGCGGGTCGGCGATCTGTCCGGCGGCGCGGATGGAGGCCTCCACGCTGTCCTCCGACCGCACCAGCGGCAGCTGCGGGTAGAGCGAGAGCGCGACGATCGCCAGCACCAGCGGCACCACCACGACACCGTCGAGCAGCCCCATCTCGCGCGACTCGACCCGCTCTCCGGTGCGGTTGTGCATCGCGCGGATGAAGGCCCGCAGCATGTAGACGCTGGCCAGCACGACCCCCGTGAAGGCGACGATCGCGATCACCAGCTTGGCCTTGAAGACTCCGAGCAGGATCAGGAACTCGCCCACGAAGTTCGCCGAGCCCGGCATCGCGAGCGTGGCCAGGGCGGCGATCAGGAACATCGCCGCCAGCACGGGCGCGCGGAACGCCACGCCCCCCATGTCGCGAATGTCCTCGGAGCCCCCGGCTCGCTCGGCCAGCAGCCCGACGATGAAGAACAGCGGCGCGACCACGAGCCCGTGGTTGATCATCTGCAGCAGCGCCCCCTGCGCCCCCTCGGGGCGCAGCGCGAAGATGCCCAGCGTGATGAAGCCGAGCTGGGCCACCGACGAGTAACCGAGGATCAGCCGCAGGTCGGTCTGGGTGAAGGCCATCACCGAGCCGTAGAGGATCGAGGCGAGCGCCAGGAGCAGCATCAGCTCCTGGAACTGCACGGAGGCGTCGGGGAAGATCGGCAGCACGACGCGCAGGAAGCCGTAGGCCGCGACCTTCGAGAGCACCGCCGAGAAGACCGCCAGCACCGGCAGAGGCATCGCCCGGTAGCCGTCGGGCATCCAGCCGTGCAGCGGGAAGGCTGGCATCTTGACCAGGAAGGCGGCGGCGAAGCAGAGGAAGATCCAGTCCTGCGAGCCCTCCGGCAGCGAGGCCCGCTGGAGGTCGGAGAGCGCGAACGAGAGCGGCGCATCGCCCTGCGCCGCGATCACCCCGGTGGCGATCGCCCCGGCCAGCATTAGCAGCGAGCCCACCAGGGTGTAGATCACCAGCTTGGTGGTCGCCGCCACGCGGTCCGGCCCGCCCCAGGCCCCGACGAGGAAGTAGAACGGGATCAGCATCAGGTCGAAGAAGGCCACGAACAGGGCGAGGTCCTGGGCCAGGAAGGCGCCGAGCACCGCGGTCTCGGCGAGCGCGAACTGGAAGTAGAAGAGCCGCGGCCGCTCCCAGGCGCGGCGGTTGGCGGCGAGCATCGCGCTCGCGAACAGCAGCGCCGTCAGCAGGACGAGGAACAGATTGAGCCCGTCGAGGCCGAGCTTGTAGTGGACGCCCAGCTCGGAGATCCATGTCTCGTCGGTGAGGAACTGCAGGCCCTCCGCGCCGCGGTCGAAGGAGATGACGTAGCCGATCGCGATGCCCAGCGTGGCGAGCGCGCCGCCCAGCGCGACCCGTGGCCCGAGGTCGCTGGGGAAGACGGCGCCGATCAGCGCCGCGACGAGCGGGAGCCAGATCAGGATCGACAGCGACACGGCTAGGACACCAGCAGGAAGTAGAGCGCCAGCCCGGTGAGCCCCAGCAGCAGCAGCGCGGCGTAGTAGCGCAGGAACCCGGTCTGCGCGGAACGGACCGCGGAGGAGCCCGCGCGCACGATCCCGGTCGCGCCGCCGATCAGCGCGCGATCGACGAAGACGCGCTCGAAGGTCTCCTGGGCAAAGCGCCCGAGCGCCGCCCCCGGCCGCACGATCGCGGCGTCGTAGAGCTCGTCGAAGTACCACTTGTTCGCGAACAGCCGGTAGGGCGCCGACAGGCGCTCACGGATGCGCGCCGGCGCGTCGGGCCGCTGCACCCACAGGCGGTAGGCCACGGCGATGCCCCCCAGCCCCAAGACTGTGCCCAGGACGAGGCCGAGCACCGTCAGTCCGGTCGAGGTCTCGGCCTCGAAGAGCCGGGACTCGGCGAACGTCGGCTCTAGGAAGCTCTCGATCACGTGCGTCGTGCCGGGGACCTGGAGCACGCCGGCCACAACCGCGCCGACGGCCAGCACGGCCATCGCGCCGCGCATCTCACCGGCGCGCTCGGCGATGTGGTGCTCGGGCCCCGGGAAGCCGACGTCGGTGTCCTCCTCCTCGTCGTTGGCCGGGTTGCGGGGGACGTCGGCGTGGTGGACGTGGCCCTGCTCGAGCTCGCGCGCCTCGTCCACCGGCTCGCCCAGGAACGCGCGGAAGATCATCCGGAACGTGTAGACGGCGGTCAGGAAAGCTCCGATGTACCCGACGACGTAGAGGATCCAGTGCCAGCCGCCGCGCTCGCCGACGAGAAGCAGGATCTCGTCCTTGGAGAAGAACCCGGAGAACGGCGGCACGCCGGCGAGCGCGAGGCCGCCGATCACGAAGCAGCCGAACGTGAACGGCATCGCGCGGCGAAAGCCCGACATCCGGTCCAGCGACTGCACCCCTGCCATCGCGCCGATCAGCGATCCCGCGGCCATGAACAGCAGCGCCTTGAAGAACGCGTGGGTCATCAGGTGGAAGAGCCCGGCCGCGTAGGCGCCGGCGGAGACGCCCATGATCATGTAGCCGATCTGGGACATCGTCGAGTAGGCGATCACGCGCTTGAGGTCGGTGGCGGCGAGGCCGATCGTCGCCGCGACGATCAGCGTCAGGCAGCCCACCACCGCGCCGACGTCGGCGGCGGCGGGCGCCTGCTCGAACAGCGGGTGCATGCGCGCGATCAGGTAGACGCCCGCGGTGACCATCGTGGCGGCGTGGATCAGGGCGGAGACGGGCGTGGGCCCCTCCATCGCGTCCGGGAGCCACGTGTGCAGCGGGATCTGGGCCGACTTCGCGAACGCGCCGACCAGGAGGAGGACGCAGCCGGCCACGAGGTCGCCCTGGTTGGTGGAGAACTCGTCGGGGACCCGCTCGAATGTGGCGAGGAAGTCCAGCGTGCCCACGTGCTTGAAGATGAAGTACGTCCCCAGCACGAGCCCGACGTCGCCGATCACGTTGATCACGAACGCCTTGATCCCGGCGCCGGTCGCGGTGGTGCGCCGGTACCAGAACGAGATCAGCAGGTAGGACGCGGCGCCCACGAAGGCCCAGCCGACGATCAGCATGAGGAAGTTCCCCGCCTCGACCAGCAGCAGCATCGAGAAGACGAAGAAGTTGAGGTAGGCGAAGAAGCGCGAGTAGCCGCGGTCGGATGCCAAATAGGACACCGAGTAGAGGTGAATCAGCGCCGACACCCCGCTGACCACGAGCATCATGAACACCGACAGGGGGTCGATCAGGATCGAGAGCTGCCCGTCGACGCCGGCGGTGCTCGCGTAGTCATAGAGCGAGGAGACGAGCTGGCGCTCCTCGTGGGGATGGTCGAGCAGCGCCAGCAGCGCGCCCACCGATGCCAGGAACGACAGGCCGATCGCCGCCGTCCCGATCCAGCCGGCGGTGCGCCCGGGCAGTCGGCGATAGAGCAGCGAGATGACCACCGTCCCGGCCAGCGGGAATGCGAGCACGAGCCAGCCGTAGGTCGTCGCGCTCATCCGCGCAGCTCGCTGAGCTCGTCGACGTCGATCGGCAGGCGCCGCCGGTACAGCGCGACGATCAGCCCCAGGCCGATCGTCACCTCGCAGGCCGCGACGACCATCACGATCAGGGCGAAGATCTGGCCGTCGCCGGTGCCGTGCATGCGCGAGAAGGCGATCAGCGCGAGGTTGCCGGCGTTGAGCATCAGCTCCAGGCAGAGCAGGACCACCAGCGGGTTGCGCCGGGTGACGACCCCGGCTGCGCCGATGCAGAAGATGAACGCGGAGACCGCCAGGTACCAGCCGATCGCCATCAGTCCGGCCCCCGCCCGGTAATCGCCATCACCAGCCGCCCCGGTCCCGGTCGCCGCGGCCGGTCGCTTCGCCGGAGTGGACGGCCTCGGCCATCGTGCCGGTGAGCGCCGGGCGCGGGATGTCCAGCGGCGTGCTGTCGTCGCGGTCGCCCTCGTCCAGCCCGCGCCGCCGCCGCGCGAGCATCACGGCGCCGACCGCCGCGACCAGCAGCAGGAACGACGCGATCTCGAACGCGAGCAGGAACTTGGTCAGGAAGAGCTCGCCGATCTGGGCCGGCGAGCCGAACGCGGGGTCGAAGCCGGCGCCCTCGCCGTCGATCGCCTTGAGCCCCGACCCCAGCGTCGCGATGCACAGCTCCACCAGCAGCACCACGGCGAACAGCGGCGCGACGATCCGCAGACCGGCCGCCGTGCCGCGGATCGGCATGTCCTCGCCCCCGACGTAGGCGACGACGAAGACGTAGAGCACCATCACGGCCCCCGCGTAGACGACCACCTGCGCGGCGGCGACGAACTCCGAGCGCAGCAGCAGGAACAGCGCCGCCAGGGAGAGCAGGTGGCCGACCAGCGCCAGCACGGCGTAGAAGGCGTTGCGCAGCGCGACGACCCCGATCGCCCCGGCGATCGCGCCCGTGGCCGCGATGAAGAACAGGACCTCGGCCACTACTCGCCCTCGGCCCGCAGCGGAGTGCGCTCCAGCGACTCGGCCAGCAGCATCTCCTTGGTGAAGATGAGGTCCGAGCGGTTGTAGTCCGACATCTCGTAGTCGTGGCCCATCGTGATCGCGTCGAACGGGCACGCGACCTCGCAGTAGCCGCAGAAGATGCAGCGCGAGAGGTTGATCTCGTAGACGGCGGCGTAGCGCTCCCCGGCCGAGACGCGGTTGTCGGGCGTGTTCTCGGCGGCCACCACGCGGATGCAGTCGGCCGGGCAGGCGGCGGCGCACAGCGAGCAGCCGACGCACTTCTCCAGGCCCGTGTCCTCGAAGCGGTGCAGCTTGTGGCGGCCGCGGAAGCGCGGGTAGACCGGCACCTTCTCCTCCGGGTACTGGATCGTCTTGGGCCCCTCGATCACGCGCGCGAACGTCGTCTTGAGCCCCCGCAGCGTCTCGCCGAAGGCGCGGTAGGCGCCGCCCGCCCCGCCGGGCTCGGGCCCGCGCTGCACCGCGAGGACGTCTTCGCCTGGGTTCCAGTCGGCCATTGCTCGCTCCCCTCTAGTCGGTCGCCACGACGACGATCGCGGTGACCAGCGCGTTGAGCGTGGCCAGCGGCAGCAGGATCTTCCAGCCGAAGGACATCAGCTGGTCATAGCGCAGGCGCGGCAGCGTCGCGCGCACCCAGATGAACAGGATCACGAAGACGAACATCTTCGCCAGCACGACCAGCGGGTCCACCCAGCCGGGCGGATCGAGCCCGAAGGGCAGCAGCCAGCCGCCGAGGAACACCGTCGCGGCGATCCCCGAGACGACGAGGATGTTCAGGTACTCGGCGAAGAAGTAGGAGGCGAAGCGCGCGCCGCCGTACTCGGTGTTGTAGCCGCCGATCAGCTCGGCGTCGGCCTCGGGGAGGTCGAACGGCGTGCGGTTGGTCTCGGCGAAGCCCGCGATCAGGAAGATCACGAAGCCCACGAGCTGAGGCACGACGAACCACATGCCGCGCTGGGCCTCGACGATCTCCACCAGCGAGAGCGTCCCCGCGGTGAAGATCACGCCGACGATCGAGAGCGCCAGCGCCACCTCGAAGGAGATCAGCTGCGCGGCGGCGCGCATCGCGCCCAGGAACGAGTACTTTGAGCCCGAGGCCCAGCCTCCCAGCATCAGGCCGTAGAAGGCGATTGCCCCGAACGCGAACAGGTACAGCGGGCCGATCCCGACGTCGAGCCCGTAGAGCCCGATTCCGGTGCCGAAGATGTCCTGGACGTCGCCGAACGGGATGATCGCGAAGGCGGCGACGGCGCTGACGATCGAGATGATCGGCGCCAGCGCGTAGAGGAAGCCGATCGAGGTCGACGGCCGGAACTGCTCCTTGCCCAGCAGCTTGCCGATGTCCGCCAGCGGCTGGAGGACCCCGAACGGGCCGACCCGGTTGGGGCCGTAGCGCGCCTGGAAGCGCCCCAGCAGCTTGCGTTCGACCAGCAGGATCACCGGGACCATCTGCAGGCCGATCGCAAAGATCACCACCGCCTTGACGATCTGCGCGTACCACGGCTCGTAGTAGCTGACCAGCGCGAAATGGGTCATGGCCTGCGCACCTCGACCATTCGCGGCTCGCCGTTGGTCAGCGCGTTGGCGGCGTCGGTGCCCGTTCCCTCCGCGAGGAAGACGGTCCCGGCCGGGACGGCGGCGCGCAGCGCGACCTGCGCGCGCACGCTCGTCTGATCGAAGGCCACCTCCACGGCGTCCCCGTCGCTCAGCCCCAGCCGCTCGGCGTCCGCGGGCGAGAGCTCGACGCGCTGGTCGGGGGAGAGGAAGTGCAGCGCGGGCGAGATCGAGACCTCGGGCGCCGACCACAGCGTGCGAAACGTCCCCAGCCGCAGCGCGCCGTTGGGCGAGGGCGCCGCGGGCGGAGTCTCGAGCTCGACGGGCGCGAGCTCGGGCGCGGGGAACGCGGACGCCGCGTCGCGCTCGGGCCAGCGCACTCCGCGCCCGCCGATCTCCTCGAGCGTCAGGCCCGCGTAGAACGGCACCGCAGCGACGAGCTGGTCCGTGGCCATCGGCCCGGTGAGCACGTCGAGGGGATGGTCAAGACGCTCGCCCAGGTCGGCTACCACCTGCCACTCCGCGCGCACGGAACCGGGCCGGCCGATCGCCGGGCGCAGCCGCTGCACGCGCCCGTCGGGGTGGGTGACGGTGCCCTCCTTCTCGGCGTAGGACTCGGCCGGGAAGACGACTGTCGCGTGCTCGGCGATCGACTCGGTCATCACGGAGGCGTGCGCGATCACGGTGGTGGCGCGCTCCAGTCCGCGCTCCCAGGCGCCCCGATCGGGATGGGTCAGCAGCGGGTCGGCGTGCAGCAGGTAGAGCGCTCCGAGCTCTCCGCCCTCGAGCGCCTGCGCGATCGCCGGCGCCGATCGACCGGCGGCGGGCGCGGCGGCCAGGCCCGGGCCGGCCTCGGGCAGGAAGCCGGCCTCGCGCAGGCCGCGCCCGTTGGCGGCCGCCGGAACCTCGAGCATCCCTGCACCGGCCGCGCCGGTGAGGCCGAGGCGCGCCGCCACGTTGAGCAGCGCACGCGCCGCCTGACCCGCGCGCGGTCCGGAGGCGAGGCGCTCGCCCCACACGATCACCACGTCCTCGCCGGCACCCGAGAGCACCCGCGCGAGGTCACGCACGGCGGCGGCGTCGGCTCCGGCGGCGGTGGCGAGCGCGTCGACGTCGCCGCCCGCGATCGCGGCGTCGAGCGCCGCCAGCAGCGCCTCCCCGGCTCCGGGCGCGTAGCGGATGACCAGCTCGGCGTTGGGGTCCAGCGACGACGGGCGCGGCGTCGCCACCGCCAGCCGCGTCCCCTGCCGGCGCACGCCCTTGCGGATGCGCAGGTCGAGGATCGGCGCGTCGTCGACCGGCTCGCAGTCGAGCACCAGCACGGCGTGCGCGAATTCGAGGTCCGGGACGGAGGCCTGGAGCGCGGGAGCGCCCAGGCCCTGCGCGGCCTCGAGGCCGAGCGGGCCGCTCGTGCGCGAGTCGACGTCGGGAGAGTCGAGCGCGTCGCGCATGATGCGCTGGAGCAGGAATGCCTCCTCGTTGGTCGTGGCGTCGCCGGCGAGCGCCGCCGCGCGGCCCTTCGCGCGGGCCAGCGCGCGCGCTGCCTCGTCCAGCGCGCGCTCCCAGGAGACCGGGCGCAGCTCGCCGCCGTCGCGCACCATCGGCTCGACGATGCGCTCGTCGGCGTGGATGGACTGGAAGGCGAAGCGCCCCTTGTCGCACAGCCACCCGTCGTCGACCCCGTCGTGCTGGCGCGCCGAGACGCGCAGCACGCGATCGTCGCGGACCGTGAAGGAGACGTTGCACTGCGCCGGGCACAGCGTGCAGATCGACCCGGCGCCCTCGATCTCCCACGGGCGCGCGCGGAAGCGGTAGGTCCGCGAGGTCAGCGCCCCCACGGGGCACAGCTCGATGATGTTCCCGCTGAAGGGCCCCACGTAGGGATGGCCGTCGAAGGTCCCGACGAACGAGTTCGCGCCACGCTCGAGCAGGACGAGCTGGTGGTCCTCGGAGACCTCCTGCGAGAAGCGCACGCAGCGGTAGCAGAGGATGCAGCGCTCGCGGTCGATCGCGATCAGCGGCGAGAGCTCGAGCGGCTTGCGGAAGTGGCGCTTGGGCTCGATGAAGCGCGACGTGCCGGCGCCCCAGCCGTAGGAGATGTCCTGCAGCGGGCACTCGCCGCCCTTGTCGCAGACGGGGCAGTCGAGCGGGTGGTTGACCAGCAGGAACTCGACCACCGCCTGCTGGGCCTCGCGCACGCGCTCGGTCTGGGTGTGCACGACCATCCCGTCCTTGATGGGCGTCGAGCAGGCGGTCTGGAGCTTCGGGATGCCCTCCACCTCGACCAGGCACATGCGGCAGGCGCCGACCGCCTGGCCGAGCTTGGGCTCGTAGCAGAAGACCGGGATCTCGACGTCCCCGTGCTTGGCGCCGTCGACCAGCATCGAGTTCTCCGGCGCCGACACCTCGCGCCCGTCGATCGTGAGCGTGATCATGCGCTGCTCGGGGCGGGGCACGGCGCTAGGCCTCGGCGAGGGTGGGGACGGGGCCGTGGGTGTCGCTGAGGGTGGCCGCCGGCTCGGGCGAGGGCGTGACGGTGCCCGTCTCGCTGCGCTGGCGCGCGGCGTCGATGTGGGTCTCGAACTCCTCGCGGAAGTGCTTGACCAGGGAGCCGATCGGCATCGCCATCGAGTCCCCGAGCACGCACAGGCAGTTACCGATGATCTGCTCCTGGACGCCGGCGAGGATCTCCAGGTCCATCGGGGTGGCCTCGCCCGCGTCCATCCGGTCGAGCATCTTCACGGTCCAGTTGGTGCCTTCGCGGCACGGCGTGCACTTCCCGCAGGACTCGTGCGCGTAGAACTTCGCCACCTTGCGGGCGACGTCCATCACGGGGACCGAGTCGTCGATCACGATGATCGAGCCCGACCCCAGCATGGAGCCGGCCTTGGCCATCGTGTCGAAGTCATAGGCGAGGTCGAGATGCTCGGCGAGCAGCACGGGCGCGGAGGAGCCGCCGGGAAACCACAGCTTCACCTCGCGTCCCTCCGGTGGCCCTCCTGCCAATCCGTACACGATGTCTCGCGCAGGAATCCCCAGCTCGATCTCGTAGTTGCCCGGCCGCTGGACGCAGCCCGAGATTGAGACCACCTTGGTCCCCCTCGAGCCCTCGACGCCCAACTTTGCGAACTCGGCGCCGCCCATCCCGATGATGTGGGGGACCGTCGCGAGCGTCTCGACGTTGTTGATCAGGGTCGGGCCCTGATAGAGGCCCTGGTTGGCCGGGAAGGGCGGCTTGAGCCGGGGGTTGCCGCGCTTGCCCTCGAGCGAGTCCAGCAGCGCCGTCTCCTCGCCGCAGATGTAGGCGCCGGCGCCACGGTGCAGCACCAGCGACAGGGTGTGGCCCGAGCCCAGGATCCGCTCGCCGAGATAGCCGGCCGCCTGCGCCTCGGCGATCGCCGCCTCGAGGATGTCGCCCTGGAGGCGGTACTCGCCGCGGATGAAGATGAACGCCCGGTTGGCTCCCGCCGCGAGCGCGCCGATGATCATGCCCTCGATCAGCTGGTGGGGGTTCTTCTGCATCAGCTCGCGGTCCTTGAAGGCGCCGGGCTCGGACTCGTCGGCGTTGCAGACGAGGTACTTGTCCATGTCGCCCTTTGGCAGGAAGGACGCCTTCTTTCCCATCTGGAACCCCGCGCCCCCGCGCCCGCGCAGCTCGGAGGCGTCGAGCTCGGCCAGGACCTCCTCGCGGCTCAGCTCGAGCGCGCGCCGCAGCGCCCTGTAGCCCCCGCGGCGCTCGTAGACCTCGAGCGTGTGGAGGCCGGGCTCGTCGATCTGGTCGAAGAGGAGCTTCACTGCCGCTCGCCGCTCGCCGCTCGCTGGTCGCTGCTCGCCGTGGTCGGGCGTGGGTTGGTCTCCGCCCAGGTCGACGTCTGCGTCCGTGACGCCGGCGGCGCTGCGCTCGACGTCGCCCGGGTCCGCGGCGGGCCGGGCGCGGGCCTCCGTGTCGGCCACCGCGCGGGTCGCGAGCTGCTTGTCGCGCAGGACCGGCCGGCCGCCGCGGACGTCCTCGACAAGGGTCTGCGCGTCGGCGGTCTGAAGCGGCCCCACGTAGACGCCGTCGACCGACGCCATCGGCCCGATGTCGCACGCGCCCAGGCACTCGAACGAGCGCACGTTGAACTCGGGGTCGCCGGCGGCCGCCTCCTGCACCGCGCCGAGCAGCTCGTCGCCGCCCAGCAGCGAGCACGAGATGTTGGTGCAGACGTAGACGTCGTGGGCGGGCTTGGGCTCGGTCTCCAGCATGTCGTAGAAGGTCGCCAGCGCCTGCAGGTAGCCCGGCGTCAGGCGCATCACGCAGGCGACCTGGTCCACGGCCTCCGGGGAGCACCACCCGTGGTGTCGCTGAGCCGCCGCGAGCGCCGGGACGGCGGCCGAGCGCCGGTCCGGGTAGAGCGCCATCCGCGCCTCGATCTCGGTCCGCAGCGCCTCGGGCACCGGCGTCGTCGCCGGGTCCGGGACCGTCGCCGGGTCCTTGGCCGGATCGACCGCCTCGTCCCAGCCCGGCACGCGCGAGCCGTGCGCGAACCGGCGCACCGGTTGCGCGCTCACCGGTCGATCCCTCCGAGGACCGGGTCGAGCATCGCCAGCGTGGCGATCAGATCGGCGATGTAGCTGTCCTTGACCATCGCGCGGAAGGCCTGGAGGTTCACGAACGAGGGATCGCGCATGTGGACGCGCGCGGGCTTGGACGAGCCGTCGGCGCGCACGAAGCAGCCCAGCTCGCCGCGCGGGCCCTCGATCGGGTAGTAGACCTCGCCCGGCGGGACGCGGAACCCCTCGGTGACCAGCTTGAAGTGGTGGATCAGCGCCTCCATCGAGGTGCCGAGCTCGTGGCGCGGCGGCAGCGCGATCTTGCGGTCCTCGGTGATGTAGGGCCCCTCGGGCAGCCCGTCGAGCGCCTGCTCGACGATCTTCACCGACTCGTAGATCTCGGCCAGGCGGACCCGGTAGCGGTCGTAGTTGTCGCCCACGGTGCCGACCGGGATGCGGAACTCGAAGTCCCCATAGGAGGAGTAGGGAGCCGCCTTGCGCAGGTCCCACGGATTGCCCGCCGCGCGCAGCAGCGGGCCGGTGACGCCGAGCTCGAGCAGCGTCTGCTCGTCGACGATCCCGACGTTGCGCAGGCGCCGCAGGACGATCTCGTTGCGGTCGAGGATCGCCTCGTACTGGCCGGCGCGCTCGGGCATCGTGCGGCAGAAGTCGCGCACCTTGGCCTCGAAGCCGGCGGGGATGTCCTCGAAGACGCCGCCGACCTGGATGTAGCGCGTGTGCATGCGCTGCCCCGAGCTCATCTCGAACAGGTCGAGGATCTGCTCGCGCTCGCGAAAGCAGTACCAGAACATCGAGATCGCGCCGAGGTCCAGCGCCGAGGTCCCGAGCCAGACCAGGTGCGACATGATCCGGTTGAGCTCGAGGTGGATCACGCGCAGGTACTGGGCGCGCCTGGGGACCTCGACGCCGAGCAGCGCCTCGACCGCGCCGCAGAAGGCCATCCCGTTGAAGTAGTAGGCGAGGTAGTCCATCCGCTCGATCACCGGGATCACCTTCCAGTAGGCCTTGTCCTCGGCCGTCTTCTCGATCCCCGTGTGGACGTAGCCGACCACCGGCCGCAGCTCGCGCACCACCTCGCCCTCGAGCGAGACGAGCAGCCGCAGCACCCCGTGGGTGGCGGGATGGTGGGGCCCCATGTTGAGCGTGAGCAGCTCCTCCTTGCGCTCGGCGATCTGCTGCTCGACGGGGGCCAGCGTGATGCTCTCCTCGAGCTTGCGGTAGTCGCTGACCCGGTCCTGGGGCGGCGCCCCCTCGGGCGCGACCGGGGTGTCTCGCGTGTCCGGCGTGCTCATTTCGTGTAGCCCGGCGTCGAGTCCTCGTTGTAGGTGAAGAGCACGGGCTCGCCGCCGACCGGGAAGTCGCGCCGCTGGGGATGGCCCTCGTAGTCCTCGGGCATCAGGATCCGGCGCAGGTCGGGGTGGCCGCGGAAGACCACGCCGAACATGTCGTAGACCTCGCGCTCCTGGAAGTCGGCGGTGGGGAAGACCTCGACGACGGAGTCGACCTCGGGCTTCTCGGTGTCGACGCGCAGCTTCACCGTCAGGCGGTCGACGCGCTGCATGTCCAGCAGCTCGTAGAGCACTCCGAGGCGCGGCTCCTCGGGGTAGTAGTCGACGCCATGCAGGGAGGCGAGGAACCGGTAGCCGCGCTCGCGCAGGAGCTCCAGCGTCTCTCTCGCGCGCGCGGGGTTGATGATCAGCGTCGCGCGCTCGCGAAAGTAGATCGTGTCGAGCACCGCGTCGGGATCGGCGTCGCCGACCTCCTGGGCGAGCAGCTCCAGCCCGGTGGCGTCAGGCACCCGCGGTGTCTCCGGGCCCGTACACGTTGTCGGCGTGGCTCGCGGGCCCGCGACCCTGCTGCTGGACGTCGAGGCCGACGACCTCCTCGGTGCCCTGCGCCTCGTAGCGCTCGCGCCAGCCCATCTTCGGGTCGCCGTGGATCATCGAGCGCAGGCGCAGGATCCCGTGCATCAGCGCCTCGGGGCGAGGCGGGCAGCCGGGCACGTGCACGTCCACCGGCATGAACTTGTCGGCGGGCACGATCGCGTAGTTGTTGAAGACCCCCATCGAGGAGGAGCAGGCGCCCATCGCGATCGCCCACTTGGGCTCGAGCATCTGGTCGTAGATGCGCCGGATGATCGGGGCCATCTTGATCGAGACCCTCCCGGAGACGATCAGCAGGTCGGCCTGGCGCGGAGAGGCGCGGAACGCCTCCGCGCCGAAGCGGGCGACGTCCACGCGCGAGGCGACGATCGACATCATCTCGATCGCGCAGCACGCCAGCCCGAAGGTCGCCGGGAAGATCGCGTTGCCACGCGCCCAGTTGAGCGCCTTCTCGAGCGTCGTGGTGATGACGCGCTCCTCGACGTAGCGCTCCAGCTCGGCGGCACCGAGGTCTCCGCGCAGCATGTCGCGCGCGCGCAGCTGGCGGATCCGCAGGTCATCCGCGCTCTCGCGCGTCATCTCCATTCGAGTGCTCCTCGCCGCCACACGTAGATGAAGGCGATCGCCAGCAGGACGATGAAGACGATCGTCTCCACCAGCGCGAAGGTGCCGAACGCGCGCAGCTGCACCGCCACCGGGTAGAGGAAGATCACCTCGATGTCGAAGAGGATGAAGAGCATCGCGATCAGGTAGAACGAGATCCCGAAGCGAAACCCCTGCTGGACCTCGGAGGGCAGGCCGCACTCGTAGGGGTCCTGCTTGGACTTCACCTGACGGCGCGGGCCGAGGAAGCTGTTGAGCACCGCGAAGGCGAGTCCCACGGCCGAACCCAGACCGAGGAAGACGAGGGCTGGGAGGTAGGAGCGCAGCACGGTGGAGCGTGTTCTACCACTCGCTTGTGGCAAGTTGCTACTTAGTGCCCCCGGCCACGAAGGACCGGGAAAATCCACCCCCCGATGCCCACCGTTCACCTCATCCTCGGCGTGCTGGTCCTGGGCCTCTTCGTCGCAGCCTCGGCGCTCGGCGCGTGGCGCTGGTATCGCGTCGAGTCGAGCTCGGCGTTCTGGTTGCTGCTGCGCACGGGGCAGGTCGCGCTGGTCGCCCAGGCGGCGCTCGGCGGCGTGCTCCTGGCGACGGGCCACCGGGGCTACGACGACCTGCACCTGGTCTACGGGCTACTGCCGCTCGCGGTCTCCTTCGTCGCCGAGCAGCTGCGCGTGGCCGCGGCGGACACGGTGCTCGACGCGCGCGGCCTCGACTCCGCCAAGGCGGTGGGGAAGCTGCCCGGTGCCGAGCAGCGCTCGGTCGTCGTGGCGATCGTGCGCCGTGAGCTGGGCGTGATGACGCTGGCGGCGCTCACGATCACCGGTCTCGTGGTACGCGCGGCCTTCGTGTCCAGCGCGGTCTAGGCGTCTGGGCGCGCTCGGGGCGAGGCTTCCGCGACCGTCGTGTAGGCGCCGCGATACCAGACCAAAGGGTCGCCGCCGGGCGCGTCGTCCATCGCGGTCACCCGTCCGACACCGATCGTGTGGTCGCCCCCCGGCAGCAGCTCCTGGAGGTCGCAGGCCAGCCAGGCCAGCACCCCGTCGAGGATCGGCACGCCGTTCTCGTCACGGTGCGCGACGGCCTCGAACTTCTCCTCCGGCGGGAGCTTGGAGGCGAACTGGCCGGAGAGCCCCTCCTGCCCGGCGCGCAGGACGTTCACGCCGAAGCGCCCCGACTCGGCCACCGCCGGGAGCGTGCGCGCGCTGTTGTCGAAGCAGGCCAGCACCAGCAGCGGGTCGAGCGAGAGCGAGGTGACGGCGTTCGTGGTCATCCCCATCGCGCCGTGGGGCCCCTGCGCGGTGACGACGGTGACACCCGTGGCGAAGTGGCCGATAACCGCCCGGTAGCGCTGTGGGTCGGGCTCCATCTGAGGCGGGGAAGTATCCCGTAGTATCTCCGCGCTCATGAGCCGCCGGCGCACGCTCACCGCAGCCCTGATGGTGGTCGCCGTCGCCGCGGTCGCGACCGCCTGCGGCGCCCAGGACATCAAGCTCGACAAGGCCGACCGCGAGAACGCCTCCATGCGCCGTGGCGCGACGCTCTTCGCCGAGCGCTGCGCGGGCTGCCACACGCTCAAGAACGCGGGCTCGCAGGGGACGTCGGTGCTGATCAACGACCGCGAGCGCGTCGACGGCCCGAACTTCGACGTGCGCAAGGAGGAGGTCGCGCAGGTGCTCTACGCGATCCGCAATGGCGGATTCTCCGGTGCGGTCATGCCGCAGAACCTCGTCGTCGGGCGCGATGCGCAGGACGTCGCGCGCTTCCTGGCCAGGTACGCGGGCCGCGACGCCACGTCCCCGCCGTCGCCGGGCAGCAAGGTCCAGCCCTCCGGCGGCCCGCGCCCCGAGGCGCCGGGCGCGACCGACGAGCCGCAGGGCCGTCCGCCCGCCCAGCTCCCCAGATGAGTGATTCCACGACCCCGCGCACGCGGATGACGGTCAATCTCGTCGCTGGATCTGCGTCATCGGGCTTGCCCATGCCGCCGGCATGGGCGGCGC
>Ga0208612_1000406_pt1 | contig 19217 bp, 18 predicted proteins | sample AntDryMetagUQ889_FD_188089 | JGI IMG/M metagenome (GOLD analysis project Ga0208612, IMG submission 188089) | Polar desert microbial communities from Antarctic Dry Valleys - UQ889 (SPAdes) | ecosystem: Environmental > Terrestrial > Soil > Desert | place: Antarctic Dry Valleys | collected 2008-12-31 | reverse complement strand
AGATCTTCTGCACGAAGCCCTTGACCTCGGTGTTACCCAGCTTGGTCTTGGTCTGGCCCTCGAACTGGGGGTTCTTGAGCTTGACCGAAACGATCGCGGCCAGGCCCTCGCGGACGTCGTCCCCGGTGAGCCGCTCGTCCTTGTCCTTGAGCAGCTTCTTGTCGACCGCGTACTTGTTGATCACGGTGGTCACCGCGGCGCGGAAGCCCTCTTCGTGGGTGCCGCCCTCGTGGGTGTTGATCGTGTTCGCGAAGGTATAGACGCTCTCGCCGTACGACTCGTTCCACTGCATTGCTACCTCGGCGGCCATGCCGGGGACCTCGCCGGAGAAACCGATCACCGATTTGTGCGCCGCGCCCTTGCTGGCGTTGAGGTGCCGGACGAAGTCCTCGATGCCGCCCTTGTAGTGGTAGGTCACCTCGACCGGGGGCTCGTCCTCGTCCCGCTCGTCACGTACGACGATCGTCAGTCCGCGGTTGAGGAACGCCATCTCCTGCAGCCGGCTCTTGATCGTCTCAAAGGAGTAGGTGACGTCCTCGAAGATCTCCGGGTCGGCCCAGTACGTCACGGTCGTACCGTGCTCAGTGGTCCGTTCGCCCTTCTTGAGCGGTGCTGCCGGTGCGGAGTTGGCGTACGGCTGGGTCCAGAGGTAGCCGTCGCGCTTGATCTCGACCTCGAGCCGGGTCGAGAGCGCGTTGACCACCGAGATGCCCACCCCATGCAGACCGCCGGACACTGCGTAGGACTCTCCGTCGAACTTGCCGCCGGCGTGCAGCGTGGTCAGCACGAGTTCAACCGCCGGGCGCTTCTCCACCGGGTGCATGTCGACCGGGATTCCGCGGCCGTTGTCCACGACCTGGATGCCACCGTCCTGGCCAAGGGTGACCACGATCCAGTCGCAGTATCCGGCCAGGGCCTCGTCCACCGCGTTGTCGACGACCTCCCAGACGAGGTGGTGCAGGCCACGCTCGCCGGTGGAGCCGATGTACATGCTGGGCCGCTTGCGGACCGCTTCGAGGCCCTCCAGGACCGTGATCGAACTGGCGGAGTAGCCCTTGAGCTTGGCCGATCGGGGGTTTACCGGAGACGGGCCGGCGCGGCCGGGGAAGCGAGGGGAGCCTGCTGGCAGGCCTGAGTCCGCGGGATTTGCGACCACGCGTGGGCACTCCTAGTGTCGTTGTGTCGGTGATGCGGTGTCGGTGTCGACGTTGCGGTGATCGGAATGAGTGGCTGCACCGACATTGAAGCGCGCCGTTGAAGGTCGCCCATTCGACCGTCGCCAGGCGCCCAGATTGGGGCTGGTGACACGCTCGTGGTAGGTGCCTTCCAAGTTTACCCGGTGGCGCCGACAGAACCCGGGCGCTATCCACCCTGACACGCCCGTGAACCGACGAAATTTGCGTTCTTGACCACCCATACCGGGTAAGGCTGCGCATCCGGCTTTCCACCCGTTTCATACGCACACCCCGCATGCCTTGAGGTGGGGTGCGTTCAGAACGGGTGTAATCCGGACGCTGAGGGGGCGAGGACGCAGCGGTCAGGCGGTGAAGCTGAGGGCGGCGAGCAGAGTGGACAGCACCTGGGCGTGCCAGTTGAGCAGGTCTGGATGGTGGTTGTCGGTACGGGCAATTGCCAGCTGACCCGCGCCGTACCAGATCTCGTCGCGGTCCTCGCTGGCCAACAGCAGCGCGCGTACCGGCTCGGTCAGTAGCGTGCGTGCGATCGGGGCTTCCTCAGCGACCAGCAGGGTCCACCGCATATCGAACGCCTCGTCACCACTGGGCAGCGGCACCATGCCGCCGGTCTTGTGCGTCCAGAACCTGGCCGGGACCAGCCGCAGCCTCGGTAGCGGCAGCAGCGACGGCGCGGCGGTGACGGCATAGCGAGTGACCCGGTCGCGACCGCGTTCGTACACGATCTCGAAGGCCGACATCCGCCAGCCGCCAACCTGGCCGCGGACCACGCCGCGGGCGCGGTGATAGGGGTCCAGCCGCATCGGAGCGGAGGCAACGAGGTCGACCAGGGGTGCGTCCTCGGCGCTGTCGCCGTCGGAGATCGACCAACCATGGCCGCTGGCCCACTCGGTCAGCGCCGGTGCCTCCGGCTGGTCGGACCACCAGTCCGGCATCGAGAAGAGCCTGCTCCGACGCCGGCCGCGCTGAGGTGCGGGTTCCCCGGCCGGCGCTGGGCCAGGATCTCCTGGCGGTCCGGGTTCCTGGGGTGGCGGGAAGGTCATGCACTGGACTGTCTCATGACTCGGATGCACGGCCGGGAGTCGGGTACGAGGGATCTGAGGTGGTCAGATTCTGACGTCAGGGTCGATTTCAGGGTGCAACTCGGGGCGCTCCCCGATGCCGCCGATCCTTTCGGCGAGCAGCCTTGTCGGCATGACCACACAGCCCGACCCCCAGCAGTTCACCGCTGCGGCCCCCTATCCGGCGATCGGGGCCGGCCCGTACGGACCGGAGACCCGCTGGCATCCGCTGCCACCGGCTACCGACTACCGGATGCGGCGCAGCAACACCGACAAGATGCTCGCCGGGGTCTGCGGCGGAATCGCCGAACACACCGACATCGACCCGGTCTACATCCGGCTGGCATTCCTGATCAGCCTGTTCTGGGGCGGGATCGGATTCTTCGCCTATGTCGCGGCGGCCGTCATCATGCCCAAACCCTTGCCGGCTTCGTCCTGAGCTGACGGCCCGACCAGTTCGCGGTCATGCGCATAAGCGCGGTGCGGGTGACGGTTATGCGCAGAAGCGCGCTGAAGTTGGTCGCGGTTCAAGGATCGCGCTTGCGGCCCCCTCCTTTGAAGAACATGTAGCAGAAGACGCCGTCCGCCTCCGTCGTCCGGTGCAGATCACCGACCCCGGCATCGAAGCCGACCGGGTCGAGCAGGCCGGCGTCGATCGCGGGCTCGCGGACCCCCTCGATCATTGCGGTGAACGTCTTTCTGGTGAACCCGTCGACCAGGTCCGGCCGGCTGGAGTCCACGTACACCATCCGTGGTGAGACGCTGACCTCCTCGAAGCCCGCCTCGACCAGCAACGGGCAGACCTGACGGCCGATCAGCGCATTTCCGCCGGCTGCGGACTGCAGGGCGATCTGGGCTTGGATCGCCGCCTGGGCCGCTGCGCTATCGGGGTGGAAGTAGGCCGAGCCATGATCTCCCTCGATGACGGTGATCGTGCCACCGGGCTTGAGCAACCGGCGGAGTGCGTCCAAGGCCGCGACCGGCCGGGACAGGTGTTCCAGGACGAAGCAGACGAAGACGTGGTCGAAGGATTCTGCGTTGAACGGCAGGTCGAAGATGTCTGCCTGCCGGAACTCGACGTTCGCCATGCCCGCCGCGTCCGAGCGGCGCTTGGCTTCGGCCACCGAGTCGGCAGAGACATCGACCGACGTGAATCGCGCGCCGGGGCTGCGTTGGGCCAGCGTGATCGTCTGGGCGCCGACGCCGCAGCCGGCCTCCAGCACAGTGCTGCCAACCGGGTACGCGGTGTCGGAGTGCAGCAGGTCCACCAGCGTCCCGGCCTGATCCTGCAGCCGCTCGTTCTCCCGCGCCTGATACCCGTGTACGTACGTCCCGCTCATTGATCTGCACGTTATGCGCATAACGTCCCGAAATCTGCCCGAGGGCGGGACGTTATGCGCATAACGTCCCGGGAGCCGCTAGCCGAAGGTGTCGCGCAGCCCGCGGCCCTTGAACCGGCGCGGGCCGGCCTGCCGGGTCGGCGCGACCGGGCCCTGAACCCGGATGCCCCGGATGAGGTTACTGCCCAGTTCAGCGGCCAGCCGCGCCTGCAGCTTGGGCACCATCAGCCGCAGCTGCGTCGCCCAAGCGGTGGTGTCCGCGACGACCAGCAGCTCTCCTTCGCGCAGGTGCTCCGGTCGGCAATGCGCGGCGATCTGCGGGCCGACGAGCTGATCCCAGCGCCCGAACAGCGTCCCGACCCTGGCCTCCTCACCCCAGCCCCGGTCATCGACCAGCCTGCCGACCAGAGAACCGAGTTTCTGCGGATCGTTCGGATCCGGGCCAGCCGAGCTCCAGTTCTCCCGTCGACGCCCGGCCACCCGGCGCGGTTGAGCGCCTGGATTAGCCCGAGCGGTACGGGCGGCCGCCTGCATAGCCGCACGGGCCAGGTCGCCAGGAGACGATCCGCCGGCCGGAGTCGTGGGTGGTCCAGCGGCGTCAGCCGGGTCGTCGCTCACGGCGCCGACCCCGCGTTTCTCCTAGCCAACGGGGTGGACCTGTCCGTCGGCGACCTGGAAGCGCATTCCCTGCAACTCCTCAGGCACGTCCTCGGAGACCGCCGCGGTGATCAACGTCTGTTCCGCGGCGGCCGCGATCGTGGACAGATGCGCCCGGCGGCGGGTGTCCAGTTCGGCGAAGACGTCATCCAGGATGAGGATCGGCTCGACACCGTCGGCGCGCAACAGGTCGTAGGCCCCGAGTTTGAGCGCCAGCGCGAACGACCACGACTCCCCTTGGCTGGCGTATCCCTTGGCCAGGGTGCCGCCCAACCGCAGCCGGAGTTCGTCGCGGTGCGGCCCGACCAGCGTGATCCCACGGTCCAACTCGTCATTGCGGACCCTGGCCAGCGCGGCGCGGATGGCTTCGTCGAGTTCGGCGGCCCGATCAGGGGAAGTTTGCAACGTTAGGTCCGGCTCAGGGGGGCCCTGAGTCGAATGATTCGACTCAGGGCCCCCCTGAGTCGGGAACACCGAGCTCTCGTAGGCGATGTCCGCGGCGTCCCCGCTTCCCGCGATGGCGGCGTAGGCGGCGCTGACGTATGGCGCGAGTTCCGCCACCAACGCGAGCCGGCCGGCCAGCAGCTCTCCGCCGACCCGGGCGACGTGCCCGTCCCAGATGTCCAGGGTGCGGAGCGCAGCACCTCGCGCGTGCCGGGCGGTCTTGAGCAGCGCGTTGCGTTGTCTGAGCACCCGGTCGTAGTCCTGCCGGATCCCCGCGTACCGCGGCGCCCGGGTGACCAGGAGTTCGTCCAGGAAGCGGCGTCGCTCGGACGGGTCACCGCGAACGAGAGCCAAGTCCTCCGGCGCGAACAACACCGTCCGCACCAGACCGAGTAGATCGCGCGGCCGCGGCAACTGCGCCCGATTCACCCGTATCCGGTTGACCTTTCCCGGACTGATCTCGCATTCGACCAGCATTTGCCGGTCGTCCCGCGCAAACCGCGCCCGTACGACCGCCTGGTCAGCCCCTTGCCGCACCAGCGGGGCGTCGGTGGCCACCCGGTGCGAGCCCAGCGTGGCCAGATAGCCGACCGCCTCGACCAGATTGGTCTTGCCCTGACCGTTGGGTCCGACGAAGACCACCGGGCCCGGCTGCAGCGCGAGATCGGCGGCAGCCCAGTTCCGGAAGTCGTGCAGCACGAGCTGACGCAGGTGCACCACTCAGCCCCCGGTCCACCGCGGTGATCTTGACCTTATTGTCGGTATGCAGTCGTTCGGTACGGCGTGTCGCCACCAAAAGGTCAAGATCACGAGGAATAGGTCAGGAGTGCGCGGGCTCGGTAACGGGGGGCGGTGTACGCCGGGAGGGCGGTTCGGGGGAGCCCGGTGCCTCGACGTCCTCGTCGCGACCGACCGTCGCGTGGCCGCCGAACTGGTTGCGCAGTGCCGCCACCGCCTGCATCGCCGGGGAATCCTCCTGCCGGGAGGCGAACCGGGCGAACAGCGCCGCAGAGATGACCGGCATCGGTACCCGGCGTTCGATCGCTTCCTCGACGGTCCAGCGCCCCTCGCCGGAGTCCTGGACGTAGCCCCGAATGTCATCCAGCTCCGGGTCCTGCTCCAACGCCCGTACGAGGAGGTCCAGCAACCACGAGCGGATCACCGTCCCCTGGGTCCAGGCGGCAAGGACCGCGGGAACGTCCTTGACCAGATCGTCCGCGGCCGCGAGCAGTTCATAGCCCTCGGCGTAGGCCTGCATCAGCCCGTACTCGATGCCGTTGTGGACCATCTTGGCGAAGTGCCCGGCGCCGACCTCCCCGGCATGCGCGAATCCAGCGCCCGGCTCCTCCTCGATCGGTTGCGGACGCAGGGCGTCGAAGACGGGCTTGAGCCGCTCGACGTTCTCCGTGGACCCGCCGGCCATCAGGCCGTATCCGTTCTCTCGCCCCCAGACCCCGCCGGAGACGCCGCAGTCGACGAACCCGATCCCCCGCTGGTCCAGCAGTGCAGCGTGCAACTGGTCGTCGGTGAAGCGAGAGTTCCCGCCGTCCACCAGCAGGTCGCCGTCCTCGAGCAGCTCGGCGAGCGCAGTGATCGTCTGCTGGGTCGGTTCGCCGGCCGGCACCATCACCCAGACCGCCCGCGGCGGGTCCAGCGCGCCGACCAGGGCCTCCAGGCTGTCGGCGTCGCGGGTGCCGGGGCTCACGTCGTACCCGATGACCTCGTGACCGGCATCGCGCAGCCGAGCGACCATGTTCGCGCCCATCTTGCCCAGGCCGATCATTCCCAGCTGCATCGCCGCCTCCTGGCTACTCCCTGACTGCGGTTATGCGCATAACCGCGAGAAATCGTGCCGTTCGGTAACGGTTATGCGCATAACCGCGATAGAGGTGAGGGACTAGCTGGGCAACCGTACGGGCATGATCAGGTACCGGTACGAGGCGGCGTCGCTGTCCCCGCCCACCGCGCTGAGCACCGCCGGCTTCAGCGGCGTGGTCATCTCCAGACGGACGGTCTCGGAGTGCACCGCGGCCAAGCCGTCCAGCAGGAAAGCAGGGTTGAAGCCGATCGTGGTGGGCTCGCCCTCGAAGACCACGTCACAGGTCTCCTCCGCCTGGGACTCCTCGTCCCCGCCGGCCCGCAGCGTGACGGCCTTGGCCGTGAACTCGCAGCGCAGCGGCGCCCAGCGCTCGGCCACCAGGGCGACCCGCTTCGCAGCGTCGGTGAATGTGGCGACGTCGAGTTCGGCGTGCGAGCTGAACTCCGGCGGCAGGATCGAGCGGTACTTGAGGAATTCCGCATCGAGCAGCCGGGTGGTGGTCTGCTTGCCCTGACCCGACAGCCCCAGCAAACCCTCGCCCACCCCGCTGGTCGACAGGGAGACGGTCACCTCCGAGCCGCCGGTGAGCGTCTTGGCGGCATCGGCGAGCGTACGGGCGGGTACGAGGATGGCGGCACTCGCGCCTGGAGTGCTCGGCGACCAGGTGAACTCGCGCAGCGCCAGACGGAAGCGGTCGGTGGCCACCAGTGTGACCGTGTCCGCCTCGATCTCGATCCTTACCCCGGTCAGCATCGGGAGTGTGTCATCGCGCCCGGCGGCGATCGCCACCTGGCCGACCGCCTCGGCGAAGACCGACGCCGACACCGTGCCCGCGGTCGAGGGCATGGCCGGCAGCGCCGGGTAATCCTCGACCGGCAGGGTCGGCAGGCTGAAGCGCGCGTTTCCGCATTTGATGGACAGCCGCGGACCGTCCACGGCCACGTCCACCGGATGCGGGGGCAGTGACTTGGTGATGTCGGCGAGCAGCCGTCCGGATACCAGGGTCCGGCCGGCGGTGGCCGCATGTACCGGGAGCTCAGCCTGGGTGGAGACCTCGTAGTCGAACCCGGACACCTCGAGGCTCTCCCCCACGACACTCAGGACCAGCCCGGCCAGCACGGGGACAGGTGGGCGCGCGGGCAGACTGCGGGCCGTCCAGGCGACCGCTTCGGCCAGTGCATCTCGCTCCACCCGGAACTTCATCTATGTCCCCATCCTCAACTGGTTCGCATCCTGGTTGTGGTGCATGGCTCCCCGATAGATAGAACTCATCATCGTCATCACGGGTGTGGATGCTGTGGATATCACGTCGTCGTACCTGCTGGGCAGGGCATTGTGCAGGTACGCCGGGTGTGTACCGACCTGAGCGTAAACGGTGAACGAATGGGGACATCCGTGTTTCGCTCCGGTTACCGGGCACGCAATTCCACCGGTATACAACGTTGTCCACATAGTTGTCCCCACGCTGTGCACGCCTGTCGGAAGGACATTCTCGGACCGTCCCTTGTGGATTCAAGTACATGCCGAAAGAGGTCGTCGGGGCCAACTGGTCTGGTGACATGAAGGTTCGGCCCTACTGGCGGGCGCGGGCCTTGATGCGGCTGGTCAACTCGGTGACCTGATTGAAGATGGCCAGTCGTTCGGCCATCAACGCACTGATCTTCCGTACGGCATGCATCACTGTCGTGTGGTCCTTGCCGCCGAAGATCTGTCCGATCCGCGGCAGGGACAGATCTGTGAGTTCCCGGCAGAGGTACATCGCAATCTGGCGCGCGGTGACGAGGACCCGGCTGCGGCTGTGGCCCTTGAGGTCATCGACAGTGACGCTGAAGTACTCCGCGGTGACCGACATGATGATGGTCGCGGTGATTTTCGGCCCATCGGTGTCGGGCAGCAGGTCTCGCAGGACCTCCTCAGCCAGGCCGATCGAGACCTCCGTTCGGTTGAGGCTCGCGTAGGCGTTCACCCTGATCAGGGCACCCTCGAGTTCGCGGATGTTGGTCTGGATCTTCGAGGCGATGTACTCCAGCACCTCCGGGGCGACCTCAGGAAGAACGTCGCCGGCCACTTTCTTGCGCAGGATGGCGATCCGGGTCTCGAGGTCGGGCGCCTGGACGTCGGTGATCAGGCCCCACTCGAACCGGGTACGCAGCCGATCCTCCAGCGTGGTCAGCTGTTTGGGCGGGCGATCGGAGGAGATGACGATCTGCTTGTTCGCGTTGTGCAGCGTGTTGAACGTGTGGAAGAACTCCTCCTGAGTTCGCTCGGCACGCTCGAGGAATTGCACGTCGTCGACCAGCAGCAGGTCGACATCGCGGTAGCGACGGCGGAAATCCTCGGCCCGGCCAGCGTGCACCAGGTTGATGAAGTCGTTGGTGAACTCCTCGGTGGTGAAGTAGTTCACCCGGTGATGCGGGAAGACCGTCTCGGTGTAATGCCCGATCGCGTGCAGCAGGTGCGTCTTGCCAAGGCCTGACTCGCCGTAGATGAACATCGGGTTGTACGCGCGAACCTCGGCCACAGCGAAGGCAGCCGCGTGGGCGAAGCGGTTGCTGTTGCCGATGACGAAGCTGTCGAAGGTGTACTTGGGATTCAGCCGGGCAGGTGGATACGGTCGCGGTCGCGTCCGGGCGAGCGGGGTGACCCTGCCGCCATGCTCGGCGGAGGCCGGCAGTGCGTCGTCTGAGTCCTCGGTGGAATCGCTGCGTGGGCTGTGGGCACTCATGGACCGGACGTTGAGCCCGTCCGTGCGGTCCTGTGCGGGAATCCCTTGCGGGTCGGTCAGCCGCTCGGAGCGGTACGGCCCGACCGGAACACTCGGATCGTCGTTGTCGAGTTCGTAGGCGTCATCCTCGTCGTCCGCGCTCTCACGTGCCTCGGCCGGAGTGGTGTCGCTGATGGAGGCCTCGACGGTCACCGCGATCTGGATGTCTCGGCCGAGTTCGATGCACAGTTGCTCGGTCAGCCTGGGCCGAAGCCGGGACTCGAGGAAGTTCTGGGTGAATTCATTGGGTGCGGCGATCAACACCGTGTCCTCGACCAGACCGAGCGGTCGGGTCAGGACCAGCAGGCCCATCTGATGCGGGGCGAGATCACTGCGTTCGAGGCTGGTGAGTACGCGGTCCCAGGCTGTGGACAGGTCCAATGGCTCAGCCACCTACCCTTGTCCCCCCTCGGCGTTCCTTGTGCCCGGTGCGGTCATTGCCCGCGCTTACTGTGTGCCGTCCCGGTCGTGTCGTCGGGCAGTCCACACACTTATCCACAGGCTGTGCATCGAGCCGAACGCCGAACTATCTCTCGACCCGAAGGCGGCACACCGAGCGCGGTACGCCGGTTGCCGGGGAAGCCTACGGGGCAGCAACACGGAACGCTAACAGGCCCGGCGCGGCGGCGACAACCGACGGTCCGGTCGGGCTACCCTACGGGGTTTTCCAGCTTCCTGGCGCCAGATCCCCCGTGGGCAGGACGTCGGGTTTGGGCGCCGAACCACTGCCGAGGGCAGCAACGTATGCTGTTTACCTGCGGGACACCCTTCCGGGCCGCCGTCCCCACCCTGACCTCCCGGCATCGTCGACCTGCGATGCTTCTCACCTCCAGGAGTTCGACCGTGAGCAAGCGCACCTACCAGCCGAACAACCGCCGGCGTGCCCGCACGCACGGTTTCCGGTTGCGCATGCGGACCCGCGCCGGTCGCACCATCCTGGCCGCCCGCCGCCGTAAGGGCCGCGGCAAGCTTTCTGCCTGACTCGGCCCCCCCATCAACCAAGCCGACCCAGCCATAGTCATGTTGCCCGCGACGGTTCGGCTGCACCGCCGCGTCGAGTTCGACGCCGTGGTGCGGCGAGGACACCGCGCTGGGCACGGACCCCTATCGGTACACGTTCATCCGGGTATGCCCCACACCTCGGTCGGCTTCGTCGTGAGCCGGGCCGTCGGGAATGCGGTCACCCGGCACCGGGTGACCCGTCAACTGCGGCATCTGATGCGAGATCGCTACCGCGAGCTTCCGGCCGGTACGGGGGTCGTCGTGCGCGCCCTTCCAACCGCGGCCGGATGTACGAGCGGCGAGCTCGGCGCCGCGCTTGACCGCGCCCTGGACAAGGCAGTGACCCGAGCGGGCAGAGCCGGGCGGGTCAGTGCCGCTCGGGCGGAATCGGGCACCTCGTGAGCGCTCATCTGATCCCGGCCGAGATGATGAAGCAGCCGCAAGCCACACCCGGCCCCGTCGGCCGGGCGCTGCTGGCTGCCGTGAAGTGGTACCGCGATGCGGTCAGCCCCGCCCTACCGCCCCGCTGCCGGTTCTACCCCACCTGCAGCGAGTACGCGGTGACGGCGCTGCAGCGGTACGGCCCCGCTCGCGGCAGCTGGCTCGCCGTGCGCCGGGTGGTCCGCTGTGGGCCGTGGCATCCGGGCGGCGTGGATCACGTACCGTCATGGGCCGGCGAATGCCAACCGGACGACGATCCCGAGCACCTGGCTTCGCCGCGCAAAAACGTTGGGCCGCAACGGCGGTCGCTGAGTCAGGAGACGGCTGTTGTTTGATTGGCTGTATACCGCGATCTCGTGGGTGCTCAAGACGTGGCACTCCTTGTTCTCGACGTTTCTCGATCCCGCCGCTGGCTACACATGGGCTTTGTCCATCGTCTTCCTCGTCATCACCGTCCGGATCCTGTTGTTCCGCCTCTTCGTCAAGCAGGTCCGTTCCCAGCGTGCGATGCAGGAGCTTCAGCCCGAGATCGCCAAGCTGAAGAAGCAGTACGGCAGCGACCGCCAGGGCATGGCTCAGGCGATGTCGGCCTTGCAGAAGGAGCGCGGAGTCAACCCGCTGGCCGGCTGCCTGCCGATCCTCCCGCAGATCCCGATCTTCATCGGGTTGCTGCACGTACTGCGCAGGCTGCGCCCGGGGGCCCCAGGGCTGTACGGCTGGAACGACACCCTCACCGACCAGGCGGCCAGTGCCCAGGTGTTCGGCGCCCCGATCTCGTCGGCCTTCTTCATGCCCGGCGGGGTGAAGACCGACTCGATCCTGCATCTGCCCGGCGTGGAGTTGTCCACGATCAGGATCGTCACGTTCGTCCTGATCGTGGTCATGTGCCTGACCACGTTCTTCACCCAGAAGCAGATCATGGCTCGCTCGGGGCCGGTCGAGGGTCAAGCCGCGCTGATCCAGAAGCTGTTGCTGTACGGGATGCCGATCGGGCTGTTCGTCTCCAGCTTTTTCTTCCCGCTCGGCGTGCTCATGTACTGGTTCGTGAACAACCTGTGGACCCTCGGACAGCAGTTCTACATCCTCAGGAAGCTGCCGCCGCCTGGGTCGGCCGGGGCCAAGGCCAAGGCGGAGGCCGAGCGCCCCAAGGTCGATCCAAAGGAGCTGGCACCGAAGCCGGGCGTCAAGCCGGTCCGCGGGCCCAAGGGCCGGACCCCGGTTGTCAACGCGTCAACGGCCGCCGAGCTGCCCGGCACCGATGATGTGGGCGAAGGGGCGGGTAGTCAGTCCACCTCAGCGGCCACAAAGTCCGCGAAGTCCGGCGGCAAGTCCACGAAGCAGGCCTCGCCGAATGGCCGAGCCGCTGCCTCCGGGACGACGGGCAAGTCCGGCCCGATCCCGTCGAGCGGGTCGACCGCCGACGCCGCGACCACCGCAGCCAATGGGGCGAGCAAGCCCAAGGCGAAGGCGGGCTCCGGTCCCCGACCGGCCAACCGCCCGGCGCCGAACAAGAACCGCCGCAAGAGGCGCTGAGGACATTTACCCCCACCAAGGCAGTTCGGGGCTCCGCCCGCCCGCTTCACCCGGCGCCGCGGCACACCTCGCATCGCGCCGCACCCGGGTCGGTCTCGACCGACCCTCCGAATCCATGAGCACCACCCGAGCAAGGAGCGTTCCCAGTGACAGAGACGAGCACCGAGCACGAGGACGGCGTCACCCAGCAGGAGCCGCAGTCACCGCAGCGGCCTGAGGTCTTGGGTGCCGGCGAAGCGACCACGAGCGTTCCGGGCGCTCGATCAGCGACCAGATCCGAAGCCGGCCCCGGCCCAACATCCGCCACCGAGTCCGGTCCTAGCGCGGTTGCCCAGGATGTACCCGACGTGGCTCGCGCCGCGGAGGACGCGCACGACGCGGAGGGTGCGGAGGATGCGGAGGATGCGGGGGATGCGGGGGATGCGGAGGACGCGGAGGACGCGGAGGAGGGGGCGCAGGACACCGGAACCGCGCCCGTGACCGGAGAGGCGCTGCTGGTCCAGGAGGGCGAGATCGCCGGCGATTATCTCGAGCAGCTTCTGGACATCCTCGACTACGACGGGGACATCGATCTCGACGTCGAGGGAAGCCGGGCTGTCGTCGCGATCGTCGGCGCGAAGGACCTTGACCCCCTGGTGGGCCCGCGGGGAGTGACGTTGGATGCGCTGCAGGAGCTCACGCGGCTGACAGTCGCGCAGCAGACCGGCGTACGTACCCGATTGATGCTCGACGTGGGGGGGTATCGCGCGGGGCGGCGTACCGAGCTCAGCGAACTCGCTGCCACCAGCGTGGCGCGGGTCGTCGAGTCCGGTGAGACGTTACGGATGAGTGCGATGAACGCCTTCGAGCGCAAGGTCGTGCACGACGTCGTGACCGCGACCGACGGCGTCCGCAGTGAATCCGAGGGCGAGGACCCAGATCGCCGCGTGGTGATCCTGCCCGATCGGTGACCGTGCCGCATGAGCCACCGGTGCCGCCCGGGCCGCCGCCCGCGGCTTCAGCGGTATTCGGTGACCGGCTCCCCCTGGCCGAGCGGTTCGCGGAGTGGCTGATCGGGCCGGGGATTGTCCGCGGCCTGTTGGGTCCCCGCGAGGCCGATCAGATCTGGGAACGGCACCTGCTCAACGGGGTGGGTATCGGCGCTCACATCGCGCTGGGATCGGTCGTGCTCGACCTGGGTTCCGGGGCCGGCCTTCCCGGAGTTCCGCTGCTGTTGGCTCGCCCGGATCTGCAGATGGTCCTGGTGGAGCCGAAGGCCAGGCGATGCGAATTCCTCAGCGACGTCTGCGCCGATCTCGGGCTGGACGCGACAGTGCTCCGCGCCCGAGCGACGCCGGCGGGACTCGTCCGGCTGCCTGACGGTGCGGCAGAAGTTTTGGTACCGGCGGCGGATGTGGTCACCGGTCGGGCGGTTGCGTCACTGGCCGACCTCGGCCGGTGGGCCGCTGCCCTGTTGCGTACCGGAGGACGCCTCTTGGCCGTCAAAGGGGCCTCTGCCAGCACGGAGTTAGAACGGGACGAGCCGGTGCTTGCCGCGCTCGGCTTCACGGACATCCAGATTGTGCGGGCGGCGGACTCCCCTTCCGGGATCTCGCGCGACCTGGAAGCGTCGCCGGATCGTGGCTCGGGGGGAGCGGCTACGGTGGTCGCTGCAACGTTGGGGCATGTTTCACGTGAAACATAACCTTCAGAGGCGGCCCGGTAAGAAACAATGTTTCACGTGAAACAAGGCGGTGAGGGCATGAGCAGCGAGGACATCGCCCGCTCCGCAGAGTCGGACCACGGCCGCAACATCGTTCCTACCGAGGTCTGGAACCGCCTGGCGGAGGTTCCGCGGCTCGATGAGGACGACCTCCCCCCGGCCACCCCGATCGCCGTCGAGGCAGAGCGGGCGACTCGGGTGATTCACGCCAGCGATCAAGTGCCCTTCCCGCTTCCGGCGCGTACCCGCGTGATCACGGTGTCCAACCAGAAGGGCGGGGTGGGTAAGACCACGACGGCGGTCAATATCGGGGTCGCGCTGGCTCTGCACGGCGCCCGCGTCCTGGTCATCGACGCGGACCCACAGGGCAACGCGAGTTCGGGCCTCGGGGTCGCCCATGGGGTGGGAACACCGTCGATCTACGACGTACTCATCGGTGCGAGCCCCCTGGTCGACGTCGTCGTGGCACACGGCAACGTGGCGGGGCTGACCTGCGCTCCTGCGACAATCGACCTGGCCGGTGCCGAGATCGAACTCGTGTCATTGGTGGCTCGGGAGACTCGGCTGCGGAACGCGATCACGGACTACCTCGAGCAGGCGTCGGATCAGGCACCGAACTACGTCTTGATCGACTGCCCGCCCTCCCTGGGACTGCTCACGGTGAATGCGCTCGTGGCCGCTGACGAGGTGCTGATCCCTATTCAATGCGAGTACTACGCACTCGAGGGTTTGGCGCAGTTGACGTCCAGCATCGAGTTGATCCGCGCTCATCTCAATGCAGGATTGGTGGTCTCCACGATCTTGCTGACCATGTACGATGGGCGGACCCGGCTGGCCGATCAAGTGGCGGCCGAGGTGCGCAGCCAGTTCGGCGCCCTGGTCCTCGACACCGTCGTGCCGCGCAGCGTCCGGGTCTCCGAAGCGCCCGGCTTCGGGGAGTCTGTGCTCACCTACGACCCTGGCTCACGCGGTGCGATCACCTACCTCGAGGCGGCCAGGGAGATGTCAGTACGCGGTGCGGCCTCCGCGCGGCGGTCGGCCGAGGACCCCGAGTCGCAAGCGAGATCCGGGCCCGACGGGGTGGAGCAGCAGTGAGCAGAAAGGGTGGGCTCGGTCGCGGTCTCGCAGCGCTGATCCCGACCACTGCCGACGCCCCAGAACCGGCGTCGGTCGAAGCACCCACCCGACCCGTCGTCGACCCGGCCGCCGCGAACAGCGGTCGCGCACCGGCTACGGCCCTTGTGGACGTGGAGTCCGTACCGGGGTTGACCCTGCGCGAGATCCCGGTCGGCGACATCGAGGCGAACCCGCAGCAGCCGCGGCAGGTCTTCGACGAGGAGGCGCTCGAGGAACTGGCGTACTCCATCCGTGAGTTCGGCCTGCTGCAGCCCGTCGTCGTACGACGGTTGGTCTCCGGCACCTATCAGCTGGTGATGGGCGAGCGCCGCCTCCGGGCGGCGGCGCTGGCCGGACTGGACACGGTCACCGCGCTGGTCCGGGACACCGCCGACGAGGCCCTGCTGCGTGATGCCCTCCTGGAGAACATCCACCGGGTGCAACTGAACCCACTGGAAGAAGCGGCCGCCTACGACCAGCTACTGGTCGAGTTCGGGGTCACGCATGAGGAACTGGCCGGGCGGCTGGGCCGCAGCCGCTCGCAGATCACCAACACGATCCGGCTGCTGCGTCTGCCCGTACCTGTGCAACGTCGGGTCGCGGCTGGGGTTCTCTCAGCCGGCCATGCCCGGGCCCTGCTCGGCCTCGAGGACGTGGTGGCCCAGGAGTCGTTGGCCACCCGCATTGTCGCCGAGGGACTCTCCGTACGAGCCACCGAGGAACTGGTCGCCACCACCCCGGACCGACCCGGCCGCAACCGGACCCCACGTACGGGCAGAATCAGCGCCCCAGGCGCCGATGACCTCGCCGAGCGGCTCTCCGACGTCTTCGACACCAAGGTCCGCGTCGAGTTCGGCCGCCACAAGGGTCGGATCGTCGTGGAGTTCGGCTCGATCCAGGACCTCGAACGGATCGTCGACCTGATGCATCCCAAGCCGCGCTGAGCCGGCGCCCAGACCGCACATTCTCCGGAGAAAGCGCGCTGAGCCGGCGCCCAGACCGCACATTCTCCGGAGAAAGCGCGCTGAGGCGGCGCGAAATGTGCCCTGGTTGGCTACGAGGTCCGCGGGGCGCGCTGTACGAAGGCCTCGGCCGGGAAGGCGCCGGCGGCTCGTACCCGTCTGGTGAGGCCCAGCCCCAGGTCGGTGAGCCGGGCCAGATCCGCCTCGTCCAACGAGTCGTATGGCGCCCGGCCCAGGTCATCGGTGCGCGCCTCTATATCGGTCCGCAGTTGCTCACCGGCCTCGGTCAAGCCACCCTTCTCGTCCAGCAAGCCGCGCTCCTGCAGACCAGCGATCCCCGCGGCCCACAGCTCTGCCGACCAGCCCCGGCTGACTTGGGCGAAGTCGTTGGTGAAGCTCCTGCCGGTGGCGAGATGGGTCTGCAGCGCCTCGAGACCCGATAGGTCGGCTGCCAGAAGTGCAGCGATGTGGCCGTCCCCGCGGTACTCGCGCAGCAGCGTGATCGCATGCCAGAGCGCCACCACAGGATCGCTCGGATAGGCGAGCTCGGCATGGGCGGCATAGAGCGGACGGCCCTGCGGCGTACACGCTTCGGCCGCTTTCGCAGCGATGGCCGCGGCCTCCTCGACCTCCGGCGAGGCGGCTACTTCGTCGCCGAGCAAACGCCGTAACACGGTGCCTGCCAAGACAAATCGCGTACGGATAATGTCCTCCGGCTTGGCCAGAGTCCACGCTCGGGGGATGTGCCTGGCCACCAGGTCGGGGCTGAAGTTGTAGAAGGTCGCAACCACTACGCCCGGACCGACGGGGCCCATCGGCGCCGCGCGGCTGGCGAAGTAGCTCATCCGACCGGGGCGCAACCCGCCCTCGCTGAACGCATCGTCGGCTTCCGGCGCGAAGTAGATCGCCGAGTGCAGCGGGTCCAGGACGTTGTGGCAACGGCGGGTGGGGTCGGTGGGCATACCCCACCGTAGGCGGCAAGGCGCAGCGACGGACAGCTCGGCGCTCGGGGGGTGGGCAGAGCGGCGGTTGCTAGTTCAACAGGGGACCGTCAGGCGGCGGTGCCGGCAGCGAGATGTTGCGGCCCCCGCCGCCGCCTGCGCCGAGGTGTGGCTCGTACCCAACGCTGGTCGGGCCCTGCCGGAAGCGAGAGGCGAGGTCGAGGCCCGGGTCGGCGCCTTCGCTCATGGCCATGCAGGGCGCTAGGAAAACACACTGCGGGCACCAATGCGGCGACGGCGAGGGATATGGGGTGAGGGCCGGGTCGAGCATGTCGAGCACCTCGGCGGCGATCATCTGAACCGCGGCGTCGATCTCGGCCCGACCACGCCGGATCCGGGTCCGCCGGATCGGCCCGGCGATCTCCTGCTCCAGCCGCTGGGTGGTCGCTGGTCGGACCTCCATCCGGTCGGGACGCTGACCCTGCGGGAGCAGCCGCCCGCCGCCACTCGGCTCGTTCTGCGAGTAACCGCCGCGGCCGGGCCGGCCGGTGCGGGTCTCGTCTGGCGGCTGGGTGAGCTCACTGGGCGCCCTGAGGATTTCGTTGTGAATCGTGCCGGCCACGTCCATTCCGAGATACGTCTGCTCCCACGCCCAGCAGGCAGCGATGGCGGCCTCGTCGAGCAGCAGCGTCTCGTCCTTGTTCCACTCGGGGACTACCGAGTGCAGGACCATCCAGTACTCATCCGAGCTGTCGGCGGCAACCATCGCCACCCGCTCGCTGTAGAGGACCCGCTCGCCGTCCGCGGTGCGGAGGGCTTGGTCGGCCTCCCGGATGTCGGGTACCAGCACGTCGAGGTCGGTCTCGATCTTCAGCGGGCCGAAATCGTCGACGCTCGGCGCCCATTCGAAGTATCGCTCGAGCAACTCGCTGCCGAGGTCGAGGGCCGCCAGGCGTTCCGGTGACGGCGGCGCCGCGGCGATCGAGCGCATGAAGGCCTTGCGCACCAGGGGAAGGACGATGGCAGCCTGCCAGTCCCACATGCCGGGGTAGTAATAGACGGCCAGCGCATCCCGGACCGCCTGGTTCAGATCCGCCGGAACGGGATCAAGTGGTTGCAGCCGCTGGCGTTGGATCGAGCCGAAGTCCCACTGCCGGCGACATCGCTTGAACGTGGCTCGATCCTGTGCCGAGACCCGGTAGTCCGCCACGTCATCCGCTCAGTGCACGTGCGGCCATGGCTCATCGAGCGGCCACCGGCACCGATCGGCGCCGCCGGCCATCGACTCCATCTCGGCCAGCATGTCGTCGCAGAAGGCCTCCATCGCGGACGGATCGTCTTGCGGCCAGGCGCCGGAGAAGTACATCCAGACGTCGGCTCCGACCGCGGAGGGCGACGATTGGGCGCCGGCTCCCATCAACTGCCAGGAGTACTCCTCGCCGCGCCGTTCGACATAGACGATGTCTTCGGGATCCGGCGGGGAATCAGCAAGCGAGGCGAGCAACTCGGCACGATCCATCGGCCACCCCCTGCCGGCGAGGCTACTACCCGATCCCGAGTCCTGACCGCCGTGCGTCAGGCGCCTCCCCCGGCTCTAGCCTCGCGACTGTGATGCTGACCACCGGCTGCGTGCCTTCGTGGCGGCCGGGCTGGCCTGCGATATGGCGGCCTCCTCGATGACGGCAATCGATGCGCTCATCCTGATCGGCGGTGGGCTGCTGGCCGGGATCGCCGGTGCCGGAGCCGGTATCGCCTCACTGGTCTCCTATCCGGTCCTCCTCGCGTCGGGCCTGTCGCCCTTGGTAGCCAACGTGACCAATTCGGTTGCCTTGACGTTCACGACGGCCGGGGCCATGGCCGGCTCGCGGCCGGAGCTCCGAGGTCAGGGAGAACGGGTACGCCGGTTCGCGCTGCTGGCCGTTACCGGCGGGATGACAGGTGCGGTGCTGCTGCTGACCACGCCGGAGGAGACCTTCGGATATCTCGTCCCCTGGTTGATCGGGGTTGCCGCGATCGCCCTGCTGCTCCGGCCGTGGCTGCAACGGTTGCACGCCAACCGATTACACGCCGGCCACTGGGCGGTGTCGGGCGGTGTGGCAATCGGCGCGCTGTACAGCGGCTATTTCGGCGCCGGGGCCGGGGTACTCGTACTGGCCCTGCTCTCTGCCGTCATTCCAGACTCCATGCAGCGGTTGAACGCGCTGAAGAACACGATCGTCGGCGCGGCGAACACTGTGGCCGC
>Ga0208612_1000405_pt1 | contig 19249 bp, 20 predicted proteins | sample AntDryMetagUQ889_FD_188089 | JGI IMG/M metagenome (GOLD analysis project Ga0208612, IMG submission 188089) | Polar desert microbial communities from Antarctic Dry Valleys - UQ889 (SPAdes) | ecosystem: Environmental > Terrestrial > Soil > Desert | place: Antarctic Dry Valleys | collected 2008-12-31 | reverse complement strand
ACTCGGATGTGGTGATCGGCTGTCCGGTCTCGGGATTGTCGCCGATGGCTGCCCAGTAGCCGTCGCCGGAAAGCTGCTCGTTCGGAATCGAGCCCTCGACGATCAGGACGAAGGGGTCGAGCTCGCCGCGCTCGGCACGCCACCACCACTCGATGAACTCGGCGCCGTTCTCATACGCCAAAACCGGATGGTGGATGTGGAGCTTCGGCATCCCCGGAATCGTCTGGAGGATCAGGTCCTCGAGACTGGGGTTCACGGCCGAGGTCATTGCGATGGAATCTCCGTCGCACGATAGGCCCGTGGTCATCCACAGGACGTGTGCCTCGACCGCCTCGGTCTTGGCCTGGTCAGGTACGAACTCCGCCGGTAGCGCCATCAGCACTCTCTCCTTGTTCTGAGGGGGCCCGCGCCACCCTCGTTGGTCCTGTTTCCGTTTTTGAGCTGTTTCACACGAATCTCCATCAGCAAATCCTCGGAAGGGGGTCGCCGGCAAGCAGGTCCATCACGCGTCGGCCGCCGAAGGCGGTTTCGACGAGGACCAGGCCGGGGGGCTCGGCGACTACTGTCGCGATCTCGACCGCCGCCTCTGAGCCGGGGACGGCGCGAATGGCCTCGAGTGCGGCGTCTGCCGCATCGGGCGCGACAAAGGCGACCATGACGCCCTCGTTCGCCACGTACATCGGGTCGATGCCGAGAAGCTCGGACGCTCCGTTCACCTCGGGCGTGACCGGGATGTCGGCCTCGCGGACGGTGATGCCGACCGTCGATGCGCGGGCAAGTTCGTTCAGGGCCGAGGCGACGCCGCCGCGCGTGGCGTCGCGCATGCAGCGAAGGCTTGGGCCGACGGCATCGAGGAGGGCGTCTGCGACGGGCCAAAGCGAACGCGTGTCGGATTCGACGTCCGCTTCGATTCCCAGCTCGCCGCGGGCGAGCATGATCGCGGTGCCGTGCTCGCCGATCGGCTTCGAGACGATGATGCGGTCGCCAGCCTGAAGCGAGCCGGTCGAAAGCTTGGCGCGGGGGTCGACCGCGCCGATTCCCGTCGTCGTCACGTACATGCCGTCGGCAAGGCCTCGCTCGACGACCTTGGTGTCGCCGGTGACGACGGATACTCCGGCCTCGGCAGCGGTACGGGCGATCGCGTCTACCTCCTGGCGCAGAACGTCCGCGTCAAGGCCTTCTTCGAGGACGAACGCGAGGCTGAGGGCCTGCGCCTTCGCGCCGGCGGCAGCAAGGTCGTTCACGGTTCCGCAGACGGCGAGCTCCCCGATGGATCCACCGGGGAACTGAAGCGGCTTGACGACGAAGGTGTCGGTGGTCATCGCGACCGAGGTGCCGGCGATCGACACGACGCCCGAGTCGCCCAAGGCGTTCAGGGCGTCGGATTCGAACGCCGGAACGAAGAGGCCCTCGATCAGGGTTTGGGTCGCCTTGCCGCCCGCGCCATGCGACATGTTGATCTGAGAGTCCTTGAAACGGGGGCGCTTGGAGCGGGCCGTCTCGATGATCTCGCGCACGCGCTGCTCGCGGTCGGGGGCCGACGGCCGGCCAGCGCCGATGCGCTTCTCCTCGGTGGCGGTCGGCTCACTCATGCGCTCACCGGCTCCTTCTCCCGCGCGTAGCGGCCGTAGTTGTAGTAGGCGGCGCAGGCTCCCTCCGGCGAGACCATGCAGGTGCCGATCGCGTGCTCGGGCGTGCATGCCGTGCCGAAGACCTTGCACTCCCACGGCTTGATGACCCCTTTGAGGACCTCGCCGCATTGGCAGGCCTTGGGGTCGGCCACGCGGACGCCCGGGACGGAGTAGCGAAGCTCGGCGTCGAAGTCGGCGTAGGCCTCGGAGAGCTTCAGCGCCGACTGCGAGATGAAGCCCAGGCCGCGCCACTCGAAGTGGGGCCGAAGCTCGAAGACCTCGGACATGACCTTGAGCGCTGCGGGGTTGCCCTCGTAGGGGACAACGCGCTTGTACTGGTTCTCGACCTTGGCCTCGCCTTTGCGGAGCTGGGCGAGGATCATGCGGATCGTCTGGAGGACGTCGAGCGGCTCGAAGCCCGCGGTGACCAGCGGCTTTCCGTAATCGGCCGGGATGAACTCGAAGGGGCGGACGCCGACGACGGTCGATACGTGGCCGGGGCCGATGAAGCCGTCGAGGCGAAGGTCGGGCGAGTCGAGGAGCGCGCGAAGGGGAGGCACGATCGTGACGTGGTTGCACACGCAGAGGAAGTTCTCGACCCCTTCGAGCTTTGCGCGCTTGAGCGTGAGCGCGGTCGAGGGGGCGGTGGTCTCGAAGCCGATTGCGAAGAAGACGACGACGCGGTCCGGGTTCGACTTGGCGATGCGAAGCGCGTCTAGCGGCGAATAGACCATGCGGATGTCGGCGCCTTCCGCCTTCGCCTCCAAGAAGCTCTGGCTGGATCCCGGGATGCGCATCATGTCGCCGAAGCAGGTGAGGATCACCTCGGGGTTCTCCGCAGCGATCGCTATGCCGTCGTCAATGCGGCCCATCGGCATCACGCAAACCGGGCAGCCTGGCCCGTGGACCAGCTCGACGTTCTCCGGGAGGAGGTCGTCGATCCCGTACTTATAGATCGAGTGGGTGTGGCCCCCGCAAACCTCCATCAGCTTGTAGTGGCGGTTCGGGTCGACCTCAGCGAGGATCTCGCCCGCCAGGACGCGCCCCAGCTCGGGATCGCGGAACTCGTCAACGAACTTCATACGGATACCCCCGCGGCTCCAAGATGCGCGATCGCAGTGCCGGCGTGAACAAGAAGCTCGTCGCCCTCCGACACGTCGCCAACCAGGGCGATTTCGACGGACTCGGTCTGGCCTTCTTCGTTGGCACAGAGCGCCAGCATGCGGACGTGGTCCACGCGCTCCACCCGAAGCGGTAGAGCGACATCGCCGCAGGTGATGCAGCCCTCTTGATCTGTGCCGCAGACACTGGCATGGCCGGTGCGATCCCCCAGCGGCTGTGGGGTAAAGGTCACTCGATCACGCTGGCCCTTAGCTCCTCGAGCTCCTGCTCATAGTCGTCGCCCATTCCTTCGAGCATGCGACGCGTAGCGATCGCCTCTTCCTCGTCAACCTTGGAGAGCGCGAACCCAACGTGGATGAGCACCCAGTCGCCGATCTCGACTCCGCCCGACGGGTCATCGTCGAGCAGGCCGATGTTGACGTTTCGCCGCACACCCGCGATATCGACTTTCGCGAGCCGGTTCGTCTCGTCAACGACTTCAAGCACTTGGCCGGGGATGGCCAGACACACGTTATGAACTCCTCTCCACAGGTTCTGGCCGAACGTATCACTCTCGTACGCGGCTCGCAACCACCTAAAGATTGGTCGGATATAGAGGAGTGTTCTGTCAGGCACGCCTAATTCGGGGCCTCCGGCCGGATCTCGACGTGAGCGTCGTTTAGTGTGGGGCAAGTGAGTGAGCGGGTGATGGACGTCGAGGCAACGGAGGTTGGATCGGGGCCGGCGGGCGAGCCGGTCCGGGTACGCCGGGCGCTGATTTCCGTCTCGGACAAGACGGGTGTCGTGGACTTTGCGCGCGGGCTATCAGAGCTTGGCGTGGAGCTCCTGTCCACGGGCGGGACGGCGAGCGCGATCCGCGAAGCAGGCCTCGAGGTGACCGACGTGTCCGTCTTCACCGGGCAGGAGGAGATCCTGGGAGGAAGGGTGAAAACGCTTCACCCGCGGCTTCACGCGGCCCTTCTCGCCAGGCGAGACAACCCCGAGCACATGGAAACGCTCGAGCGCGAGGGGATCGAGCCGATCGACCTCGTGTGCGTGAACCTCTACCCGTTTTCGGAGACGGTGGCACGGGCCGACGTGACCGAGGACGAGGCGGTCGAGAACATCGACATCGGCGGGCCGACCATGATCCGCGCTGCGGCGAAGAATCACCGCTCGGTCGCGGTGCTGGTCCGTCCCGAGAGCTATGACGCCGTGCTGGCGGAGATGGAGGGCTCGGATGGCGCGATCTCAGAGGAGACGCGCCACTGGCTGGCAAACGAGGCGTGGGCCGGCATCGCTCGATACGACGCTGCGATCTCGCGGTGGTTCGGCCTCCGCTACGACGCTTTTCCGCAGCACTGGGTCTTCTCTTATGAGAAGTTCCTCGACCTCTCCTATGGGGAGAACCCGCATCAGAAGGCGGCGCTCTACATCGAGTCGGGCGCCCGCTCGCACGTCCTCGCGCGGATGGCGAAGCTCTACGGCCGCTCGCTGTCGTTCAACAACGTGCTCGACCTGGACGCGGCGACGAAGCTCCTGGCGGAGTTCGGGGAGCCCGCTGCGGTGATCGTCAAGCACAACAACCCATGCGGCGCGGCGATCGGAGCCGGCGCGGCAGACGCTTACGAGAAGGCGCTCGCGTGCGACCCGCTCTCGGCCTTCGGCGGTGTAATCGCGCTGAACCGGCCGGTCGACGCGGCGCTTGCCGAGCGCTTGCACGCGAACTTTATCGAGGTCCTGATCGCACCGGGTTTCGACGATGAGGCGATCGAGATCCTCACCCAGAAGGAGGCGATCCGGATCCTTCACAACACCGAGGACCAAAGCCTCGAGCCGCGCGAGCGTGATCTAAAAAGGGTGCGTGGCGGCCTTTTGGTGCAGACGCCCGACTTGATCGAGGAGGACCGCGAATCGATGGAGGTGGCAAGCGCCGCCCAACCATCCGACGACGCCTGGCGCGATCTCGAGTTCGCGTGGCGCGTGTGTAAGCACGTGCGCTCGAACGCGATCGTGATCGCGAAGGACGGCGCGACGCTCGGCATCGGCGCCGGGCAGATGAGCCGGGTGGACTCGGTGCGGATCGCGATCGACAAGGCGCGCGATGCCCGCGGCGACGAGGCGGCGGCGCTTCTCGCCGGCTCGGTCGTCGCCTCGGACGCGTTCTTCCCTTTCCCCGATGGCCCGCAGATCGCAATCGACGCGGGGTCGAGCGCCATCATCCAGCCGGGAGGCTCGAAGCGCGACCCAGAAGTCGTTGCCGTGTGCGACGACGCGGGCGTGGCGATGGTGATGACCCGGCGGCGCCACTTCCGCCACTGAGCCAATGCTCAGCCTCGTCCGAAAGCTGTTTTTGGTCGTGCCGATCGCCCTTATCGTCGGCTTCGGCTTCCGGCCGACGCCCATCCTGGGTGTAGACGGCAAGAGCCTGGCCGCCTCGGTCGGAGTGCCGGTCGGAGAGGTGGGATTCGACCCATGCACGGAGCAGGGTGAAACCTGGGTCTGCACGCTCGAGGGCTCAGACAAAAGGCCCCTCGCCTACTCGCTCGACGTCAACGGGCTCGGTTGCTGGACGGCGACGGTCCGCGGCTCGGGGTCGAACGAAAACGCGCTTGAGGGCTGCGTCACGATCGCCGACCACGTGAAGGCGATCGACTGAATTGCCGAGAGTAGGAATTCACTCGCATACCGAGTGTTTTCCTGCTTTGGGCAACGGTGGCGACGAATATGCCCCCGGAAGGAATCGAACCTTCGACGCAGAGATTAAAAGTCTCTCGCTCTAAGCCACTGAGCTACGGGGGCTTGTGGCAATCCTAGGCGCCGTCTCCATCGGCTCTCCGCGTGACAAGCCTCGCCGCGGTTAGACCCTGGCCGCCCGAGAGCTATGACGGGTAGCGGTCCATGAAGCCCTCCAGGTGGACGAGGCTCAGGAGCTCGCGCACCCTGTCCTCGATCTCGTTCTTCGGCTTCTTGCGGATCGAGTGTTCCGCGTCGCCAGCGGCGACCCGGACGGGCCGATCTAGTAAAACCTTGCCGATGGCGCTCCACCCCGCCGAGAATCGCGGCTATCGCGAGCTGATGCTGACCGCAGAGGAAGCGCGCACCCGCCTGCGCCGGATCGGCGGGCATCTCGACCTCGAATCCCGCGCCGTGGCCGACAAGGCTTCCGAGACGATCGGCGAAATGCTCGACGCGCTGAAGCCGGCGCTCGCCGAGCACGACCTCCATGGCGAGCTCGCCGCGCGAGGCACCGGCGCGCGCATCGGCACCGTGCGCGCCGAGATCCTCGACCGCTTCTTGGAGCGAAACCAGGCGCTTCGCTTCGCGATCGACGACGTCGAGCACGTGACGACACTGCTCGCTTACATGGCCGCCGTCTCTGGATCGCGCGGCAAGAAGAACCTGCCCGAGCTATGTGGGACGTGGGAGCGGAAGCTCCGCCGCCAGGTGAGCCTGCTTCGCAAGGCAGCGATCGAGCTCGGCTCACGGCCCGACGACGCGATCGAGCCGCTCGACCCCCGACCCGTCGGCCGGGCGGCGCACGGTGCGGCCGTCGCGACCGGAACCGTCGGCGAGGCGGTCGACAAGGCCGTCGCGACCGTCAAGGAGAAGACCGGCTTCTTCGACCAGTCCGATTCAGACAAGAAGCCGCTCCCAGGCACAGACGCCACGCCCGAGGAGAACGGCGCTTCCGAGCCGCCGAAGCGCCGCGGCCTCTTCCGCCGCGGCTAGCTCAGCTCAGGAAGACCCTCATCCGAGGTGGAGGCCTGCGCGTGGAGGCGGCGCGGGATCCGGCCGGCGTAGCGGGCGGCGTGGCCGGCCGCGACTGCGCTTCGCATTGCGCTCGCCATCAGCACCGGGTCGGCCGCACGTGAGATGGCGCTCGCGATCATCACGCCGTCACAGCCCAGCTCCATCGCCAGCGCGGCGTCGGACGCGGTTCCGATTCCCGCGTCCAGGATCACCGGAACGGATGCCTGCTCGACGATGATCCGGACGTTGTAGGGGTTGCGTATCCCGGCGCCGGAGCCGATCGGCGAGCCCAGCGGCATCACCGCCGCGCACCCCGCCTCCTCCAGGCGGCGCGCGAGGATCGGGTCGTCGTTCGTGTAGGGAAGGACGGTAAACCCGTCGGCGACCAGTGTCTCGGCCGCCGTCAGGAGCTCGGCCGCGTCGGGCAGGAGCGTGCGGTCGTCGCCAATCACCTCGAGCTTTACCCAGTCGGTCGAGAACGCCTCGCGAGCGAGCTTTGCGGTGCGGACAGCGTCGCGTGCCGTGTAGCAACCGGCCGTGTTCGGAAGCGTGAACAGGCCGAGCCGGTCGATCACATCGGTCACGGAGCCCTGCGCGGCCGGATCCACGCGGCGAAGCGCCACGGTCACGATCTCCGCGCCGGTCGCCTCGAGCGAGCGCTCCATCTGCTCGAGCGAGCGAAAGCCGCCGGTGCCAACGATCAGACGGGAGGTCCACTCTCGGCCGCCCAGCGTCCACGTCCCGGTGGCCTCACCGCTATCCGCCTTGGACGGCATGCACCACCTCCACGCTCTCTCCTTCGGCCAGTACGCGATCTCTCCACCTGGCTCGCGGGACCACCTCGCCCTCGACGGCAACGGCAACGCCGCGCTCTGTTTCCGCGGCGCCGGAAAGGGCTACTGCGTCGGCAACGCTTGCCCGCTCGGGCACCTCTGCCTCCTTGCCGTTCAAAACGACCTTCATGAGGCCACCTTGGCAAATCGCGCCGGGTCGGCCACTCGGAGCTCGCCCGGCATTTCTTCTCCGGTCAGGAGCGCAGCCACCCCGCAGGCCGTGAGCGGAGCCAGCAGGATCCCGTTGCGGTAGTGGCCGGTGGCAAAGACAAGCCCGTCGATCTGGCTGCAGCCGACAACCGGCGCGTTGTCGGGCGTTCCCGGCCGCAGGCCGGCGACGACGCGTTCTAGCTCGAGCTCGGCCACGTCGGGCAGGGCACGATAGGCCTCTCGCAAAAGCTCGTGAACTCCCCCGGCGGTGACCCTGGTGTCGAAGCCCATCTCCTCGACCGTGGCGCCTGCTATCAGGCGACCGTCCGCTCGCGGCACCAGATACACGCGCTCGGTCACGACGATTCGATCGGCGACCGGCGGCTCGGCGGGTCCACGCAGCGTGATGATCTGCCCCTTGACCGGGCGCACCGGCGGCAGCGCCGCGTCGGGCAGCCAGCTCGTCGTTCCCGACCAGGCGCCGGTGGCAAGAACGACCGTTTCGGCGCGATGCTCGGCTCCGTCGCCGGTAGTGACGCCGCAGATAGCGTCGCCGTCCCAAAGGGCTCCTGAGACGGCGGACCCGGTGACGATCTCGACGCCTTCGCTCTCGCAGGCGCCCCGGAGGGCGGCGACGATCGCGACCGGGTCGACACCCATCTCGTGCGGCGCATGAGCGCCCGCGTATGCCGACGGGCCGAGGCCCGGCTCCAGGTCCCGGCACTCCCGCCCCGTCAGCCACTCCGCCTCGAGTCCAAGCGAGCGCATGAGGTCGAAGCGTCGGCGAAGCTCGCCTGCCTCGTCTGCATCGAGCGCCACGTGAAGCGCGCCGTTGCGGACCAGCGAAGATTCGGCATCTTGAGCCTCGGCCAGTTCGGCGGCGAAGTCCGGCCACATGGCATGCGAGGCAAGCGCCGCCTCGAGCAACGCCTCCTCGCCCCAGGTCGCCTCACCAACCGGTGCCAACATCCCTGCTGCGACGCCTGAGGCGCCCGATCCGGGCTCCGAGCGCTCGATCACGCGTACGTTGAGACCGCTTTGAGCCGCTCGCCACGCACAAGCGAGGCCGATCACGCCGGCGCCGACCACCACGGCATCGAGCCTTTCCGTCACGCTTCGATCGTACCCTCGCGATACTCACCGAACCGATGGGTTCGTTCGCACCTGACACGCATGGGCGGCGGCTGCGGCGGCTCCAGGAGGCTCGCCTCTACTTCGTCTGCGAAGCCCGACCCGGCGACGGCGATCCCGCGCCGCTGCTAGACGCCGCGCTTCGAGGAGGCGTCGACTTGATCCAGCTCCGCGAGAAGGCGCCACGCTGCGCGGAGGAGCTGGTGGCCCTCGCCAAGCCGTTTCGCCGCGCAGCAGACACCCACGGTGCGCTCTTCTTCCTGAACGACCACCCGGAGCTGGTCGAGGGGTGCGGCGCTGACGGCGTGCACGTCGGACAGGACGACGAGCCGGTCGCCGAGGCTCGAGCTCTGGCCGGTCCCGGAGCGCTCGTCGGCCTTTCCACCCACTCGGCCGAGCAGTTCGACGCGGCGCTCGCGGCCGAAGGCGGCGCCCGTCCCGATCAGATCAGCGCCGGGCCGGTGTGGGAGACCCCGACGAAAGAGGGGCGCCCGGCTGCCGGGCTCGGGCTGATCGAGCACGCCGCCGCCAGCGGCGGCGTGGCGCCCTGGTTCGCGATCGGCGGCATCGACCTGTCAAACGTGGACGAGGTGGTTGCCGCAGGCGCCCGGCGCATCGTCGTCGTCCGCGCAATCCGGGACGCCACCGACCCCGAGGCCGCGGCCGGTGAGCTTCGTGCAAGGCTTGGCGCCTAGATGGGATCCAGGGAACGAAAGCGCGCCGAACGACGCAAGCGCAAGGAACGCTCCGGCGACCGCGGCGCCGAGCTCGCAGCACAGCGCGAGGCCAGGGCCGCTCGCACCGAAGCGAAGAACCAGGCCGCCCGCGAAGCACTCGATCCGCTCGAGCCCGACGAGCGCCCGACGGTCGTGACGATCGCCGCGGTGATCTCCGCCGCTCTCCTCCTCGGGACTCTCATCACCTACCTCGCGGGGGTCGAGGTGGCCACGTTCGACGACTTCGGGACCGAGACAGGTGAGGCAAAGCCGAACATCATCTACACGGTGGCGTCCTCGCTCGTCTTGGGCGCCATGGCCTTCGGCTTGTGGAAGGCGCGCTACTGGGCGGTCCTCGGCTTCCAGACGATCCTGATCCTGGTCATCGTGGTAACGACGCTCGCTCTCGTCCAGGCGACCGACGTGCTGCGGGCCTTGGCCCTCTTCGCCGTCCTCGCCGGCGCCGGCGTGCTGTTCTATCGCATGGTCAAGGCAATGGCCCGCATCCAGATGCCGGTGCGGTAGGCGAAGCTGCGTGAGACGCCCTTTTATAGAGTCGGAGGCATGGCTGAGACCTTCGACGTAATCGTGATCGGTGGAGGTCCCGGCGGATACGTCGCGGCTATCCGCGCCGCCCAGCTCGGCCTCTCGACGGCCGTAGTCGAAAAGGACAAGCCCGGCGGCCGCTGCCTCAACTACGCCTGCATCCCGGCGAAGACGATGCTCCATTCCGCCGAGGTCCTCGATCAAGCGCAGAATTCGGCCGAACTTGGCGTAAAGGTTTCGAAGGCCTCGATCGACTGGAAGGCGCTTGGCGAGCGCCGCGCCAGCGTCTCGGAGACCCTTTCGAGCGGGGTCAAGATGCTTTGGGACAAGAACAAGATCTCCCAGATCGAGGGCGAGGGCTCGCTGACCGACGACGGCAACGTCAAGGTCGGCTCCGACACCTACGAGGCAAAGAACGTCGTCCTCGCCACTGGCTCGGTCGCGATGGCAATCCCGGGCGTCAACTTCTCCGAGCGGATCGTCGACACCTGGGGCGCCTGGTCTTTGCCCTCGCAGCCAAAGCGCCTCGCGATCGTGGGTGCCGGTGCGTCCGGCTCCGAGATCGCCTCGGCCTACGTGCGCTACGGAACCGAGGTGACGCTGATCGAGATGCTGCCGCAGATCCTTCCGCTCGAGGACAAGGACTGCGCGCGTGTCGTGGAGCGCACCTTCAAGAAGCAGGGCGTAACGATCGCGACCGGCGCGCCGATCCAGGACGTTAAAGAGACGGCCAAGTCGGTCAAGTTCACCTATGGCGAGACGCAAGGCGAGGCCGACTATTTGGTCATCGCGGGCGGGCGGGCGCCAGACACGGACCCCTTGAACCTCTCCGGCGCAGGGATCGAGACCGAGGAGAACGGCAAGGTGAAGATCGACGAGCTTCAGCGCACGACGAACTCCAAGGTATTCGCGATCGGCGACCTCGTCCGCGGCCCAGCGCTCGCCCACAAGGCCTCCGAGGAAGGGGTCGTCGCGGTCGAGACCATTGCCGGCGCGCCGACCCACCCCGTCGACGTGGGCCTGATCCCCGGCGCCACCTTCTGTCATCCGCAGGTCGCCTCGGTCGGGTTGACCGAGGCGCAGGCTAAGGAGGACGGCCGCGAGATCAAGGTCGGGCGCTTCAAGCTCGGCGGAGTGGGAGCCTCGGCGGTCTACGACGACCGCGAGGGCATGGTGAAGATCATCGCCGACTCCGAGTACGGAGAGATCATCGGCGCTCACATCGTGGGCAATTCGGCCTGCGACATGATCTCCGAGATCGTGAACGTGATCGCACTCGAAGGCGGCTATCAGGAGCTCGCGCGAATCGTCCATCCGCACCCCACGATCTCCGAGGCAGTCCTCGACGCGGCCCGGGCCGTCGACGGCTGGGCGACGCACGCCTAGCGGCCTGTCTTGGGAGAGCCCGCCAGCTTCTACTACGACCTCGGGTCGCCCTATGCGTACCTCGCTGCGGAGCGGATCCACGGCGTGTTCGAGGAGGCCGGCGCCGAGCCGCCCGTCTGGAAGCCGGTCCTCCTTGGAGGTCTCTTCGCGCGCTACGACCGCGGCTCCTGGGCTGAGACCGACGCGCGCGAGGAAGGCATGCGCGAAGTCGAGAGGCGAGCCGCCGCCTACGGACTGCCGCCCATTCGCTGGCCCGATGGATGGCCGTCGAACTACCTCTTCGCGATGCGGGTCGCAACCTTCGCGACGGAGATCGGCCGTGGCGTCTCGCTCCCGCTCGCTGCGTTTCGCCAGCACTTCGCAGCGGGCCGCGACCTCTCCGAGCCCGACAACGTGCTGATCGCCGCCGCCTCCGCCGAGCTTCATCCTCGGGCGCTCACGACCGCTGTCGGACGCGACTCGATCAAGGCGCGCCTCCGCCGGACAACCGGCGAGGCCGCCGACCTCGGCGTCTACGGAGTGCCGAGCGTCGTGGTCGGCGCAGACGTCTTCTGGGGCGACGAGCGCCTGGAAGAGGCCGCCGACCAGGCGGCTATCGTCGCGTGACGTGACTGAGGGGTCGAGCGCAAGGGGAAGGGTCGAGCGCCTCGAGCCGACCAAGGCGCAGCGCGCCGCGGCCCGGCGGGTGGCCGAGTCGAAGGCCACGATCCCACACCTCTACGTGCAGGGACGGTTCGAAGTCGGCTCGGGCGCGAATCTCATGGCAGATGTCGTCTGGGCGAGCGCGCGCGCCCTGCGCGAGTCGCCACGGCTCAACGGCAGCTACCGCGACGGGGCTTTTGAGATCTACTCGCGGATCAACATCGGGATCGTCGCCGAAGGTGCCGACGGGCTGGTGGTCCCGACGATCTTCGATGCCGACACCAAGGACTCGGAGGAGATAGCGGGCGAGTGGGAAGCGCTAGCAGCCAAAGCGCTTAACGCGTCCATAACGGCGCGGGACGTAGCCGGCGGAACTTTCACTGTCGCGAGCGGTTTCGGCTTTACGGGATGCGCCTATCTGCCAGTGATCAACGCAGGCCAAGCGGCCAACTTGGGGATCGGGACGCCTCAGAACGGCGTCATTGGCGCCACGGTCGCGGCGGACGCGAGGATGATCTCTCCTACCGAGGTGTCGCGTTTCATGGCTTTGATCCAGGACGCGCTCCGAGAACGAACGGAGCCCGAGTAGCTATGGAAATCGGGGGCAATGGAAACGGAGAGATGCCAGGCAGGATTATCGACGTTCCGATCGAGTCACTCCCGTTCATCGACGAGCATTGGATCGAGATCGCCGCGAAGCCGGAAGAGGTCTGGGACGCCCTCATGTACGTCGTCTCCGGGGCCGGCGACAGCCGCTCCGGGGCGCCGCTCTCGAAGGCCCTCGGCTGTGAGGAGACCGAGAGCGAGGGTGAGGCCGGCGAGATCGGTTCGAAGATCCCCGGCTTCGTCGTCACCCGCTCGGTCAGGCCGGCCGTACTCGCCTTCATGGGCCAACACCGCTTCTCGCGCTACGCGCTCATCTTCACGATCCTCGAAAAGCCAAGCGGGTTGATGCTCCTGAGCGCCCAGACCCGGGCGGAGTTCCCGGGACGCAAGGGCCGCGTCTATCGCGGCCTCGTGATCGGAACGCACGGCCACGTCGTGGTAACGACGAGCCTCCTCCGCCAGGTGAGAAAGCGCGCCGAGCGGATCCACGCGCGCCCGGCGCGCGCGTAAGGCTTCACGGCCAGCGGTCGCTGACGTCAGAACATCACCAAGCGTCTTGCTCTCCCAGGTCACGGCCCCAATGCTCCGATCGGAATCACGTGGATCCCATCCTTGCGCGTGTAGCCATAGCCTGCGGCGGTGATGATCCCGAGCGCGGCCGGCTCACCGCTCTTGGAGGTGTCGATGCGGCTAGCGCACAATGCCGCTCGCTTGTGCTCACACGCCAGGTCGTAGTGCTTTGAGGCGCCAGTTTGTAGAGAAATCAGCGGCCAGTTTGTAGAAGTTCTGACGGCCAGTTTGTAAGACCTGCACCCGGGTTGTGGCTTCGATTCGTTCACGCACCGCTTCGAACCGCGCCTCCGCGAAGCGCAGGAAGATCAGGCCCAGGACCGGCGTCCCGTACTCAGACGCCTTGAGCCCGGAGTTGGCCCGAAGCTCGTCGGCAGCGTCCCAGAGACGGTCCTCGAGCTCGGTCAGGTCATGCATGACAATTTCCGGCGCATCATCTCAAACCCGAGGTTGAAATGTCGTCAGGCACGAGTATAGTCCGCTTGAGACGAGCGCTACGAGTTATCAGCTCCAAGCTCGTTCAGACATAGGGACACGCGGGCAATCCCCGCGATCCCATCGTCCAAGTAGGCGCCGCCGAGGAGATCCCAACGCGGCTCAAGACCAAGCCCGGCCGAAGGAGATCCCGGAGGCAGGGCAGACACGAAGGGCGGAAGAGATGAAGCCGTTGCACGGCGCAACTGCGAGCAAGCCAGAGCGCGAGCTGGTTCCCGCTGGGCATGATCATGAGGAACTGGTCGTTCAGACCGGCGCCCGGAGCGGCGCCACCATGGCGGTCGCGATCCACTCGACCTCTTTGGGCCCGGCCCTCGGCGGAGTGCGCCTCTGGCGCTACCTTCGCGACGAGGACGGGGTTTTAGACGCCCTCCGCCTTGCTCGGGGGATGACCTTCAAGGCGGCCGCCGCCGGTCTCGACCTCGGCGGTGGCAAGGGCGTGATCTGCGCTCCGTCGACGAAAGTCCCGGTAGGGGCAAAGCGCGAGGCGATCTTCGAGGACTTCGGTGAGCTGGTCGACTCGCTCGAGGGCCGCTACATCACGGCCGAGGATGTCGGCACATGTCCAGACGACATGGTCGTGATCGCGTCGCGAACGCGCCACGTGACCGGCATGCCGCTCGAGCGCGGGGGCACCGGCGACCCCAGCCCCTTCACGGCTATCGGAGTGCAAGCCGCGATGCGCGCTGCGGCCGAGAGCGTTTTTGGCACACCCGACCTTGCGGGGAGGCGCGTGGTTATCGCGGGGCTCGGCCACGTGGGCGAGCATCTGGCACGCGGCCTCACGGAGGCTGGTGCGAGCGTCGCAGCCTCCGACATCAACCCCACCAGGCGCGCCGCCGCGATCGAGCTCGGAGCCGCATGGCTGGAGCCCGAGGAGGCGCTCGAGGCCGATTGCGACATCGTCTCCCCCTGCGCCGTCGGCGGAGCGATTCACTCCGACAACGCCGACCGGCTGCGCTGCCGGATCGTCTGCGGCGCCGCGAACAACCAGCTCGCCGACGAGGCGCTGGCTGACATCCTCGCCGAGCGTGACGTCCTCTACGCGCCGGATTTCATCGCCAACGCGGGCGGGCTCATCAACGTCTACCGCGAGGTCCACTCCTATCCGGCCAAGCGTGCGCGAGAGCTGGCGCTCGGAATCGAGGGAACGATGCGCCAAGTCATCGCGCGGGCGGCCCTCGAAGGCTCAACTCCGCTCGAGGCGGCCCGTGCCCTGGCGGCCGAGCGCCTGAATAATGTTCAGGATAAAGACTGAACGGTCAGAGAAGAGCCGGAGAGGTTTTCGATCAAAGGGAGAGTGGATGCGCAAAGGAGTGCGATGGGGGTCGCTGATGGTCGTGGTGGCAGCGGCGCTTTCGCTGCCCCCGGCAGGACAGGCCGCAGGGACCGGTCTTGACGCGTACGAGGTCTCCGGTCTCGACGGCGAGAGCCTCGAAACGCTTGCCGTCTCGGGCTTCGATACAACCGAGGGCCGCGACGGAGACACGCTTGAGATCGTTGCCACTCGCGACCAGGCAGCCGCTCTCCAAAAGCAGGGCGTAACCGTCGCCATCAAACGCGACGCACAAGGCCGCTCCGCGGCCCGGGCGCTCCAGCGCGGCATGAAGCCGAACGGCTCTTACAACGTCTATCGCCCCTACTTCGACAACACCTGCGACCAGGACTCGTGCTACGTCGGGCGCCGGAAGAACGGCAACCCACGGCCGACGCTCTACGAAGAGCTGACCAAGCTCGCCGAGGACAATCCGGAGATCGTCCAGCAGGTCGAGATCGGCCGCACCGTAAACGATGTGCCGATCCTCGCGCTGCGGGTCACCCGCGACGCACACGATCCCGCCAATCCGGCCGGGTCGAAGCCGTCTGTCCTTTACTCGGCCGCTCAGCACGCCCGCGAGTGGATTACGCCTGAGATGAATCGGCGCCTCGCGCACCTTTTCGTCGACAACTACGGCCGGGGTGGCCGTGCCCGCGGAACCGACGGCAAGCCCGTCGCGGGTGCCGACGGCTTCGTGCGCTCCGCCGAGCTGACCCGCCTCGTCAACCGCTATGAGCTCTGGTTCGTGGTCGTCGCGAATCCCGACGGATACGACTTCACGTTTACCCCCGGCAATCGCCTCTGGCGAAAGAATCTCCGCGACAACAACAACGACGGCGAGATCACCGCCGTCGACGGCGTCGACCCGAACCGCAACTTCGCCGAGAAATGGAACTACGACGAAGAGGGCTCCTCGGGCGATCCGACGTCAGAGACCTACCGCGGCACGGGCCCGAGCTCAGAGCCAGAGACGCAGGCCATGGACGGTCTGCTCGCAGACGTCGGCTTCGAGTTCCAGGTGAACTACCACTCCGCTGCCGAGCTGCTCCTCTACCCGTTCGGCTTCCAGGTCCAGACCGCCGCCGCCGACGATCCGATCTTCGAGGCCCTGTCCGGCACCGACCGCGATCCGGCCATCGAGGGCATCGCGCCGCGGGTCCCGAACGACTACGACCCCGACGTCGGCGCCGAGCTCTACATCACCAACGGCGAGACGACGGATCACGCCTACTCGCGCTACGACACCCTCGCCTGGACGCCGGAGATGGACGTCTCCGACCCCGATCGCGGGGGCGGCGAGAGCGTCTTCGAGTTCCAGGACTCTGAAGGAGACCTCCAGGCGGCGTTCGAGAAGAACATCCCGTTCGCGCTCGACGTGGCCGCTTCCTCCGGTGACCCGGCGAACCCCGTCTCCCACCTAAACCGCAAGACCCCGGACTTCGACGTCGATCGGTTCCCGACCTCCTTCGGCGACCCGCAGCCCGTGGAGACAATCGTCAAGCGCGAGCTCGGCGACGTGAACATCCACTGGCGCGTAAACGGTGGGCCTCGTGAGAGCGCTCCGGCTCCGGAGTACGACGGTGGCGAGCGCTACGACGACACCGGCGATGTCTACTACCGCCGCGCCCGCGGCGAGGTGACCGGCGCGACCGCGGGAGATGAGGTCCGCGTCTGGTTTAAGGCGGGCGGCAAGCGCTCCCAAGCCTTCACCTACGAAGTCCGCTCGGACACGGGCGCGCCAGTCCTGGTGCTTGCAGCCGAGGACTACACAGGCACAACCGCAAGCCCCGCATACAGGAACACCCGAGGCCCGTTCTTCAACGACTATTACGAGGACGCCCTCACCGACCTGGGAATCGACTACGACCTCTACGACGTCGATGCTGAGGGCCGCAAGGCTCCCGACGAGCTCGGCATCCTCAGCCACTACTCAGCGGTCATCTGGTACACGGGCAACGACCTCCTCACCCGCAGCCCCGGCCAGCCTGCCGGCACCGGCGTGGCGAGGCTCGCGAACGACATGATCCTGTCGGTCCGCGATTACATAAACGACGGCGGCAAGCTGCTTCACACCGGCCAGCACGCCGGCGTGCAGGCGATCAACGCCTTCCCGTTCAACGTGCGGGGCGAGCCGCCGTTCTGCCCACCGGAGGGGACCGCGAGAGCCGCGGACTGCATCCCGCTCTCGGATGACTTCCTTCAGTACTACCTGGGGGCGTTCCGGCACATCGACATCGCGGGCGTCCCATTTGACGGCCCTGACCCCGACGCCGCATCTGCCCTCGACCTGCAGCTCTCGGGTGGCCAGTTCGGCAACACCGAGTTCGGCCTGAACGGGAACGACTCGGCTGAGAACCAGGAGCACGTCTCATCGCTCCTCACGACCTCGAGCGTGCTGCCCGCGGACGAGTACCCGCTGTTCGCCTCTGAGCAGGCGGTGGAAGTGGACGGGCGGCCTGCCTCGTTCGACCCGGTGAGCGGCCAGTTCTATGCCGTCGCCGAGTCCGACGACGAGGGCTGGCAGCGCCTGCGCCGCACGATCGACCTCACCGACGATCAGAGCGGCAACGTCTCGTTCCAGATCTCCTACGACACGGAGGCGCTCTACGACTACGTGATCGTCGAGGCGCGCACAGTTGGCCAGAACGACTGGACGACGCTGCCGGACTTAAACGGCAACACGACGACCGATCCCGGCGAGGCCTGCCTGATCGACTGGCAGTCGATCCACCCCTTCGTCAAGCGTTACCAGACCTACAACCCGAAGACGAAAAAGTGCTCTTCGACCGGCACGACCGGAGAGTGGAACGGTGCGACCGGCAGCTCTGGCGGCTATCAGGAGTGGTCGATCGACCTATCCGATTACGCGGGCAGCCAGGTCGAGATCTCGATCTCCTACGTCCAGGACTTCGCCGTCTCGAACCTCGGCGTCTTCCTCGACGATGTGGTCGTGACCGAGGACTCTGACGAAACCACGATCGACTTCGAGTCAGACCTCGGCGGCTTTACGGCCGGTCCCCCGCCGAACGGATCCGGCCCCGGCACCCAGCGCATGTGGGAGCGGAGCGAGTCGCTCGGCTTCGTCGACGGCCCCGGCGTCGCAACCGAGGACTCCGTCTACTGGGGATTCGGCTTCGAGGGAGTGACCGACCGCGCGACTCGCGCCGAAGTGCTTGGCGACACGCTCTCATACCTCGGCGTCGGCAACTGAGCGGAACTCGCGCGCGACAAGTAGCGGATCGCCTCACTCGAGCCTCGGTGTCAAGCTTGGGCGCGTGACCAAGGCACCCGAGCTCTGGATCGTCCGCGCCGGCACGCTGCCCTACGCCGAGGCGCTCGAGCTCCAGAAGCGCCTGGCGAACGCCCGCCGTTCGGCCGAGGTCCAAGACCTGGTCTTACTCCTCGAGCACTGGCCGGTCTACACGAAGGGCCGCCGCTCAGAGCCGGGGCACTTGCCGATGGGCGAGGACTGGTACCGGATGCAGGGCATCGAGGTCACCGAGACGAACCGCGGTGGGCAAGTGACCTACCACGGCCCCGGACAGCTCGTGGCCTATCCGGTCTTCGACCTGGGTGCGATGGCGAACGACGTCCACGCGTACGTGCGGGCGCTCGAGCGGGCGATGATCGGCGCTCTCGGCGACTTCGGCATCCCCGCACAGGTCTTCGACGGCCTCACGGGTGTCTGGACCGCGGGCCAGCCCCCGATCGAGCCAGGCGAGATCGGGCCACAGGGCACACCCGTCGGCGAGCCGGCGCTGCCGGAGGGCGAAGCGAGAAAGATCGGCTCGATCGGGATCCACGTAAGTAGGGGTGTTGCGACGCATGGCTTGGCGATCAACGTGAACAACGACCTTCAGCCCTTCGAGTGGATCGTCCCGTGCGCAATCGACCACGTCCGCATGACCTCGGTTGGCCGAGAGATCGGTGCCGAGGCCGACATGGAGGCGTTCTCCACCGCGCTTCGCGACCGCTTGTGCGAGGCGCTCGACAGGCGGCCGATCGAGCGGACCATGGCCGAGCTGGAAGCGGTCGCGGATTGAACCACGAAGAGGCCCAACGCATGGCGCGCGAGGGGGGGGTTTCGCCCGCTCGCTATCGCGCCGTCCGCTTGGTGGCGGTGCCGTTCATGCGCCTGTGGTGGGGGCTTCGGATCGAAGGCGAAGAGCACGTGCCCGATGAGGGGCCGGCGATCATCACTCCCAACCACAAGAGCTTCTTCGACTCGTTCTTTTTGGCCGCGGCGACCAAGCGCCCGCTTCGCTTCATGGGCAAGTCAGAGCTCTTCGAGGGGCGGAAGGGAAGGCTCCTCATCCGGCTCGGTGCGTTCCCCGTCCTGCGTGGCCAGTCCGATGCCGAGGCGCTCGAGAC
>Ga0208612_1000403_pt1 | contig 19287 bp, 17 predicted proteins | sample AntDryMetagUQ889_FD_188089 | JGI IMG/M metagenome (GOLD analysis project Ga0208612, IMG submission 188089) | Polar desert microbial communities from Antarctic Dry Valleys - UQ889 (SPAdes) | ecosystem: Environmental > Terrestrial > Soil > Desert | place: Antarctic Dry Valleys | collected 2008-12-31 | reverse complement strand
GTCCTCGCCGATGTCCTCGGTGTACGTCTCGCCGCTCGTGCGGTCGAGGACGACGACACGGGCCATCCCGTGCAGGCACGCGAAGAGGTCGTCCTGGCCTCGCTCGTGGAAATGGAGGCCGCGGATGACCCCGGCACGTGAGAAGGACACGTTCGTCTGCGTCATACGCGCGGGCAGCGCACCGTCCCGACGGAGCTCGCAGAACCAGCCGCGCTCGTCCTCGTGCACCCGGAGCGGGATCCGCTGCAGTCCCTCGATCACTTGTTGGCGCCGGTCTCGTCGATCCGCCGGCCGATGTCGGCGAGGTGCTGCCAGTGCTTGCCCGCGTCCTCCCACCAGCCCTCGACCTCGCGGGCCTCCAGGCGGCCCTCGGCCGCGTAGTGCCGATTGACGTCGGTGATCTCGAGCTCGCCGCGGCTCGACGGCTCGAGCCTGGCGATGACGTTGAACACGTCCGGCGGGTAGCAGTAGAGACCAACCACTGCATGAGAGGAAGGCGGCGAGTCGAAGCGCGTGTCCACGACGCCCGCCTTCTCGACGATGTCGGCGACGGCTCCCCCTTCGCCGTAGAGGACGACGCCGAAGTTCTCTGGGTCATCGACGTCCTTGACGAAGATCCGGGCGCGCTGTCCGTCCTCCGCCCACTCTGCAATCGCTTCAGACTGCGAGTTCTCGAAGATATTGTCGCCGAGCACGACCACGAGCGGAGCGCCGGCCGCGAAGTCGCGAGCCATGCCCACGACCTGTGCGATCCCGCCCGGCTCCGTCTGCACCTTGTAGGTGAGATCGACGTCGAGGATCGGGTCGCCGCCACCGCGCGGCGCGAGTCGCCCATCGCCGAGAAGGTCGATCATCTGCCCCGCGTGGCCCTTGCCCGTGACGAGGAGAACGTCCCGGATGCCCGCGAGCTGGAGGAGCTGCAGCGGGTAGTAGATCATCGGCCAGCTCCCGACCGGGAGCAGGTGCTTGTTCGAGACGCGCGTCAGCTCACCGAGGCGAGTCGCCTCGCCTCCGGCGCAGATCAGTCCCTTCGGCTGCACGGCGGGATGCTAACTGTGCCGCGTGAACGGATCAGTCGCCACTCGCCGCAGCAGGAGCGCTGCGTGCTCGATGCTCGCCGAGTGGCGACGGCTCGACGCGGACGACCCGCGCCAGACCCTCCGGCAGCCACCAGTTCCACCTCCCGAAGAGCTTCATCGCGCTCGGGACGAGCAGCGCGCGCACGATCGTGACGTCGATCAGGATCGCAGCCGCGAGGCCGAACCCGAACTGCTGCAAGCCGACGATCGAGCCTGCGATCAGCCCCATGAACGCGGCGAACATGATCAGCCCCGCAGCGGTCACGAGCCGTCCCGTCTTCGTGAGCCCCAGGACGACCGCCTCCTCGTTCGTCGCGCCCTTGTCCCACTCCTCGCGCATCCGGGAGACGAGAAACACCTCGTAGTCCATGGAGAGGCCGAAGAGCATGGCGAAGAGCATCACCGGGACCCAGGCCTCGATCTGGTCGAATGCGATCAGTCCGATCCACTCGCCGACGCCCCACTTGAAGACGATCACGAGCAGGCCGTACGCGGCGCCGATCGAGAGCAGGTTCAGGATGATCGCCTTCAGGGGCAGCACAATCGAGCGAAATGCCCGCATCAGCAGGAAGAACGTGGCTATCAGCACCGCAAGAACGAGCCAAGGGAACCAGCTGTACGTGAGGTCGATGAAGTCCTTGCCTCCCGGCGGTCCGCCTCCGGCGTACACGACCGCGGTCGGGGGGAAACCTGCGGCTGGGATGATCTTTCCACGCAACCGGTCCACGAACTCGAGGCTCGCCGGGTCGCCGTAGTCCCTCTCGCCGACGACGGCGATGTTGAGGTAACGGCCGGTCGGATCGACGTGTTGCGCGGTACGCTCGAACTGGATCGCCGCCACCTCCGGATCTGCCTCCAGCAGCCGCGAGAGCTCCGTGAGCGCACGGGCGATGGCCGGATCTTCGGCGCCACCCGCGCTTCCTGTGTCCACGACGATCGCGCTCGGCGCAGTCGCCCCCGCCCCGACCGTCTCGCTGAGGAGCTCGAATCCCTGCATCGCCTCGAGCTCGCGCGGAATGCCCTCGTTCGAACCCGGCCCGAGCTCGAGCGCAAGCACCGGGAGGGTGAGCAGGATGAGTAGCGCGGAGGTCGTTCCGGCGACCGTCTTCGGATAGCGCATGATGAAGCGCGAGAGCACCGCCCAGAAGCCGTGCTCGTGATCGGCTCGATGCTCGAGGTAACTCTTCGGAAGCAGGCGGACGCGGTCGAGCGGTCTCCCCACGAGCGACAGAGTCGCCGGCAGAAACGTCACGGCCGCGAGAACCGAGACCGCAGGAATGATCAGCCCGCCCACGCCGAACCCGCGGATGAACGGGAGAGGCATGAACAAGAGCAATGCGAGGCCGAGCGCGACCGCCGTGCCGCTGAAGACGACTGTGCGCCCCGCGGTGAGCATCGTGTTCACGATTGCCTCCTCGCGCGGTGACCCGCGGCGGAGCTCCTCGCGGTAGCGGTAGACGATCAGCAACGAATAGTCGATCGCGATCCCGAGGCCGATCAGCGTGACGAGGTTCGTCAGGTACGTCGTCAACTCCATGAAGTTGGCGAACACCCAGATGATTCCGAGCGTGGTCGGGATCGTCACGATCGTGAAGGCGAAGGGAAGCAGGAACGCGAGCGTCCCGAACGTGAAGATCAGGATCACGAGGGCGATCGGGACGGCGATCAGCTCGCCTTTGGCGAGGTCCTCGGCGAAGACCGGGTCGAGGTCGTGCTCGATCGCCGCCTGGCCGGTGACGTAGACCACGGCGCCCGCGATAGCGCCCACGGCCTGCCGCATCGCGTCGGTACGCGCCTTCGAGTCGGCGGGCTCGAGGTTCGAGACGATCTGCGCGACCACCACGTCGTCGGTGACCGGGGCGACCGACACGAGCTTGCCGGTGCGAAGCTCCGCCGCAGCCCTCTCCGCCCCCGCGCGCACCTGCGGCACGAGCGACTTCGCGTTGCCCTCGCCCTCGACGACGATCGTGAACGCGCCAGTGGTGCGCTGACCGAAGTGCTCTTCGAGAATGAGCTCCGCGCGGTGCGTGTCGGCGCCGGGCAGCGTAAAGCGGTTCGTCAGAAGGTCGGCGAGCTGCGTGGAGGCGAATCCGCAGACTGCGAACAGGACAACCCAAGCCGCGAGAACAGGCCAGCGGCGCCGGAGGACGAACCGGGTGAGGCGCTCCATCAGTCCTTCGAGCGCATCGCTCGCTTGGCTCGCCATCCCGCCCGAGCAGCGTCTTTTCGGCGTCGGACGCCAGGCACAGCGCGCACGGCAGCGATCCAGACGTAGGCGATCGTGGCGAGGATTCCTCCCAGGATGGTTAGCAATCGCTTCGGGTGGAGAAGAAGAGAGAGGACGCCCCGCACCCGGGCGATCCTAGACGACATACCTCAAAACCAAGTCGAGAAAGGTGGTACATCGCATGGCAAAGACCAAGGACACCGCTGAGGCCGTGCGCCCGTACGTCAAGCGCGCAATCGAGGATCCCGAGCTGCGGGACGATCTCGTTGCGGCGTTCGCCGCCGCGCGCGAGCTCTACGAGAAGGTCTCGAAGGGCGAGGGCGTAAAAGGCAAGGCGCAGAACATCTCCGGGAAGGACTTCCAGAAGGAGCTCCAGACGCTCGTCAGCGACCTCTCCGATGCGTCCGATCGCATCAAGGGCGAGAAGGACGGGCACAAGGCGCGTAACATGATCCTGCTAACCGGCGTCACGCTCGGCGTCCTCTACAACCCGTGGACCGGCCAGGCGACGCGCGACTGGATCATGGAGCGCATCTCAGGCGGAAACGGCGACGGTTTCGAGGAGTTCGGTGGAAGCTACGGCGCCGAGTCCTCGGACATGACGCCGGGCAACGGCAGCGAGCCAGGCGACGAGATCAAGTCCTAGGCGTCGCGGCCGCGAACGGGCGCTTTCAGAGAACTTGCGCAGCCGGGATCCGCGTTAGCGGATCCCGGCCTGGCGCCGGTTGGTGAGCACGCGCTCCAGCGCGCCCGGCACGAGCCCACTGGTCGATCCGATGTCGTCGGCCTGCAGCAATACGGCTCCGGGAGGGAGTAGCGTGTTTCCTCCTTTACCGACCGGGACGTAGATCCGCCCGGCCGCGAACGAGATGTCCTCGGCGCGGCGCCACGCGATGAGGATCGGGTAGGGAGCGACGACGCCGTCGTAGCCGAGCCCGGCCAGCGCTGCCGGATGGATCTCGAAGTGGAGATGGGGCGCACCCCCGTCGGCGTCGCCGGTGTCGCCCACGAAGCCGATCACGTCACCCGCTTGCACGCCTTTTCCCTCGATCGCGAGGGGCGAGTAGGCGGAGAGGTGGGCATAGTAGAACTCGTTCCCGAGCTCGTCGCGCAGCCACAGCCGGTAGCCGCCGAGCTTGATGAAACCGACTTGGTGGATCGTGCCGTCGGCGACAGCGAGAAGAGGCGCGCCTTCGCGGGCGAAGATGTCCTCACCGTGATGCCAACCGCCGGGAATCCCCGCTCGTGGGGCGCCGAAGCTGTCCCCGAACGAGGCCGTCCCGAAGATGGGAAACACGTAGCCGCTGGACGAGAGCCGCGCCGAGACTTCTGGTGCGGCGAGAACCGGCCCGCCTGGGACCTCCCCATCGGTGTCCGGCTCGGGCGCAGTCGGTTGCGGGGGAAGGACGGGTGGTGTCGGGCGCGGCGTCTGCTCTCCCGGAGGACGAGGTCGCGCAGGCACCTGAGCGACCGCGACCGCTTGAGCGCTTCCGACGAGAACCTCGCTTCCGGCCGGCAGACCGCCGTGCGCAGCAGTCAGTGTCACGCGGAGCGCGACGACGGCGCCCTGCGCCCCCGGTGGCCCTGCACGGCGGCTCCCACTCTGTAACGAGAGAACGGAGATCACTCCCCAGTCCGCGAGCGACGCGGTCGCGCCCGGAGACCCCAGGACATCCTGTCCGAGCGCCCGCAATCCGAGCACGGCAGAAGCGGACACGTCGGACCCGGCCGACCGCTGGCTGGCGCCCGCTGTCGTCGACGCCGCCACCTGCGCTGCGGTGACCTCGCCTCCGAAGAGCGTGAGTCCCACCACCTCGGCGACCGCCTGCGCGGTGGCCGCCTCGCCGGTCTGCGCGGACACGAGCGCGCGCGAGCGGCCGACGCTGACGATGGAGCCGTCGGCCGGATACTGGAACGACTGCACGTCCGCGCTCAGGTTCGTAGGCCAGGTGAGCTCCCCGACCGAGACGTTCTCCTGGCCGGGGATCGAGATCCGGAGCAAGACGGCGTTGGCGCCGCTGGTCGCGCCTGACGGAGGCGGGGCGGCAGCGGCAAGCGCCGTGCAAACGGCCAGAGCCGCGCCGGCGAGGACGACGACACGGATCACGACGAATCAGCGTAGCGCGCTCGCGCTCGCGTGGCACGCCACACGAGCTGGGCTGCGACCACGAAGAGAAGCGCGGCGAAGAGCCTTCTGAGCGTGATCTCGGAGAGCGAGGTCGCGACCCTGGCGCCGAATTCCACTCCCAGCACCGATGCGGCTCCAACGATCACTGCGGTCCGGGGCCGGAGGTTCCCGTACCGGCGCTGGTTGGCTGCGCCCACTGCGACCGTCGGCAGGATCGCCAGCAACGACGTCGCCTGCGCCTCGATCTGACCGAGCCCCAGCGCGACGAGCGTCGGCACGAAGAGGATCCCCCCTCCCACCCCGAAGAGGCCGGACAGCACGCCGGCGGCGAGTCCGAGGACGATCCCGACCACGATGGTGGAAGTCGTCACGCGACCAAGAGCCAGACGCCGACGCCAGTGAGAAGGACCGCGAACCCGTAGGTCAGATGCTGCGTCGTGATCCGCTGTTGCAGCGCCGTCCCGAGAAAGGCTCCGCCGGCGGCCGGGAGCCCGACGAGCGCGGCGTAGCCGACGTCCACCTCCCCGCGGTACGCGTAGGCGACCACTCCGGCCAGCGCCGTGATCCCGATCGCTCCCAGAGACGTCGCCGTGGCAACGCGCTCGGGGAGTTGTGTGAACAGAATGAGCAACGGGACCGCGATGAGGCCCCCGCCGACTCCGAAGAGGGCGGAGAAGACCCCCGCGGCGATGCCGATGGCTATCAGGCGCACGAGACCTATCGTATGGACATGACCTGCCGAGCACTGGTCGTCGCGCTCTTCGCCTGCGGCGCGCTGCTTGGGCTCGCAAGCCGGGCGTCGAGCGACCCGGCGGTGGCGGGATCGTCGTTCTACGTGGTGCAGGGCGACCCGCGCCTTTGTCCCTCTCCGCTCTGCGGCGGTTACTGGGTCGCGCTCGCGAACCGTGCTCGCACCCGTTGCAGCGACGGAGCGCTGCGACCGCGCTGCTACGTCGCTCAGGCGATCGGCGATGACCGGCGGCCATTGGGCGCGGGACTTCCGGACGGGTCTCTTGTGCGAGCCGAGATCGCGTCTCGGAGGTTTGGGAGTTTCGGCGAGCTCGGAGCGCTTGTGGTGGCCGACGTTTGGGCGCCCGTGGGCGGAGGAGCGAAGGGTGACTACTTCCGCGCCCGCGACCTGGGCGTCCGCTGCGTTCGCGCACCGTGCTTCTCGATCCGCACGACGAGAGTCAACGGCGCTTCGCGAATCACGGTGTCGAGCTTGGATCTTCTCTCCGCGACCGCCTCCTCGCAGCCGACCCGCGGGGAGCTGGCGCGAGCGCAGGCGGCGCTGACGAGCACGGATGGCCTCTTCGTTCTGGGCCGCATCATCCGAACGGGCGAAGCGGGATCGATCTTGCAGGCCTCGCGGATCTACCTCAGAGCCGCGAAGCGTCGCGCTTGAGCACCTCCCAGGCCAGACGCACGTCGTCCTCGGTCGTGCGGAAGTTCCCGATCGCGAGCCGAAGCGAATAAGCGTCGCCGAGTCGCGCGTGCGATAGGAACGTCTCGCCGGAGGCGTTGACGCGCTCCAGCAGACGTTCGTTGTCCTCATCCGCTCCCTCTCGGCGGAAGCACACGAGCGAGAAGTGGCGCGGCGCGACGATCTCCCACCCCGGCTCGTCCCGCACCCGCCCCTCGAAGAGAGCCGCCAACCGCACGTGCTCGCGGATCCGCTCCTCGAGCCCGGTGCGCCCGAAGCAGCGAAGCACGGCCCACAGCTTGAGCGCCCGGAAGCGGCGGCCGAGCGGAATCGAGAGCTCGCTGAGGTTGACGGCGTCGTCGGGAGACTGCAGGAACTCCGGAACGAGGCTGAACGTGCGCCGGAAGTCTTCCGGGCGACGGGTCCAGAGCGCCGAGCAGTCCATCGGCACGCCGAGCCACTTGTGCGGGTTCACACCGATCGAATCCGCGCGCTCCCAGCCCGCGAAAAGCGGGCGGAGCTCCGGGCACACCGCGGCCGAGCCCGCGTAGGCCGCATCGACGTGCAACCAAACGCCGGCCGCCTCGCACGCATCGGCGATCGCGGGGATTGGGTCGATCGCGGCAGCGCCGGTCGTTCCGATGGTCGCGATGACAGCGCATGCATCGCCGAGCTCGAGCAGCTCGGGCCGAAGCCGGAACTCGTCGTCCACCGGAACGTTGCGGAGCTCGAGCTCGAGCAGCGTCGCCGCCTTGTCGGCGGCCGAGTGGGCGTGCTCGGAGCAGAGCACGACGCGGCGGCCAGGACGTAGAGCCCGCGCGACGGCGAGCCCAGAGAGCACCCCGGTCGAGGCTGTGTCCTCGATGTGTCCGTGGAAGTCAGACGGCAAGCCGAGGAGCTGCGCGAGCCAGTCGAGCGTCACCTCCTCGAGTTCCTGCAGGGCGGGAGACGTGCGCCAGAGGATCCCTACCTGATTCAGCCCCGCGACGAGGAGCTCGGCAAGGACTCCCGGCTCGGACGCGGTCGCAGCGAAGTACGCCAAGAACCTGGGGCTCTGCCAGTGCGTGAGCCCCGGCAGGAGCACGGCCTCGAGGTCGCGGAGCACCGACGAGAACGGCTCGGGCTCGTCCGGTGCTGAGGAGGGAAGAGCTGCGCGGATATCTCCCGGCTCGACCTGGGAGAGAACGGGGAGCTCGCTCACGCGCTCGAGGTAGGAGGCGACCCACTCGACCGCAGCCGCTCCGTCTTCCCGGAATGTAGGGGCGAGGCTTGCCTCGCCCTCGCCGGGGACCTGACTCATCGCCGCAACTTGGCGATCTGCGCCCACGTGCGGGTGTTCAACACCTGCTCTTTCGTCAGCCACGCGCGTCGCGCCAGCCCGATGCCGAATTCGGCGTAGCCGAGGGCCGTGGTCGAGTGGGCGTCGGTCGTGACCGGAATGAGAACCCCCGCCTCGCCGGCGAGCCGCGCGTGCGTGTCGCGCATGTCGAGCCGATCGGGCTGGGAGTTGATCTCGAGCGCGGTTCCTGTCTCCGCCGCGCGTGCGACCACCTGCTCGATGTCGACCTCGGCGCCCGTCCGCTTCAGGAGCCGCCGCCCCGTGAGGTGTCCGATGCAGTCGACGTTGGGGTTGTCGATCGCCCCCACGATGCGCTCGGTTGGAGTGCGGTCGAATGCGGTGTGGACGGAGGCGACGACCCAGTCGAGCTCGGCGAGCACGTCGTCGTCAACGTCGAGTGAGCCATCTGCGCGGATGTTCACCTCGACTCCGCGCAGGATGCGGAACGGCTTCAAGCGCTCGTTGACGGCGTCGATCTCGCGCCACTGCGCCTCCATCCGGCCGCCCCGCAAGTAGTGCGAGTGGTCGGTCAGGCAGAGGAACTTGTAGCCGCGGCTCTTCGACTCCGAGGCCATCTCCTCGATCGAATTCTTTCCATCGGAAGACCAGGTCGAGTGGCAGTGCATCTCGCCGCGCAGATCGGAGAGTTCGACGAGCTCGGGCAGCTGGTCTTGGCGCGCGGCAACGACCTCGCCGTCATTCTCTCTGAGCTCGGGTGCGATGAAGGCGTAGCCGAGGTAGTCGTAGAGCTTCTCTTCGCTCGCGTGCGTGACGACCTCGCCGGTGTCCACTACCGTGACTCCGTACTCCGATATGGAGAGCCCGCGCCGCTGCGCGTCCTCACGGAGCGCGATGTTGTGATCCTTCGAGCCCGAGAAGTGCTGGAGCACGTTGCCGTAGCACTCGGGTGGCACGACCCGGAGGTCATAGCGAAGCTCGTCGTGCCCGACGACTGTCGCCTTCGTCGGTCCTCGTGCGGCGACGTCCCGCACCCACGGGCCCCCGCAGAAAGCGGCGATGAGCGCCCCCCCATCGGACGCCGTGGCGATCAGGTCGAGGTCGCGCACGGTCTCTCTGCGACGCCGGACGCTCCCAGCTTCGGATACGGCGATCGCCGCGGGATGCGCCTCGAGCTCTTCCACGACGCGCCGGATCGCCGGGAGCCCGACTCCGAGCAGCCGTCGCGGCTCCGCCTGCTCTCCGGCGCCGGCCTCGAGCGCTTTCAGGATCTTCTCCTCGCTCTTCTGCCCGAGGCCCGAGAGGTCGCGTAGCCGCCCGTCCTCGGCAGCGGTCTTGAGGCTGTCGAGGGTGGTGACGCCGAGCTCGGTCCAGATGCGGGCGGCCGTCTTCGGACCGACGCCCGGGAGCCGCAGGAAGTCGACAACGCCAACCGGGACCTGCTCCCGGCGCCGCGTGAGCGCGTGCATCTCCCCGTCGTTGACGATCTCCACGACCTTCTGCTCGATCGTCTTGCCGATCCCCGGAAGCTCCGTTGCGCGTCCCGCGAGCGCGAGCTCGGCCACGGGTGAGGGTGTTTCCCTTATGCGCGTGGCCGCGCGGCGGTAGGCGATGACCTTGAACGACTCCTCTGCGAGGATCTCGGAGATGTCCGCGAGCAGGTCGAGCTGGTCGGCCAGCTCCGCGTTCCGGGGCAACGTCTGCGCCATGCGGCGATGATACGGCGGTGCCTCGCGCGGTCGTCTGCCTTCCCACGTACAACGAGCGCGAGAATCTGGAGGCGATGGTGCGCGCGCTCGGGGAGGTTCTGGACACGTCGCGCGACGGGGTTCTCGCCATCGACGACAGCTCGCCCGACGGGACGGGCGAGATCGCAGATCGTCTTGCCGCGGAGCTGCCATGGGTCTCGGTGCTGCATCGCGAGCGGAAGGAGGGGATCGGGCCGGCCTATATCGCGGGTTTCCGTCATCTCCTTGCGGGCGACACTGAGCTCGTTCTCGAGATGGACTGCGACTTCTCGCACGACCCGAGTGACGTGCCAAGGCTGATCGCCGGTGCGAGCGAGGCTGACCTCGTGCTCGGCTCGCGCTATGTGGCGGGTGGGGGAACGGAGAACTGGGGGTTGCTGCGCCGCTTCGTCTCGCGGGGCGGCTGCATATACGCGCAGGTTCTTCTCGGTGTGCGTGTACGCGATCTGACGGGCGGCTTCAAGTGCTTCCGCCGTGAGACGCTGGAGGCGATCGACCTCGGCGCCCTGTCCGCGCACGGGTACGCGTTCCAGATCGAGACGACGTACCGTGTGCTGCGGAAGGGGCTGCGCGTGCAGGAGGTCCCGATCCGCTTCGTCGAACGCCGAGCGGGCGCGTCGAAGATGACGGGTTCGATCGTGGCGGAGGCGATCTGGAAGGTGCCGCTGCTTAGGCTGCGCGCACTGCTGGGCCGGTTGTAAAGCGCAAGGGTCTGGGGTCGGGCTTCAGTCTGACCCCGGTGTGAGGTGTTCGCTCGCTCGAGATCCAAGACCCAGGTCAGGCTGAAGCCTGACCCCAGCTCTCGGCGAGAGACTGACCCCCAGCCGGCCCTCGGGACTACCCTGCGTGCGTGGACGAGGTCACGGACGAGACCTTCGCAGACGAGGTCCTCGCCTCGCCGATACCGGTGATCGTCGACTTCTGGGCGCCGTGGTGCAAGCCGTGCGAGGCGATCGAGCCGCACCTGGTCGCGATCGCGGATCAGCACGGGGAACGGATCCGCCTCGTCCGCGTGAACGTCGACGAGAACCTCGCGGTCTCCGGCCGCTACAGCGTGCTCTCGCTCCCCACGGTGATGATCTTCAGCGACGGCCAGAGCCGGGCGACGATCTACGGCGCCCGCTCGCGCTCGCACTACCAGAACGCGGTCGCGCCGTTCCTCTAGTCGTTCACGAACCTAACGATGTGTTCGGAGTCTGGAAGAGCGTCGAGAGCCGACCGAATGCTTCTCTTCTCTGTGGGCGTCGGCGAACCGAGCAGCCTCAGCACGACCACGTTGCCTCGTCGAGCAATCGGCTCCTGAGATCCGTCCGTCCAGAAGTACTCGGCGTCCGAGGCGGTGGCCACGACGACGTACTCGTACGAGCTGAACGTCAGCGTGTCTCGTCGCACGCTCGACCCTTCTTGATCCAGGAGCGAAATCCCGGTTCGCTCGAATGCTTCCTGGACCTGCGGGATCGAGTACAACTGCTCGTCGCTGCCGCCGCACCCGACCACGATCGCCACAACCGCGGTCGCCGCGAACAGCGATCGACGCTTCACATCCGGATTCTTGCACGGGCGCTGACACACTGAGTCGCGTGGCCACCGACGTCGCGGCGACCTGGGCCGACCTGCTCGACGGCGAGGAGATCGCGTATGCCGGTGTCGAGCCAGCTCGTGACGCCCGCTCCGAGTCGTTCCCCGACGACCTCGATCCGCGCGTTGCTTCCGCGCTCGTCGCCAACGGCGTCACCTCGCTCTACCGCCACCAGGCCGAGACCTGGGAGGCCGCGCAGCGTGGCGAGAACGTCGTCGTCACGACCGGGACCGCATCCGGGAAGTCGCTTGCCTTCAACCTCCCCGTCCTCGATGCGATCACGCGCGACCCGAAGACGCGAGCGCTCTACCTCTACCCCACGAAGGCACTCGCGCAGGATCAGGCACGCGCGCTGGCCGAGCTCCGGCTGAAGGGGCTCAAGCCCGCGATCTACGACGGCGACACACCCGGCGAGCGGCGCTGGCAGATCCGCAAGTGGTCGAACCTCATCCTCACCAACCCGGACATGCTCCACGTCGGAGTTCTCCCGCACCACGACCGCTGGGGCGACGTACTGCACAACCTGCAATACGTGGTCGTGGACGAGGCGCATGTCTATCGCGGAGTTTTCGGCTCGCACGTGGCGAACGTCCTTCGCCGGCTGCGGCGGCTCGCGCGCATCTACGAGGCCGAGCCCCAGTTCCTGCTCGCGTCGGCGACTATCGCGAACGCGGGAGAGCTGGCGGAGGCGCTCACTGGAGAACCAGCGACGGTGGTCGACAGCGACACCTCACCGAGGTCCGAGCGCGAGGTGGTCATCTGGAATCCGCCACTCGTCGACCCCGAACTCAGTCTGCGCGCAAGCGCGCTCGGGGACGCATCCCGACTCCTGTCGCAGCTCACCTCGCGCGGGCTCCGGACGATCTGCTTCGCGAAGAGCCGCAAGGCTGCCGAGCTTATCCACCGCTTCACGGTCGAGCGCGTGGACATCGCCACCGCGAGCCGGCTCGCCCCCTATCGCGCGGGTTACACCGCCGAGCAGCGTCGGGAGATCGAGCGGCGGCTGGTCGAAGGAGAGCTGCTCGGCGTTACCGCGACCGATGCGCTCGAGCTCGGCATCGACATCGGGCTCCTCGACTGCGCGATTTCCGTTGGCTTCCCAGGGACCGTCGCATCGCTCCGTCAGCAATGGGGACGAGCCGGACGGCGCGGTCGCGGCCTTGCTGTGCTGGTCGCGAGCGAAGACGCGCTCGATCAGTTCTTCGCCCGCGAGCCGGAGGCGCTGCTCTCGCGCCGGGTGGAAGCCGCGATCGTCGACCATACGAATCCGCGCATCCTCGACCCGCACGTGCTCGCGGCGGCGTTCGAAGCCCCGCTCGACGAAGGTGACGCCGAGACGCTGGGCAAGGAAGCTCTTCGTCGAGCCGAAGAGCTGCCGGAGCTCGAGTGCACTTCAGCAGGCTTCGTCTGGAAAGGACGCGACTACCCGGCGGCCCGCATCTCGCTGCGCTCCGGCGACGGCGAGGCATTCACGGTCGTCGACGGCATGACCGGGTCGCTCCTCGGCCTGGTCGAGCGCGAGCGCGCGTACTCGACGGTGCATGAAGGCGCCGTCTATCTCCATCTCGGCGAGCAGTACGTCGTCGAGCAGCTCGACCACTTGAACCGGGTCGCGGTGGTCGTGCCCGCGCGCGTCGACTGGTACACGCAGGTGAAGAAAGAGACGGAGACGACGATCGAGGAGGCCGAGCGCGTCGAGCCGCGACTCGGGGTCGATCTCCACTTCGGCCGCGTGTCGGTCTCCGAGCAGGTCGTGGGGTACGCGCGAAAGGCGGTGCGAGACGGCTCGACGATCGACGTCGTCCCCATGCTGATGCCCGAGACGACGTTCGAGACGGAGGCGATCTGGTTCTCGCCGGATCCAGGGCTGCTCGACGGGCTCGAGCAGATGCCGGCGCTGCTCGGAACGCTGCATGCGGCGGAGCACACGTTGATCGCGCTCCTGCCGCTGTGGGCGATGTGCGACCGCTGGGATATCGGCGGCCTCTCGACGAACATCCACTACCAGACCGGCCGCCCGACGATCTTCGTCTACGACGGTCATTCGGGAGGGATGGGCCTCACGGCGCGCGGCTTCGCGAGCTTCGAGGGCTGGGTCGAGGACACGACGCATCTCCTCCAACGCTGCCCGTGCACGAGCGGGTGCCCCTCTTGCGTGCAAAGCCCGAAGTGCGGGAACCTGAATGAGCCGCTGGACAAAGCGGGTGCGCGCGCCCTCCTCGAACGCATGCTCGCCGGCTGACGCTCTCGCGGCCGCCGAGAACAGCGGAACATCGGTGTCAGACACTGCTGCTCACGCGCGGTTACGGCTTTCGCCGGCGGCCGTCTCGGCATGTCGCGATACGGCATGGCCACGGGCTTCCGAGAGCCCGAAGCGCCCTGGTCCCCGCAAAATGCCTGTTCGTCAATTGACGCGCTCTTGTGACACGGACCCCTTGACAAATTCGGTGTCTGACACCGAATGTCGATCTTGGACGCGCCAGATCGTCGTATAGGGAACCGACGAAAGGAGATGCCCCCATGCAGGTGATGGCACTGCTCTACGGAGACGAGTCGCGGTGGGACGCGTTCTCGGACGAAGAGCGAGAAGCCGTGTACGCCGAGTACCGCGCATTCGCGGAAGAAGCCGGAATAGAAGGCGTCATCGTCGGCGGCGGGAAGCTCGCGTCGACCCGCGACGCGACGACCGTCCGCGTCCGCGACGGCGAGTCGCTCGTGACCGACGGGCCCTACGCCGAGGTGAAGGAGGCGCTCGGCGGCTACTTCGTCTTCGAATGCAAGTCGATGGACGAGGCTGTCGAGTACGCCGCGAAGATCCCGGGTGCTCAGCATGGCGCGATCGAAGTCCGTCCCATCTACGTCGATCCCGCAGCAGAAGGAGCGGCATCATGAAGTACGCGTTTCTCGTCTACGGCGACGACTCGGCGTGGGTCGACCTCTCGGAAGAGGAGCAGGCCGAGCTCCGCGCCCAGGAGATGCCGCGCTGGATGACGCTCTTCGACGAGCTGCAGAAGGCCGATCCGAACCTGGCCGGCTACGAGCTCGACGGGCGAGACACGGCCAAGGTCGTCCGCGTCCGAGACGGCGAGCGGATCGTCACCGACGGGCCGTTCGCCGAGACGAAGGAGGTCGTCGGCGGGGTCTTCGTCATCGATCTGCCGGATCTCGACGAGGCAATCCGTCTTGCCTCGCTGGTACCCACCGCCGAGCACGGCTCGCTGGAGATCCGGCCGCTAGTGGAGTGACGGTCGAGCGTGTCTTCCGGGAGGAGTGGGGCCGTGCGGTCGCGAACCTCACGCGCGTCCTCGGCGATCTCGAGCTGGCCGAGGACGCGGTGCAGGATGCGTTCGCAACGGCCATCGAGCGCTGGCCGAGAGACGGCACCCCTCGCACACCAGGCGCCTGGAACCGGTCGCTCTGGAACACCATCCGGATCGAGGAGGGCCTGCGCGTGCTCGGGCGCGCTGCTTCGTTTCGGCGAGCCGGTCTCTACCAGCTGCAGGCCGCGATCGCGGCAGCGCATGCGGAGGATCGACCGTGGAGCGAGATTGTCGTCCTCTACGACCGGCTCGTAGAGCTCGACTCGTCGCCCGTCGTCGAGCTGAACCGAGCGGTCGCCATCGCTCTTTCCGGGCGGGTCGAGGACGGCCTCGCGCTGATGAACAGGCTCCACACGCTCGAGGGCTACCACCTCTTGCATGCCGCCCGCGCCGACCTTTTTCGCCGTCTCGAGCGACGCGGCGAGGCAGCCGAGGCGTACCGTCGCGCGCTCGAGCTGACCGGGAACGAAGCCGAGAGCCGGTATCTCGAGCGGCGGTTGCTCGAGGTTTCGTAGCCGCGTCGCTCAGGGCCAGATGCTGGACCCGGGATGGAGGTCCAACGGGCCGCCGTCCCCGCATCGTTCGGTTCGATACTTTTCGGGACGGTCCAGGTACCCCACTTCCCACGCCAGAGCCACCATCTCGCACTGATACCGGTGGTTCCGCCCGGCACCGGCGACAAGCGCGCGGACTCGCTGGACCGCAAAGCACTCGACCTCCGCTTCGGACGCCTGCGGCGATCGCAGGTGCTCGGCCACGGGCCTACCGCCTCGTCGAACCGGGCGCGACAGGATCCGGGTCGTGCATTCTCGGACCACTGCGCCAAGGCCCGCACCCAGGGAGCTCGCGCTCGCGCTGATCCACCGACCACGGATGCCATGCAGATGCGCCCACGAACCCGGCCATGACCACCGCCACGCTCAACGCAGCGAACCCGCGCGCCTTTCATCCATGCTCAACGTACTCCCGTCAGCGGAGGGTGGAAAGCGCCTTTGTGAGCGACTGCTTCCCGCCGAGAACGCCCGCGAACAAGTCTCCGTCACGCGCAACCCGGTCGAGCACGGCGTCCATGGTGAACGCCGCGAGATCGAGCCCCGGCGCGACCTCCTCCCAGCGCAGCGGCGTGGACACAGGAGCGCCGGCTCGCGGGCGCACTGAGTAGACGGAGGCATTCGTCTTCCCAGGGCCGTTCTGGTTCGCGTCCACAAGCACGCCGCGACGCTTCTGCTTCGACCACTCCGTCGTCACGAGCCCGGCGTGCGCGCGGGCGAGCGCGCCCGCGATGATCGACGCGAACTCGCGCGCGTCGGCGAACGTGTGGCGCCGCGCGATCGGCAACAGGATGTGGATGCCACGCGAGCCCGAGGTCTTCGGAAACGCCTCGAGCTCGAGCAGGTCGAGCGTATCCTTGACGAGCCCAGCCACTGTCACCACATCGTCGAAGGTCGCGCCTTCGGCGGGGTCGAGGTCGAACATGACCCAATCCGGCCGCTCCGGCTTGTCTGCGCGCGACGACCAGGCATGCATGTCGATGCAGCCCATGTTCGCCATCCAGAGGAGCGCGAGCTCGTCGTCGACGAGCGCGTAGTCGATGATCTTCTTCTCGCCTTCCCGCGTCGACGCCGCGAACGGGGCACGCTTTATCCACCCCGGCATATGCGACGGCGCCTGCTTCTGGAAGAAGTTCTTGCCCTGCCAGCCGTCGGGATAGCGCTTCATCGTGAACGGCCGGTCGCGGAGATGCGGGACGAGAACCTCGGCGATGTCCCGGTAGTACGCGACGAGATCGCCCTTCGTGATGCCCTCCTCGGGCCAGAAGAGCTTGTCCAGGTTCGAGAGCCGGAGCTCGCGCCGTCCTTTCTTCAAGACCGGCGGCAGCGGGGTTTTCTCCTTTCGCACCTCGGATGCAGGCTTGTCCTCCCGGAGGCCGACGTAAACCGGGGCGCGCAGGCGCCTCTCGTGCGTCCACTCGGCAAATGCGACTTCCGCGACGAGCCGCGGTTCCACCCAGATGACGTCCGAGCGCCGGACGCGCGGCATCTTCGGCGTCTCGGCGAAGGGCGAATCCGTGCGTGTGAGCGGCTTCAAGAGACCGAGCAGTCGCATGATCTCCGCCTCGTCGAAGCCGGTTCCGACGTTTCCCGCCCAGCGAAGACCGCCGGCCTCGTGTACCCCCATGACGAGCGCGCCGAACCCGCGTGAACGCCGCCCCTGGCCCTTCGTGTAGCCCGCGATCACGACCTCCTGGCCCTTGCGCACCTTCACTTTGTGCCAGTCGGCGCTGCGCTTGCCGGGCTGGTAGCCGGAGTCGGTGCGCTTCGCGACCACGCCTTCCAGCTCCTGCTCTTCGGCCGCGGCGAGAAGCGCCTCGCCGTCGTCGAACTGTGGAGAAAGGACGATGCCACCGCGTGACGGATCGATCAGCGCCTCGAGCCGCTTCCTCCGCTCAGCCAGCGGGAGCGCGACGAGGGACTCCGAATCGAGCTCGAGCAAATCGAAGACGACGAGGACGAGCGTGCCCGCGCTCTCCTGGAGCAGCGAGAACCGGGAGCGGCCACCCCCATCGAGCGCGCAGATCTCCGCGTCGAGCACGGCATCGGCCGAGCGCGTGCCGAGCTCCGCCGCGCGCGCAGCCGGCTTGAAGCGCTCGGTCAGATCGTTGCCGTTCCTGCTCGTAAGCGTGGCCTGGCCGCCCGAGATCGTCACGAGCGCCCGGAACCCGTCCCACTTGGGCTCGTAGATCCAGCTCTCGCCCCGCGGGAGCTTCTCGGACGAGGTGGCCAACATGGGCGCGTATCGGCTCACATCCTTCGCCGCCCCGTCCTTCCGCAGCAAGAGCCAGTTCTTCGGATCGCCGTCGAGCTTCGCCGGGACGAGGGTCCAGACGCCGTCCAGGCGCTCGCCGCTCAGCCGAATGGTAAGACCGCCGTCACGCTTCTCCTCGAGCAACTCATACGTGCCGCGGTCCCAGATCTCCACGGTTCCGGCGCCGTACTCCCCGGCCGGAATGGTTCCCTTGAAGTCGCCGTACTCGAGCGGGTGATCCTCGACGTGAACGGCGAGGTGCCGCTCGCCGCGCCGTAGCGGAACGCCCTTCGGCACAGCCCAGCTCGCGAGCGCTCCGTTTCGCTCGAGGCGGAAGTCGTAGTGCAGACGCCGCGCGTCGTGGCGCTGGATGACGAAGCGCGGCTCGGTGGAGCGCCGCTTCTTCGTGCCGAACGGCTCGGGTGTCTTGCCCGGGCTCCGCTTGCGGCGATATTCGTCGAGCGTCACCTGTGGATTGTCGCCATCAACGCAACACTTTCTTCACCAACCGGACGTTTAGGAAATGTTCTTCCTGCAAAACAGGCTTTTCGCGTCAGGGGATAAGCCTGTGGAGAGTGTGGATAGTCCTCAGGCGGACGACAGGACGCCCATGACACGGTACTTCTCCCGCCGCCGCCGCCGCCGCTCGTCGGGCTCCAGAGCGTCGATCTCCTCCAGCGCCACCGAGATGCCCTCTTCCAGCAGCGTTGCGGCCGCATCCGGGTCCGTGTGCGCGCCGCCCTCCGGCTCCGGAACAATCGCATCGATTACACCGAGCTCGAGGCAGTGCGCGGCATCGGGCTTGAATGCCGCAGCGGCCTTGCGGGCCTCGCCCGCGTCTCTCCAGAGGATCGCCGCGCAGCCCTCCGGCGAGATCACCGAGTAGATGGCGTGCTCCTGCATCAGCACCCGGTCGGCGACTGCGATCGCGACCGCGCCGCCCGATCCACCCTCCCCGATGACGCAGGCGACGGTCGGCACGGAAAGCCGCACCATCGCCGCCTGGGAGCGTGCGATGGCACCACCCTGGCCGTGCTGCTCGGCCGCGACTCCCGGGTAGGCGCCAGGAGTGTCGATCAGGGTCACGAGCGGGAAGCCGTGTCGCTCCGCGAGTGCCATAGCCCGCATGGCTTTCCGATATCCCTCGGGATAGGCCATCCCGAAGTTTCGCTTCGTCCGTTCCTTGAGATCCCGGCCCTTCTGGTGTCCGACAAGGACGATCGTCCGCCCACCAAGCTTTCCGAGGCCGCTCACGATCGCGCGATCGTCGGCTCGCCCGCGATCGCCGTGGAGCTCGAAGAAGTCGTCGAGAATCCGCTCCACGTAGTCGAGCGTGTATGGGCGTTCCTGATGCCGCGCGAGTTCGACCGAGCGCCAGATCTCCTCTTCGCTCGGCTCCGCCTGGAGGCGATCGAGCTGGTCCTGGAGTCGCTCGAGCTCTCCGCTCAGCTTCGTCCCGCGAAGGAGCTTCATGCCGGCGAGCTTACTGAGCCGCTGGCGTAGCCGCATTTCGGCTTCGCTCGCCACGACCTCAGCGCCAGACCGAAATCCGCTCCGGCGGATTTCGGTCGCGCGTGGATCCCTGAAGGCGTCCGCTTCGCGGCCGCTGCGTTGGCGTCACGACGAGTCTCTGCCTTTCTCAAAGAGACGCAGCAGGCGCGAGATCGTCGAGCGCAGCTCG
>Ga0208612_1000402_pt1 | contig 19334 bp, 21 predicted proteins | sample AntDryMetagUQ889_FD_188089 | JGI IMG/M metagenome (GOLD analysis project Ga0208612, IMG submission 188089) | Polar desert microbial communities from Antarctic Dry Valleys - UQ889 (SPAdes) | ecosystem: Environmental > Terrestrial > Soil > Desert | place: Antarctic Dry Valleys | collected 2008-12-31 | reverse complement strand
GCACACCTAGAGGAAGCACCGTCCGAGGGATCGGTCTTCGCGCAGCGCTACTACGAGCCAGACGGGAAGGACCGCAAGATCTACCGCATCGGGGAGGCCATCTTCGGGGTCGAGCGGGTATGGCCGGCCCGGACTTACGAGGAGAAGATCGGCGAGCCGTTCGAGGTGACCGGACGACTGCGCGACATCACGTTGCGCTGCGGGGCTGCTTTCGGCATTGACCTCTACGGACTCGACATCATCGTGACCGCTCAGGGCCCTTTCGTGGTGGACTTCTCGAGCTTCCCCGGGTTCATAGGGGTTCCGCAGGCGGATGTTCATGTGGCCGCCTACCTGATGCGGGCTCTCGAACGAAGAGGTAACGGCAAAAGAGAATCGTCGCCGGTACGAAGGTGGGAGACGCGTGAGGCGGCGAGATGAGGATTTTCTTCATGCTCGTCCGGCGCGTGCCCGACGTGCCCAGCCCCATTCTGGTTGAGGTCTTCGACATCCTCCGGAGCCGCGGCTTCGACGTTCAGAGCGGGATTGCGGAGGACATGCTTGCCCAGCCCGACCGGCTCGTGGCCCGTCACGACCTTTATGTCCTGAAATCTCACACCGAGTTGTCGCTCAGCCTCGCCGGGGTGCTGCATGCGCAGGGCGCGCGGCTGCTGAATCCCTATCCTTCCTGTAGCACCACACAGAACAAGATCCTTACCGCGCAGCGATTGCAGGCGGCGGGCGTCTCGGTGCCGCGGTCGTGGGTGACGGGCGACACCGGCCTCTTGTGTGAACTGGTTGAGGAAACACCGCTCATCTTCAAGCCGTACCTGGGGCATCGCGGAGCGGGCATCCAGATCGCTCGCAACCGCGACGAGCTCGCCCGCGTTGGACTGGGGGACACGCCGGTGCTCGCCCAGGAGTACATCGCGGGCCGCGGCGAGGATCTGAAGGTCTATGTCGTCGGCGACGAGGTTTTCGCTGTCCGCAAGCCGTTCTCACAATCGAGCTTCACCCGCCCGGGGCGACCCTGCGCGGTGACCCCCGAAGTGGCCGAGCTGGCGCGCCGCTGCGGGGCCGCGCTGGGCCTCGGCCTGTACGGGCTCGACGTGATAGAGAGCCCGCGCCGGCCATTCGTGGTCGATGTGAACTACTTCCCCGGTTACAAGGGGGTCCCGGGCGCGGCGCCCTTGATCGCCGGCTATATCGAGAGCTACGCCGAAGGGACGCGCCGGCTGAGTCTGCCCGGCACCCTTCTGGAGATAGAGAGCGCGGGAACCTAGAGCTCATGAAACAACGTTTCCGGACCAGGCTGGGATCGGTGGATCCGTCGATCGTTGCGATCGTCGCCGAGGGATTCCTGTCGCGTCTCAGCTTCGGCCTCATCAGCTTTGCCCTCCCCCTCTATGCCCTGTCTTTAGGCCTCGGCCTCACCGAGATCGGGTTCCTGTTGTCGCTCAATCTTGTCGTCGCCATCACGTTGAAGCCCCTCGGAGGTTTCATCGCCGATCGGTGGGGGCTGAAACGGACCCTGACCGCATCGATCGGTTTGCGCAGCGTCGTGTCCCTGCTGTTCGCGCTGGCGCGCGTTCCGTGGCAGATCTACTCGATCCGCAGCATCCATGGCGTCTCGATCTCGCTGCGCGACCCTGCCGTCAATACGCTCATCGCCGAGCGCGGCGGAAAGAAGGCGATCGCGTCGTCGTTCGCGTGGTACCAGACCGCCAAGAGCCTCGCGGGGTCGATCGGCAGAGCCATCGCAGGCCTCCTCCTGACCCTGACCGCGTCGAACTTCTCGATGATCTTCTTCATCTCGTTCGTGCTGTCGGCTCTCCCGCTTTTCATCGTCTTGCGTTACGTGCGAGACACCGCACCGGCGCAGCAGCCGGCGGCCGAAGCCGAGGCCGAGGTTGTCGCGGCCGCGTATGCCAACGGGCGCGAGCAGCGTGACCGGGGCCCTCAGCCGAAACCCTCTACGGCATCGTTCGCAGGTCTCGGTTTCGTGGTCACCGCGACCGCCTACATGCTCAGCAGCCTCTTTCCGATCTTCGCGACCGAATACGTCGGGTTGACCGAGGCCGAGACCGGCATGATCTACCTCGTCTCGTCGCTCGTCGTCATCTCCGGCCCGGTGTTCGGGTGGCTGTCCGACAACGTCAGCCAGAGGCTCGTGCTGTTGACCAGGAGCGTCGCGAACGTTTTCTCTTCGCTGGTCTACATCGTCTGGCCCAGCTTCGCCGGACTCGCGGTGGGCCGAACCGTGGACGAGGTGGGCAAGGCCGCGTTCCGGCCCGCGTGGGGCGCCCTTATGGCGCAAGTTACCGGCCACAACAAGAAGGGCCGGGCCCGCGCGATGGGGTTCATGAGCGCGGGGGAGGACGCAGGCGAGGTTGCGGGCCCGATCCTCGCCGGCTTCCTATGGAGCACGTGGGGCATCCCGGTCGTCCTTGTTGCCCGCATGATGCTCGCGGTCGTGGCCGAGGTCTACACCGTGCGGTTGACGCGCGCGCTCGAAGCCTCACGTCCGCCCGCTCTATCCCGCAACGCGCTGTGGAAGTTCCCTCCGCCGGAACCACCCGCGGTCCGTGACGGCGCCTGAGGACGGTTGTCGGAGTGCTGCCCCAGGGTGACCTGCTGGACGACAAGCTATTGGCGCTGACAGACGATCAACAGGTTCTCGATCTGGCACCCGACTCAACCCGTCCCCTGGTTGAGTCGGGATGAACTGATTGCAGAGATCGGAGGCGCGCCGCCAAGAGGCCGATCTCGCGGTTTGCGCACCGTTCAATCAGCCCCACCATGCTTGCTCGCGCAGCTTGTGAGACCTCACATTGCTCACGCAGCTCGCTTCACAGGGAGCTGCCCCAGCCGTTCTCTGCGGTAACGGGCCCATACGGGGTTGAGCTCCCCGCCTAGGAGCAGCGACACACTGAGCAGGTAAAGCCAGATCAGCAGGATCAGTCCACCTCCTAGAACGCCGAGAACCGGGTTGGCGTCCGCAGCGACCTGCAGGTAGATGTTCAGGCCAAGCGACACGACCAGCCACAACACCGCGGTCAACACGGCTCCGGGAAGGTCCTCTCTCCACCGAGGGCGTGGCCGGCACGGCACGAAGTGGAACAGTGTCGTGGCCCATGCGACCAACGCGACGAAAGCTGCAGGCCAGCGGAGCACGAGCCAGGCTGAGTCCAGCATCTGTTCGATCCCTAGCGTGCGCGCCAGTTGCGTGCCCGCTCCCACTAGCGGGCCGACGACGATCATCACCAACATGAACACGGTGATCGCGACAGTGCCGAGCGAAAGCGCTACTCCGAGCAGGCGGCGCTGCAACCAGGGCCGCTGTTCTTTGGCGTCGTATGCGAGATTGAGGGCGGTGGACAGCACCGCGAACGCGCGGGAGAGACCGATCAAGGCCAGGAGCGAAGCGACCGTCAGCAGTCCGTCGCTGCCGCGGTCGAACAGATCCTGGACGGCATCGATCGCAGCGCTGGCTTCGTCCGTGAGGATCAATTGCAGGAAGTCCACGATCTGTCGCTTGGAGAGGCGGGCCAGGTCGCTGCCGACGAAAGCGTCGACCGACCCGATCGCAGCCACGACCATCAGCAAGCCGGGAAAGATACTGAGTACCCCGAAGAACGCCACTTCGGCGGCCAGACCTGTGACACGGTCCTCGGTCACCTCGCGCTGGAGCTCCTTCGCAACAGGCAGGTAACGGGCGAATGGGATCTCCATGACGACCAAGCAGACCACGCGTTGAGCGCAGGCATCCGGCCATGATCGTTGGAGGCGTCCGTCTCGGCCGGGATGCGGCCCCTTATCTGCTCAGTCCTCTGGAGGAATCTCTTTGCGGATCTGACGCTTTCGTCGCGCCTCCGACATCGCTTGTTCGTCGCCGGAGCGGGCTTCCGCTTTGAACTTCGGGTGCTCGAGCGACAGGTGCTGTTCAAGCTCCGAGGAAAAGCGGAACTTCAGGGCGCACACGGGGCATTGCATGACATCCATGGGAACCATCCTAGGTCTGCATCCGTCGTAGCTAGAGAAGTTCGGTTCCGGCGACAGGATGGGGGAGCGGATGAGACTGAGGGCGGGAACGACCTTGCTGGTGATCTTCCTCGTGTTAGCGGTGGCGGCGCCGGCACTGGCCTGTGGAGGTCTCGTCAATCCCAACGGGACGGTGAGCCTGACGAAGACCACGACGCTAGTGGGTTACGTGGGCGGCGTCGAGCACTACGTCACATCGTTCGAGTTCGCCGGTGGCGGCGGCGAGTTCGGCTCGATCGTTCCGCTGCCCGGGATCCCCTCGAAGGTCGAAAGGGCCGGGGACTGGACCCTGCAGCGTCTGGTGCAAGAGGTTGCGCCGCCGGTGGCTTTCGCTGCAGATGCAGGAGGGGCGGAGAGCGCCGCGACAGCGCAGAAGGCGCGCGTCATCCTGGAGACCAAGATCGACGCCCTCGACATCACGGTTTTGGAGGGCGGAGGCGACGAGGTGGGCCGGTGGGCCAAAGAGAACGGTTTTTCACTGACGCCCGACGCGCCGGAGGTGCTCGACTTCTATGCAGAGCGCAGTCCGATCTTCATGGCGGCGCGTTTCGATGCGAGTAGGGCCGCCGTGGATGGTCAGCAGGTGGGCGATGGGACCCCGGTCCACCTGACGATCCCGACGCCGAACCCGTGGGTGCCGTTGCGCATCCTGGGGCTGGGCCTGGGCAGCGAGGCGCGCGTCGAGGCCGACGTGTTCCTGCTCACCGAGGGGATCCCCGACATGCTTCCCGCGTCGGGGGGCGGGATGGATCTGGAGCGCAGCGAGGAGGCCTCGTCTCTTCTGCTTGAAGACCTGCGCTCCGACAAGAACATGGAGTGGATCCCAGCGGAAAACATGTGGTTCAGCTATCTGAAGATCGACACCACCGCGGGCGAGTTGAAGCACGACCTCGCGATCGACGCGACCGGCGTCGGGGATCCTTCTCCGATCGCAGCAGGCCTCGCCCGTCCGTTGACGCTCCCAGAGATCGAGAACGACCCCACCTCCTTGATCGCCTGGCTGCTTGCAATCGGCCTCGGCTTGGTGGCCTTGGGTGTTTCGAGGTACGCATGGGATCGCGCCTGAGGTTCGCGGCGGGGCTGGCCGCGCTTGCCGCGCTCGCTCTTTCCTGCGCGCCGGCTTCGGGCGCGGAGAGAACGGTCACATTGACGATGGAGCACTCCCGATTCGATCCGGCTCGGTTGCACTTCTCGGTTGGGGAGACCGTGCGGTTCGTCGTACGCAACGCCGATCCGATCGATCACGAGCTGATCATCGGCGACCAAGTCGTTCAGGAAGCTCATGAGAAAGGCACGGAGGATCACCACGGGGGCAAGCCGGGCGAGGTTTCCGTCGCAGCAGGCGAGACCACCGAGACCACCTTCACGTTCCGGGAGCCCGGCCGATTGTTCTTCGCTTGCCACTTGCCCGGTCACTACGACTTCGGGATGAGGGGAACCATCTCGGTCGAGGGCTGACCCTAGAGGTCCTCCCTGGCCGGAAGGGCCTCGCCGGCTTCTGCCTCGGCCTCCTTCAGGATCTTCTCCACCTGGGCCCGCTGTTCTGCGGTGGAGAGGGGCAGCGCCAACGAGAAGCTGACGGTCCCGGCCCCCCCGGAAGCTGTGAGCTTGCCGTCCGAGGACAGAGCGAGACGAGAGGCGATGTAGAGACCGAGTCCAACCCCGGAGGACTGCACGTTCGCCCCGCGATTGAACGGGAGAAACAGGGTCGCGTGATCCAGGTTTTCCGGAAGAGATCCTCGGTTGCGAACGGTGATCACCACGTCGCCCCCTTCGACAGCCGAATCGAGCGAGATCTCGCTGTCCTTGGGGGAGTGGGAGACGGCATTCTCCAACAGGATGCCCACGATCTTCTGCACGGCGACGGAGTCCGTGAACACGAACGTTTCGGGGATCGAGCCGACTCGGAGGCGCGTCATCTGGTCGAACCCTCGAGTGGCTTCCGCTACGAGGTCGGGCAGGAAGAGATGCTGTTTGTAGCCCGCGAGTTCTGCGCGCGACCCTTGCAGGAGTCGGTCGATCAGTCTCTCGAGCTCTCGGCCCCTGTCGAAAGCAGACGCCATCATCTCGTCACGCAGTTCCGAGGACATCGTGTCGGCGTGGCGTTGAAAGGTTCGCAGTGTGCCCATGATCACGGTGAGCGGCGTCTTGAGCTCGTGAGAGACCATGGCGAGGAACATGTCCTTCGCGTTTTGGGCTTCGCGCATCGCTTCTACCGTGCGCGCGTCCGTCAGTGCGAGGCTTGCGTGCTCGGCTAACGACAGCAGTGCCTCTTGTTCCTCTTTCGTGTAGCGGCGTGACGGTTCGTAAGTCGCGACTACGAGGCTCCCGACGACCTTGCCTACCTCTCGCACCGGAACCGCCATGGCCGTCTGCAGATGCTCCGCTGCCAGGGTGGGGATGCCGCGGCCCGGCTGGTCGTAATTGTCGATGACCACCAGCCGGTTCTCGGCTATGGCCCGGCCCCCGGCCCCCTCGCCGACCGGTCCGCGTTTCAAGGCCTCGAACTGGTCGGGTGTCACGCCGGTAACCGAGACCAGATTGACGTACGACGGATCCTCTGGATCGATCAGCCTGATGCCCGCGATCTCATCCCCCAAGAGGTCTTGCGCGCCTTGGGTGATCGCATCCATCACCTCTTGCAGGGGAGCGCGGTGCGAGATCGAGCGCTGGATCTTGGTCAGGCGCTCGAGAAGGAGCTGGCGCTCCTTGAGAGCTTCCAGATCCTTGGGGCCTGTTGGCTGGTCTGGGTCCACCTTGAGCTATCGGACCGCCTCTGTGGCCCCTTGAGCGCTCGATTTTCTGGAAGGATGGCCCACCGGTCCAGAAGGGAGGTGAGCGCGTGCGCGAGGAAGTGCGACTTACATCGTATTCACACGGCGGTGGCTGAGCTTGCAAGCTCGGAACCGACGAGCTGGCGCAGGTCTTGCGTCACGTGAACATCACCTCATCCGATCCAGCGCTCCTCGTGGGTCTGGAAGCGCCTGACGACGCCGCGGTGTACAGGGTGGGTCCCGACCTGGCCATCGTGCAGACCGTGGACTTCTTCACGCCGGTGGTCGACGACCCCTTTGCCTGGGGTCGCATCGCCGCGGTTAATTCCCTCTCCGACATCTACGCGATGGGTGCGCGTCCGGTTACCGCACTCAACCTGGTGGGGTGGCCCCGGAGCCTCGAATTCGAGTTGCTCGGTCGCGTCCTGGAAGGAGCCGGTGAGGCTTGCGCCGAAGCGGGCGTGGCGGTCGTAGGTGGTCATTCGGTGGACGACCCCGAGCCGAAGTTCGGGCTCTCGGTCACGGGTCTCGTCGACCCCGAGCGGGTCGTGCGCAAGACCGGCGGACGAGCGGGTGATGCCCTCGTTCTAACGAAGCCGCTGGGGATGGGGATCATCTCGAGCGGAATCAAGGAGGGCAAAGCCTCAGAAGAAGCGATACGGCGCGCGACAAGCGTCATGGCGACGCTGAATCGGGACGCCGCCGAGGCGATGGTTTCGGCCGGCGCAACGGCGGCGACCGACGTGACCGGCTTCGGTCTAGTGGGACATCTCCTGCAGATGTTGGAGGACGTCTCCGCACGACTGGAGCTTGCGCGCATCCCGGTACTCGAGGAAGCGTTCGCCCTTGCTCGCGACGGGGTGGTCCCCGGCGGCAGCCGGCGCAATGTGGAAGCTCATCAGCAGTTCGTGGACGCGACGGCTCTCGACGACGCTCAGCGTGCCGTCCTGTTCGATGCCCAGACCTCGGGAGGTTTGTTGATCGCGATATCACAGGACAAGGTGCAGCACTTGCTCCAAGAGCTGGGCGAACGCCACGTCGAGGACGCCGCCGTGATCGGGAGCCTGATCGCAGGCAACGGACGCATCGAGGTGGCCGTGTGATGGAGCTCACGATCTCTCGCTTGCTTGCAAACGACATGGTCGAGCACTGTCTTCAAGGGAGGCCGCACGAAGCCTGCGGCCTGCTCGCGTCCCACGAGGGCGCGGTGATCCAGGTCTTCCGCATGACGAACGCATCGGGCAGCCCCGTCCGCTACTCGCTCGACCCGAAAGAGCAGTTCGCGGTCTACAAGAGGATCGAGGATTCCGGATGGGAGCTCGGAGGCGTGTTCCATTCCCACACCCACACCGAGGCCTACCCGTCTCCCACCGACGTGCGGATGGCCAGCGAGGACGTCCCCTACGTGATCGTCTCGTTGGCCCAAGAGCCCGCTTCGGTACGTGCCTTCCGCATCATCAAGGAGAACTGGGCGGACTCCGAGGGGCAGATCGAGGAAATACCCGTCGTCATCGACGGTTGACTACGATGAATGCACCGCTTCGGCTCTAGCGCAGGCCCCCCGGGGCCGCCGGGCCGGCAGATCTACAAGGAGGCAATGTGGCCGTCGAAGTCCGTATACCGACCGTCTTTCGCAAGTTCACCGACGGCAACTCCACCGTGTCACTGGAGGCCGGAACCATCGCGGATCTGGTGGACCAGTTGGAGGCGGCTCACCCCGGGATGCGCGAGCAGCTTCTTGCCTCGGACGGGCAGCTGCACCGGTTCGTGAACGTCTACGTCAACGACGAGGACGCCCGTTACCTGGACAAGCTCGACACTAAAGTTGCAGACGGAGACACCGTCTCGCTGCTCCCTTCGGTGGCGGGGGGCTGATCGAGCCTTCATGAGATACAAGTCCATCCTCGACACGATCGGGAACACCCCGCTCGTCGAGGTCCCCCGGCTGTGTCCGGTCGACGGCGTCCGTATGTGGGTGAAGCTGGAGGGGGAGAACCCCACCGGTTCAGTGAAAGACCGGATCGCGCTGGCGATGGTCGAGGCCGCCGAGGCATCGGGAGAGCTCACCAAGGACAAGATCTTGCTCGAGCCGACCTCGGGAAACACGGGCATCGCGCTGGCGATGGTCACTGCGATCCGCGGGTATCGGTTCACCGCGGTGATGCCGGATAACGCTTCGGCAGAGCGCGTGCAGCTGCTCAAAGCATTCGGAGCCGAGATCATCTTCTCCGAGGGGGCCAAGGGGACGAACGGTTCGGTGGCGCTGGCACAGGAGCTCTCCCAAAACGACAAGTACTTCATGCCGTTCCAGTATGGGAACCAGGCCAACACCGATGCGCATTACAACGGGACGGCACTGGAGATCTTGGAGGACGTGCCCGACATCAAAGCCTTCGTCGCGGGTCTGGGAACCGGGGGCACCTTGATGGGCAACTCCCGTCGTCTGAAGGAACACAACCCGGAGATAAAGGTCGTGGCTGCAGAACCAGAGTTGGGCGAGCTCGTGTACGGACTGCGGTCGTTAGATGACGGCTACATCCCGCCCCTGTTCGATCCCGAGATGCTGGACGGCAAGGTGAAGGTGAAGGCCCGCGACTCGATCTTGTGGACCAGAGAGCTCCTGCAGAAGGAAGGCATCTTCGCCGGCATCTCTTCGGGGGCGGTGATCTGGGTGGCGCAACGCGTGGCCGAGCGTCTCGCGCGCGACTCCTCGGGTGGCGACGTTGTCTGCTTGCTGCCGGATGGCGGATGGAAGTACCTCTCGACGGAGGCGTGGACGCAGGACATCGACACGGCCGAGGCACAGGTCGAAGAGGTCCTTTGGTGGTAGCCCCGTCAGAACGTCCGATCGGCATGTTCGATTCCGGGCTGGGCGGTCTCACGGTCGCTAGAGCGGTTATCGACCTGCTTCCGCATGAGGACCTGGTTTATTTCGGGGACACGGCACGCTGCCCGTACGGGCCCCGGCCCCCTCAAGAGGTGCGCCGCTTCGCGCTCGAGATCATGGACACGTTGGTGGCCGACGATGTGAAGCTCTTGGTCGTCGCCTGCAACTCTGCGGCGTCGACCGCATTGCAAGAGGCCCGGCATCGTTACGACATCCCGGTGATCAGCGTCATCGAGCCTGGTGTCAAAGCGGCGCTCGCTGCGACAAGGAATCGCCGCGTGGGATTGATCGGCACTCAGGCCACAGTGGCGTCGGGTGCCTACGATGATGCGGTCGCAGCCACGCGAGCCAACGTGAAGCTGATCTCCCGTGCTTGTCCACGCTTCGTCGAGTTCGTGGAGAATGGTGACACGACGTCGGAAGAGCTCATGCGGGTCGCGCATGAGTACCTGAGGCCGCTAAAGGAGCAGGAGGTGGATACCCTGATACTCGGGTGCACGCATTATCCGCTGCTCAGCGGGGTCATCAGCTACGTCATGGGGGATGGGGTCGTGTTGGTCTCAAGCGCCGAGGTAACGGCCAACGAGGTCTACGCCAAGTTGCGCGACGACGACCTTCTGAATTCATCGCAGGCAGCCCCGCTACACAGATTCATCGCCTCCAGCGACCAAGCGATGTTCGGGGAGTTGGGCACCCGTTTCTTGGGACCCGAGTTCGGACGCGTGGAGCACCGGCCCTGGGCCACCGAGGATGCCGAAAGCGTCGTTAACTCGTGACCCTGGACCTCACCGTTCTTGGTTCCTCGGGCATGTACGCGACCCGCGAGCGGGCCTGCTCGGGTTACCTCTTGAGAACCGATGAGCATGCCGTGGTCTTGGACTGCGGGGCGGGGGTATGGCGCAACCTCTTAGATCACACCGATCACGCGTCGATCGACGGCGTGATCCTGTCGCATAGACATCCCGATCACGTCTCCGACCTCTTCATGTTGTTGCACGCGCGCCTCTACGGGCAGGCAGACCCGTTGCCCGAGATCCCCTTGTGGGCTCCGGCAGAGACCCTGGAGAGACTCACGGCGTTCTCGAAAGAGGTCGATCAGGCCTTCGGGCTTACCTCGATAAGTACAGGTGACCAGATCTCGGTCGGCGCCAGCACGTTCAGCTTCTTCGCGATGGCGCACCCGCCCGACACGCTCGGGGTCCGCGTCGAGACGGATGGCGCGGTGCTCGCTTATTCGTCGGACACGGGGCCAACGGGTGACTTCGACGGGCTCGCCGATGCAGCCGACGTCTTCCTATGTGAGGCGACGCTGCAGAACTCGGACGAGCCGTGGGAGGGACACATGACTGCGTCCCAGGCGGGCGAAGCCGCGGCGCGGGCCGGCGTGGGAAAGCTTGTCCTTACGCATCTTCCCCCCGGGCGTGACGCGGGCTTGTCTCTGAGCGAGGCGCATAAGACGAGTGGGGCCGCCGAGGTGCAACTGGCTGCGGACGGATTGAAGCTGGAGGTCAAATGAGTCGTGTCGACGGACGCTCGCCCGAACAATTGCGCCCCGTGGAGATGTCGCTGGGGTTCATGCCCAACGCGGAGGGGTCGTGTCTCGTCTCTATGGGCAACACGCGTGTGATCTGCACCGCGACCTTGGAGAACAGCGTTCCTCGCTGGATGCAAGGCAGGGGAGTGGGTTGGGTGACGGCGGAATACTCGATGCTTCCGCGCTCCACCAACGAGCGCGTCCCGCGTGAAGTGAACAAGGGTCGTCCGTCGGGTCGTACGCAGGAGATCCAGCGCCTGATCGGCCGCTCTCTGCGCGCGGTCACCGACATGAAGCTGCTGGGGGAGCGCACGGTGTGGATGGACTGCGACGTGTTGCAGGCGGATGGCGGAACGCGAACCGCGTCGATCACCGGTGCGTTCGTCGCGCTCGCCTCGGCCTTCGCCGTCTTAGAGGACCAGGGCGAGTTGAAGCAATCCCCTTTGATCGATTCGGTTTCCGCGGTGAGTGTCGGGATCGTCGACGGGACACCGTGTCTCGATCTGAACTACGCCGAGGATTCGACCGCGCAGGTCGACATGAATGTCGTGATGACGGGGGCGGGCCGCATCGTGGAGGTGCAAGGCACTGCCGAGCAGGGGGCGTTCGACCGCTCCGAGCTCGATCGCATGCTGGACCTGGCCACTGAAGGCATCGCACAGCTAAGCGCACATCAAGAACAAGCCCTCGGGGCTCCCCCGGCAGATTGAGGGTCGTCTTCGCTTCGCGCAACCGTCACAAGGCCGAGCAGGTCGCGCTGCTGCTTCCCGGTTTCGAGCTGATCCCGCTTGACGGGGTTGCGCCGGACCTGGTGCTCGAGGAACCGTTCGACACCTTCGAGGAGAACGCGTTCGCGAAAGCCCGTGCCGTCGTGATCGCAACAGGATTGCCAGCGATCGCGGACGACTCGGGGATCGAGGTCGACGCGCTCGGCGGAGCCCCGGGAGTGCGTTCGGCGCGCTACGCGGGTGAGGCAGCAACCGACAGGGAGAACAACCGCAAGTTGGTCGACCGGCTCGAGTACGTCTCCGAGGAGAACCGCACCGCCCGCTATCGGTGTGTCGCGGTGATGGTGACTCCGGATGGGCGTGAGGTAAGCGCCGATGGTTCCTGCGAGGGGCGGATCGTCCTAGAGCCGCGCGGCACCGAGGGTTTCGGTTACGACCCCCATTTCGAGCCGCTGGACGATTCGCGCACGATGGCCGAGATCCCGTTGAGCGAGAAGCTGGGCTTTAGCCACCGGGGCCGCGCTTTCAGGGGCCTCGCCCACAAACTGGGTCTTTAGGGTACGGACGTCGCCATCTCCACGACGCGGGGATGGAGCTTGGAGCAAGCGGTCAGGCAGGAGCCCTTCTGCGTCCACGGCTTCCCATCGATGTGTGTGATCAGCGCCCCCGCCTCCGTGACGATCGGGACCAACGCAGCGGTGTCCCAGATGTTCAGCTCCGGCTCCACCATCACGTGGGCGGCACCCCTGGCGACCAGCATGTGCCCCCAGAAGTCTCCGAAGCCGCGGATCCTCCACGACGCGGAGACGAGCTCGTCTAGGAAGTCGCCGAGCCCATCGTCGACGAATGCTTGCGGGTCGCCGAACAGGGTCGTGGCCTCGTCCAAGGTAGACGCGTCGCCGGCGTGGATCGGATTCCCGTTCATGCGCGCACCCGAACCCAATGACGCTTCGTAGGTCTCGCCGAGCGCCGGTGCGTTGCACACCCCGACGATGAATCCATCGCCCGTCTGCAGCCCGACCAGCGTCGCCCAGATGGGGATCCCCGCCATGTAGTTGTGCGTCCCATCGATCGGGTCGACGATCCAGGTTGGGTTTCCTTCGTGCGCGCCAGCCCCGGAGGCCGCGGCCAAGCCTTCTTCTTCGCCCCAGACGTTGTGGTCGGGCCACGCCTTCGCGATCGCTGCCCGCAGCTCGGTCTCGACCGCGACATCGGCTTCGGTGACCCAGGTACCGTCGGACTTGCGCTGGAGCGCAGGACCCTTCTGGTAGTGGCGCATGGCGATCTCGCCACCAAGCTCGGCGATCTCCAGCGCGAACTCGAGAGCCCGATCGAGGTCTTCCATGCCCGCACCATAGTTGGGCCCGTGAGTGCGGGCGGGGGGACTCGAACCCCCAAGCTCTTTCGAGCACCGGCACCTAAAGCCGGCGAGTATGCCAATTTCTCCACGCCCGCTTGGGTACTGCATGGTAGCTAGACGAACATGATCGTCGAAAGCCCTGGGTCTGGGTGCTTGGTTCGGTTAGTTTTAGCTTGGCTTGTGTGTGAGGGGCGGCAGAACGGGTACCCCGGTTAGGACAGACCGGACATTTCAGGGGAGAAGATGCTCGAATTCGTCGCTCAGAACGAGCCTGCCTGCGTGCCACGACTCAGGAGGCACGTCCGGGACTTCTTGCAGAGCCTGCGGGTCGATCCCTCCACCACCTATGACATCCTTTTGGCCACCGATGAGGCCGCGGCCAACGCTGTCGCTCACGGGCAATCCGAGGGCGGCAACGGACACGTTCGCCTGCGCTGTTCGACCGAGGGCGCTTGCGTGGTCGTGGCGATCACCGACGAAGGCCAAGGTTTCGACCCCTCCACCGTCTCGATGCACAGGTTGCCCAGCTGGACGTCCCAGGGGGGCCGTGGCCTCTTCCTCGTGAGAGAGCTGATGGACGAGGTCCACATCGAGCCGAGTCCCCACGGCACGCTGATAGAGATGCGGCGCCAGGTCGAGGTGCCCCAGACGACCGCGGTCCCCGTCCCGGAGTCCTAGACCCGTTCTCTCACGATCCGGCAAGAGGCGAGTCGCTCTCGCACTCGCTCCGCTGTTCCTTTTCGCCGCCTGCGATGGCAACTCGACCGTTCCAGCCGCTCCCCCGAGGGAGACGCCGGCGCGCACCGAAACGGCGATCTCCCAAGCCGGATACGAGATCTCCGACGTCCGACTGGTCACCGTCCGCGATCCGGTCATCGTTTGGCAGGTGAGCTTCGACGCTCGTTGGGTCGGGAGCGGAGACCCACAGAGAGCGCGCTGCCGCTGGCGCATGTTGGGGGCGGACGGGGTCGCGATCATCTCTGGCGGCCTCCAGGTAGAGGACCCGCGGCTGGACGATGAGGTCGCGGCGTCGGTCTATCCCGACGAGATCCCTGGGGCCCCCAAGGATGCGGCGGTCGACTGTAGGTAAGGGTGCGGATATGGACACATAGGGTGGGGCGTTCACGGCAGCGGAGGACAGGCGGATGAAGCTTCTCTCGAAGAGCCTTGTGGCCTTCACCTTGCTCGCAACACTCAGCGCCGGGCCCGTCGGCGCGGCAGATCCTCCCGTTCAGGCTTACGGCGCGCGCGACGGAGCGGTCACGGCTCTCAACATCCTGCCCCCGGGTCAGGGCAAGTATCAGAACGGGCCCGAGCAGGCGTCGGGCCGGCAGAGTCCCCACAACTCCGACCAGATCGAGCCCTACGACTCGATGGTTCAGGGTGCCCCCGACATCACGAAGGCCGACCTCGGCAAGTACTTCAAGGACGCGACCTTCGGCGTCAAGCCTGACGACCTCGAGCGTGAGTACTCGCCGCGCGACGGCGTCGTGGTCCAGCGCGATACCTCGTTCGGCGTCCCCCACGTCTACGGCAAGACCCGCGATGACGTGATGTTCGGCGCGGGGTACGTCTCGGCCGAAGACCGGCTCTTCATGATGGACACCCTTCGTCATGTCGCGCGCGGAAGGCTCAGCGAGTTCCTCGGAGCCAGTGAGGACAACCTCGCCAGCGACAGCGCGGTGTATCGCCGCTCGGGTTACACGGAAGAAGATCTCGCCGCGATGATCGAGCGGGTCAAGAAACTTCACCCCGAGCTCGGCCCCCTAGCCCACGCCGACCTGATGGCGTACGTCGACGGCGTGAACCAGTACATCGCGGAAGCACGCATGGACCCGACCAAGCTCCCCGCCGAGTACGAAGCCCTGCAGATCGTCCCGGAGGACTGGAAAGCCACCGACACCGCCGCGGTCGCCAGTCTGATCGGATCGCAGTTGGGCGTGGGCGGTGGTGACGAGCTCTCGAATGCGAACTTCATCGGGGCCTTGCAGAAGAAGGGGTTCACCTTCAAACAAGCCCGGCGCATCCTGAAGGACTTCAACTTCCCCGACGACCCCGAGTCGCCGGTCACGACCACGAAGCGGTTCCCATGGAACACGAACCTCGGCAAGGTCGATAAAGCATCGCGCGCGTTCCCCGACGACCCGGCCGCGGTCCACGAGCAGTTGCAGGCCGCCCAGATGCCGTCGCAGGTGGACGCCCCCTGGGGGCCGATACCCCTGACCTTCCCCGAGGGCATGAGCAATGCGCTGCTGGTGGGCTCCAACCTCTCGACCTCGGGCCGCCCGGTCGCGGTCATCGGGCCGCAGGTCGCCTACTGGTCGCCGGAGATCCTGATGGAGTTGGACCTCCACGGTCCCGGGGTCGACGCACGAGGGGTCGGCTTCCCGGGGATCTCTCAGTACGTCTTGCTGGGCCGTGGCGCCGACTACGCCTGGAGTGCAACCTCCGCCGGCGGTGACCAGGTCGACACCTTCGTCGAGAAGCTGTGCGACCCCGAGGGCGCCGAGGCCACCGTGGACAGCATGGGCTACATGAAGAACGGCAAGTGCGTGAAGATGTACTCACGCACGGATTCTTGGGAGGCCAAGCCCACCGCCGGCGGCGTCCCGCCCGAGACCGTCGTGGTCGAGATGACCACCCAGCGGACCGATTCGGGGATCGTCCAGGCGCGCGGCACGATCAAGAACAAGCCGGTCGCCTTCACGACGCTGCGCGCCTCGTTCAAGAAAGAGGTGGACTCGGCCCTCACGTACGTGGAGATCTCGGACCCGAAGAGGATCGACGATGCCAAGGACTTCCAGAAGGCTTTCGCTCGCTTCACCTTCACCTTCAACTGGTTCTATCTCGACCACAAGGACATCGCGTTCCAGCTCGGGGGCGCGCATCCTCTGCGCGCACGTCACATCGATCCCGACCTGCCGGTGTGGGGAACGGGGAAGTGGGACTGGCGAGGCATGCTGTCGTTCGCCGACACGCCGAAGGACAGCAGTCCTGCACGCGGCTGGATGACGTCGTGGAACAACAAGCAAGCGCCGGGGTTCCGGGCCAACGATTCCAACTTCAGTTATGGCCCAGTGCAGCGCGTACAGATGCTCGACGACGGGATCCGCAAGTACCTCAAACGCAAAGACAAGTTGAGTCTGGTGGACCTTGTCAACATCATGGGTGACGCGGCGACCACCGACCTCAGAGGCACGCGGGTGTTGCCGTTCATGCTGAAGGCAGTGGGCAAGCCGTCCGACCCGCGCCTCCAAGAGGCCGTCAAGCTCCTGAAAGAGTGGCAGCGCTCCGGTGCGCACCGGCGCGACAAGGACATGGACGGGTCCTACGAGCACTCGCCCGCGGTCGCCCTCATGGACGCCTGGTGGGAGCCCGCCGCGCAGGCGATCTTCAAGCCGACGCTGGGCGACGCGTACGACGCTCTGCCCATGGGTCACCACGACAACCCGCGTGCCCAGGGCAGCGCCTTCCAAAGCGGTTTCTACAGTCACATCAACAAGGACCTGCGTACGATCCTCGGGCTGAGGGTGCGCGGCAAGGCATCCCGCATCTATTGCGGAAAGGGTTCGCTCAAGGTTTGCCGCAAGGATCTCGTTGCCAGCTTGGATACCGCCGTGAAGGCGCTCGAGGAGGAGTTCGGGGCGGATCCTTCGACGTGGGACGCCGACGAGTCCGGCGATCAGATCGACTTCACACCGGTCGGTCTGCAGGACCAACCCAACATGCAGTGGCAGAACCGTCCCACCTTCCAGCAGGTACTCGAGTTCAAGCAAGCGCAGCTCTGAGCGAGATACCTCAGACGAAGGGAAATGTCTGCAAGTACCACCCGGCCATGACTGGGAGCCTCGAGGTCACCGGCTGATCTCAGTCGGCCAACACCCACACCACCCAGATGGCCACCATCAGGACCCCGGCGCTTAGCTCTAACAGGACGCCGAGGCCGAATCCGACCAGGAGTGTCTTGGTCGTGGCCCAGGCAGCGGCTCCGTCGCCCGTGCGCCGGTACTCCATGGCGTAGATGCCGACGACGCCCCCGATGATCAGGCCGATCACGGGGATGACGAAGAAACCGACGATCGCGCCTACGGCGCCGGCGAGAACGCTCGAGCGCTCGCCCCCCTTGGCAGCGACGTGGCGGTGGGGCAGCACGATGCCTCCGACGATGCCGCCCACGGCCAGCAGCGTGATGAGACCGAAAGCGATGGTTCCGGTGGTTCCAAAGCCCTCAACCAGGCCGTAGACCAAAGCCGCCAGCCACACGATCGGCAGGCCGGGGACCAGCGGCAGGGCGGTTCCTATCAGGCCGACCACCATGGCCAGCGCGATCAGTACGAGCCCACCGGTGTCCATCGCACGAGTATCGCCGGACCGCGTCGGATCGCGTTCAAAGACCCCGGTTTTGCCCGCCGACCTAACCAGAAGGGGGTTCGGAGTCATGGACGCGATCTGGAACAAGCGCATCTGGTTCCCGGGATCGGGTTGCCTCTGTGCCGATATCTCCGGTTCCTTCTCAAGCCTTAACCCGGTGCATCAACCTGCCCGGTCGCTTCGAGAGGGGGGCCGGGCAGGCCGCACCCTGCCGCAGCTAGAGCTGGTGGCGCACCATCCCGGAGTTGGGAACGTAGTCCCGCTCGAAGGTCTCGAGGTTGAACATCGAACCCTTCCAGCGGATCGTCTTGGAGCCTCCGGCTTCGATGTCGCGCCGGCTGAAGTTGCATCTCACGTGTTGGTCACCGTTCCGACTGGCGCGGCCCTCGCCCGCGCTGGCCCCGTCGGGCTCCGTCCCGACCAGACAGACGAGCCCGTCGGTGTCGGAGCGAAGGATGTTGATGTTGTAATCGGCCGCCTTTCCGCCCTTGGTGTCGAAGGTGAAATACAGGGTTCGCTTACCGCTTTGCAGCTCGGCGGTCGGCCAGCTCTCCCACGTCTTGATGTCGAGGATCATGCGCCGAGCCGTATGGCTCACCTTCACGCTCTTCAGATCGAGACGATCGGGGGAATCGTTCGGATCGTCTTTCCTCTGGTCGTGACCGACGGCCACGCCGCCGATCAAACACACTGCAACAAGGGCCATGATGAACGTTCGCTTGGTTTTCATGCGGGGGAGTGTATGGCCGCTTCGACCGTGAACATCACACAGCTCCTTAGGCTTCGAGCTTCCGGGCCCTGAGGTCGAGGCGTCGAAGCAGTTGTTTGACGAAGACGAAGCCCGAAGAGTTCGACCCCGAGTCGGCTCCTTGGTTGTAGAGGTACGCGTCGGCCGCTCCCGGTACCGGGCGCGCTCCTTGTTGGGATCAGTAGTCGGGGCGCAGGACGGGCGCCAACGGAGAGGGTCGGCGAGGCCCGATGAAGAGGACCCACCAGATCGCAAGCCGGAGGAAGAAGAGTCGGTATCGCATCGCACAACTGTAGGGCCGGACAGGCGGGGTGGGTCGCGACAACGCTGTCATCTCCTGACCGAGACCCTCAGAGCGGTCACCCCGATGTCCCCTCATCGGCCGCGCGCGGTGGGCCCCGGCGGTTAGCGTCTGACACCTAAAGGTGGGGCAGCTGAAGTGTTGAGCTAGTTGGGGAGGGCAGATGCAGCTTGTCGTTCGGTCGCCCGCGGGGGAGCGGGACGTCGACGTCGACATCCGCAATCCCGACGCGACCGTCGGTGACCTGTTGCGATCGTCCTCTTCGGAGGCGGTTCCCACAGAGGTAACGATCGAGGACCGGGTCGTTCCAGTCGACTGTCCGCTCTCCGAGGCCAGTCTCTACGTGGGAGCGGAAGTCGGCAGTGTCCCCTCGAGCTCGGCGCCGCCTGTTTCTGGGACCGGCCTCGAGGTTGCTGTCATCGCAGGACTGGACGCCGGGGCCGCGTTCGCTTTGACAGTCGGACGCTCCATCGTCGGCCGGGGAGGTTCCGCGGCCATATCACTGTCCCACGCCACCGTGTCCCGCCAGCATTGTGCGATCGAAGCCGACCCGGATGGAGGGGTCGCCGTCACCGATCTTGGTTCTGCGAACGCAACTGTGGTGGATGGGC
>Ga0208612_1000401_pt1 | contig 19390 bp, 20 predicted proteins | sample AntDryMetagUQ889_FD_188089 | JGI IMG/M metagenome (GOLD analysis project Ga0208612, IMG submission 188089) | Polar desert microbial communities from Antarctic Dry Valleys - UQ889 (SPAdes) | ecosystem: Environmental > Terrestrial > Soil > Desert | place: Antarctic Dry Valleys | collected 2008-12-31 | reverse complement strand
GGTGCGCGTAGATGCTGGCCAGCTGGTTGTAGTCGTGCTGGTTGGGCTTGGTGCTGGTGGGGCTCTCGGAATAGTCCATGCAGGTGTTCTGGGAGCTGCCGTCCTCGCTGGTATGCCCCAACCCGAAGTCGAATTGGCAAAGCCGATGATCGACCAGCACGACATGAAGAAGCACGTGAATCCGCCCCCCGATTCAGGTTGGCGGCACGCGCGACTCGCGCCGTCGCTGGCGGAAGTGTATCGGACCATACCGATTCGCGGGGGGAGCTGGTGGCGGAAGATGCTGGCCTTCGCCGGACCGGGATACCTGGTCGCGGTGGGCTATATGGACCCGGGCAACTGGGCGACCGATCTCGCCGGCGGGGCCCTGTTCGGTTACTCGCTGCTGAGCGTGATCCTGATGTCGAACATCATGGCTGTGCTGCTCCAGGGGCTGGCCTCAAAGCTCGGCATCGTCACCGGGCGCGACCTCGCGCAGGCGTGCCGCGATCATTACTCGCGACCCGTGTCGTTCATGTTGTGGATCATCTGCGAGCTCGCCATCGCGGCGTGCGAGCGCTGGCGCGGCCGCGCCGCGGGGGCGGGGCGGCGCATCGCCGTGCACTGGGGCTGTGGAGACGCCCTCGCCGACGTGGATCCGCTCCGCGTCTCCCAGGCGCTCGACAACCTGATCGCGAATGCGCTCGAGCACGGCGGCGGCCCGATCACGCTCGAAGGGCTCCGGAAAGGCGACCGCATCGACCTGATCGTCCGCGACTCGGGCACGACCAGGGGCGAGCGGCTTCGCGAGCACGCGGATCCGCGGCGCGGCCACGGGCTCAGAATCACCCGCAGGCTGGCCCGCGGTAACGGCGGCGAGCTCAAGGTCGGCAGCAGCCGGCGCACAGGAACGGTCGCGGCCCTGGTCCTGCCGCTCGTGCCCGAGCGAAAGAAGCCAATCTCGCCACACCACCTGTGAAGAGCCGGGTCCGCGCCGCGGCATTCGTCCTCGGTGCGCTCGCCTGTGCGGGCCTATCGGCAGCGATAGCGGGCACGGCACAGGCGCCCGGCAGCGGGGACTTCGGAGCCCTTCGCCCCGTCGTGGTCACCTCGGCGGCGCTCGAGCGCGGTGCGGTCATCGGCCGCAAGGAGTTAGGCCAGGCGCTGGCGGAACGGCGAGTACCGGAATCGTTCGTCCCTCCCGACGCGCTCGGGCTGCCGGAGGAGGCACTCGGGCGAAAGCTCGGGACGAGCCTCCCCGCCGGCTCGTACCTGACCGCCTCGGTGTTCAAGTCTCAGGTAGCGGGTGGTGCCCGTCCTCCCGGTGGCCCTCCCCAGGGGACGACGCCGGTCGAGATCACGGTCACCGGTGCGGGGGCTCTGGCGACGTCTCGCACCGGCTCGGGCGACCGCGTCGACGTGATCGTTTCGGGCGACTCGGCGCCCGGCCCGAGCGCGGGGCGGACCTATGTCGCGGCGACCGGCGTTCCCCTGCTCGCGCTGCGCGAGGCCCGCGCCGAGCCCGGGCTCGAGTCCGAGCGCTGGATCGCGACGCTTGCTCTCACGCGCGAGGAGGCACTTCGCCTGATCCGCGCCGAGAGCATCGCCGCGCAGGTGCGTCTTCTCGCGGGCTGACGCTCGCTCTCTATCGATCTGAGGCAATCCGGGTTCACCCCTCAGACCCAGTTCGCCTCAGTTCAGCCGTTGGACCCGAACCACGCTACGCGCAGGTCCACGCGGTCGCCTCGAAACGGGACGCCCTCGGCTTCCAGCAGGGCTCGTTGCCTTTCGCCGACCGCTAGCGACCCGTCGGCCCTCACCACTCGGTGCCACGGAACGTCCTCCTCCTCGCACGCGGCCATGACCGCTCCGGCATGCCGCGGCGCCTCCGGGCAGAGGTCGCCGTAGGTCGAGACGAACCCCTCGGGGATCGCGCGAGCGCGGTCGAGGATGCGCCTCTCGCGCTCCCCCATCAGATCTCGAGCTCTACCTGGGCAGCCCCGGGCATCAGACCGAGTGCCGCCCCGCCCACTGCCAGCAGGATCGGATACGGAACGCGCAGGAACTGCGCCGCCACGACCAGAGCGATCATTACCGCCAGGACGAGCGTCAGCGCGACTTCGAGGTGCACAGCCGGCCTCGGGCTACCCGCCGGGAGGCGGCTGGAAGGGGCTGGTCATGGACTTCGAATCTACGTGACGGGATTGAGAGGCTCGTCGCCCTTAAGGACGGCGATTGCGTTTCGCGCCGCGAGTGCGGCCATCCCGTCGCGCGCCGTGTGCGTCGCCGAGCCGATGTGGGGGAGGAGGAAGGCGCGCGGGGCCTCGAGCAATTCCGGCGGCACCCCGGGCTCGTCCTCGAAAACATCGAGCCCCGCGGCGCCGATCTCGCCCGCCTCGAGCGCGCTCGCAAGCGCGGCCGAGTCGATCAGCGTCCCTCGCGCGGTGTTGACGAGGACGGCGTCGGCCTTCATTTGCCCAAGCTCGGCCGCGCCGATGAGATAGCGCGTGGCCTCGCCGCCGGGAGCGTGGAGGCTGACCACGTCGGAGCGCTCCAGGAGCTCGGGCAGGTCTACCCGGGTTGCGCCCAGCTCGGCCTCGGCGTCTGGCTTGTCGTTCTTTGCCGTGAAGAGAATCTCGCTCGCGAGCGGTCGGATCAATTCGGCGTAGCGGCGACCGATCCTGCCGAGTCCGACGATTCCGAACGTGCGGCCGCTTAGCTCCATGCCGAGCATGGCACCGGGTTCCCAGCCGGTCCAGCCGCCCTCGCGGAGCGTCACCTCGGCGTCTCGGGCGCGCCGCGCGGCCGCGATGGTTAGGCCCAGCGCGAGCTCAGCCGTCGCGTTCGTGAGGACGCCCGGGGTGTTTGTGACCACTACACGTCGCTCGCGGCAGGCTTCCATGTCGACGTTGTCGTAGCCCACCGCGAAGTTCGCGACTACGCGCAGGCCCTCGCCCGCGGCGTCGAGCAGCTCTGGCCCGACTGGCACCGTCGGGTCCGGGATGATCGCGGCGCAGCCGGGTGCGAGGTCTGAGAGCTCTGAGGCCGTGACGTCTAGCCCGCCCTCGCGTATCTCGAGTCTTTGCGCGGCCAGGAGGTCTCGTCCGGCTGGCAAAAGAACGCGACAGATCAATACGGGATTGTCGGACGGGCCGCTCACTATGACTCAAGCTACCTTGGATAAGTGTCCCGAAGAGCATCCATCTTCTTCGCTTGTGTCGCTGTGCTTTGGGGCGTTCCCTATCTCTTTATCGAGATCGCAGTCGAGGGCGGCGCGTCGCCCCTTCTGGTCGGCTGGGGCCGAGTGGCGATCGGCGCCGCGATCCTCATGCCGATCGCCTGGAAGCTCGACTATCTCAAGGGCCTGCGCTCGAAGACGAAGCCGCTCGTAGCGTTCGCGATCGTCGAGTGCGGCCTACCGTGGTGGCTGATCCCGCTCGGACAGCAAGAGGTCTCATCGTCGCTCGCGGCGATCCTGATCGCCTCGCTGCCGATCCTCACCGCAATCATCGCGTTCCGCTTCGACCCCGAGGAGCGGGTGACGGGCCGGCGCCTGGGAGGCCTCTTGGTCGGGATCACCGGCGTGATCCTCCTCCTGGGCATCGACATCGCCGGGCGTCCGGGCGAAATCCTGGGCGCCGTCGCGATCCTGATCGCAACGGCCTGTTATGCGATAGGCGTTTTCATCGTCAAGGCCTCGTTCTCCGACATCAATCCGATCGGGGCGGTCGCCGTCGCGCTTGCGATCTCCACAGTCGCACTCGCGCCCGCTGGCATCGCCTCGATCCCGGGTGCCGAGATCTCAGGCGGCGCGATCGGCTCGATCGCGGTCCTCGGCTCCTTTTGCTCGGCGCTCGCGCTGATCCTCTTCTTCAGCCTGATCAACGAGGTGGGGCCGACGCGCGCGAGCGTGATCACCTATGTGAATCCGGCCGTCGCGGTTTTCCTTGGTGTGACGCTTCTGGGTGAGAGCCTCGGCCCGGCCGCGGTTGCGGGCCTCCTGCTGATCCTGGCGGGCTCGTGGATCTCGACGGGCGGAGGCATGCCGCCCGGCCTCGCCGCGATCGCGGCGGCACGGCGCCGCCGTACGCACCGCCTCGTTCCCGGTGAGGTTCAAGCCGCCGCGCCCGATCTGGCCAGGTAAAGGGGGCGAGAACGCGAGTGCTCGCGCCTCTATGAGGCGATGGATGCGACCAAGCGGCACACCGACGCCCTTGTACTGCAGTTGCGCGAGCGGCTTGCTTACGAGCGGCGCTCGGATGCGGCCGCCGGGCGCCTCGGCGGCGACGTGGCCACGGCGATCGCGGATCTGGTCGAGCGCGAAGCGGCGGTCTTGCCGCAGGCGCGGCGCGACGAGCTCTTAAAGCTCGTCATGCGCGAGACGCTGGGCCTTGGGCCGCTCGAGGACCTCTTGTCAGATCCGGCCGTCGAGGAAGTGATGGTGAACGGGCACGGCTCCGTCTACGTCGAGCGCGAGGGACGGATCGAGCCAACGGCCGTCGAATTCGCTTCCGACGACGAGGTGCGCGAAGCAATCGAGCGCATTCTGGCGCCGACCGGCCGTCGCGTGGACGAGCTCTCGCCGATGGCGGATGCTCGCCTGGCCGACGGGTCGCGCGTGAACGTAGTCGTGCCGCCCCTCGCCGTCGACGGACCCGCCATCTCGATCCGCCGCTTCGGAGTGAACCGCCCCGGCCCGGGCGAGCTCGTCGCCTCGGGCTCCCTGGCGCCACTCGCCGCAGAGATGCTGGGGGCGGCGGTGGCCGGGCGTCGGACGGTGCTCGTCACCGGCGGGACGGGCTCTGGCAAGACGACCCTTCTCAATGCCGCCTCGGAGTGGATCGGTGCGGACGAGCGTGTGATCACGATTGAGGACGCTGCCGAGCTTCGGCTGCGCCAGCCTCATATCGTCCGGCTCGAATCGCGCCCGGCGTCGGTCGAGGGCAGGGGAGAGGTGACGATCCGCGACCTTCTCCGGAACGCCCTGCGGATGCGGCCGGATCGCATCGTGATCGGCGAGGTGCGCGGGCCGGAAGCCCTCGACCTGCTCACGGCACTCAACACCGGCCACGACGGCGCGCTCTCGACGCTTCACGCCAACTCACCCGAGGATGCTCTTCGCCGGCTGGAGACGCTCGCGCTGATGGCGGGCGTCGGCCTGCCCCACGAGGCCATCCGCGAGCAAGTCGCTCGCGGCATCGACGTGATCGTCCACGTCAAACGAGAGCCGGACGGCCGCCGCCGCGTCTCAGAGGTCTCAGAGGTGGTGCGTGCCGCGGGCTCGGTCGGCGTGCGGGAGCTCTGGCGCGGATGAGCCCCGAGATCCTTCTGGCCGCACTCGCCGGCGGGCTCGGCGCCGTCGCGGCTCGCGAGGCGATCCGCGGCACGCCAGCGGGCGCGGCCTGGCTCGCGCGGGCGATCGAGCCGCTTCGCCGGGCGGGCAGCGAGGGCTACGCGCCGAGTGTCGCCGAGCGGCGTCGTCTAGGCCTCGTGATTGGCGCCGCGCTTCTGGGCGGTGGAACCTGGCTCTTCGGGCCGGCTCCCGCCGCCCCGCTCGCCGCGGCAGGGCCTGCGGCCGCGAGCTGGGCCGTGTCCTCACGCGCAAAGCGCTACCGCCGTGCTGTCGAGCGGTCGCTGCCCCGTGTCGCCATCGCCACCGCCGACGCGCTTGCGGCTGGCCGCTCGGTGCGCTCGGCACTCGATGCGTCGTCGGGATCGCTCGAGGGCCCGGCCGCGTCCGAGATGTCGCGCCTTCGCGCCGACCTTGACCTGGGACTGTCGCTCGACGCTGCGCTCGGCGGCCTTCGGGAGCGCAACCGATCAGCGCGGGTCGACTCGTTCTGTTCGGCTCTTCTTTCACAGCGGATCGCGGGCGGGGACCTGGTCAACCTGCTTCGCCGCTACGCCCAGGCCGCGGCCGGGCGCGAGCGGGTCGAGGCGGACGCCCGCTCGGCGACTGCCCAGGCGCGCTTTACCGGCGTCCTCGTAGCCGCGATGCCCGCCGGAGCCGCGCTCTTGGCCGAGCTTCTCAACCCAGGGTTCGTCACGGGCCTACTCGGCAACGGCGTCTCAATGGCGCTGCTCGCTGCCGCCACCTTGCTTCAGCTCGCAGGGTTCGCAGCTATCTCGCGGCTCGGTCGGGTGACAGGCTCACCGTGAGCGCCGAACTGGCGGGCCTCGCCGGGATCCTGGTGTTTGCCGCGGCGTGGGAGCTCGCCGGGATGCGCGGCTCAGATGCCGCGAGGCGATTTGAGCCCCTGCTTCGCGGAGCACGGCTCGACGGGCTTCGTGACACCCTCGCCGAGCGCCTCGACGTGGGCCGGAGGCTCGATCGTGCGGGCTTGGGCGAGCGGATCTCGGCGGGCCGCTTTGTTGGAGCGAAGCTCGCCGGCGCCGGCATCGGCGCGCTCGCGGCTTTCGGCGTCGCGCCCGTCGCACCAGGGCGCCTGGCGCCGATTCTCGCGGTCGCTCTCGTCGCCTCCGGGTTCGTCGGGCCAGACGCCTGGGCCGAGCGGCTAGCGCGCCGCCGTCGCACCGCGATGGTCGCCGCGCTCCCCGACGCCTTGGACCTCGTCGCGGTGGGGACCGCGACCGGGCGGACTCCGGTCGCGCTCTTCTCCGAGATCGCGACCGGCACCGCCGGGCCCCTGGCGGCCGAGCTCGCCCTGGCGGTCGCCGAGATCGAAGCCGGCGCGCGCCAAAGCGATGCCCTCGGAGCCCTTCGCGAGCGCACCGGCACGCCCGAGCTGGGCGCCGTCGGCTCCGCACTCGAGCGCTCCCGCCGCTACGGCTCACCGTTGTCAGACCAGCTTCACGCCCAAGCCCGAACGATGCGAACCGAAGAGCAGCGCCGGATCGCCGAACGCGCAGCCCGCGCGGCACCGAAGATCCAACTCGTCGTCGCGATGGTCCTGGTGCCGTCAGCACTCCTGGCGATAGCGGCAGCCCTGGTAGCGAATTCAGACGCACTCTTCTCCTCGATCTAGCCCAGAACCTCATCACAGGGGGAGCCGCGCAGCGCCCCCACCATCGAGGTCGACATCAACTTGGATAGGCAAAGTCAATCGCAACTTCGATCTCGTGTCCGGATCGAAGGCGACATCGACTTGACTCAGACGCGTCGATGACGACTTCGGCGGGTGGGGTGGGTTTGGAGATGCCACGGAGACTGGCCGCAACAAGCAGGCTGAACCGGCCGCGCCATGATGGATCGATGCGAGTCCTCATGCTCAGACACGCCCAATCCGTCTCAAACGCCCAAATGGAAGCGGCGTCCTTGCCCGATTCCGAGGGCGACCGCTTGACCGACAAAGGCTTCGAGCAGGCCCGAAACGCAGCCGAGGCGCTCAAGGGCCGCGACATCACCCGCCTGATCGCGAGCCCGATGCGCCGCGCCCAGGAGACCGCGGCGCCGATCGCGGAGGCGCTTGGCCTCAAGATCGAGACGGACCCAGAGATCTATGAGCTCCGCGAAGAGGAGGGCTACGGAGAGCTTGGGCCCGAGGAGCAGAAGCTCCGACGCTGGTCGGAGTGGATGGTCGCCCACTCGGACGATCCCGAGTACGCGCCGCCCGGCGCCGACTCGTTCGCCGGCATCAGGGGTCGAACGCGCGGCCTCATGCACCGGATGGAGTCCGAGGAGGGGAGGCCCCTCATCGTCACCCACGGGATCTTCCTGCGCTTCCTTCTGATCGACATCCTCTTGGGTGATGGGTTCGGCCCGCAGGACGCAGCGCGCCTATGGCAGCTCCGCACGGTGAACTGCGGGCTCAGCGTGTTCGACTACCGCGAGCCGCGCCGGGAAGTCGACCACGACACCGACGATTGGCTCTGCGCGATGTGGATGCAGCCCCTGGGCGGGGCTCCCGCGAGCACGCCTACGCCGACTCCAGCGCCTCCTCGTCAAGACGCCGGGCGATAACCGCCGCGTCCTCGCAGAAGCGGTCGAGCTTCTGCGCCGTCTTCAGGTGGCCCTTGATGTTGGCTACGAACGCGCCGGCCACGAGCTCGAAGGCGACTCCTTCGTGCGCCTCCTCGCCTAGCCAGACGATGAAGGTGGGGCTGAAGACCCGTCTCGCCTTGATCATGTCGTCGTGCTTTCCCGTGAAGATCTCGAACTTCTTGTCCGCGAGCTCTGATTCGACCTCTACGCGCTGGCGTGTCCGGAAGGCGTCCTCTGCGCTGTCGAGGAAACGGAACCCCGAGCGGCGCTGGAGCGCGAGCTCGGACAGATACTGAGCGGTCTCGGGGAGCTGCGAGACGGCGACGGTGAATTGGTAGTAGGTGGTGTCGCGGTTGCCCTTTGAGTCGGTTGAGGTTTCCTCGTATGTGTAGAGCGCCAGCGAACCCGATAGCCCGCCCGGGAGGAGGCCGTTGAAGATCTCCTCCGTGTAGCGGCGATCGCCCTTGCGAAGGAGCGGGGTAACCGGCGGCAGGCTGCCCTTCTCGCCGATCCGGACCAGCCCGCGCTGCTCGGCATATGCGATGAAGAAGTCGTTCGCCGCCTGGCTCGAGGCGATCGCGAAGACGATGATGAGCGTGATCCCGATCACGGCGCCTGCCGCCGCGGCGCCGATCCCGATGCCGCCGTTGGTCCCGCCGACGATCAGGGCGATGAATACCCCGAAGATCATCAGCGCCAGAACGCCGACGTTCCGGATCAGGTCGTTGAAGCGCTTGCCCCGAGTGGCGGTCGCGGTGACGGGCGGAAGGTCGGTCTGAGCTGGCTCGCCGGCGACCAGGCCGCCTGCGGGAACGCCTGCCGCCGATAGCTCCTCTGCGCCCGGTGGAGGTACCGAATGGGGGGCCCCTTCGCTCATCGCGCGCGCCAGCGTATCGCTCAAAAGTCCTCTTTGGGCTTGCGGACTGATGCAAGGGCGGTTGCAAGCAGGAGGCCCTATTGCGCCGTCCGCCGGACTCCTCCAAGCGCTCGCTTTTCCGCATTCCGAAGCCATGGATGGAGTGGATTCGGGTCGAGTAGCAGTTCCGTCCGACGGACCGAGTCCAATGCCGCGTGCAGCGATGTGTTGCGAAATGGGGCGTTGTGGGTTACTGTGGCGCTTCAAGTTGACCTACGGGCCGGGGCGCTGAGGCTCCTCCCACCTCACCGTCCCGGCCCCAAGTCTTCTTCGCCGCCACACACTTCGACGAAAGACACCGACTCCCTTGGCCTTCCGCGGACTGCACGAGCACAGCCTCGACGCAAAGGATCGACTGACGATCCCGTCGAAGCTCAGAGCCCAGCTCGCCGAGGGCGTCGTAATCGCGGCTTCGCTCGATCGCTGCGTCGAGATCCACCCGGCCTCAGGCTTTGAGTCCTACGCCGCGGAGCTCAAGTCGAAGCTCAATCCGCTCGGTAAGGACGCTCGCCTCTTGCGCCGGCGCATCAACTACCGCGCGCAGGACGAGCAGATCGACACCGCCGGCCGCGTGAAAATCCCAAAGCTCCTGCTCGAGCACGGAGCGCTCGAGGGCACCTGTGTCATCGTCGGCGCCGACACGCACCTGGAGGTCTGGAACCCCGAGCGCTGGGCCGAGGAAGTCGCCGTCATGGACGTGGAGACCGACGCGATCGCCGAGGGACTTGGCGAGGGCGACTGGTCCGCGGGCTGAACACGAAGAACCTGGAATGGACACACTCACCTACATGCCCACCGAGCACGTCCCAGTCCTTGCCTCTGAGCTCGTCGCGTTGTGCGACCCGCAGCCGGGCGAGCTCGCGATCGACTGCACCTTCGGCGGTGGAGGCCACGCAAAGCTCGTGGCTGATCGCCTCGGTCCGACGGGGTCACTCATCTCAATCGACCGCGATCCGTCCGCCCGCGAGCGGTTCTCAGAGCTGGAAGGCGACCTTGGCTGCCCCGCCACCTTCGCCGCCGGAGACTTCGCCGAAGTCTTGCCGCGGCTTCGAGCTGAAGGCGTGGTCGCCGACCTCATCTACATGGACCTGGGTGTCTCCTCGATGCAGCTCGACGCTTGGGAGCGCGGTTTCTCCTACTCATACGACGCACCGCTCGACATGCGGATGGATCCGGCGCAGGAGCTATCGGCCATGGACGTCGTGAACGACTGGCCCGAGGACAGGCTCGCTGCGACGCTTCGCGAGCTGGGCGAAGAGCGCCACGCCCGCTCGATCGCGCGCGAGGTCGTCGCGCGTCGTCCGTTCGAGACAACTTCCGAGCTGGTCGAGGCGATCCGCGACGCGGTGCCGGCCGCCTATCGCTTTGGCCGCGGCCATCCGGCCAAGCGCACCTTTCAGGCGATCCGCATCGCCGTGAACGGCGAGCTCGAAGCGGTCGACCGCGCGCTTCCGGCTGCGTGGGACCTGCTTCCGGTTGGCGGGCGCATGGCCGCGATCTCGTTCCACTCGCTCGAGGACCGCCGCGTCAAGCGCTTTTTCGCGAACCTCGCAAAGGGCTGTATCTGTCCGCCCGAGCTTCCGGTTTGCGTATGCGGCCACGACCCCGAAGCTGAGCTCCTGACCCGCCGTGCCGTTGCCCCGTCCGATGCCGAATCGGAGTCGAATCCGCGTTCTCGCTCGGCCCATCTGCGCGTCGCGGCCAAGCTGGCCTTCGAAAACCCGGAAAAGGAAGGCACCGGCCCCACGCCGAACTGAGTCCGGATGGCCGCTACAGCTCAAGCTCCCGCCCGCAGGGCAAGCGCTCCCACGAGCGCCCCGCAGCGCCGCCAGGCGCGGCCTGCGACGGCGCCCCGGCGCCCTGTCGCGGTCCCGCAGCGTGCTGTCGCCGCTCCTCGCGGTGGATTCGCCGCCGCAGCGGTGGGAACCGTCTCCGGCATCGCCGATTCGGGCATCGTCCTCGGGCTCACCCGCAGCCGCCTTTGGATCGGCCTCTTGGGCTCGCTACTTGTCGGCATCGTCGCCCTCAACGTGATGGCGCTCTCCTTGAACGCATCGTCCTCGAAGACCGCCGGCCTCTCAGATGAGCTTCGCGAGTCAAACTCGGCCCTACGTGCCGACATCGCGGACGGGCTCTCGAACGTGCGCCTCCAAAGCGCGGCGCAGCGGATCGGCCTCGTTATGCCGCAAGCCGCTTCGGCTCTGATCCTTACCCCGGGTCCGGGCGACGCCGAGGAGGCCGCGCTCCGGCTCAAGCGCGGCGACTTTGAGATCGGCTCCACATACGTAGCCCTGGTTGCCGAAGTCCCCGAAGCGCCCGTGGCTCCGGTGGACCCGGCCGCGACCCTGCCCACCGTCGATCCAGCCACCGGCCTACCAATCGACCCGGCCACCGCTGCGCCGGTAGCTCCCGTCGAGCCCGCGGTGGACCCCACCGCCACCACAGAGACGCCCGCTCCCACGACCCCGGTCGCACCCGAGGCCGGGGGCGGAGTGACCCCGTGAGCCTGGTCGACAGACGACTCGGCCTTCTTTTCGCCTGCTTTCTCGTTCTCTTCACTCTCGCCCTCCTTCGCGCGGCGTGGCTTCAGGCGGTCCAGGGGGACGAGCTTCGCGCGGACGCACAGAGCCAACAGACCGAGATCGTCGAGATCCCGGGCGTGCGGGGAACCATCTATGACCGAAACGGCAAGGAGCTTGCGCTCTCCGAAGATGCCGCGAGCGTGTTCGCCACCCCCTTTCAGGTCGAGAACGCACCTAAGACCGCCGCGAAGCTGGCCACGGCGCTCCAGGAGGACGAGTCGAAGATCCTGGAGCTGATCTCAAGCCCCGAGTCGGGCTTCGAGTACCTCGCCCGAAAGGTCGACCTGTCGTCAGCCGACGTGATCGAAGAGCTCGACCTGCCCGGCATCGGACTCCTTCCCGACAGCCGCCGCGTTTATCCCGAGGGCGCGCTTGCCTCGCAGGTGATCGGCACGGTCGGCATCGACAACCAGGGGCTGACGGGTCTGGAGGCCGCGGAAGAGGACATCCTGGGCGGCGAGGACGGCGAGCGGATCGTCACGCGTGACGCGCTCGGCGAGGAGCTCGAGCGCTCGACGACCGATCCCTCGGATGCCGGGACCGAGCTGAAGCTCACGATCGACGCCTCGATCCAGGCCGCAACCGAGCGTGTGATTCAAGACATCGGCGAGGCCTCGCAGCCGCTTGGCGCGACCGCGATCGTGATGGACCCGCAGACGTCGGAGATCCTCGCCATGGCGAACTGGCCGACGGTCGATCCCTACAACCTCGATCAAGCCGAGCCCGAGGACCTGACGAACATGGCCACGAGCTTCACGTACGAGCCGGGCTCGACCTTCAAAGCGTTCACCGTGGGCGCTTCGCTCGAAGAGGGCCTTGTTACCCCGGGCACACCGTTCGACCTGCCTCCGACGCTCCAGGTCGCCGACCGCATGATCGAGGAGTCGCACCCACGCGGCTACGCGACGATGACGGTCTCGGACATCCTGGCCCAGTCGTCGAACGTGGGCGCGGTCAAGATTGGCCTTCAGCTGAACGAGAAGCGCGGAAACGACACCTTCGACGGATGGATCCGGAAGTTCGGGTTCGGCACGCCAACAGGGATCGACTTCCCGGGTGAGGAGCAAGGGATCGTGCTGACGCCGGAGGAATACTCGGGCTCGAGCATGGGGAACCTGCCGCTGGGCCAGGGCCTCTCTGTAACCCCGCTCCAGATCGCGAACGGATACGCCGCGATCGCGAACGGCGGCATTCTCAGCACACCGAAGCTGGTCCTTACCGAGGACGGCGAGGCATCCGAGGTGGACGCGGGCGAACGGGTCATGTCCGAGCAGAACGCCGCGCGTCTTCGCGAGATGCTCGAGGGCGTCCTCGAGGCGGGCGGCACGGCCTCGGCCGTCTCCGTCCCGGGCTACATCCTCGCCGGCAAGACGGGCACCGCGCAGAAGGTGGTCGACGGCGCCTACTCCGAAAGCCAGTACGTCGGCTCGTTCGTCGGCTTCGCGCCCGCGGAGGACCCGCGCCTCCTGGTCACGGTCGTTGTCGACACGCCGACGATCGGCAGCTACTACGGCGGCGACGTCGCCGCGCCCGCATTCGGCGAGATCGCGAACTTCGCGCTGCCCTACCTGGGCGTCCCGCGCGATAAGTAGCGCCGGGCTCACGCCGGACCCGACCTTAGAATCGCCGCCATGGAGCTCCGCGAGGTGCTGGAAGGCGCGCATGCCGAGATCGAGGGGGACGAGTCCACCCGGATCGGGGATCTCGCCTACGACAACCGGAAGGTGGGGGCGGGAACGCTGTTCTTCTGCGTGCCCGGCGCCACGGCGGACGGGCACGACTTCGCCGCCGGTGCGGTGGAAGCGGGCGCTGCGGCGCTGGTTGTTGAGCGCCGGCTCGGCCTGGGCGTGCCCGAGGCGCTGGTTGCCGACGCCCGCGCGGCGATGGCACCCGCGGCAGCCCGCTTCAACGGCGATCCGACGGGCGAGTTGAGGCTCGCCGGGATCACCGGCACAAACGGCAAGACCACCACCGCCTTCCTCGTCAGGCACATCCTGGAGCGCACGGGCACCCAGACGGGGCTCCTCGGCACGGTTAAGAGCGTGATCGGAGGCGCCGAAGCCGAGGTCGAGCGGACCACGCCCGAGGCGATCGACCTCCAGGCCACCTTTCGGGCGATGCTCGACTCAGGCGACGAGGCGTGCGCGATGGAGGTTTCATCACACGCGCTCCGCCTGGGGCGCGCCGCGGGAATCAGCTTCGCCGTCGCGGTCTTCACCAATCTGACCCAGGACCATCTGGACTTCCATACCGACATGGAGGACTACTACGCGGCAAAGCGCCTCCTGTTCGAGGGCGAGGGGCATCCGCCGGTAGCGGTCGTGAACCTGGACGACCCCTATGGTGTGCGCCTCGCGGACGAGATTGCAGACGAGTACGGCGACGGGCTGGTGACTTTCTCAGGCGCCGGTGCAAACGCTGTCTTGCGCGCCGCCGACGTCGAGTTCGACGCCTCCGGCTCGCGATTCGTCGTCGAGGGGCCGTTCGGCCAGGCGGCCGTCGACATGCCGCTCCCCGGCGACTTCAACGTCTCGAACGCGCTCGCGGCGATCGGCGCGGCAACAGCCCTGGGCGCCGAGACGGACGCGGCGGCACACGCGCTCTCAGATGCCGATCGCGTGCCGGGCCGCATGGAGCCGATCGATGCCGGGCAGGAGTTCGCTGTGCTCGTCGACTACGCGCATACGCCCGACTCGCTCGAGAATGCGTTGCAGGCGGCCCGTCGCCTGACGCCCCAGCCGGGACGCGTGATCTGCGTGTTCGGATGCGGCGGCGATCGCGACCGCGACAAGCGCCCTCTGATGGGCCAGATCGCCGCGCGCCTGGCGGACGTGCCCGTCGTGACCTCGGACAACCCCCGATCCGAGGACCCGGCCTCGATCCTCGATCAGATCCGTGCGGGCATGACGGAGCGGGACGACGTCTGGGTCGAGGTGGACCGCCGAGCCGCTATCCGCGGGGCGCTCGAAGCGGCGGCTGGGGGCGACACCGTCGTCATCGCCGGCAAGGGACACGAGCAGGGCCAGGAGTTCGAGGGCGGGCGGAAGATCCCGTTCGACGACCGCGACGTGGCCCGCGCAGAGCTCGAGGCGATCGGGTCGGAGGCCCCGTGATCGATCTCCCGCCCGAGCGGCTCGCCGACGCCGCGGGCCTCGAGATCTTGAAGGAAGGTCCGGGCGGCAGGCCTGAGCGCGCGATCGTCGACTCGCGCGACGTTCGGGCGGGCGACCTCTTCTTCGGACTCCCCGGCGCCAGCGCCGACGGCGGCGAGTTCGCGCCAGGCGCTCTGGGCGACGGCGCCTGGGGGGTCGTCGCACTGCCGCAGCACGCTCGCGCCGCGGCGCGCGAGGACCGCTTCGCATGGGTCTTCTCCTCCGCGGATCCCTTGGCCTCGCTCCAAGCCCTGGCGCGAGAATGGCGCCGGGAGCTTGAGCCGCGGGTTGTCGGGATCACGGGCTCGACGGGGAAGACCTCCGTCAAGGACATCGCCAGGACGCTCTTGCCCTTCCGCACGCACGCAAGCCCGGAGAACTACAACACCGAGATCGGCCTGCCGCTGGCGATCCTCGGTGCGCCACCAGACACGGAGGTGCTGGTGCTTGAGATGGCGATGCGGGGCGTCGGGCAGATTGCCGAGCTTTGCGAGATCGCCGAGCCGGACCTGGGCGTGATCACGAACGTCGGGCCCGTCCACCTGGAGCTTTTGGGCACGCTCGAGGCGATCGCCGAGGCCAAGGCGGAGATCCTGGGCGGCATCGGGCCGGACGGCCAAGCCATCGTCCCGGTCGACGCCGAGGCGCTCGCGCCGCATCTGGGGCGCAGCGTGAGCGTGCTTACGTTCGGCCCCGGCGGCCACGTCCACGCGATCGATACGCAGATTTCCGGCCGCTCGGCCGAGGTGCTTGTCGGCACTCCCCAGGGCGACCAGCGCTTCGTCCTCCCGTTTTCTGAGAGCTACAACATCAGCAACGCTCTGGCGGCGATCGGGGTTGGGGTGGCGCTTGGCGCGGGTCTTGCCGCGATGGCACGTCGGGCGGCGGACATAACCTTCTCCCGGCTTCGCGGCGAGCATCACGAGCTTGCTGGCGGAGTCACCCTCGTGAACGACTGCTACAACGCAAACCCAATCTCCATGCACGCGGCGCTCGAGAGCCTCGCCGAGATGCCTGCAGGCGGGCGACGCCTCGCCGTCTTCGGCGGCATGGCAGAGCTCGGGCCTGACGCCGCCACCTACCACCGCGAGATCGGCGCGCACGCTCGCGGCCTTGGGATCGGGCCGATCATCGGCGTCGGCGAGCTGGCCCGCGACTACGCGCCCGACGAATGGGCTCCGGACCCGTCGGCCGCTGTCGAGATCGCCGACGGGCTCCTCTCGGACGGCGACGTGGTTCTCGTCAAGGGCTCGCGATCGGTCGGCCTTGAGCACTTCACCGACGAGTTGATCGGCAAGCGTGGAGTTGCTTAGCGCCCAGATCGACGCGGCGGACCTGATCGACCGCGGCGAGATCCTGATCGCCGGCATGGCGGCGATGCTGATCACGATCTTCCTCGGCCCGAAGTTCATCGACTTCCTCAGGGTCAAGGAGTTCGGTCAGCAGATCCGCGAGGAGGGACCCCAAGAGCACCACGCGAAGGCGGGGACGCCGACGATGGGCGGCCTCATCATCTTCCTTGGGCTCTCCGTGCCCTTCCTCGTCCTCTCAGATCGCGATATCGAGTCGATGGTCGTCTTCGCCGTCGCACTGGGATGCGCCGCGATCGGCTTGGCCGACGACGTGATCAAGATCTCAAAGCGGCGCTCGCTGGGACTATCCGCACGCTGGAAGCTCCTTGCCCAGATCCTCCTTTCCGTGATCCTCTTTTACGTCGCGACCGAGGAGGTCGGCCTCGAGTCGACGATCCAGTCCCGCGTCTTCGGTGGCGAGATCGACGTCCCGGGCGCCGTCTACGTGATCTTCATCTTTCTCGTGATCGCCGGCGCGTCCAACGCCGTGAATCTGACCGACGGCCTCGACGGCCTGGCTGCGGGCTCATGCGCGATCGTCTTCCTCGCCTTCACGGCGATCACGATCACCTCCGGCCAGGAGGGCCTGGCGATCCTCTCGGCCTGCTTCGTCGGCGCGTCGGTTGGCTTCCTTTGGTTCAACGCGTTCCCGGCTTCGATCTTCATGGGCGACACAGGGTCACTCGGGCTCGGCGGCGCGATCGGCGCGCTCGCGGTCATGTCCCAGACCGAGCTGCTCCTCCTCATCCTCGGCGGCATCTTCGTGATCGAGGCGCTCTCGGTCGCGATCCAGGTTGTCTTCTTCAAGCTCACCCGACGCCGCGTCTTCCTGATGGCCCCGGTCCACCATCACTTCGAGCTCCTCGCTTGGTCGGAGACGAAGATCATGCTGCGTTTTTGGATCGTAGCGGCCGTGTGCTCGGGGATCGGCTATACGCTGTTTCAGAATTCGGTGGGCTGAGCCCGCCATTTACCTGCGCTGGGCCAGCTCCCGCTCGCGCTCGATGAAGCTGACGACCGACTCGCGCATCCGCTTCCGGCCGAAGAGGCGGGAGAAGGCGCCCGAGGTGGGGCCCTTCAGGTAGAGGCGGTGGGTGATCTCGGCGCCGCCGGACGACGGCTCGACGCGGTGCTCGTGGCCGAAGCGGCATCCCGGCAGCTTTGCCTCGTCCACGAATAGACGGCCGGGCTCGAGCTCCGTTACCTTGAAGACCATCTTGCCGCCGCGCTTGAACTTGACCGTTGCCTCGGTTCCAACTTGAAGCTCGCCATCCAACTCACCTGACTCGAGCTGGTCGTTCCACTCAGGCCAGCGAGACGGGTCGGCCCAAAGCGCCCAGATGGCCTCCGGCGGTGCGTCGGCGCGGGCGGTATGAGAGGCCTCGAACACGCGGCGGAGGCTACCCGCGCCCCGGGTCGCTGAGAGTGAGATAGCGGGACACATAGGGCCGGGAGATCACTCTCGGCGCGGAGGGTTGCTATCCGGCAGCGGGCAGGGTGCCGGGTGCTCTTGGCGAATCACGCGTCATGGGCTCGCCACGGGAACGACCGCCCCTGCCCGTGGGCCCGTACGTAGTCGTGGGCCTGGCTCGGTCAGGGCAGGCCGCGGCGACGCTCCTCGCCGGGCGGGGCGAGACGGTGGTCGGGGTGGATTCCGGCAAGCCCGATGGCATCGAAAGGTTGCGGGAGGCAGGCGTCGAAGTCCACCTGGATGGTGATCCGGACGAATCCCTCGAAGGAGCGGGCTGCGTGGTCAAGAGCCCTGGTGTGCCGCGCGAAGCGGCGCCCGTCAGGCGCGCGCTCACTCTGGGAATCCCGGTCATCGGCGAGCTTGAGCTCGCCTGGCGGCTCATCCCCAACCGCTTCGTCGCGGTGACGGGCACAAACGGAAAGACGACGGTCACCGAGCTTCTCGGCCACGTCTGGCGCACCGCGGATGAGCCGGTGGTCGTCGCCGGGAACGTGGGAACGCCGCTTGCCTCCCTCGTCGGCGAGATCGACCAGGCCGCGACCGTGGTCTGTGAGGCGTCGAGCTTTCAGCTCGAAGACACGTCTGCGTTCGCGCCCGAGTGCGCCATGCTCTTAAACGCGACGCCCGACCACTTGGACCGCCACGGATCGTTCGAGAGCTACCTGGCCTCCAAGCTCCGCGTCTTCGCACGCCAGAGCGAGGGCGACACGGCCATCGTCAACCGCTCAGATCCTCAGGTCGCTGCGCTCGACCTCCCTGGCGAGGCGACCGAGGTCGACGTCTCGGCGGCGAGTATCGGCTTCGAGCCCGAGGGCGCGTGGATGACCGGCCCGCACAACGCTTTGAACGCTCGCTTCGCCGCCGCCGCTGCGCTTGTGATGGACATCGAGCCGTCTCGGATCGCGAGTGGGATCAAAAGCTTCCCCGGCATCCCGCACCGCCTCGAGCGGGTGGCCGAGATCGGCGGCGTCGCCTACGTGAACGATTCAAAGGCGACGAACGCCGCCGCCGCGGTTGCGGCACTCGAGTCGTTTGAAGGCGGCGTTCACGCGCTCATGGGCGGCTCGCTCAAGGGCGCCGACTTCGCTTCGATCGCCGAGCCGGTGGCGGAGCGTTGCGCCGCGGTGTATCTCACGGGTCCCGCTGCCGATCCGATCTCATCGGCGCTCGCGCCGACGGGTGTCGCGATCCACCGGTGCGCGGATCTGCCCGCTGCGCTAGCCCAGGCGGCCGCTGCCGCAACGCCCGGCGAGACCGTCCTCCTGGCCCCGGCCAGCGCGAGCTTTGACGCCTACTCGGACTACGAGGCGCGCGGCGATCACTTCCGAGACCTTGTGCGCTCGATCGAGGCCGCATCGTGAGCACGGCGACCGCCGCGCGTGGGCGTGCGCCCGCCTTAAAGAAGGCCGCCACCAAGGTGAAGGCCGCTCCGCCCATCGAGTACTCGATGCTCCTGACCACGACGCTCTGCCTCCTGGCTCTCGGCGTCGTCATGGTCTTTAGCGCAAGCTCGACTACCTCGCTTCTGGGCGAAGCGGGTGACGGCGCCTTCTATCTCAAGCGGACGGCGCTCTACGGCGTCTTCGGCCTGATCGCGCTCAGGGTCCTCTCGGTGGGCGGAGTCAACATCCTGCGCCCTTTGACGGTGCCGCTTATGGGCCTGTCGATCGTCCTCTTGGTAGCCGTAATGATCCCCGGAGTCGGGATCGAGGTGAACGGCGCCAGGCGCTGGATCGGTGCCGGCCTCTTCCAGGTCCAGCCGTCCGAGATCGCAAAGCTCGCGCTGATCCTCTACGGCGCTCAGCTTCTGGCAACGCGCCCCAAGATGACGCGCTCAATTGGGGAGATGGGGCCGTTCCTCATGGCGGTTGCGCTGGTCTCGTTTCTCGTCGTGATGGAGCCGGACCTCGGCTCAGCGATGGTGGCGTGCTTCGCCGCGGCTGCGATGCTGGTTGTGGCCGGGGCACGCATTCGCGATCTCGCGATCCTGGGCGGC